>Ga0255053_10001914_pt1 | contig 11227 bp, 10 predicted proteins | sample JV7_2_22_MG_FD_188635 | JGI IMG/M metagenome (GOLD analysis project Ga0255053, IMG submission 188635) | Seawater microbial communities from Jervis Inlet, British Columbia, Canada - JV7_2_22 | ecosystem: Environmental > Aquatic > Marine > Inlet | place: Canada: British Columbia | collected...
TCAGACCGGTAATCCAGGCATCCAGATCGCTGACAGCTACTTTAGTAGGGTCTACTTTAAGGAGTCGGCAGCATTCGTCGGGATCGGTTTCATATATTGCCTTTCCGGTATCCTCGGTAACCTGTGTCGATTTAGCTTCAAACTCATCAGTAGGTAATAGTTTTACTTCCAGATGACCGTTACCTAGAATTTCAGGGGTACTATCGGCTACTACATATACGGTAGTATCAAGATTCATTCTATGATTCATTAATTTGAGATATTCAAAAGTTTCCCTCGGTTTGTACGGCGTCATTACCGAAAAAACTTTAATACCCGGGTCTACCTCGCGGGCGAGATGTACCGCGACCATACTATCCTTACCGAAGGAGCAGGCCACCGCTATCCGGGGATATTTTTTTATCGATTCGGCAATTATTTCTTTCGCGTGTTTTACTTTTTCTTCCATTTTTCTCCTTTATTTTCCTGGCATGATACAAACTATTATTTAACGGAGAACAGCATCTCCTTGAAATTTTCAATGCCTACTTCATCAACGAGCGAAGCAGCCGTAGTATTTTTTTCTCTCAAAAGGGTCAGACAATTATCCGTGAGTTGGAAGGTTTCTTCTTCGGAGAGAAATTCCGCTATCTTCTCTCCGAACCTGATGTCTTTACCTTCTCTGCCACCAACCAATACGGTAAATCCCTTTCTTTTTTCCACGATGGCATCGAAAGGACATGCCATGATACACTGGCCACAATCTCGACAGGCATTCAGGTCTATTACCGCCAGGCCGTCTTGCATTGTTATTGCTCTTACCCTGCATACGGGAACACAGAGTTCGCATCCGTTGCATTTTGGTATATCAACCGCAGGTTCCACCGCGCCATAGAAACCGATGTCGCTGATCTGGGGAAATCCGCAAGAATTGGGACACCCGCCGGAAGAGATACTTATGTTCTGGTTGTTTAAACCCAGTTGGGTCACCCTTTGTTCGATCCTTAACAATAAAGGGTGCGGGTCCATAATGTTCTCGGTACAGTGTTGGCCGAAACAACAACCCTGGATATTATCGATTCCATCCTCCAGTATCTGTAGTCCAGCTTCCTGCAGTTCCTGCCGGATGTCCGTTATACGCTCCGGGTCTATACACGGGATTTCAGGGGCGCACCGGATAGGAAAATGGACGAATCCCTGACCGTACTTTTCAGCGATATCGGCAATTTTTCGTAACCGAGTTGCGTTAACCTGTCCGAGGGTTGCCCGAATTCTTAAAATCGTTTTGTTGGTAGCTCCTTCTTTTATATCGATGCGTGATTCTATTGGTTGCAGGAGCAGTCCGTCCTGGAGATTTTTATTCAGTTCCTCTTTTACCTTTGCCAGACCTACTCTTCTTATTAAATCGGCGCTGCGTTCGCCCCGCTTTCCCTCCTTCTCCATGTAGTCGAAGTAATTCCGGAGGAATTTCACGCTTTCATCCTCTGAAAGACTCTCCGCCATTCTCTCCCCTGCGAAAGGTTTGAGTCCCAATTTACCGCCGACGAAAACATCAAATTGCGGGGTACCGTTGTTCTCGACGCCGACGAAACCGATATCAGTTAACACCCGGGACGAAATACAGTCTTTATCACAACCGGCGACGCCTATTTTCACCTTGTGGCTGAAAGGGGCGTCGAAAAAGTTCTCCAGTTTATTGGCCAGGGACAGGCAGCTGGTAACAGCTTCGGGACAAATTTTATCATCATAGCAAACCTTGATGTTTCTGACGGTTGGCCCACAGCGGTCCAGTCTGAGCGAGACGGTCTCAAGTTCTGCCAGCACTTCATCGACATCTTTGATGTTCACGAAAGGAATGACGGCGTTCTGGTTAGTGGTGAACAGGAGATAACCCCGGGCGTATTTTTCCGTAATGTCGGCGATTTTTCGCAAATGGACGGAGGTCAGGTTACAGCAATCCGGTTTAATCCATACGGTAACCATATCTTTATCAGCGAGTCTTATTATCCCGCGTTTGGTCAGGTCCTCATAATAAAGTTGTGATTCTTGTTTCATAATGTGATTGCTACCTTTATTTATTCTTTTTCTCAAGAAAACGTGAGACGGATAACAAAATGAGCAAAATTATCCCCTTATGTCTCTTGGTGCTGGAAATATACGTAATAGAAAATACTCCAGAAACGCCCGGAGAGGGAGCTGTTATGCGCCGGCTGCTTATGGTGTAGTAGGGTTGAAGCTTTTACGAAAGACTTATTGTAACGGAGGGCTTACTGAATTCGGGAAAACCTACAAAACGCTACAGCCGGCGCCGGTACAGGCGCAGCGATAGCACATATCCTCTGGTACAAACAATAAACCGAATCCGGAATCGCGGAGATACGAGAGCATATTAAAAGCAGGGCGAACGGAGTTTCCCCGAAGATGGCTGGCGCCAAACGGGTTTGTAAATGTTTGCGGGTTCTGACCTATTCTCGTATCCATATTATTTATAGTTGACTAAGTTGATAGTAATAGTATACATTCACTGCGGGGTAATGTCAATAGGTAAAATGTAAGTTTATAAAAATATGTTAAAAATATGCAGCACTATAGCAATGCGTTTCCATTAAAAACAAAGATAAGCCTTCCAGAGCTTCACTTAGAAGTCGATGACGAAATTCATAACGACCGAAGCAATAACGGAGATAACTACCCAGAAAACTGTCCAGATAATACCGAATACGAGTAGTCCCTTGGCTTTAGACTGGTCGCTTTCTTTGACGACGAGATAGCCAATCAGTCCCCCGACCCAACCCAGAAATATCGGCAGTAGCCACCAGGCACCGGAAGTGTTTCCTTTAGCTTGTGCAGCCGGTTTGGTTGGAGCCTGTCTCACCGCAGTCTGTCCGGCGGGAGCCACGTTGGTACGTGGAGCAGCCAGTTTCATTCCGCAGGTTTCACAGAAAGCGCTGCCGGGGGGATTTACCTGACCGCAACTTGGACAAGAATTCTGACCGGGTGTCCGGGTAGGACCGGCAGCAGCGGCTGGTCGGGGTGCGCTTAACCGGCTGCCGCAATTGGCACAGAAGCGGGCGCCGGATTCGTTTTCAGTTTGACATTTCGGACATTTCATAACGTGTTACCGTTTCAAGTTAAACTGCCAGTGAAGCACCACATTCAGTGCAGAATCCTTGTCCCGCAGTATTCGCCTTACCGCAACCGGGACAATATGAGGCACCCGGTTCGGTGGTAGCTGGTACGGTCGTTAATTGAGCGCCGCAACCGATACAGAAATTGGTTCCAACTGGAATATCCCGACCGCAGCTTGGGCAGCTGATGGCTCCTGATGTAGCTTTCACCAGAACTCGCTGTCGTTGAATCATCAGCCCGAAATTAGCGCCAATGCTTAATCCGGTGGCAAGGTATACCGTCAACAGTCCGTAAGAAGCGGCGACACCCTGTCCCATCAGGGCTAATAACTGGGTGATGCTGAACGCCGCCGCCCAGACCACCAGGAACCAAACCGACCTTTTACCGAGAACCTTTCCCTGGTCAACCCGCAAAGAGGTGGTACGGCTCTGTAACAGACCTATCAGCAGACCTGCAGCAATAAGCACCCAGGACCAGGCTGTAGGCGGTGATATTTTCAGGAAAATGACATATACAATCAGCATCACTATACCGATGGCTACCTGTAATAACAATCTGGGGATGGTGATTGTCCGCTCTTTCTGCAGGCTGCGAATCATCATCCATACCGCGAAAATCAGCAGCGGTATGGAGACCCAGCCGATTATTTTTAGTACTATATCCACGAGTTATTGTCTCCTCGGTGTACCGCAGTGGTTACAGAATTGAGCCTGCGCATTTATTTTCTTACCGCAATTACGGCAGAACACCATTGCCGGACTGGTCGGTTGGCTGGTTTCCTTTTGGGGTGCTGCTTCAGGCTGAAGGTTTTCCGCATCAGTACCGCAATAAGGACAAAATCGGTATTCACTGGCGACGAGTTTGTTGCACTTCGGGCAAGTTCTACTGATGGCGGATAACTTTTCTTCGACCCTGTAGGCTGAGTAAAGCGGACCCTCGGGGGTGCCGGTTACCCATTTCTCGCCGTCCCGGCGGTACCAGTTACCTGATTTCGCGCCTATAGTCCAGAGAGTCTCCTCACCGTCATATAGCATGATGTCCTTCAGGATTTCCCGGAATTGATTAAAGTTAAACTCATTCTTGCGGAAGCCTTCACAAAGGATGTTGAAATATGCCTCAATTTCAGCTGGTTCGAAGGCTATGATCTCTTCTTCTATATCACCAAGGCTGCTGGTCAATTCAGATGCTCCCTATTTACCCTTGAGGCGGTTTTGTATATCTCTAAAGGTACTGCGGTCCTGTGGAATATTCTCATTGGGATAGTCACCGTGTAACCGTTTAAATTCCTGCATCGCCTGGTGCCCGATATTATCTTGTTTAATAATCGGTACCAGTTTAGTAGTCCAGGTATCGACATCCGGTTCTGCAAAATCTCGTATAAGGTCGGTGACACCGGAGAAGTCTCGGACAACTTCCTTGGGCCCGAGCACCTTTTTCAAATCGAAGGCACTGGGCGGGCCTTTCCATTTACCCGGCATCGTCTTTTTATTGGTCACGGATTTCAGGTTGTGCAAACGGCGTGTCCACTTTACAACCTTCTTGCCTTTTTCTGCGTTTATCTCTTGCTTTAGTTCTTTGATAAGAGCTTTCGTGGCAGCATCGGTACCTTGCAGTTCGTTGAGCTTTTGTTGCACAGCTCCGCCACTCCCAAGAACGCCTTTCTCCCGTATAAGCTTACCTCCCGGTTGGCTACCTTCATAGTCTACGTCAGAGTCATGCCCTTCCTTCATCCAGCGGCAGAAAGTTTCAATAACTCCTTCACTGGCGGGAATTTTCATATCAGGCGGCAGGTTTTCCGGGACCTTAGCTCCTCCACCACCACCCGCTACGTTACGTAAGGCATCCAAGATCATCTGTGGGCCGCCGCTATCAGCAATCATAATGCCATCCCCGGGGTCTTCGGGCGGCGGTATATCGGCTATATTTATGGGTGGCTGTAACTCCGGTGGTACCCCGTCCTTCGGAGGAGTTCTAAGATTGACGGAGTCGGTTATCGGGGGGCGCCCGTCGGTACGGGCATCATCAAAGGTGGTATCATCCTCGGGTGGTGGGGGCGTTTCCTCGAATCCGTCACCCGGGGGTCCCACGAACTCATCTTCAGGGTCAAAAACCAAATCATCGTCAGGACCCGGGCCACCTTCGTCTGTAGTCCCCTGTGTAGATGTGCTTCCGCCACCACCACCACCATTTAGTAAAGTGGTCAGCACCGTGCCGATAACTGCGGTCCCGGCGGCAGCACCGCCGGCTGCCGCGGCTTCGCCGGGTGATACCGTGTTACCACCTTCGGCCAAATCACTGGCGGTATCATTATTGGATATATCAATACCATCTGTGTTATGCCAGACGGCGTCTTGAGCATCACTATTATATAGTTCCTGACGGTTTATCTCCTGAAGAGTCCGCATCAGGTCGCCATCCGCGAAACCACCGGGAGTGAAGGTGTCATTTTCGCCTGGGCCGCTGTCGTTCGCTTCGCCACAGAATCCCTTGAAGACATAGGTACTTTGCCCCGGTGGAACGGAAAGACTTTCACCGCCGGCGGTATACATCGTCTGCACCGATGAGTCCGCCGGGACAAGGCGTAGTCCAATGGGAACCTTTACCTTGTAATCCTGTCCGGTGTTGTTTGAGAATGATACTCTTAGAGAATCTCCGTACCAGCCACCCCCAGAACCGTTTACCTCGGCAGATAATCCGGAAGCATCTCCCGTCATCACTTCCTGGAGCTCGTAATCATCCGCTATCACCGGTAAGGTAAACGCCAGACAGCTGGCGGCAGCAATCAGAAGGATTGATGTAAGCTGGAGTAGTCTTTTCATGATAAACAATAAACGTTACAGTCTAGCACATGTATATTTTGTTTGTAAACTCGGTGAGGCGCTGGCTCCACCGGGTAGCTAAGCACAGGAGTATCTCAGGGTGTGGCTGGGGAAACTCCAATCTGATGGAACATCTGGTTTATTAATAAGTCACTTGCTTCATATTAAGTAAACTAGTTCACCCAATCATATATTGATTCATGCAAAACCTAAAATTTCCATTTCAGAGTGAGTTCGTCTCTCCCCCATCACCACTTAGCATAATGTTAGCTCCCAGAGGCAACTTCGTGCGCTTTTGTATTGCAATTATCGTTCACCTGCAACAAGATTAGATTTTGATCGGGGGTGTCTGTGGTTCGGGAGCTAGCCGGATTTCGGTACGGGCTCTAACCCGGGGCGTCCGGGGTACTTAGCACCGACCGCCAATACAGCTGGATGGTTCAGCGCCATAAGGTGCCCCTTGTCGTGCACTTTGTTATCCCCCACTCGAAATGTGGCTGTTCTGACGTCGCCGGTGATGTGCATCCAGTAGGGATATGCAGGCGTGGGCGGCGGCCCGCCGATATGCAGGTGAATATTAGACGAGTGAGAATGTTCGATGACACGACGGTAAAGGATGTTAGGGCACTGGTGCGGGGCTACGTTTGCCTGTGGATGCACTCCAGAATGCAGATGGTCAAAGTCATAGACGCGTTCACCCAGCCGCTCAAGCATAGATGCCAGAAAGCGGCTCAGGGAATCAGCTTCTTTACCCCCTTCAATCCTGGCGATGATGTTGTCTTTGATGGTCAACCTAACCGGCTCATCAAAATATGGGGATATACCGATGTATCGTGACCACCAGCTAAGCATGCAATCGAAAACAAAAATGCCAGAAGTGTCGGATATTCGTATGGGAGTATGTACCCATTCCGGCCACGGCCGGTAGGCTCCGGCTTCTTCCCGCCTTGTCAGGTAAGGCACTGACCATGAATGATCGGCAGTCGGTGAGGCGATCTTGCCTTCCAGGTGGGTGCCATTATCGTCTGTTAGCTGCCAATCCAAGCCCTCTTTATAATTCTTCAAGGTCTGGTAACGGATTTCACTTACGAGCTCATGAGGAGTCTGCGCCCAGTCGGTACAAAGCAAAGGCGCCGTCGTCGCAAAATTCCGCGCCATGACGAAGTCTTTCTTAGAGGAACAAAGCTCACGGAATTCGATATTTTCTTCAATTACGATATCGAAAGAATGATTGATAAGAACATCGCAGGCCTGTATGGCTGCTCTAACTACGGGAGGCAATCGCCAGGCATGAGGGACAGCGGGTTCGTTAATCCAAAGAACAGTAGCGTTGGCTCCTCTCAACTCTACGGCGGTTTGGATCCACGAAATCGCATCTTCATCGACCATATTATCCCCTCCGTGGAGCCCGTCGATATGGGCCAGCAGCAAGACCTCCTGGCCGGCTTGAATTCTGGCGCAATTGTCGAGCAAATCGTTGATAGATACAGCGGCGCTTACAGGGATTCCAATCTGGTTACTCATTATTGCTATACTCCTCGCAAGATGATTCTTGACTATCGATATAAAATTAATCTTGATATATAAATAGCAGATAATGATAAAAATTTCAAGGTTTGTCTCGGGGGTGATTCCCAGGTGGAGAACCTGATCTACCCCAATAATTTACCTCTAACTTATCAGGTCAGTATTTTCACATTGATACCACTTGAAATAGGTTCAAAAGCCTTGTTTCAGGTGGAGTTTGACCACAGGATTACCAACCCCCTTCCTCTAAGTTCATATTGGCTGTAGTTGAAGTTTTAAAGGTGCTATACTTGTGGAATCAGGTTAGTTTATGGAGGTGCAGGAATGACGACGCCCAGACCAAGCTCCTGGCAGGCTAAGCTCGGAGAAATTGCCCCAGAATTACTTAAGAATGTAACGGGACTTCGGCAGACGGTACTTGTCGAAGGTGCACTCTCTCTGAAGACAAAAACATTAATGATGATGCTTTGCGATGCGTTACTGGCGCACCCAGACGGGGTAGCTAACATTGCTAAACAAGCCCGTGACCTGGGAGCGAGTGAAGCAGAGATTGCCGAGACTTTGGCAGTAGCTTTCATGATGGGGGGAATGCCCGGTTTAGTTACTGGTTCCAACGCATTTCGTGAATAAGCAGGGGAAACCTGAGGTCTTAGCATCAAACTGAGAATCGTTCTTTCAGGTGGGGTTCGACTGCCTTGTATTTATTATTCGACATAAGTGATAATCCTCTGCGATGTGAATCAGTTCCTTTAACTGCAATATCCGAAATCTTAAATTTTAAAGTGATATCTTATATGGAAGCAATTTGAAGCGCTAAAACTGCTAAATTTGCTTTATGGTTGGTGATAATTAAAGATTCAGCAAGGAGAATATAAAATGGTGGCAACAAAGTACGGAAAATACATAAAAAATCTTTCTTTCCAGGACTACGGGCCAGGATCTTATAGACAAGGAACCAAAATAACCGGGAAATACCTGGGATTAGATGTTAATGTAGAGTACGGAACCTATTGGTCTGCCGGTAAAATAGGTAAAGAACCCTTCCAGTCGGAAGTACATGATTTCAATGAGGTTATGATCTGGATGGGAGCAGATACCAGCGATTTAAGTGAGTTAGGAGCAGAAGTACAGGTGTGTTTAGGCGAGGAAAAAGAAACGCATGTGTTTACCTGTTCAACAGCCGTTTTCGTTCCCAAAGGACTTCCCCATCTACCAGCCAATATTATTAGAATGGACAAGCGTATTCTATATTTACAGATTTCATGCGCCGGTGAATGGAAAGCGACACCGGTACTTTCAGATACAAAGCCATCTGAACCGATTGGATGGAACTCAAAATACAGACATCTTATTTCACACCTGGCTTTTACGCGGAAGTCGGCCTGGCATTATGGACCCGAGAATCCGGATGACTCAGGCGGTTCAATAACCGATATTGACTGCAAAGAATTCGGGTTTAACATGTCTTACGAAAGTATAGGGAAAGCTCCCTATAGATTTGGCCCGAGACCTGATAAGCCGCATATGCATCCTGCTTATGATGAATTCGCGCTTTTTCTGGGAGCGGATACCAATAACCTCAGCGAGCTGGGCGCAGAGCTCGAGACAGGAATGGGCAAAGAGATGGAAAGACACGTAATTACTACGCCAACTGCAATCAAGCTCCCCAAAGGATTCCCGCATAGTCCATTAACTATTACAAAACTAGATAAGCCCTTCATATTTGCTATCGTTCGTCCCTTTGGTATTGTGGGGACGACCGTACATTGATCCTCTTAACTAAAGCCAGGATTACAACAAACGGAATTTTTTCTATCTCATTCGGGTTGAATATCTAGAATAGTGGGAGTTAAGCTGGACAAAACAAGCTGCCGTTACCTGTGGACTTGATTCGGACGGCTATATTATATAGGATTAATAGCTGCTGTTAGTGATCAATACAGGAGGTAGGACGTTTGAGTATCGCCATGTATAAAGGTTATGGTGTACACCATTGTGTTATTGGAGTCAAGAGGCTGGATATTATGAAAACATTTTATCAAGACCTCTTGGAATTCAATAATGTGTTTATCGAATTTCCTACGGGAGAGTATGCGCCCCTGCGTGAGGTAACACGAACATCCCATCCCAGATACACTTCCATCTTCCTCAGCCAGGAAGAAGGGGGAATAATTATTGGGTTGACTCAAATGATTGATCCCGTTCCACGCGCTATACGTAAGGACTTCAGGTATGGCGATATCGGTGTCGCCAAGTTAACAATTGCCGTCTCTGATTTAGAACGGTTGTATGGAGAACTAAAAGATAGGCTTAATTTTTGCTCCAGGCCGAAGTCGTTAGAGATTTCTCATTGGGGAGACTACCACTTTATGTATTGTAGAGACCCGGAAGGTAACCTTATAGAATTCATTTCTGGGTCGAATGTTTCAGTGCGTAACAGGTTTGGTGGTGTTCGCTGGCTTGGTGTAAGTGTAACGAACCTGCATCGGTCGTTGTCGTTCTATCAAAAGTACCTGGGTTTTGATACGACTGTTATCAGCACTCATACGAATTTTTCCGGGCTTGTCGATGAAATATCTGGCGGTAATCAAACAAAAGTTCGCTCTTGTGTTCTGGCGAGCAGCCAGGGTGAGGGAATGGTAGAGCTTTTCGAAGTTCTGGAACCGCGGGGAAGGTCAATCCCTTCTTCAACGAGATGGGGGGATTTCGGCTTTACCCAGGTCTGCCTTAATGGTAAAGTAGGTGCCAATATCTACAAGGTAGCAGCCCATTTTGAAAAAGAGGGTATGGAGTTTTTATCCGGGCCTCAACTAATGGGTGATGAAAAAGGTGGCGGTTTCTTTTATATAAAAGACCCGGACGGTATCCCTCTGGAGTTCCTGGTTTTCAATCAATAATACGAGACCCGAAGATAAATACAAATGATGGGAGTAGAAGATCTATGAAACTTTATATCCTCCATGGCGGACAAACTCATATACCAGATATGAGTCGCCTTACTCTGGGGCGGAATGTCGGCAAGCCGATTACATTTCCTTTTCCCATGTATCTGATTGATCATCCTAAGGGACTGGTAGTCTTTGATACCGGATTTTATCTAGATAAAGATCTGAAATCAAATAGGAACGAACTAGAACAGCCTGATTGGAAGCCGGAACAACGCATCGACAGGCAGCTTATCAAACTCGGCTTTAAACCGGAAGACGTCAAGTTTGTCATCCTTTCCCATATGCACACGGACCATTGCGGCGGTATGACCCTATTCCCTCACGCTACTTTCATTGTAAGGAAACGGGAGCTTCAAGAAGCCTGGTGGCCGGAAAGCTATCAAATAGGTTACAGTTTCGACGATTTCAAGGATACGAGGAAATTCAAATACATACAACCCCTGGATGAGGAAGAGCTTGACGTCTTTTACGATGGTTCTCTAATTTGCATAGACACTAAAGGTCATACCCGTGGTCATCAGTCTCTGATCGTGAATCTACCCAAATATGGGAAGATTGTTCTTGCCGTTGATGCGGCTCAAGTGGCGGAAAACCTGGAAGAAAAAATAATCCCGGGGATTTGTTGGAACAGTGAGATGGCGGTCAGAGCTATCGAGAAGCTGCAGCATATGCAAAGTATAGGAATGCATATTATTACGGGCCATGATCCGGTTGCATGGAAAACCTTAAAAATTGCACCAGACTACTATGAATAACCAGAATGGAGTCCACCGCAATATCTCATGGCATGGTGCAATTGTGACCACACGATGAAATTTCCTACCA
>Ga0255053_10001916_pt1 | contig 11225 bp, 8 predicted proteins | sample JV7_2_22_MG_FD_188635 | JGI IMG/M metagenome (GOLD analysis project Ga0255053, IMG submission 188635) | Seawater microbial communities from Jervis Inlet, British Columbia, Canada - JV7_2_22 | ecosystem: Environmental > Aquatic > Marine > Inlet | place: Canada: British Columbia | collected...
TCGGTAGTTCGACTTTACCGCAGGCCATCGAATTCACACAGATTCTTCACAATGAATGGTCTCGATGTTGCCGGAGAGACGACTGTGTGAGAATTGTGTGACTGAGTGATGTACGGTTGTGCACGGTACTGCATCTGCAATGGACGTCTCGCCAGTTAGTATTAATATTTTTAGTTACTTACAATCGAAATGGCGTACTCCGAAGGCAGGGGTCACAGGTTCGAATCCTGTCGGGCGCGCCAGTAAACAGAAATTGGGCCCCTTGTGGGCCCAATTTTGTTTACTTGTGTGTTCCGCCCAAGGAGTCGAACGTTGTTCGATAAAACGCGCTAGCGTTTTAGACGCCGAAGGCGCCCCGAAGGGGTGAAGATCGCCTTTGGGCGATCTGAATCAATCCTGTCGGGCGCGCCAATTTTTTCAATTACTTACGATTCTTCGGGTTCGCGCCCGAAGGACTCGTAAGCGCTGGGTAAGCGCAATTGAGCTATTATTTCGGTGCCTCTACTTTAGGAGTCGGTCGTGCAAGAACTCAAACAAATATTCGCCGCACTGTTTCTGATCCTGTTTGCACCTCCGATTTACGCACAAGACAAACCCAACATCGTATTTATTTTCATGGACAACTTCGGCTACGGTGAGCTGGGAGTTTACGGCGGCGGCATCACGCGCGGTGGGGCCACTCCACGGATTGATGCTCTCGCGGCGGAGGGGATTCGCCTGACCAACTTCAACGTTGAGGTGCAATGCACGCCATCACGGGCAGCATTGATGACTGGACGCTATGCGATTCGCTCGGGCAACGCCTCCGTACCGATTACGACGGGCATGTATGGCCTGACCCAGTGGGAAATTACGCTGGCTGAAATGCTGTCGGACGAAGGCTACGCGACGGGAATGTTCGGAAAATGGCATCTAGGTCATACGGAGGGGCGTTTTCCTACCGATCAGGGCTTCGACGAGTGGTATGGGATTCCCAACTCGACTGACGAGAGCTTGTGGCCAGATCAGCCTCAGTTCAACGCCGTCGTGGAAGAGAATCTAAGTCCATATGCCGTACCCGAATACATTTACGACGGGCGCAAAGGCAAAAGGCCCGAGAAGTTAAGGGTCTATGATTCCAGGATGAGGCCGGAGATTGACCGTGAATTGACCGATAAGGCAATTGATTTCATGCGACGGCAGGCGGCTGCGGACAAACCTTTCTTCGTCTATTTGCCGTACACGCAGACGCACATGCCGGTTGTACCAAGCGCGGAATTTGCCGGTAAGAGCGGTAACGGCGATTGGGGCGACGTACTGATGCAACTTGACTCGTATGTCGGAGAGCTTCTTGAAACCATCGACGATTTGGGGATCAGGGACAACACGATATTCATATTTACATCAGACAATGGACCGGAGATGTTGCCCGGTCACAACGGATGGGGTGGCCCCTGGCGCGGCTCATATTTCACCGGACTGGAGGGGAGCCTTCGTGTCCCGTTCATAATGCGATGGCCCGGCAAGGTTCCGGCTGGGCATGTATCGAATGAAATTGTGCACGCTATTGACATGTTTGCGACATTTGCGAATGTTGCTGATGGGGACATTCCTGACGACCGTGTCATCGATAGCGTTGACCAATTGGACTTTCTAACGGGCAAGCAGGATAAGTCGAATCGCGATGGATTTATGGTCTATGTCGGTAGTGATCTATTTGGCATCAAATGGCGAAACTGGAAGATGATGTTCAAGGAAGTCGAACGCGGTACCGACGATAAGCGCACTTTCGATTTTCCACGATTTTTCAATCTCTACTCCGACCCAAAAGAGGAGTATCCGTTGACAAAGGCAACCGCGGGTCATTTCTGGGTGCGTTGGCCGATGGGCGAACTTCTTACTGAGCATGGCGCATCGTTGCAGAAGGAACCTCCGATACCGCCGGGAACGCCGGACCCATACAAACCGAAGCGACGATAGTCAGACCCTGAGCCTCCGAAGGCAGGGGTCACAGGTTCGATCCGAGGCCGGCAAAGCCGGCCGACAGACGCCCGAAGGGCGCCCTTTAGGGTGAGGGCCGTAGGCCCGAATCCATCCTGTCGGGCGCCGTGCCGCGCAACGACCGGCCAATCCTGTCGGGCGTGCCAGCAGAAACGCCGGCCAAGGACAAGCTGGCGCTATACCATTTTGATGAATGCTGGAGTCACGAAAAATCGTTAGTTATTTGAGCGAGACTTATGGATGAGTTCAAATTCCAGGCTCACGTTGATGCCGATCTATCCCGGGCACAGGTGGACGATTTGGTCCGCACCCTGGCTAGCAAGCGCCGGGAACTGGTCGACCGGGCCGAACACCTGGAACGGCAGATGTTGACGAAGGACGACTGTTCACATACAGATGCGGTCGACGCCGCGGGTGCGCAGGAAGACCGGTTGAGAGCGCAGGGAGAGGTCGAACAACATCGCCAGATCATCATGGAGATTGATGCAGCCATTCGTCGGCTGGAAAACGGACAGTACGGCGTCAGCGAAACGACCGGGGAACCTATTGACTACGACAGACTTGTTCTTGTTCCATGGGCGAGAGTCGGTGCGGACGAAAAGGAATCGTAATGAATGCACAGCCTGCCATCTTGCCCGGAGTGCCGCGAGTTTCGCGGTATCTCACTTTCAGCGTTCGACCGGATGTCGAACCGACAGTATCGAAGGAGTCCGTGCGAGCGCTCGAAGTTGACGAGAAGATGGTCGTTGGTATGGGTGAGCCACTGCTTCAGCATTGGGGCACCGCCGTAGATGGTCTGCGGGCGTTTCCTGCGTTGTCTGGCCCGGGCGTGGAGGTACCGTCGACGCAACAGGCATTGTGGTGCTGGTTGCGCGGGACCGACCAGGGCGAACTCGTCAATCGCAGCATCACAATTGCCGACACCCTTGGTGATGGATTTGAGCTCGAGCAGGTCGTTGGCGGCTTCAAGTATGGAGACGCCGAGCTCGGCCTTGATTTGACAGGATACGAGGATGGCACCGAAAACCCGGTCCACGATGACGCTGTAGCCGCTGCATTCGTCCCGAATGGCGGCGAAGGCATAGCCGGCTCAAGTTTCGTAGCGGTGCAACAGTGGTTCCACGATCTCAGGCATTTTTCTTCGTTACCCCAGTCTGAGCAAGACCATATTATTGGCCGCCGGAAGTCCGACAATGAAGAAATCGAAGACGCACCGTCGTCCGCGCATACGAAGCGGACCGAGCAGGAGAGCTTCGAGCCCGCGGCGTTCGTTGTGCGTCGATCAATGCCGTTTGCCGATGCCAGCGGTGAGGGCCTGATGTTCGTGGCATTCGGCAAGTCGTTCGATGCGTTCGAGGCACAACTCAGAAGGATGGTGGGCCTTGAGGACGGCACGACAGACGCATTGTTCCGGTTTTCTCGCCCTAGAACGGGCGGGTACTATTGGTGCCCTCCAATCAGAGATGGCCAGCTTGATTTGGGTGCCGTATGAAGCGATTTAACTGGAGAGACCTCACAGAGATTGTTGGATTTGTCGCTATTGTTGCGTCATTGATATTTGTCGGTATGCAATTGATGCAGTCGCAGGAAATCGCGATCGCCAGTCAATACCAGGAACGGGCAAGCACGGCGGTCGAATACTATGGCTCGCAAATGCAAAACGAGCGGGCTCTCGCAGAAAAGGGTGCAGAAATCGCCGCATCCGTTAAATCTGGCAAGGCGTCTCCGGAGCTGCAGAAATTTGTCAAAGACCGGTCAAATGAGTCCATTGGTATGTGGTTCTATGAGCATCGCGTTTTCTTCGTAATGCTGGACAATTTTCACTTTCAATATAGTGCGGGTTTCATGGCGGACGAATCGTGGGATGCGTTTCAAAGGCAATTACGCGACGAGCTGTCCAGAGAGGATACAGTCGCTTTCTACCAGAATTATGGCGCGAACCTTCGAGAGTCATTTGAGCAGCTCTGCGATCAAATACTGGAGGACCTGGGCAAGTAGTTCGACGGAACGAGGTTTTGGTCCTGAGAAAAGTTTAGTCGGAAACTGATCATATTCAAATCTAAGAAACCCGTATCCTTTGTCATTGTCGTCGCCATACTGTCGGGTTGCGCGACCGTGCAATTTGACGATCCGAAGCCCTATAGTGATCTGATGACTAATACCGCAAGCACATCATTGGGGCGAGATGTTACCCGATGGCTCGAGACTCATGACGGTCGGTCAGGATTTCATCCGCTATCACAAAGATTAGATGCACTGGGCGTGCGGCTGCAGCTCGCGAAGCGGGCCGAGCGGAGCATTGATTTGAAATATTTCCTGGTTAAGGATGACGCAGCAGGTACAACACTTCTCAAATCATTCCTTCAGATTGTTGTTTGCTTTCGATAATTCGGCATGAACCTCTTGAATTTCCTTGCCCAGGAAATAGGCAATGGTTGTACGAATGACAACCAAGCCGCCGAGGAATATCAGGTCATCGATCGAACGACTGATGATCGTTTGCAAGAGATCAGAGACGATCATCAGCTCCAGTGCGAATACCAGCTTTGTGCCGAGGTCACAGCGCGCAAGTTGCAAATCACGAAACCGTTTCCGTATATCACTGCGCCTAAAAGCGCTGCCGGCGACGCTGACAACGGATGTTACAAATGCCCACAGCATGATTAATGCGCCAGCCAGATCAATGGCTACAGCAAGCCACTCCATGATTGTGTGTACTTGATGCATGTCTTCTTCCGGTTACACGAGTTCTGCGTCGGTACTGATCTCAACGAGTGATGGCCCATCATGTGCGAGAGCCTCGCTCAGGATTGATTCGATCTGGTCGGGCTTTGTGATGCGCATGCCCTTGCCACCACAGAGGTTGGCAAACGCGGCAAAACTCGGGTTGTGCAGATCGGTCTCCCAGACAGGCCACTCGCCGGCGCGCTGTTCTTTTGAAATCTTGCCGAGCTCGCCGTTGTTTAACAGCACATGGGTGATGTTCATGTTGTATTTGACGGCGGTCGTGAAGTCGCCCATGTACTGACCGAATCCGCCGTCACCGCTGATCGATATCACTTTGCGTCCGTGATAGGCAGGCTGGTCCTGCGTCGCGGCCCACGCGCCCATTGCTGCTGAAAAGGCGAAGCCAATTGACCCAAGGTAGCCTGACATCAGGATGCGCTGACCCTGGCTTTCGAAGTACCGACCGAATGAATAGGTGTTGTTGCCAACGTCCACGGCCATAATCGCGTCAGCAGGTGCGAGCCGGGTTAGCGCGTCAAAAATCGACACTGAGTTGAGTCCCTTGCCGCGGTCGTCACTGAGACGACTGTGTTTTTCCTGTCGCCAGATCGCCCAGCGATCGGCAACCTCGGCTCGCTGATCCACAGTTTTTGTTGCGCCCGCGAGTGCCGCCTTGAGTCGTACGGTAGTCAGGCCGATCTCGCCCCACACGGGCAGGGTGACAGCGTGAAACTTGCCAAGGTGCATACGATCGAAGTCGACCTGGATGATGGCTCGTTTTGGTGTGATACCGGTGTGATTCGAGAACGAGGATCCCAACGCCAGTATCAGGTCGCACTCATTCATGAACCAGCTGGCGATCGGGGTGCCTGATCGACCGAGTACACCTGCAGCAAGCGGGTGGCTGTCCGGAATCTGGCCTTTCGCCTTGAACGTGGTCATCACTGGCGCGTTTAGCTCTTCAGCCAGTTTAATGACGTCGCCCATCGCATCACGCGCCCCATAACCGACGATGATGATCGGTCGCTTCGCTTTCTTGAGCAGCTTAACCGCGTCGTCGACCACAGCATCGTCCGGGGCAACACGAGCGACAGACAGGCGGCCTTCCGGTCCCGAAGGTGTCGAGTTGGGTGCCGGTAAGGTCTGCACGTTATCCGGGAAGATCAGGTGTGCGACATCTCGCTCGACGATGGCGTTCTTGCAGGCAAGCGACATCAGTTCGGCATGATGGGAGCTGTTCAATACCGACTGGCTAAAGCGGGCGACCGGAGCGAATGCCGCGGCGAGATCAACTTCCTGGAATGCTCCCGGACCAAATACCTGCACCTGAACCTGGCCCGTCAGCGCGAGTAAGGGCGCCCTATCCACTTTGGCGTCCCATAGCCCGGTCATCAGATTCGTGGCGCCCGGGCCAGCGATTGTGAGACACGCCGCCGGGGTCCCGGTGAGTTTGGCGTAGCCGGAGCAGGCAAACGCGGCAGCACCCTCATGGCGCACACCGTAGTAGTTCAATTTGCCTTTGACTGCCTGGCGTCGCAGGGCATCGGATAATCCGAGGTTCGAGTGACCGACAATGCCAAAGACCGAGGTAACGCCCCAGTTGGTCATCGTCTCCGCCATGACGTCGGTTACTGTAGTCACGTGCGGCGCATCGGCTTCCAGGCCGACGTAAATGCCATCATCGCGTACCTCGAGCGGATACATCTCTTGACCGCTGTCTTCGTGTCCGCCGGGCGGCAGGCCAGTCTTGGGATCGAAGTCCCAGCCGTGCCAGGGACAGCGAAGCAGGCATTCGCCGTTTTTCCCTTTCTCAATTGAGCCCTCGCCAAGCGGACCGCCCTGATGCGGGCAACGGTTTTCCATTGCATGGTACTCACCATCAATGTGCGTTAGCGCCATGGAGTGAATACCCGCTGTCACTGTCTTGACGCGACCTTCGGGCAGCTCGTTGACGTCGGCGACCCGGTGCCAATCGAGATTCTTTTTGTCTTTCATATCAGTCCTATCTCTGTGCAACGCCGCCGTACGCGACTCCGGTTAGATCGGCCATGTCTCGCTTGAACGTTGTCAGGTCGTCGATGTTGAGATCACCGAGATGGCGATGCCCAGCCGCTCGCGAAATGACGGCCATCAACGCTATCGATGCTTCGAAGTATCGGGCGAGCCGTTCAGCAGCGAGATCGACTGGCAATCGCTCGCGCAGGTGTGGTTTTTGTGTCGCGATGCCCACGGGGCAGTTATTCGTGTGACAGGCTCGCATGCCCAGGCAACCAATTGCCTGGATTGCGGCATTGGAAACGGCAATGCCGTCAGCGCCCAGGGCCATCGCCTTTGCAAAATCGGCCGGTGTCCTGAGTCCACCCGTGATGATGAGTGTGATGTCTTTCGCATCGCTCGTATCCAGGTGCCTTCGAGCTCTAGCGAGCGCCGGAATGGTTGGAACGGAAATGTTGTCGCGGAAGATCAGTGGAGCAGCGCCAGTTCCGCCGCCGCGCCCGTCGAGGATGATGTAGTCGACGCTGGCTTCGAGTGCCGCATCTATGTCTTTCTCAATGTGCTGAGCCGACAACTTGAAGCCGACCGGTATTCCGCCAGTTCGTTCGCGTACCTCACTCGCGAAATCACGGTATTGGCTGACTTCGGTCCAGTCGGGAAAGCGCGGCGGTGAAATCGCGGTTTGCCCCTCTTCGAGTCCACGTACCTCGGCGATCTTCCCTTTGACTTTGTCGCCGGGCAGATGACCACCGGTGCCGGTCTTGGCTCCCTGGCCTCCTTTGAAATGAAACGCCTGTGTCTTTTCGACCTTGTCCCAGGAAAACCCGAATCGCGCCGATGCCAGCTCATAGAAGTAGCGTGAATTTGCAGCCTGTTCTTCGGGGAGCATGCCGCCTTCACCCGAGCAAATGCCGGTGCCCGCCAGTTCCGCACCCTTGGCGAGAGCAACCTTGGCCTCTTCCGAGAGTGCGCCGAAGCTCATGTCCGATACGAACAGCGGAATGTCGAGCTTGAGGGGCTTCTTGGTGTTTGGTCCGATGACCAGGTCAGTGGCGACAGGCTCGTCGTCGAGTAGCGGCAGCTTTGCCAACTGTCCCACAATAAACTGCAGATCATCCCATTTGGGCAGGCTGTCCCGGGGCACGCCCATCGCGCTCGCCGGGCCGTGATGACCTACCTTGCTGAGGCCGTCATTGGCCAACATGCGAATCAATTTGACGTGCGGTTCGTCGACCGTTCCGGTCGGGTCCTGGTACGCACCCTGGTATGCGTTCCTGTTATACGGCTGCGGATGGTCTGCAGCCCACGCGGCGATTTCGTCCTCGTCGACAAAAACCTGGCCGTCCTCCAGCCAGGCATTGAATTTCGGCAGTGTTTCGCTGTTGTTGTACTGGCTGATGCCGGTATCCAACCGGTAATCCCATCCGTGGACGCCGCAAATCAGGTTGGGGCCGTCTACATTACCATCGGACATTAACGCGCCTCGATGTGCGCATCGACCGTAAAGTACGCTGACGGATTCGTCGTAACGCACCACGACAAGGTCAACATTGGCGACCAACGCGTGTGCCGGAGCGCGGTCCTCCAGTTCGTCCCATTTCTTGATGGCCAGCTTGTTCATCCGCGGGTCCTTTTATTAGTTGTTGAATTTCCAGATTGGAAATTCTTTATGGTCAGCGGGTTGCTCGACGGTGCATCGTATCGCAAGCTGGACTCATTCTAAAGAGGTTTCGGGCCCCTGTAGACAGGCTTGTTGGATCACCAAACTAAGCGCCGGGTAAGCGCAACTGAGTTATTCTCTTGGCGATTCAACGCAAGGAGTCAGCCGTGCCACAACTCAAACAGATGATCGCCGCGCTTTGTCTGATCCTGTTTACGCTCCCTGTTTTGGCGCAGGAAAAACCAAACATCGTCCTGGTGTTCATGGATAACTTCGGGTGGGGCGAACCGGGTTTCAATGGCGGTGGAATTATCCGCGGTGCCGCGACGCCGCGACTCGATCAACTTGCGGCCGAGGGGCTCCGGCTAACGAACTTCAATATTGAGGTCCAGTGCACGCCGTCTCGCTCCGCACTTATGACGGGCAGATACGCGATCCGCAGCGGCAACGGTACGGTTCCGTTAGGCGAAGGTGTGTACGGGTTGGTGCAGTGGGAAATCACCATGGCGGAGATGCTTTCTGATGCAGGGTATGCCACAGGCATGTTCGGAAAGTGGCACCTTGGGCGCACGGCGGGGCGTTTTCCAACGGATCAGGGATTCGACGAATGGTACGGTATCCCGAATACAACCGACGAGTCCGTCTACACGTCTTTGGATGGCTTCGCCGAGAGCGGAATCGCGGAACCTTTCGTATTGGACAGCAAGAGAGGCGGCACTCCGGAAAAAGCCCGTGCTTACAACCTGGATTACCGGCCGCTGATCGATCGCGATCTGACCGACCGTGCCATCAACTTCATTGAGAAGCAGGCCAGGGCCAAAACGCCGTTTTTCGTCTATCTGCCCTATACGGCAACCCACTTCCCGACCATGCCGCATCCCGATTTCGTTGGAAAATCCGGTAAAGGGTCGTGGGGCGATATGCTAATGCAAATTGACAGCTACGTTGGCGAGTTGCTCGATGCGATCGATGAACTGGGTATCGCGGAAGAGACTATCTTTATCTTCACGGCGGATAATGGTCCCGAATCATTGAGTCCCGGCGAGACCTCACTCACGGTGGAGACCGCCGTTCACGGTACCGCGGGGCCATGGCGCTCGTCGTTATTTACGGGATACGAGGGGGCGCTGCGCGTACCGTTCGCCGTGCGTTGGCCCGGCAGGATCGAAGCCGGCCGAGCGAGTGACGATATCGTGCATGCAATGGATTTGTTCCCTACGCTTGCCAGCATCGCTGGTGGTGAAGTGCCGGACGATCGCGCCATCGACGGCGTCGACATGTCAGCGTTCTTACTCGGCGATCAGGAGGAATCGGGTCGAGACGGGTTCGTCGTCTACATGGGCAACGATATTTTCGGTGTCAAATGGGGAGACTGGAAGATTCATTTCAAGGAGCAGACGGGGTGGAACGGTGTATTGCGTGAATACACGATGCCCCGTGTCTACAATCTCATCAACGATCCAGAAGAGCGCGACAATGTGCTATTCCCTCATACATGGGTGCTGAAAGCAGGTCTGCCTCAATTGGACGAACACGTCGCCTCCTTGAAAGAATATCCACCGGTACCGACCGGGGCTCCGGATCCCTACAAGCCAAAGAGATGATAATCAGACCCTGAGCCTCCAGGGGCGACGAGGCAGCGAAGCTGCTGTCCATCCGAGGAGCGCAGCGACGACAGGTCGATGGCCCATCCTGTCGAGTGCCGCATCAAAGTTGCCGTGCTTTTTCCTGCGACCGCGAGTTGATTGAGGCCTGGTACATGATAAGTTTCACGCTGCGACCATCCCCCCACCCGGATCAACTCCGCGAATCCAGATGACAAGCGCATTTATCCCGGAACATGAGATCTACGGATTTTTGTCCCGCGTTGGCATCAAGACGCCCCGGTATTGTTTTGTCGACGATGCCAGCAAGGTGGCCGACGCGCCGTTTGCAAGCGGCGATCCGGTTGTCATCAAAGGAATGGCCCAGGACCTGTGGCACAAGTCGGACAATGGCGCGCTGGTGTTTTGTGACTTCGATGTCGATGCCGTTCGGGCGATGCACGGCGACATGTCTGTGCGAGTCGGCCGGCAGTTTGACTGGCTTGGAACCCTGATTGCGGAGAAGGTCGAGATTCAGAGTGCCAGGAATGCGCCGAACGAGATCTTCGTCAGCCTGCAAAGAGACCGGTGTTGCGGGGCCATCATAAGTTTCGGTTTCGGCGGTTTGTTGACCGAGGACTGGGCGCGGGAACTCAAGCAGTCATTGCTCGTGTGGCCTGCTTCGGTGTACACGCCCGATGAAGCATTCGAAGAACTAAAGGGACATTGGCTGGGCAAAATCCTGCTTGGCAAGGCACGCCAGCAGGCAGCGCTCATCGACGGCAAGACCCTGTTGGGCTTTCTCAAGAAGCTCTGGGAACTCGACGAAGTGATGGTCGGGGAGCAGGTGGGCCTGATCGAAATGAATCCGTTGGTCATTGACCGTGCGGGCGACATTGTCGCGATTGACGGCGTCGGCCTGCGCTCCGAAGAAGCTCATGTCGAGCCTTGCCCGGTGCCTTTGCAGGACGACAGTTTCCTGAATCCCCGCCGGATTGCACTGGCAGGTGTATCGGCAAAAGCCGGCAGCGTAGGCGGCTTGATACTGGAGAACCTTCGCCAGTCGTCTTTGCCAGAGAGCGGGTTGCTGGTGGTCAAACCCGGCATCGACAACTTCGCCGGCATTCGATGTGTGCCCGACGTGGCTGCGCTGGCGGACGACCCGGTCGATGTCCTGATCCTGGCGTTGCCCGCGGAGCGCTGCGTCCAGATGATCGAGAGATTATGCGCGGAGGGGGGTGGCGCCGCGGTCGTCTACATCGTCGCCGGCGGCGTCGGCG
>Ga0255053_10001918_pt1 | contig 11224 bp, 8 predicted proteins | sample JV7_2_22_MG_FD_188635 | JGI IMG/M metagenome (GOLD analysis project Ga0255053, IMG submission 188635) | Seawater microbial communities from Jervis Inlet, British Columbia, Canada - JV7_2_22 | ecosystem: Environmental > Aquatic > Marine > Inlet | place: Canada: British Columbia | collected...
CACCGCGATGGCCGAGGAGGCGACGAAGCGCTGAGATCCTCGGGCCGGTCGCGTCCGATGTACAATCCGCGCATGCCCGTATCACTGTCCGATCTCCCTCTCCTCAGCCAGCTCACCGAAGAGCAGCGCACGACCGTCATCGGCGCCGGCCACGAAAAGTCCCTCGAGCGTGGCGAGATTCTGTTCCACGAGGGTGAACCTGCTGAGGCGCTGTACGCGGTGATCGACGGCCAGCTCAAGCTGGTGCGCTACTCACCCAAGGGTCGCGAGCTCCTGCTCCACCTGGTGAACCCCGGCCAGACCTTTGCCGAAGCCGCGCTCTTCGCCCCGGGCACCTACCCTGCGACCGCCGAAGTCATGCAGGCCTGCCGCCTGTGGTGCCTGCCCCGGGCGGCCCTGCTCGAGCTGCTGAGCGCCTCACCCGAGCTCGGCGTTGCGATGCTGGGATCAATCTCGTTGTGGACCCGCAAGCTGGCCTCCAAGCTCGAGCTCCACACCCAGCGCCGGGTTGAAGAGCGGGTCGCCATCTACCTGATGAGCCGCGCCGGTCCGGTCGAACTCGAGCCGGGCGACCGAATCGAACTCGCCGAGCCTCGCAACCTCATCGCGGCCCAGTGCGGCACCGCCCCCGAGGTTCTGTCGCGCACCCTCCGCCGCCTCGAGGATGACGGGGTGCTCAAGGCCGAACCGCACCACGTCACCATCCACGATCCGGACAGCCTGCGCGCACTGGCGGAGTGGATCGAGTAGATTCAGTGAACCCGCCGCAGCAGCTGCACCATCCCGAGCACGAAGTTCCACCTGAAATCGAGGTCCCACAGCTTCTCCAGCCGCCAGTTGCCCCCGCCATGCCATGCTCAGGGCGCGGACCTTCGCTGCCACCGTCGGACGTCCGATCAGGGTCCAGAGCAGCTCTGGGTGCCGGTCCACCGCCTACCGCTGGGCAACATCACCTCATACCGCCAGACCAACCGGCCAGCGACCTCATGCGGTCGACAACGGTCCATCGCTCAATTAAATGCGCCCCATACCACGAACAATGTAGAACCGCCGCTTGGCTTGTGGACCCGATTCGACCCATCGTTGCCTAGATGCAGGTCCTGCAATACCCTGTATCCGGTCTGTTCTTCGACTTCAAGGAGGCCCTCCGACGAGACATCTGGATAATCGTCCGGTGACGCTTGATGCATGTGAGATTCTCGCCTTTGCCTGCATCCGGGACGAGGTCCTTCGCCTGCCCTGGTTTCTTGAGTACCACCGGCGCGCTGGCGTGAATCACTTTTTTGTTGTGGACAATGGCTCACGGGACGGCTCTACCGACTACTTGCTTGCACAGGACGATGTCAGCCTATTCTTCACGAAGGGCTCCTACGCGGACAGCGAGTGTGGTTTGCTCTGGGTCAACGAGCTGCTCGATCGTTTTGCGGACGGGCATTGGTCACTGACGCTCGACGCCGACGAACTCCTGGTCTATCCGGCCTGCGAACTCGTGGCGCTGAGGCCTTTGACGATGTATCTCGAGTCGGTTGGAGCAGATGCCCTCATAACGATGCTTCTCGACATGTACTCGGACCGTCCCATTAGGAGTACTTCATACGCTGCCGGAAGACCCTTTCTCGAGGCCTGTCCATTTTTTGATTCAGACTCCTATTCTGGCCTGCCTTCCGATCCCGTTCCCGTTCGAGGCGGACCGCGAGAACGAGCCTTTTGGAGGGATCACGACTGGGATTATCCTTCGCCCTTTTTGGTAAAAACACCACTCGTCAAGTGGAGGCGAGGCCGCGTCTATGAAGCTTCCACTCATCAGATCTCCGACATCAAACCGGCCGAGCTTTCCGGTGCTTTGCTGCATTTCAAATTTTTTGGAGACTTTCCCGCCCGCGCTGTTCTCGAGTCTGAGCGCAAGGAACACTTTGCAGGCGCGCGCCAGTACGTGACCTACTCACATGTGTTGGGAGGGAACCCTGATCTGACTCTTTTCCATGACCGCTCGGTGCGGTATCTGGAAAGCTTACAACTGGTCCATTTGGGCCTGCTGCGAATGCCGGAGCACTACCGTACCTATGTAGAGTCCAGCCACGGGCCGATTGGTCGGATCGATTGAGGCATGCTTAATCCGCAAGAATCGGGTGGTTTTGTCGCGAGGCCAGAGAGGCACCGCTCCGCAGCAGAAAGCTGGTGAGATATACGGGCGAGAGGTCCGGCCCGCAACCAACTCGTTCGCTTCACTCTGTAGCATCCAGATGCGCTTCAAGATCGGCTGATGAGCCCGTTTTTTCTTCAATAAACGGCGTATCTTGGCGAGGTCTCTCACGCGACAAATCGGCTGCAGGTTGAGGTCAGATTCTGGACAATTTTGTCTGGATTCGGGTGATCATTCTTTAGTCCGTCGGCAAGAAGGCCTTCCGTATTGTCAAACGCAGCATGCACTGGCGAGAGAACGACGATTTTGTTCAACGGTTCGAACCTCGGATCCGACGGATAGTGGTGGATGAAGATCACCGGTGTTCCAATGGCCAAACACGGCAATGCACAGTGGAGCCGAGTCGTGACGACAAGCATTGCCTGAGCATACGCAGAAAGGATGTCGGCCGCAGCCTGATACCGAACGCCAGGATCTTGCTGTGCCTCCGCCATTTCAAGTTTGTGCGTCACAACAAAAGGCGGACACCCACAGAGTGCGGTGGAAGCGGGCGCAAGCACATTTTCCACGCTTTTTGGCAAATCAGAGAACACGACAAACTTCCGACGAGGGTACTTAAACGCTTTGAGGGTCAGTGTAAGACATCCCGAGAAGTATGCGTTTATCCCGTGATGCCCCAAAATCAACTGCGAGAATCGATCTCTGCAACCAATAGCGCCCAGCTGACCTAGATAGGCCAAGCTTGGCGGAGAGAGAATCGTTTGGGCCGCCTCAGTCGAGACATGAAATGCCACGGGAAGCACCCTCAGCCGTTCTGTGGGGGGCCAGCTGAACTCGCCTCCGACGCCTCGTCGTTTGAGAAACCAGCCATTGCCAATCAACCGAAAGTCTTTTCGAACATCGACCTCCCCGAGGCCGTCGCGATCGACCAACGCATCGACACGAGGCAGGAACTGAAGAGCCGCAAGTGACTGGATATCGTCACCCAGATTGACACCGGAATAGGTGAATAGAGCGAATCTTTTTTCGCTCCGAGTCAAAGGCCTCAGTTGTCGAGCCATTAACGTTTTGTAATCTGCAATTTTCAATGAATGTTCGCTAAACAGCTTCGATGTTCCGACCCGGTCGCGAGTTTTCCTCAGCAACGATTCGTCCGGAATCGGCAGTTTGTTGTCAATTTGCTCGAACGGCCGCGCAGTTGGGCTTCCCGGGCAGGATGGAACATACGTAAGACCGGCAGCCTCGTTGAATCGTCCGGCCTCCAAGAGCAGCCCCTCGAGGTGTGCCAGCACATTCGATTTACCAGGGTTCGCTCGCGATGCAGATATTGCGGCGTCGATTGCCTCTCCGTCATGCCCTGAGGTTTTGAGTTGCCTACTGAGTTCAAATGCGCAGAAGGATTCATCGTTGCTCAGCTCCTGGGCTTCACGAAATGCCAAGATAGATTCCTGAACGCGGCCCATTTCCGCCAGGACACGCGCTTTTTCTGCAGCTACGCTCGCAGACTGGTTCATTCGGACATGCATTTCCTCGAAAAACTCACGAGCATCAGGGAGTCGCCCCGTTTTCCTGAGTAATCTCACAATGCTCAGGGCGGCCGCCTCCGAGTCTGGCGCAAGCTCCAGTGCACGTCGAAACTGCCGTTCGGCCAGTCGATGCTCACCTTTGCCTACCGCCAGTTCAGCACACGCCAGAACCTCGTCAACATCTGATCGGACCGAGTCATCAGTCATAATTATTCCCGCCGTTATACCCACAGGGGCGGTAAGGACAAACAGAGATTAGCATTTACAACAAGCTGAAGAAGGTCTTTTGGTTTTACGTCGAACGGGGTCAGCAAACAGCCGTTGAGGTTCGGGGGGGTGGTCGTGATTGAGCAGGAGAATTGCTCGACAAGTCAGTTGAGCGGAAGCAACAGACCTGGCAGGCAGGCGAAAACCAGAAGATCCTAGTGCCGACACTCCTTCGTTTGTGCACGACGGCAGCCGAGAATAAGGTGAAAGCTTCGGGCGGCCTGCAAGCGGCTCAGCAAGCCGAACGGCATGTTAGGCTTGAATTCAAGGAGCACAACAATGCGCCTCGTGATGACACTTTTGGTGCGCGACGAGGTTGACATCGTACGGGAGAACGTTGACTTTCACCTACAACACGGCGTGGACTTCGTCATTGTGACGGACAATGGTTCCGTCGACGGCACCCGAGACATCCTCAGCGAGCTAGAAAAAGCGGGTCAGGTCCGCGTTTTCGACGAGAGCGAAGATGACTTCTCCCAAAGTCGTTGGGTCACGAGGATGGCGCTCCTTGCACGGGACGATTACGCAGCCGACTGGATCCTCAACAACGACGGTGACGAGTTTTGGTTGCCGGCCGGCGGAGATTTGAAAACCGGTCTAGCGGAAGTAGAGGCTGATATTGTCCTCTGCCATCGCCGCAATATGGTGTATCCGCATGATCGGCCCCGCGTGGGTTCCTGGTACGAAGACCTTGTGTACAGGGTCAGTCAACCCTTCTCGAGACATCCGCTCGAAGAACCGATGACAGACCCTCTTCCGGTCCCATACTTCTACCAGGACCTCCCTCCAAAGGCCCTTTGCCGCGGAAAGGGGCTCAAGGAGGTTGGGACGGGAAATCACAATGCCAAATATGAAAACCCGACCAGAGCGACAAAGTCATCTGTCAAGATCTATCATTACCCTGTGCGCTCCTTTGACCAGTTCGTTCAAAAGATCCGCAACGGCGGCGCCGCCTACGCACGAAACACCAACCTGCCCACGAGTGCCGGCTGGCACTGGCGGCGATGGTATCGGATGATTCTCGATGGCGACCCCGAAAGGGCATTCGCCGAGACCCTACCGTCGGAGAATATGCTTAACGTGGATCTTCGCAGCGGACGGATCGTGGTCGATCAAGCGATGATGGAAACCCTGGCCGGTCGGCCAGCCAATAATCAAAGGAACAGCGCTCGTGGCGGATCCCCATCCGTCGCGCAATCGGGCGGTACCGCGATCGAATGTCGCTATCAAAATCTGAAAAGGTAGGGTCAAGGTGCACTTCTGCGTAGTCGGTACCGGCCGCTGCGGCACGACGTTGCTTTGGGACATGCTGAACCTCCATCCCGAGCTGTTTGTCTTTCGAGAAAGCCATTGGATACCGAAGATGTACGAGTTCTTTGGCACTGGCACGGGCGACGCAACCGATCTGGTTGACATCGTGCTCCGCACGACGCACGTAACCGGTGAGCTCGTGTACGCAGGAGATCTACAGGTCCTCCAAAGCCTATTCCCTGAAGGCGAAAAGATCGGAGTGGCCGCATTCTGTGATCGTATCGGCTCCCTGTTTGCGCGAAACAGCGGCAAGAAGTACTGGGCCGACAAAACCCCCGATTACGGGCCCCACATGGGAAGCCTGCAGTCGCTATGGCCCTCCTGCCGCTTCATTCATCTCATCCGGGACGGGGTCAGGGTGGTCCATTCCATGTCCCATCACCCTGGTTTTCGCTGGATGGCGACGGCCCGCGAGGCCTGGTGGGTCGCCCCCTCGTTTAATGGATATCACCGTTCGATCGAGGCCACAGAACGACCGTTGTGCGAATTCGTCGCCCTCTGGTACCGACGGTTCCGGAGAATCCGTGACGAGGCAAAACGTTTGCAGCCAGGCACGTATTTGGAGGTGCGCTTCGAAGATCTCGCAGAAAATCCGGAGGATTCGCTGTTGAAGGTGTGCCGCTTCGTTGGCCTGAAAGCCTCCGACAACTGGCTGTCGGCTGCCAAGGCCAAAATCGATTGGCGGCGGGTCGACCGCCGTCCCCCCGAAGATTTCATCAAGTATTTCGAGGACGCTGAGAGGCGCCTTCTCGAGGAACTCGGCTATTTGTAGACGTCCCCAAGGGTCTCGATGCCGCCAATTAAAGATGTAGAAACGAAAAAAGAGGCCCGATCGCTGTCCGGGCCTCGTGAGTTCGCAAATTGATAAGGAATCGCTATTTCTGCAGCTCGGCTAAGGCCTTCTCCAGGGCCTCAATACGCGCCATGAGCGCGTCGTTTACATCACGCAGGGTACCCAAGGTGTTTTCGTGCATCAGAGTGTACAAGGTGAGCTCTTCAATCTTCTCGAGCAGCGCCAGCTGCATTTCGTTGAGATTGAGGGAGCCACGTTCCTGTATTTCAGTGTTGGACGGGACGTTCGGTAAGTGCTGTTCGCGTTCGATGAAATCGGCCAGTTCTGTCAACGGAAGCAGCTTGTAGTCCTCCTCGAAGACGTAGTCGGGAAGGGTCTGGGTGGCGGTCGTCACCGAGCCGTCAACAGTCAGATTCCCATCATGGTCGAGCTGGAGTTCCTGATTATCCCCGTCAACGATATTGATGCGGAATGCCCCCGACGCACCAGCGTCGGTGAATGTCATATCCACTGCCGTGTTGGGAGACGCCCCAGAAGCCGTCAACCGAAAGTAGACATAGGACTCGCTACTTGCGACGTCGAGGGGCGCAGTTGGCGAAGCCGTCCCAATCCCGACATCACCATCCGCCGCAACATCGATCGCACTCGTCGGCGCGCCCGGACGGATTCGGAACGGGAGCGTAGATCCGTTGGTCACATCGCGGATAAAGAAGTTCGCCTCGTTGCCGGCGACGTCCCAGGTCTGCGGGGCGAAGCCAGACGAACCATCTTGCTCGAGCCGCAAGGTTGGGGTGTTGCCGGACTTGACGTGAAGGTCCACGACCGGTATCGAGGTGCCGAAGCCGACGCGGCCGCCGTCATCAACGTAGAGAGAGTGACTGGGGGCGTTCCCTTCGATCGTGAAGGGCGTACGACCGCCGTCGATGTCATCGATCGAGAACTTGTTGGCGCCACCGTTGGCGGAGTCGTTGAAGGTGATCTGCCAGTCCCTGGAGGGGAAGCTTGAGGTGGAGCTGGTGTCCACGGCTCTGATCCGGAGGTTGTTCTCCTTGATGCGGATTGTGTCGAAACCGAAGCTCTCGCCGTTGACGCAGTCCATCCCGGCGCAGAGGCTGCCGTCGACGATCAAATCGTCGAGGATGACCTGGTCCTTGGTGGCCACGCCGGAGTCGGTGTCGACGGCTCCCTCAGAGCCCGATGGCTCAAGCCGCCTGCCACCTCTCCGCATTGCAGGTTCCGTTTGGTCGACGACGATCCATCCGCCCTTGACCCTGAAGTAGCCGGAGACGACGAGCGGCTCGGATGGAAGCTTCCCCTGTTTCTTGAGCGCTTCGATCTCGCTGGTGTCACCGCTCTCTCGAGCCGCCCGCAGGGCTTCTTTCACCCCCGCGTCAGTCACCGGAGAGAATCGGAGCTCCCAGGCATATTGGCCGTCCTCGAGCGCAGCTTGATTCGTGTCGTTGACATGAAAGAAGAGGGCATCACCGGCCGCGAACTCGCGGCGCAGGTTGAGGTTGCCCGGGCCGGACACCGCCAGCACCGCCGACTCGTAACTGATGGCCGGCTGCCACGAGACACCCGTCGATGCGAATGTCGTCTCTGCGATCTCGATGTCGGGCTGCCGTTCAGCCGCTACTGCGAGCGAGCAAGAAAACATAACGACAGCCACAACGGCAGCCGACCGCACCAACGACGTCTTCAATCGGTACATCTCCAAATCCTCCGTTTTGCCCTCAGAGTTAACGACCTTATACCTGATTGCCTATGGAGTAGAGTTTTGCTCCACTGTTATTCAAGGCTAACCGTGTTCAGAATGCGTGTCAATACCTGTCGAAGGCCGATTCCCTCGTTTACAGGACAGTTGGCGTTCCAATCCTGATCACTTTCGCCGGGTTGATTTGAGATTGATCAATCTTGATCCGTCGGCATGCGGCAGGGCGATCCTCCGCGGTAACGATCGAGGTCGGCCTTCAACGCGGCCAGCACTTCAGTGGCGCCGTCCTCCGTCGCCGCGTCCACCACCTTCTGCTGCCAGCCGGCGGCCTCGTCGCACCGATCAAGCTCAGCAAGGGCCTGCGCGACGAGCTGAGCATGGCGCGGGTTCGGCCGGGCCGCGTAAACGACCTGCGCGAGCTCGAGGGCCCGTTCGCCGTCTCGAACCTCCGCCTCCGGACAGGCGGCCAGCAGTCGCGCCAGGGCAAAGGCGATCTCACCGCTGTCGGGGATTCGCCGGTGTCCGGCGTCGAGCACCGACTCCGCCCGGACGAACTGGCGGAGACGCACCAGGGCCGCCGCGCCGCCGGTCACCGCGCCGGCGTTCCCGGGGTCGAGCTCTGCCGCCTGCCTGAAGTGCTCGAGCGATGCCCAGTCGTCGCCGGATCCAACGAGAGCCCGAGCCAACAGCAGATGTGCCTCGGCGTCGTACGGAGTGCTCTGCAACACGGCTTCCAGGTGAGGGATGGCGTCCGCCGCTCGCTGATGTTTGACAAGGCTGCTCCCGAGATTGAAGTGGGCGGTCGTTTGATCCGGATCGATGGCCAGCGCCTGCTCATATTGTTCGATCGCGGCGTCGAGGTCACCGAGCTGCCCGAGAGCCGTGCCGAGGTTGACCAGAGAGCGCGCACTCCTCGGGTCGGCCGCCACAGCCGCCGCAAACTCATCTGCCGCCTCCTGATACCGACCGCTGGCATAGGCCAGCCGGCCGCGCACCAGGTGGACCCTTTCACCCTCGGTCAGCAGCTGCAGCTGATCGACCACCGGGTCCGGCGGTCGAACGCCCACCGTTCCCCGCATCTCGAGGTGGCGACGAGCGGCCTCCATGTCGCCGAGACCACGGTAGGCCATCGCCAGGCTGTATTGGAGCCGGTTTGCATCCGGCGCCGCTCGCAGGGCCGCCTGGAAGTACATCACGGCATCACCGTAATCGCGCCGGTCAAGCGCCAGCTGTCCCAGACCCGCCATCGCGGACGGTGAGCCGGGGTTCAGAGCAAGAGCTGATTTGAACGCGGTCTCGGCGTTCTCCGCTCGGCCCTGCTCGGTATAGACCTCCCCGAGACGCACCAACGCCGCGAAGTCATAGGGTTGGAGAGACCATGCGGCTTCATACCGCGCCGCAGCCTCCTCGAGCTCGCCCTTGTGTCGAGCGACATCGGCCAGCAGGTGGACCCACCGAAAGTTCTGCGGCGCGAGAAAGCTCGCGTTGACGTAGCAGGACTCGGCGGTGTCGAACAGCTCGTACGCGTGGTAGAGCTGACCCAGGGTTCCGTAGGCAGCTGCGAGCCTGTCGATGCTGGCCGTCGGATCGGCGATGACCGCCTCCATCTCGTGCCGCGCCTGTTGCAGCTGATCCGCAACCACGGTATCGAGGCCGGAAAGGTCTGGTTGGATAACCGGCGCCAGCTTCGATCTCAGGGCCGCATCAGCCGGCTCGGACTCGTCACCTTGGACAGGGCCTTCCGCGTAAAGAAGGGCCCCCATCAGGCTCGAGCTCAGAAAAATGGTGAGCGACAACAATTGCGTACTTCGCTTCATTTCTTCTCCTGTGGCGCCGATCCCTCGCGAAGGGTCGAGTACCGGTCGACGGGCAGGTTGCGCCAGGTTTCCTTTCGACCTCCCGGCCAGAGAACCCGGACCTCTTTGACGCTCGTGGCCGATCCAAGACCGATGAGCACCCTCGGGTCGCGGGACGAGCAGAAGCTGCCGTCGGTCCGGACCCGACGCCACCGCGAGGATCCATCGGCAAGGACTAACTGAACTCTCGCACCGATCGCGTCGCGCTCCATCTCTTTGACCACGAGTCGCAAACCGATCCAGTGGTTCCGGTTGCCGATCTGGTTGATCAGCAGTCTTGTCGGTCCGTTGTTGTTGGCCACCAGTACATCGGTGTCGCCGTCGTTGTCGATGTCGCCGAAGGCTGCGCCGCGGCTCACCTCGATCAACGGGAAGCTCTCCCCGGCGCGGGCGCTGGCAACCTCGAATTTTCCTTCTCCGGTGTTTCTCAGCAGATGGTTCGGTTGGCCCAACGGGTAGGGATCACCGGCTCGTACTCTCTCGGCCAGCGCGCGCACGGCGCCGTTGAGAACCAGCAAATCGAGCCATCCGTCGTTGTCGAAGTCGAACCAACCGGTGCCGAAACCGGTCTTGCCACGGCTGATCGAGGCGAGTCCGGCGGCGGCGGTGCGGTCCTCGAAAAGGCCGGTGCCGTCATTGATGAAGAGCGTGTTCGTCTCCTCCATGATGTGGGTCATGAAGATGTCGGTGTCGCCGTCCTCGTCGAAGTCGTCTGCGTCGACCCCCATGCTGGCCTCGGCCTTGCCGGCGGAGTTGATGGCGGCCCCGGCCCACAGTGCTTCGTTGCGGAATGTGCCGTCACCATTGTTGAGCCAGAGCTGGTTCGGGTCACCGTCGTTGGCGACGTAGATGTCGATCCACGCGTCGAGGTTGTAATCCGCAGCGACCACGCCGAATCCGGCGCCGAACTCCTTGTTGATACCGGCGGCGACGGTGACGTCCTCGAAGGTGCCGTCACCCCGATTCCGGAACAACCGGTCGGGGACCGGTTTGTAGGCGTCGGGGCCGCAGAAATCGCGGGCGCTGCTGTTGGCATAGCACTCGCGCGTCGGTGCCGTCTCGAAGTCGACGTAGTTGGACACATAGAGGTCGAGGTCGCCGTCCCGATCGTAGTCGACGAAGGCGGCACAGGTACTCCATCGCTCATCGTCAACCCCGGCCTTGGCGGTGACATCCTCGAAGGCCCCGTCGCCGCGGTTGCGATAGAGCTGGTTCGAACCGAGATTCGTGACGTAGAGGTCGACCAGGCCGTCGTTGTCGAAGTCCCCGGTCGTGACGCCCATGCCGTACCCGTCGGACTCGATGCCGCTCGAACGGGTGACATCGGTGAAGTGGAGTTTGCGGGCGCCGTCTTTCTGCACCACCAGATCATTTCGATAGAGCTTGTCGGTGGGCGGTTTCGATCCGCGCCACGGGAAAACAGCTTCGCTCATCGAACCGCCGAGCAGACTGCCCTGCACCAGGTAGACATCGAGGTCGCCGTCGTTGTCGAAGTCGACCAGGCCCACGCCCTGTCCCGTGATCTCGGCGATGGTGGAGTTCCCGGTCATCCCGTTGAAGTGAGTGAACTCGATGCCCGCGGATCGGGCCACGTCGACGAAGACCACGTCCTCT
>Ga0255053_10001922_pt1 | contig 11218 bp, 11 predicted proteins | sample JV7_2_22_MG_FD_188635 | JGI IMG/M metagenome (GOLD analysis project Ga0255053, IMG submission 188635) | Seawater microbial communities from Jervis Inlet, British Columbia, Canada - JV7_2_22 | ecosystem: Environmental > Aquatic > Marine > Inlet | place: Canada: British Columbia | collected...
CATCACATTCAACGACCCGCAAAGAGCGCTCAAGCTATGGCAACAGATAGAGAACGTCTATTTGTCATCACCGGCGCTCCGGCACGCCACCCTCCGTCACATAGGTCTTTGGACCGCACGCGACGGTTTGCCGGGCGCTTACGAGTTGTTGACCGGTCTGCCGCTTGAGAAACAAGACGAAGAAGTCATGCGCTGGCGAGCACGAACCAGCCTGCGCGCGGAGCGGTGGACAGATCTCCTGAACGACATCGCCATGATGACGACAGCGGAACGCCGCTCTGAGCAATGGCAATACTGGCGTGGCATTGCGTTGGAGCGCAGCGGTCAGGCAGCTGCGGCACAGACCGCGCTTGAAGCGCTTTCAGGTGAACGTAGCTATTACGGTTTTCTCGCCGCCGATGAACTCGACACCGAGTATGAATTCGCACACGACACGCTGGCAGCAAACGAGGAGATGATCGATGCGATGGGTCGTCGCGACGACCTGATCCGGGCTCGCGAGCTCTTTCTTGTCGGACTTGATGGCCGCGGTCGTTCCGAGTGGGACGCCGTCGTCGCCTACTTTATGCCCGAGGAAAAAACCCAGGCCGCAATTCTCGCCGATCGCTGGGACTGGCATTCGCGCGCGATCTCGACTGCGGCGAGCATCGGTCACTACGACGATCTCGCATTGCGTTATCCGCTGCCTTTCAGACAATCCTTCGAGCAACATTCGACGTCCGCCAGCATACCGGCAACGTGGGCGCTCGGCGTCGCGAGGAGCGAGAGCCTGTTCATGCGCGATGCACGCTCGAGTGCCGGTGCCATCGGCCTGATGCAACTCATGCCTTCGACTGGTCGCAAGGTGGCGCGTCAGATCAAACTCCCCTACTCCGGCCTCGACACGCTGACCGATCCACACAAGAACATCCGCCTCGGCACCAGCTACCTGGGCGACATGGCGGAACGTTATTCAGGCAACCGTGTGCTCGCGACGGCCGCCTATAATGCCGGACCGCATCGCGTCGACCGATGGTTGCCCGAGTCGGGCGTCGTCGATGCCCGTGTCTGGATCGAGAACATTCCGTTCAACGAAACACGCAAATACGTGCGTCGTGTCATGGCGGCCGAGACGATATTTCACTGGCGGCTGACCGGCGAGGTACGGCGCCTGTCGGACGAGCTTCCCGCCATACAGCCTCCGCTTGCCGACCAACAGCTGGCCAGCCGCTAGGACCCGTTCGAGATCGTCTGTGACAGCGCGTCAAGACGCGTATTTCGCTCCGTCTCATCGAGCTCCGAAATCGTCACAGCTTGCCGGTAGAAGCACTCGAGATCGGCATCACAGTCGGCATACAGTTTGCGAAAGGCCGGCACGCGTTCTTCGTACAGCGTCATTGGCAGCAATCGCGCGTTGTTGAGCTCGTTGCTCAACCAGTGGTTATCGGCCTGCCCGGCAGCTTTGAGAACAGCGCCGACGTCTGCCGACAATTTCTCCAGTCGTTGCGCCTTGAGCCGCCGCATTTCTTCGGCGCCAATCTCACGGTTGTAGTAATCACGCAGATCCCTGCGCGCCTCGCTGACGAGATCGATGAATGTACGATGCAATTCCTTACGCTCGTGATAGCGGGGCATATCGTGATCATTGCCATTCGTCGCCAGCCAGCGCTCGATGCCGATCTCCTCTACAGCCGTCGCGAAGGACTCGTTGAATGCCGTGTCGTCCTTGATATAGAGCACCTGGTGCGCGAGTTCGTGGAAGAGTGTCGAAACGAGGTGCAAATCATCCCAGCGCATCATGGTGTTCAGCACCGGGTCGCTGAATTTGCCGAGTGTTGAATAGGCCGGCACGCCGCCGACGGCGACGTCGAATCCCTTGTTGCTGAGTTTCTCAGCCTGTTTTCGCGCAGCATCTTCCGAGAAGTACCCGCGATAGCTGACACAGCCGACTATCGGATAACACCAACGCCGCGCGTCCAGCGAAAACTCCGGCGCCGCGAATACGTTCCAGACGACGTAGTCGCGCTCGAGATCAGCATAGGTCCGGTAGCTCTTGTTATCGGGTAGCCCGAGTTCTGCAATCGAAAACTGCCGCGCCTCCTGCACCAGTTCGAGCTTGCGGCTCAATTCCTCCGGAGTATCCGGGCTCGCCAGGATCTCGTCGATTTGCTCTCTTTTGCTCAGAACCTCCATCTGTCCGCGCGTTGCCTGCACGTAATAGCAACCGGAGAGGAAAACGAGACAGGCGAGCGAAGCAATGGTTTTTGGGCGTGGGGCGGAAATCACTGGCGGCGTACAAGAGTCCGTTTGCTAGAATCGGGCCATGCAAGTGTACCTCGTCGGTGGTGCTGTTCGTGACGAGCAGCTCGAGATTCCTGTGAGTGAACGGGATTGGTGCATTGTGGGCGCAACACCGGACGAACTCACGAACCAGGGTTACAAGCAGGTCGGCAAGGACTTCCCGGTATTCCTGCACCCCGAGACAGGCGAGGAGTACGCGCTGGCGCGTACCGAGCGCAAGACTGCCGCCGGTTACCACGGCTTCGAATTTCACACCACGCCCGACGTCACGATCGAGGACGACCTGGGCCGGCGCGATCTTACGATCAACGCGATCGCAAGAGACTCTGATGGCAACGTTGTCGATCCATACAACGGCATGGACGACATCGACAATCGCGTGTTGCGCCACGTTTCCGACGCATTCGCAGAAGATCCCGTGCGGATCCTGAGAGTCGCCCGCTTCGCGGCACGTTTCGCCGCACTCGGTTTTCGAATCGCGCCGGAGACGATGCAACTGATGCGCTCGATGGTCGCGGAGGGCGAGGTCGATGCACTCGTGCCGGACCGCGTCTGGAAGGAGACCGAATCCGCACTTATGGGCAATAGCAGTCGCGTGTTCTTCGAAGTACTCCGTGAATGCGGGGCGCTGCGCGTGCTCTACCCCGAGGTCGAGGTCCTGTTCGGCATCCCGCAACCGGAGAAATGGCATCCGGAAATCGACACCGGCCTGCACGTAATGATGGTGCTCGAACAGGCCGAGAAGCTGTCAGGCGATATCGAGGTGCGCTTCGCGGCGCTCGTGCACGACCTCGGCAAGGGAACGACGCCGAGGCGGGTATGGCCGAGTCACGCCGGCCATGAACAACGCGGCGTAAAATTGATTCGCAGTCTCGCGAAGCGGTTGCCTGTGCCGAATTCTTGCCGCGATCTCGGCATGTTGGCCGCCGAGTTCCATACCCATTGCCACCGCGCGTACGAATTGCGCGCCGACACGATCCTGCGTGTACTCGAATCGGCCGACGCCTTTCGGCGCCCTGAGAGATTCGAGCAATTTCTACTCACCTGTGAGGCCGACGCACGCGGCCGCAAGGGCCTCGAACAGCGAGACTACGCGCAAGCGGACCTGTTTCGTGGCGCACTTGCAGCGGCGTTCGATGTCGACTCGGCCGGGATTGCTGCCAGCAATGAGCAAGGCACGATCCCTGCAGCGATCCGCAAAGCACGACTGGCCGCCGTCAAGGCGTTCCGGGCGACGATTCAGGTGCCGTAAAAGTACAGGAAGACCGAAAAGACCGTCACCTCGCCGTAGGTATCGGAATCGTCGTAGCCGATACCGAACTCGATGTCGTTACGTTTGCCTACGGGCGTCAGAAATCGCAGTGAATATGAATTGGTCCTGGCCCCGGCTACGGCGCCTTCCCATTGCGCAATATCGAACTCCAGTCGCTTGAGCCCGAAATCGATGCCGAGTCCGATGTTCGCGCGGTAGTCGACAAGCGAGTTGATCAGGCTGAGGCGGCTTACCGAGATAACATTGACGATGTCGCGATTGGGATCAAGCCTCAGATCGACACTGTAATCGTAGGCAATGCCCTTCATCCTCACGTCAACCGTATCCGTGAGGTCCAAACGTGCAGAAATACCAATGCCGTTGGCATCGAATTCCAACTGACGTCTGCGAAACATGTCGAAGTCCGGTAGCTCGAGTTCGAAGTCACGGAATTCGTAGTCGAAGCTCAGTGATCCTTTGTCACCTCTGAAGTACAGCGACGTGCGCAGATCGACCGAGTCGAGAATCTCATCATCTCCCCAATAAGCCACACCCAACCGGATTCCCGCCGGATCGAAGAAATGATCGACGCCGATATCCGCATACCAGGTCTCGAGATCCTCACGTATCGCCAGGTCGACGCTGCTATGGGCGACGCCCCCACTGAGCCACGTTTCGTGGCCGATGGCGACACCACCAAACAATGCCAGGGCCAGACCGTCCGCATTGTCCCCCTCGACGCCACCGGCGATGACAAACTCACCGGCCGCCCAGCTGTTACCGGACAAGAGCAGTAGGAGCAGACACCTAGACCAGGACATACAGAATGATCGCAGCCAGTGCGAGCCTGTACAACGCAAACGGTAGCAGCCCGATGCGACTGACGAAGCGCATGAAGAAATCTATGCTCACGTAGGCCACGACGGCTGAGACGAGAGCCGCGATACTCAACTGTAGCCAGGCAACCGCCTTGTCGCCGACGATGAGACCGCCCATTTCGTAGACCGTGGCCAGCAGAATAACGGGCGCCGACAGCAGAAACGAGAACCGCGCCGCGTCAAGCCGATCAAAACCCAGGATACGTGCCGCAGAAATCGTAACGCCCGAGCGCGACGTCCCGGGGACCAGTGCCAATGCTTGCGCGCAACCGATAACCACCGCATCGAACAGGGAGATGCTCGCGACACTTCTTTCACGTCGGCCGAATCTGTCTGCCAACACCATCACGATCGCGTAGCCTGACAACGTCACGACAATCACGGCCGGACTTCTCAGGTTGGCTTCGATCCAGCCGGCCAGGGCGAGACCAGCGATCGCGGCCGGAATGGTGCCGATCCCGATGGCAAGCGCCATTCGTGACTCGGGTGTCTGCGATTGCAGTTTCAAGAGCTGACTGCTACCGCGCAACAACGCAAGAATGTCGTCACGAAAATAGACACAAACCGCCAGCAGTGACCCAAAGTGCACGGCGACATCGAATGCCAGCCCCTGATCAGCCCATCCGGCCGCCGACGGCACGAGGACGAGATGCCCGGAACTCGAAATCGGCAGAAACTCCGTCAGTCCCTGAACGATGGCAAGCACGATGACCTGTAGCCAGGTCATGGATTACTCCCGTTCAGAGTCGAATGCTTCATAACGTGTGTGTCCTGTCGGCCGATTCGAACGCATCAGGCCATGGAATGTCCCCGCGAACAAGGCCGATGCACTTGACGTTTTCGCCCATCTCTCCGGGCAGAGTCAACATTTTGATCTGCCCTGACAATTCCAGCTGTGACTCGAGTGGCAACTCGGACATGTTGCCGATTTCCCTGTCGAGGCCGCCGCCGAGCAGAAACTGCGTCTGGCTCAGGTACCCCACCACCTCCAGCCCATGCTCTACTGCCGCTGCAGCCACCGCCGAAAAATCCACCCAGGCCGTCAGGTCCTGGATACCTGGCAGGATAAGCGGGTCGCTGTGTGCACGATGGCGAAAATAGCAACGCAGCCAGCCCTCGTTCCGATCCCCGGCGTAGTACTCCGCCCGGCTGAGCCCATAGTCGAACAGAAACGCGAAGCCAAGCTGCAGCGACCCGGCCACGTCACCGATCCACCCCGGCGCCGACAACGAGATCTCCGAAATGTAGTTGTTCGGCAATTTCGCGCCGATGTCCTCCTCGATAGTCCTGACGGCATCAGCCAGCACGTCGGGCGCCACCTCGTCCACAAAGACAAACTCTCCGAGCTCATCCGTTACGCGCAACTGCCGGACCGCGCCCTCTTTAATAAGAAAGCGCTCGACCGGCAGCGCGTCCAGGACTTCATTCGCGATAATCACACCGCGATGTGATTCAGGCATGCGATCCAGCCAGACGACTTTGCCCGCGAATTCGGGAATCTCGTCTTGCAGCAAGCGCTGTTGCCGCTCCCGCAGGTCAGCGGATGCCTCAATGATCCGGTACTCGTCCGGCAATGTGCCAAGCTGCGACAGGGCTCGCAACAGGTCCACGGCAAGCTTGCCGCTTCCCGCACCGAATTCGAGCACCGATCCGTCGCCGACGTTTTCGAGGATCGTCGCGCACTGCTTCGCGAGAACCTTGCCGAACAGGGACGAGATCTCGGGCGCCGTCACAAAGTCGCCGTCTGCGCCGAATTTCCGCGTGCCAGCGCTGTAGTAGCCCAGACCGGGCGCATACAGCGCGTAGTGCATGAATTCTGCGAAGCTGATGCTGCCGCCCGAATCCCGGATACGCTCGCCTATATATGCCGCACAGCGTGCGCTGTGTTCCGCGCTGCTGGCGTCGGGTTGCGGTAGTGTGAAGGCCTGCTCTTGTTGCATATGGCAGTCGAACTCTTTCAGAATGGCGCCACAATGATGACTGAAGCGACACTCGACGACAAAGTCGTTCTCGTGACCGGCTCGGCCCGCCGTATTGGCGCAGCAATCGCGTCGTGTCTGCATGCGGCGGGCGCCAACGTGGTGATCCATTATCGTGGCTCGGCAAATGATGCCGAGGCACTGACGGCCACGTTCAACGAGAGTCGTGAAAACTCAGCCATATCGATGCAAGCCGACCTGCTGGACCCTTCGGCTGCACCGCGGTTGATTGCCAATGTGCTTGATTGGCGCGGGCAGCTCGATGTTCTCGTCAATAACGCATCGACGTTTTATGCCACGCCATTAGGCGAGATAACGGAAAAACATTGGGATGACGTCATCGGCAGCAACCTCAAGGCGCCGCTGTTCCTGTCGCAGGCCGCTGCGCCCACACTGCGCCAAAGCCGGGGCACGATCGTCAATATCGTCGATATACACGCGCAGCGGCCGTTGCGCGACCACCTCATCTACGGTCCGGCGAAAGCAGGACTCGCGATGCTGACCCGGTCACTGGCCAGGGACCTTGCACCCGAGGTGCGCGTCAATGGTGTCGCGCCCGGTGCAATCCTGTGGCCCGAGAGTGACATGACCGAGTCAACGAAAGCGTCTATTGTCGACCAGGTGCCGCTTGCCCGCGGCGGCAATCCGGCCGACATTGCAGGCTGCGTGTTGTACCTGGTCAGGGACGCGAACTACGTCACCGGGCAGATCATCGCCGTTGACGGCGGTCGCTCGATCGGCTGGTAGCGTCCACCCAGCCCATCCAATACCTGAGCACTCAGTACGCGTCGGCGAACACGCGATGCGGTGGACCGCGACGATCCGGTTGCCGTATTGCACGCTCCGCACCGAGCTTGAATTGCGCAGCCGGCGATGACGCCACAGGGCAACTACCCGTCGCCAGGAAGCCGAGTGCGGCTACCATGTTCGGATCGATATCAGCGCCTACGGCGACATTCAGATCATCGGCCGCCGGGCAGTCTACGGGCAAGCCGTCGAAATAGTCGCCGAAGTCGTTTGCATTCATCGTCTGAAACGCAGTCGGCCGCAATATTTGATCGCAGAACTCCAGCCCGACCTGGCCGACCGGCTTACCGAAAGTATTGGCACCAACGATCGTAACCTCCACGTGCGGATCCATACCGTTGATCACGAGTTCGCTGGCCGACGCGGTGTTACCGGTCGCGATCACGACCAGACGCGAGAGGCTGACTGAATTAAGCAGCCGTGCGAAGAACGTCGTCGTGTTGTTGGCCGGCGCACGCAGATCGTTGAAGACGGTCTTCGAAAAGACCAGGTTTTCAGCAACGTCACCACCGAAAAAATCGCCGAGGAGAACCGCCGTGCTGACGAGACCGCCGCCGTTGTAACGCAGGTCAATAATGACCTCGTTGACTCCGGCCGCGTTGAACTGCGCAAATGCGGAATCCATCTGAATATCCGCGGTACTGATAAACGACGCGAGCTCGATATATCCGACATTGCGTCCGCCGCCGGCATCGATGATGCGGTATTGAGGCACCGGATCGATCGTCACAATCTCTTTTGCGACTGAAACGGTGAACTCGCTGCCATCCGTATCGCGCATCATGAAGTCGAGGGTCGGCAGTGCAAATACAGCGCCTACGCCTTCGGCGCCCTCGATCTCTGCAATCGTGCGACCGTCGAGTGCGAGTATTCGTTGCCCACGCCGCAGGCCCGCTCGATACGCCGGGCTGTCAAGGAAAACCCGCGTCAGACGCAGGTCGTCCGCGGCCACGAAACGACTGCTGAAGCCGAAGCCCTCGAACCTGCCCTCACCAAAAAAAGCCTGGTCAGCCTGCGCGGAATTGATGAAGCTGAAGCGATCAATGGGCTGACCCGTGCCATCGTCCGGGCTGAATGAGGTCAGGAATGCCAGAACATCGTCCGGTGTCGCGAACTGGCTGATGTCGACGTCCGCGGGCAGGAGATGATTCCAGAAGTACCACTCGCGCATGGCGTCGGCAACGAATTGTTTTTGCCCGTCGTTGGAGCAGGACGAAATCGGAATGCCGCTACCACCATCATCAGACGTGCAAGCGCCAATGAACACTGCGACCAGCAATACGAGTGACTTGCGCATTTTTCTCCAGGGGCATCCAGGCCCGGCAATGCAATCCGGATATTTTACCGTAGGACCCGACAGACAATCGTGCGACCGGTGTCGCATTTGACAGACAACAGGTGCAATTTGTCGCACTTTCTTTACAGAATAACGTCGACCGGAGTTAATGGATGACAAGCCGCTTCGAAACTTCGCCAGTGCTCGGCAATTGTCCGCTGTGTTCCGGGATGGACGAAATCCGGTGCGATCTCGGCCAACGGTCGCAATACGAAGTTATGTGCCAGAACATCGCGACGCGGTAATCGCAGTGGGGGCTCGGAATCGACCAGGTCGCCGTAGAGCAACAGATCGATATCGAGCGGCCTGGACGAATAGCGATCCGGGCCTCGCACGCGACCGGCCAGTGCGTGAATCGTCTCGAAGCAGTCCAGCAGGTCCTGCGGACTACTGTCCGTTTCCAGCCCCACCACCATATTCAGGAAATCATCGCCGTCGAAGCCCAGGGCCCGGTTGCGGTAAACCGGCGACAAGATCAGCTCACCGAAATGAGCGCGCAGCTCCGAGACAGCGAGGCGCAGATTGCTCTCGGCATCCATGTTGCTGCCGAGGCCCAGGAATACCGTGACCATTACCTATCCCTCGCCTAGACTTCACCGGGACGTTCACCGCGCTCGATGATCACGCCGACGTCTTTCGCGCCACGGATCGCACCGGGCTTGTTGACGCGGACACGAACCCAGGCGATGCCGAATTCGTCGATGACGATGCGGGCGATGTTCTCGGCCAGCGTTTCCACCAATTGGAATTCGGAATCAGCGACGAATTGCTGCACGCGCTTCGCGACGAGTTTGTAGTTGAGCGTGTCTTCGACGCTATCGGTCTCCGCCGCCATACGGATATCCGCGGCCATGTCCAGATCGATCACGACCGTCTGGCGAATCTTGCGTTCCCAGTCCCAGATGCCGATGACGGCATCGACCTTCAGCCCGTGCAGAAAAATCGTATCCATAGGCTTTGGTACTCAGCCTCCAGTGCCGGGCATGGCGAGTGAGTCCAGCGACCAGCGCGCCTGTGCCCGAATTTCGCTGATCGCTGTCGCATCCGCAAGCCGCAGCGCGCCGGCGACAGCAATCATCGCGCCGTTGTCAGTGCAGTATGCCAGCCGCGGATAATAGACTTGCCCGGGAAAGCGTGCCGCAATCTCCTGGCGCAGCAGCTTGTTGGCGCCGACGCCGCCCGCGACAACAATGCGCTCGAGTCCGGCGCTCTTCGCGGCACGAATCGACTTCGCCACCAACGTGTCGACCGCTGCACGCTGAAACGAGGCGGCGATGTCGGCACGACGAGCCTCTAAATCGCCCCGCTCACGAGCCCTGCGCACCTCCATCATGACGGCAGTCTTGAGGCCGCTGAAGCTGAAATCGTGTCCGGGCCGGTTCAACATCGGCCGTGGAAACTTGTAGGCCTCGTCGTTGCCCTGTTCGGCAAGTGCCGCCAGTGCGGGGCCTCCCGGATAACCGAGATCCAGCAGCTTCGCGGTCTTGTCGAATGCCTCGCCGACCGCGTCGTCGAGAGTCGTGCCGAGCAACTCGTAGTCACCAAGCGCCTGGACCGCGATCAACATCGAGTGCCCGCCGGATACCAGCAGTGCCAGGAACGGGAATGCCGGTGGTTCGTCCTCCAGCATCGACGCCAGCAGGTGTCCCTCCATGTGGTGCACCGGCACCACCGGACATTGCCACGCAAGACTCAGCCCGGCTGCCATGCCGCCGCCCACCATCAGCGCGCCGACGAGCCCTGGTCCGGCGGTGTATGCGATTGCGTCAGGCCGGTCGATGCCGGCCTCGCCCAGCACCTGCCGGATTAACGGCAACAGTCGCCGAATATGGTCACGCGAGGCGATCTCCGGCACCACACCGCCGTAGATGGCGTGCAGGTCCACCTGGCTGTGCAGCGCCTCCGCGAGCAGGCCCTGCCCGGTGGAATAGAGCGCGACGCCGGTCTCGTCGCAGCTGGTTTCGATGCCGAGGATGTTCATAGGCGGCGCATCATACCGTGGGAGCGCGCCCCAGCGCGCGATTCTGGCCGAAATCGCGCGCTGGGGCGCGCTCCCACCAAGGCATCAAGCCGTTGCATTGCAATCTGTCGGGGGCTAAAATAGCGGGCTCTCTCCCGGCAAGTGCCGGGATTTATTTTGCCTTAAGGGAAAGCCTGATCTAGATGCCAAGTGTTCGCATAAAGGAAAACGAGTATTTCGACGCCGCGCTGCGCCGCTTCAAGCGTGCTTGCGAGAAAGCGGGAGTTCTGACCGAGCTTCGCCGCCGCGAGTACTACGAGAAGCCGACGCAGGAACGCAAGCGCAAGAAGGCGGCCGCGGTGAAGCGACACCTGAAGCGTCTCTCCCGCGAAGAAGCCAAGCGCAAACGTCTTTACTAAGCCCCCCACTCCGCGACCGCGGAACCCGACGCCCTGCATGTCTCTGAAAGGCACTATTACCGAGGACATGAAGTCCGCCATGAAGACCGGCGACAAGGACCGGTTGAGAGTGGTGCGCCTGATGCTCGCCGCAATCAAGCAGATCGAGGTCGACACTCGCAGTGAACTCGATGATGCGGCCGTACTCGGCGTGCTGGACAAGATGGTCAAGCAACGTCGCGACTCGATAGAGCAGTTCGCCAAAGGCGGCCGCGACGACCTGGTGGCGATCGAAGAAGCGGAAATCGGCGTGCTGGAAACCTACCTT
>Ga0255053_10001924_pt1 | contig 11213 bp, 7 predicted proteins | sample JV7_2_22_MG_FD_188635 | JGI IMG/M metagenome (GOLD analysis project Ga0255053, IMG submission 188635) | Seawater microbial communities from Jervis Inlet, British Columbia, Canada - JV7_2_22 | ecosystem: Environmental > Aquatic > Marine > Inlet | place: Canada: British Columbia | collected...
TGGGAAGGGCTCGCAATGGGCATAACGTATTTAAATGAAGTAGAGGGAATGCCGGTTGTTATGTGCTCTGGAGAAGGCGGAATGCCCCAACGGCTTTTGAGATCAAAATTCATTAAATACTTTATTCCCCAGATAGCATCAGGTTATTTTGGCTGGGATGAAATAGTAAGGACAATCCCCCATATGGTGGAAGACCCCTGTGCAATCGAAATTAAATACGGACAAGGAGCCAAGCCGGGTGATGGCGGCCTTCTGCTGGCCCATAAGGTTCTGAAGCTGATTTCTGAAATAAGAGGTGTGCCGATGGGAGTTGACCTGCCCTCGCCGCCCACACATCAAACAAAATATTCGATTGAAGAGGCGGTCGCCAAAATGATCCAGTCAATGTCTATGGCCTGGGGATTCAGGGTGCCTGTCTACCCTAAAATATCAGGAAGCAAAACCGCAAAAGCGGTCTTAAATAACCTTGTGAGAAATCCGTATGCTGCAGCTCTATCAATTGACGGTGACGACGGCGGAACGGGTGCCGCATATAACGTATCAATGGATAGTATGGGTCACCCGATTGCTTCCAATATCCGGGAATGCTATCTCGATCTTGTGGCTCAGGGCAAACAGAATGAACTGCCCCTGATAGCTGCAGGCGGAATTGGTAAAAAAGGCAACCTTGCAGCAAATGCAGCCGCGCTGTTCATGCTCGGCGCTTCCGCTGTTTCGATCGGTAAATATATTATGCAGGCTGCAGCGCAATGTTTTGGTGATGAATACAACCGTTGTAATGTCTGCAATCTCGGTAGATGCCCGAGAGGAATAACAACGCAGGACCCAAAGCTTTACAGAAGGCTTGACCCTGAGAAGGTAGCGGAACGCGTTGTTGAAGTTTACAAATCACTGGATGTGGAGCTGAAAAAGATTTTCGCTCCCATGGGTAGAAGCACTGAGCTCCCTATCGGCATGTCCGACGGCATAAGTGCAAACGACCCTGCGGTTGCGGAGAGGCTTAAAATAAGTTATGCCTGTTAAAAAAACGAAAGTAACAATAACTGGAAGCACCAAAGGCAAAAGAATCTCTTCCCGGGTTCTTGAAGAAAAGATCCAGGAAGCTGTCAGGAAAGGTGCGAGGAAAATTCAGATAACCGCTAGTGGTCAGCATGGAATTGGCGGACGCATATGGCCGAGGAGCGAGACAGTAAAGATTACTATTGACGGCCCGGTTGGACAGAGGCTCGGCAGTATGGGTATGTTCGGCACCGAAATAGTAGTAAAGGGCAGCGCTTCTGATGATGCAGGCTGGATAAACTGCGGTGCAAATATCACAGTCCTGGGGGATGTGACAAATGGTGCCCATAACGCCTGCGCCCAGGGCAGACTCTACGTTCAGGGAAGTGGCGGAGCCCGCTGCGACACGATGACAAAACACAATCCAAAGTTTGATCCCCCGGAATCATGGTATTTCAGGGATGTGGGTGATACATTCGCCGAGTTTAAGGCAGGAGGAATTGCGGTTATATGCGGAGTAAATCCCAGAAATTCTGAGAATATTCTTGGTTACCGTCCATGTGTAGGTATGGTGGCAGGACTAGTATACTTCCGCGGACCTATAAAGGGATACAGTGAAAACGATGTGAAGCTTCTGGAGCTGACTGACCAGGACTGGCAGTGGCTCACCGAAAACATGAAGCCATATCTCAAGGCAATTAAGAGAACAGATCACTATAAAAAACTCACGCGATCAAAGAAGGAATGGAAAAAACTTGTGCCTTTTACTGCTCAGGAACGGGCCAAAGTAAAACCATTTAAAACATCGATATCCGAATTTCGATCTGCAGTATGGGAAAAGGGAGTTGGCAAGGACGGGATTTTTGCAGAGTATCTAACCCATCCACTGACAACGTTACCGTATATTACGACCGGCGATGACCGGAGGTTCATACCTGTCTGGAATAATTATAAGTATGCACCGCCATGTGAATATGCCTGTCCTACCGGAATACCAACTCAGAAACGTGCCCAGCTTATAAGGGCGGACAAGTTGCACGAGGCAATGGAACTGGTGCTTCAGTACAGCCCTCTTCCGGCATCTGTATGCGGAGAGATATGTCCTAATTTATGCATGCAGGCCTGTACAAGGAGCAGGGTAGACAAGGCGTTTAACATCAAGGAAATGGGAAGGGCAAGTCTTGAGGTCAAGGCTCCCAGGCCTCATAAAAAAACTGGTAAAAAAGTTGCTGTAATCGGTGGTGGTCCAGGAGGACTCTCGATCGCATGGCAGCTTGCCCTGAAAGGTCACAGCGTCGACCTCTATGAAGCAGAAGGTAAACTTGGCGGTAAACTTGAACTCTGTGTCCCGAGAGAAAGACTTCCGCAGAGGGTGCTTTTGAAGGAAATTGAGCGTTTCAGAAAAATCGGCATTACCGTTCATCTTAATACTGTGGTAAACAGGAAAAAATTTAATCAGATATATAAATCCCATGACATTGTAGCAGCAGCCTGCGGCGCTCATAAGCCGAAGAAAATGAATCTTGCAGGCTCAAAGGATATGATTTCTGCCTATGATTTTCTTAAAGGCATTAATATCGGGGATCTGCCGAATCTGAAAGACAGGAGTGTAGTAGTAATCGGTGCCGGAAATGTAGGCATGGATGTTGCCATCGAAGCTTATCACTGCGGTGCAAAGAAGGTTACTGCTGTCGACGTACAGGAACCGGCTGCATTCGGAAAAGAACTGGATATGGCAAACTCTCTCGGAACAGAGATCGTCTGGCCCAAATTTACAGAAAAATATGTAAAGAAAGAAAAGAAGATCTATTTTACTGACAATACAACGATGAAGGCTGACCTTGTTGTAATATCCATTGGCGATATGCCTATGACAGAGTTTCTTCCTCCATCAGTGAATACGGACAAAAATGGATGGATTATATCTGATGACGCTGGACATACATCCGACCCAAAGGTGTATGCGATAGGAGATGCTACAAGGCTAGGTCTGGTCACACATGCGATTGGACACGGAAGAAAAGCGGCTGATGCGGTTCATGCACTGCTTTCTGGAAGGTCCTACAACATGCCTCCACTTAAGCCAATGGTACCGTATGATAAAATCAAGACATCATATTACGATGTCTGCAAGGGTGAACCGTTTGCTCCCAGGGAAGAGGCAAACCGCTGTATGTCATGCGGGGTTTGCAGAGATTGCCATATGTGTGAAGCTACATGCTATTACGGAGCCATAAGCAGAAAAGAATTCGAAGACGGTTCATATGAATATATTATTGACAATAATCTCTGCATTGGCTGCGGTTTTTGCGCCGGCATATGTCCCTGCGGCGTATGGGAAATGGAAGATAATATTTAATCTTTTGTAACTACTCAGGTACAAAGGGGCAAAGGCACAGAGGTTAAAAACAATATAAGGCAGTTTTTTTATTCTGTTCTTTTCACTTTGTACCTTTGCCACTATGTGCCTTTGAACCTGGGGAATTTCCTGCGCTGTGAATGCTCTCGATAAAGATTTATATACATTATTCCGAGATTATGTATACGTAGCAATATAATGACAGAGATGTTTCTGTTCATAATCGAATGGAAATATTGGAGAGGAATACGTGTTTTATTCAATAAGAACAAAATTGACAGCAACCTTTCTCGGCGTAATCGCATTCGTATGTCTTACACTGGGGATATCCGGTTATTTTTTAATCAGGAACCATTTTGAAAGTATGGGCCACAAAGCATTCGAGAGCACTTTTTACAGCTTCCTGTTTTCGAATTCAGCAGTTTTAGTAATAGTTTTTATGCTTGGATTGGTCATTGCCTTATTCATATCAAAAAAAATTACCGGTCCGATCATCGAACTTTCAACCATCACACAAAAAATTGCCGAGGGAGACTTTTCTCATAAAGTAGATACTAGATCAAAAGATGAGATTGGCATTCTGGCTTCATCTTTTAATGAAATGGCAGAGGAGTTAAAGAAAAGCCGTGATAATCTTGAGGCAAACTTAAAGGAGCGCACTGTGGAATTATCTCAGTCCAACGATATGCTTCAGCAGGAGATTTCCGAAAGGGAAAGCTCCGAAAAGCGTCTGGCTTATATTGCATATTATGACGGACTGACCAATCTTCCAAACCGTAACCTGTTTGAAGATCGAGTAGAGCAGACAATTGCTGCCAACAGCAGAGATGATGTACGGTCAGCATTATTGTTTCTTGACCTCGATAATTTTAAGCGCATCAACGATACATTTGGACACATTGTAGGTGATGAGCTGTTAATGGGCATCGCCGACCGTCTGAGAATGATGACCCGTAAAAGTGACTCCATCACCCATAATAGCAATGACCCAATGTTTGCCCGTGTCGGAGGTGATGAATTTACCGTTCTTCTCAGTGAAATCAAGAAACTTGAAGATGCAGCTAAAGTTGCACAGCGTATTATAGACTCACTTACTCAGCCATTCATATTAAACAAACATGAGGTCTTTATTACAGTAAGCATCGGAATAGCAATATGCCCCGATGATGGCAATGATCTGTTTGATCTTATGAAAAATGCTGACGCTGCCATGTATCATGCAAAGAGTAAGGGAAAGAATAACTACCAGTATTACAAGAAGTCGATGAATGATACAGCTGCTGACAGACTGACCCTTGAGACTGATCTGCGCATGGCCCTGAAGCGGAAAGAATTATTACTTTACTATCAGCCCCAGGTCGATTCCCTGTCAGGAAAAATCATAGGTGTCGAGGCCCTGATACGATGGAAACACCCTGAAAGAGGTTTGATTTCTCCTCTGGAATTTATCCCGCTTGCTGAAGATACCGGTCTGATAGTCCCTATTAGTAACTGGGTGCTGGAAACTGCCTGCAATCAGAGCAGAACCTGGCAGGATAAAAGTATTTGCAATGTTCCGATATCGGTTAACCTTACCAATCATCACTTTCAGCAACGTACGCTTATAAAGGATATATCAGAGCTACTTGAAAGAACAGGCATTCAATCATCCGATCTTATACTGGAAATTACAGAAAGCACCGTAATGGAAGACACAGATATAACATTAAAGAATTTCCAGGAACTAACAAAAATGGGGCTGCGCCTAAGCGTTGATGATTTCGGGACCGGTTATTCATCTTTAAGTTACCTGAAACGTTTTCCTATACATGCCATTAAGATTGACCGTTCATTTATAAAAGATATTATTACTAACGAAGATGATGCAACCATTGCCAATACCATTATTTCTATGGCACATAATCTGAATATGATAGTTGTTGCCGAAGGCGTCGAAACTGAGGATCAGCTCAGGTTTCTTCTGGAACGGAATTGCGATGAACTTCAGGGATATCTGTTCAGCAGCCCTCTGCCGTCAGATGAGGTCACTCTGCTTCTGGAAAAAGAAACAAAAGGTGATTACATAGGAACTCCCTTTATAAACAAACCTGTTGAATCCTGTTAAGTAGCATAAAATAGAGATAAATGCTGACTCCCCCTTTCGCCATTAAAACAGGCCCCCCCTACCTTTCACATAATATATATACCTGCTTAAGAAACTTATATAAATACCGATAAGAATATTACGTAAGTCCTTAATATGGAGTTACGAAAAATTATAGTTTAGGGTTAAGTAGACATGATTATAAAAGACAGGTCATTAAAGCTTATTTTCGTTATCTGTCTGATAACGGCAATCATCTTCCCTTTAATCAACATTATGTACATTTACCCCTCTTTTTCAGAGCTGTTAAAGTCTAATATTGAAGTCAATGCTGTTCGGACCGGAAATCACCTTGCGACAATGATCAGAAAATACGATGATGAGTTTACTAACAAAGTGCTGTCCGATGACTTCCTTTTTGATATAAACGAAATGATAGATGATAACAACCTGTTAAAAATCAAGATATTCAATGCTTCGGGTAATACGATATATTCAACAAACTCTCAGGATATCGGCAAAAAACATACAGGTCCAGCTTTCTATGAAATAGTAACTCACGGAAGACCATATACAAAGATTATGTCCAGGGGTAATAAATCCCTTGAGGGACAGGCATACGATGCCCACGTTGCAGAATCGTATGTCCCCATCATGAAAAGAGGCAAGTTTATCGGTGCCTTTGAACTCTATTATGATATAAACACGATATACAATAAATTAAACAAAATCGTACTCGTCGCATCACTCCTGCCTCTGGGAATAATGTTTATTTTTCTCATAGTCATTGTTGCAGTCCTGATCAGAACAGAAAATAAACAGGAATTGCAATTTTATTCACACAAGTCTTTAAGATATAGCTCTCCTTACATGTCAATGGCCATCCTGATTGCTTCATTATTTTTTGCTGAGATGGTCGCCATGTTAATCATAAGCAACACACCGAACATATCAAATCAGTTTTCAGTATTTTTGGATGCGGTGATTCTGACAATGATAGTTACACCGATCGCATATTTCTTCCTTATCCAGCCATTAATCAGATATATAAAGGAGCATGCCCGAATCGAATCTGCCCTGAGTGAAAGCGAGAAATCTCTCGCAGAAAAACATGAAACCCTGAACAACACTTTTCAGCAGGTACAGCGTTCAAAGATAGAGTGGGAAAAGACTCTTGACAGTGTAGGAGATATGATCATTCTGACTAACAGTGACGGAAAAATAAAGCGGGTCAACAAGCCAGTGCGTGATTTTGTCAATAGACCTTACGAAGAAATCCTCAATAAGGACTGGGAAGAGCTAATACATGATTGTGAATTAGAGGCTGTATCGCAATACGCCGGCAGCATTGAGCTTGTGCATGCAGCAACACATAAATGGTTTTCTCTAAATATTTATCCTTTCGAGGAACAAAGCATTGATTTTTCAGGGAATGTAATAACGCTCCACGCGACTACTGAAATTAAACATGTTTCGGAAAAACTAATGGAGAACAATAGAGAGATCGAAAAGAACAGGCACAAACTTCAATCTGCACTGAATGAGCTATCTTCTCTCATTCAGGTCGTGACTATGAATAGAGACATGAGTGTCAGGCTTGAAAATTCTACACTGAAGAAATGCTATGAAATAAAGGACTGCAGCAATGAAGAATGTCCATGCTATGGAAAGGAGCCGATGAGATGCTGGCAGATTGCAGGCACATTTTGTGGAGGAGAGGTGCAGGGCACCTTCGCACAGAAACTCGGGAACTGTACTGAATGCGATGTATACAAAAACTCTTCAGCTGATCCGATCAAGCATATCGGAGAGCTGTTGAACAATATGATGCATGTGCTCGAAATGAAGAACAAGGAAAGAGATATGGCAGTTGCAGCTATGAAAGAAAAAGGAAGCTGCAACTTGATCGGGATTAATTAAGCATGGAAACTAACTTAGATTATAATAAAGAAGAAGTCATAAGTGCTGTAAGGCAGAATACAAGAATTCTCCATACAGTGCTTTTACTTATTGTTTCTATCCTACTATTAGTAAATACAAAATATCTGTCTTCATTGCTTGATTATATTCCTTTCAAATCTATCGCAATCCTGTTGGTCATTGTAATTGGACTTGCGCTTGGAGTCATTTATCTAATCAAGAAAATATCTAATACTGCTATGGCTAAATTAATGGAATACAGTAAACAAATAGATACGCTCTTATTAGCAAAACAACAGGAAATAATCGAACGCAAAAAAGCTCAGCACAAATTGAAGCTTGCAAATGATAATTTGGAAAATAAAGTCGAAGAGCGCACTGCCGAGCTTTCAAACGCCAAGACACTGCTGGCAAAAGAACACAAAGAACTAACCCATCTTTTCAGAACAGTGTCGATTGCTAAAACAGAGTGGGAAAAAACAATGGATTGTGTAGCGGACATGGTAATGCTGACCGACAGTCAGGGCAAGATTAAGAGACTTAACAAATCGCTTATGGATTTCGTAAACAAGCCATATACAGATATTATCGGTGAACGATGGGAAAAAATCATGAGTGACAATAAACTCGAAACCATATCACTGTTTGATGAAGGCGGAGCTGGTGAAATCATAGAAGTCACGCAAAAACCTACAGACAAATGGTTTGAACTTGTTTCATATCCATATAAGGATGAGAAACTCGATTTCTCCGGCTTTGTCATAACATTGCATGAGACAACAGAAATAAAGAGGGTTTCACGGGAACTTGAAGCTTCCCATGCCCAGATACTTCAGGGTGAAAAGATGGCTTCTATCGGACAACTGGCGGCAGGGGTTGCACATGAGATTAATAACCCTACAGGATTTGTGCTCAGCAATCTGAATACACTTGAGAAATATGCTTCCCGCTTAACAGAGTTTATTAACGACCAATCTAAAGCGATTGAATCACCAACTGATAGCTGTATGCAAGAACTTGCGGAAAAGAAAAAAACTATGAAAATCGATTTCATACATGATGATATAAAAGATCTTATTAGTGAGTCTATTGATGGCGCGGACAGAATTAAAAACATCGTGCAGAATCTTAAGAGTTTTGCAAGGGTGGATGAATCTGATCTTATGATGGCGGATATTAATGAATGCATCGAAAGCACACTTAATATTGTCTGGAATGAACTGAAATATAAGTTGGAAGTTTTCAAGGACTATGGAACACTTCCTTTGATCAACTGCTATCCTCAGCAGTTGAATCAGGTATTTTTGAATTTGCTGATAAATGCATCACAATCAATAGAGAAGCAGGGAGAGATAAGGATAAAAACCTGGAATGGAGACGGAATGATACATGTGTCCATATCTGATACAGGAGCGGGAATACCGGAAGATAAAATGAGTCGAATATTCGAGCCGTTTTTTACAACAAAGGCGGTTGGAATGGGAACAGGCCTCGGATTAAGCATAAGCTATGACATTGTAAAAAAACATAACGGAGAAATAAAGGTGGATAGTGAAATTGGCAAAGGCACTACCTTTACTGTAACTATTCCTATTGTGGAAGGAAAGTGATATGAGCGAAGCAATAAAAATTCTGTGTGTTGACGATGAAAAGAATGTTCTCCACGCTCTGAAAAGACTTTTTCTTGACTGTGATTATGAAATCATTACCACAGAATCTGGCAACGAAGGGCTTGAAATCCTGAACCAGACTGATACTGTTCAGATTGTTATATCAGACTACAGGATGCCGCAGATGAATGGCGTTGATTTTTTACAGGAAGTCTACAGGAATTGGCCCGATACTTTAAGAATAGTCCTTTCTGGATTTGCTGACATGTCCGCTATAATGGATGCAATTACTGAGGGGCATATATACCAGTTCATACAAAAACCGTGGGATGACGACAAGTTGAAAGTTACAATATCCAAAGCTCTTGATCACTATTTTATGCAGCAAAGAATGATTGGCACTGAAAAAGAACTGATCAAAAAGCACCAGGAACTTAATGACCCAAACATCTGTCAGGAAGGGCTTTCATTAATTATTGAGGATGGTATTTCTCATGACTGATTATGCTGTATTGTTTGTTGACGATGAACAAAATATTCTGAACTCTCTTGAGAGACTCTTTCATGACGATGAACTGAAAATCCTCAAGGCAATTAGTGCTGAGGACGCGTTGGAACTTGTGAAAAACGAGGAAATAGCTGTGCTCGTGTCTGATAATTGTATGCCCGGGATGAAAGGAGTTGAGCTGCTGTCAAAAGTAAGGGATATATCTCCGGATGTGGTCAGGGTCCTGATGACAGCGTACGCCGACCTGCCGGTTGCTATGGACGCAATAAACAGAGGTGAGGTTTTCAGATTCATAGAAAAGCCATGGAACAACACTGTCCTTAAAGAGACGGTATATGAAGGAATCAGCCGTTTCCGGATTATCAAGGCACTCAAGAGTCAGGATGAGTCATCTATGCTGTCACTTGCCCAGACAATAGAGCTCAAAGACAAGTATACAAGGGGGCACTGTGACAGGGTGGCAAGATATGCCCTTTTGATAGCTGATGCATTAAGCCTTTCCGAAAAAACAAAAAAAGAAATCACCTATGGCAGCTGGCTTCATGACTGCGGAAAAATCGGAATTCCTGATGCAATACTTAATAAGCCGGCAAAGCTTAATGAAGAAGAATTTGAACTGATAAAGAAACATCCTGCATTAGGAGTAGATGTTGCTGAAAAAGCACACCTGTCTGATGTGATCAGAAATATAATATTACATCATCATGAAAAATATGACGGGACTGGTTACCCGTCAGGAATCAAGGGAAAAGATATTCCCCTTGAAGCAAGGATTGTTGCGATAGCCGACTGTTTTGACGCAGTAACATCAGACAGAGCTTATAGAAAAGCATATTCGATGGAAGAAGGGATATATCTGATTCTATCACTGAAAAATAGTTGCTATGATCAGGAACTCGTTGATATTTTTATTTCCTGTATTAAGAATTTAAGCCAGAATGAATGCGCTCTGGCTTTAGAGGTGACTAAATGATTGAATATATTGATATAAAAGATACATCAAAAGGAGCTAACTATTATGGATAATTCAATTCTTATTGTTGACGATGATCCAGGCGTATTGTCAGCACTGAAAAGAACTCTCGCTGATGAGCCATACGAAATATTTACAGCATCATCAGGGGTAGATGGGCTTGAGATACTTAATAAGCATCAGATAAAGCTTATTATTTCTGATGAGAAAATGCCGGGAATGCCCGGAAGTGAATTTCTGACAGCAGCAAAAAAAATATTTCCAAATTCTATCAGAATTATGCTGACAGGATATGCAGATATGGATGCCGCAATGAATGCGATCAACCGTGGTGAAATTTACAGATTTTATTCAAAGCCATGGGATGATGTGGAGCTAAAGTTGTCGATCCGTACAGCAATTGAAAAGTTCGATCTTGAGGAAGAAAACAGAAACCTTCTAAAAACGGTTAAAAGACAGGAAGGTGAACTTAAACAGCTTGAGGACAGTCATCCCGGGATTACGAGTCTGAAAAAAGATGAAGAGGGAAACCTTGTACTGCCTGAAATATCTGATGCGGATAAGGAGCTTTCTGAAATAATATCAGAGTCCAAATTAAGCGTAGAGCAGGATTAGTAGTAACCAGCAGGGGTTAATAATAAAAAGGCCGTAAGCATAAGCTTACGGCCTTTTTATTTATTTAAGATTAATTTCTAATACTCTGACTTAGCTGTCCCTAATTCCTCTCTCACCGAAATCGCTACTTTATATAGTATTGTCAG
>Ga0255053_10001926_pt1 | contig 11209 bp, 9 predicted proteins | sample JV7_2_22_MG_FD_188635 | JGI IMG/M metagenome (GOLD analysis project Ga0255053, IMG submission 188635) | Seawater microbial communities from Jervis Inlet, British Columbia, Canada - JV7_2_22 | ecosystem: Environmental > Aquatic > Marine > Inlet | place: Canada: British Columbia | collected...
CGAAGAGCTCAAGGCAACCATCCGCCAGGCCTGCGATCACCACGACCTGAAGCAGGAGATCCGCCGCCTCAACCAGGTCACCCGCGAGCAGAACTTCAAGCTCCAGGACATGAACCGGAACCTGGAAGGCAAGGTCCGCGAGCGGACCAAGCAGCTCGCCGAAAAGCACCAGGAGCTGCGGACCGCCTACGTCGAGACCATCAAGGCCCTGGCCGAGGCCGTCGACGCCAAGGACGCCTACACCCGCGGCCACTCGGAGCGCGTCGGGGTCTACGCGTCGAAGCTCGCGCGCGAGATGGGCTTCCCCAAGGAGTTCATCGAGCGGGTCTACATCGCGGGCGTCCTGCACGACGTGGGCAAGATCGGCGTTCGCGACGCGGTCATCACGAAGCCGGATCGGCTGACTCCGGAAGAGTACGCCGAGATCATGGAGCACCCCGAGGTGGGCGCGAAGATCCTCGAGCCGGTCTCGTTCCTGGCGGACATCGTGCCCTGCGTACGCCATCACCACGAGTGGTTCGACGGATCGAATCGGGGCTATCCGCACCGGCTGCGCGGCGAGCAGATCCCCCTGCCCTCGCGGATCATCCTGGTGGCCGACACGGTCGAAGCCATGACCAGCGACCGCCCCTACCGCAAGGCCATGTCCCTGGACCAGGTGCTGCGCGAGCTGACCAAGTACTCGGGCAGCCAATTCGACCCCGTCTGCGTCGACGCCATGCTGCGACTCCTCGACGTCGAGGCGGAAGGCTTCATCCGCAAGGACCAGAAGTTCGACATCTACGCGTTCATCGAGGGCTGAGCCGTGGCCGGCCGGCGCCGACCCCAGGACGCTCGCGAGGGGATCCAACTGGGCCTGGAAGCCGATGCCTCCTTGCGCGGCAACCCGCGGCTGCTGACCCATCCCGCCCTGCTGGGCCAGCTTCACGCCCAGCTGACCGAAGCCCTGGGGGCCGAGGATGCACGGCTGGCCCTGCTCCAGGCCGGGTTCCTGGCGGGGCTGCGCGACGGCCGGGCCGTTGCCGGCGCCGTCTTCGGCAGCCACGGCGAGACCGCCGCCGGGCCGCGCCTGGGCTTCGACCTTCGCCCCCTCCCGGGGCGCGGCCTGGACCTGCTCGGCACCTGGTCGGAGGCCCGCGAGGCCGAGGGCCACGTCTCGCAGCTAGGCGCCAGCCGCGAACCCGTCTGCAGCGTGACCACCGGCTACACCGCGGGCTGGCTCTCCGAGCTGCTGGACGAGGACGTCATCGTCGTGGAAACGGCCTGCGCCGCCTCGGGCGCACCCGCCTGCACGTTCCGGGTCCGGCCCGCAGAGTCCTGGAACGATCGCGAGCCCGGCGCGGCCGAGGTGCTGGCCGCCCTGGAGTTCGACGCGCTCCACGCGAGCCTCGAGGGCTCGGACACGGAAAGCGATGCCGAGCCTCCGGACGGTCTCTCCGTCGATCCGGACCTGCCGATCGTGCACGTCTGGGGTCCGGTGATGATCGTGCCCTACTCGGGCCCGGGAGCCTCGATCTCGGCACTGGACCTGATCGCGCGGGACGAGGATGCGCGGCAGGTCTCGGTAGTGGTCGTGGACCTGGGCGGGACGCTGGTGGACGCCGGCGTGGGAGCCCTGGGCCTGGAGGAGGTGCTGGACGCCATCGAGCGCTGGGGCGCCGACACCGTCCTGGCGGGGGTCTCGCCGGCCTCGGAGCCGGTGCTCTCCCGGCTGCGGGACCGGCACCTGCTGTTGCACCACGAGCTGCCCCAGGCCATCGCTGCGGCCTTCCAGATCGCCAGCGCCCAGCAACGCGTCTACTGACACCACCTCAAGAGGCCTCCGCAATCTCCCGAAACAGATCGACGATGGCCGAGATTCCTCAGGAGGGGGAGCTCTCGCGTCTGCCCGTGGCGCGCTTGCTGCTGGAGCTGCGGCGAGAACGCTACGAAGGCGCGCTGCAGCTCGCGATGGGGCGTACGGAGAAGTGCATCCGGCTCCAGGGCGGCGTCCCGATCTTCGCCGAGTCGAACCTGCCCAGCGAGAGCCTGGGAGTGCAGCTTCTCGACGCCGGCGCGATCAGCCGGGAGCAGCACGCGCGAGTCTCCCAGCAGGTGCAGGAACGCGGAGTCAAGGAAGGAAGCGCCCTGCTCGAGCTGGGCGTGCTGTCCCCCAAGCAGATCTTCCAGGCGCTGAAGGACCAGGTGCGACGCCGCATCCTGAGCTGCTTCGCGTGGTCCGAGGGCAGCTGGGCGCTGGAGGCCGGAGAGGCTCTGTCGGAGGACGCACAGGCCTTCCGCACCGAGCCCGTCGGCCTGGTCTTCGAGGGACTGGTCCGGCATTGGGGACCGGACCGGCTGCTGGCGGAGCTGACGCCACACCTGGACCGGATCGCCGAGCCGCAGGCAGCCTTCGAGAAGCTCAGCGCGCGCCTCTGCGACGACGACGATGCCCGAATCCTGTGCGAAGAGCTCGCTGCGGGCCGCGCCCTGGGCACGGCCCTCCAGCGTGCCTCCTCGCCCGCGGCACTGGCAGCGGCATGGATCCTGGACGCCGCGGGGGGCGTAGCCTGGAAGGTCCCGGAAGGGGCAGAGGCCGAGGCTGACGGGGCCCCGGACGTCATGCTCGTGTTCGAGGACCCGGCCGATGCCCAGGAGGCGGCAAGCGAACCAGCGAACGCCGACGAGACGGCGTCGCCGACAACCGATGCACGGGTGGAAGAGCTTCGGAGCGAGGTACTGGAGCGACACGCTGCACTGGCCGAGCTGGATCACTACGGCGTGCTCAGCATCGCGCGGGAGGCGCCCGCCGGAACGGTAAAGAACGCCTACCTGAAGGCGGCCAAACGCTTCCACCCCGACGCGCTTTCGGGCATGGGCCTGGGCGACGTCCGCGCAGAGGCGACGGCCCTCTTCGCGCGCATTGCGCGCGCCTACGCCACACTGTCGAATCCCGAGTCCCGTTCGGAGTACAACGCCCAGCTGGACGGAAACGCCACGGCCGATGCCGACCGCATCGCCAACGCCGAAGCCCTGTACCGCAAGGGCGACATCCTGCTCAAGGCCGGAGATTTCGCCGGCGCCCTGGCCTTCCTGCAACCGGCCGTGGAGCTGTGGCCCGAGGATCCCGCCTACCGCTCTTCGCTGGGCTGGGCGCTGTTCAAGAAGACACCGCCGGACCGGGAAGCCGCTCGGGAGCACCTGGAGCGCTCGCTGGAGCTGGACGACAGGGACGCCCGCGCCCACTACCGCCTGGGTCTGGTGCTGCGCGAGGCGGGCGACAAGGAAGCCGGCGAAGAGCACCTCGCCACCGCCAAGAAGATCGACCCGAAGGTCACCGGCCGCTAGGCCGCAGCCCCACCGAGCACCGATGCGCCGCCCCGCCCTGCGGCCCGCAAGCGCGGCCCTCTGAGCCCGGCCCTGGAACCCAGCCGGCTGCCGCGCGCGCAGCGAGCCGAAGGCGAGCGTAGGGCCTCGGCCGGCTAAGAATTGATCACAGAGGAAGATCCCCCGCGGCCGGGGAGACGCTGCCGGTCTTGCTGTAGGCCTCGATGGTGCGGTGGGCGATGCGCCACTGGTGCACCTCGTCGGCGCCGTCGGCAAACCGGGCCCAGCGCGCCTGGGTGGCCATCTGGGCCAGGGGCGTGTCCGTGGAGTACCCCAGCGCCCCATGCACCTGGATCGCGCGATCCACGATGCGGTTCAGCGCATTGGCGACGAAGTGCTTGGCCATGGAGACCTCGCTCTTGAAGTCCTCCTTGCGATCGATCTTGTAGGCGGCGTGCAGCACCATCAGCTTGCACTGGTAGAGCTCCATGGTGCTGTCGGCGATCATCCACTGGATGCCCTGCTTCTCCGCCAGGAGCGAGCCGTGAGCGAACCGGTTCAGCGCTCGCTCCACCGTCATGTTCAGCGCGATCTCCGCCTGCCCGATCCAGCGCATGCAGTGCGCCAGCCGCGCTGGACCCAGACGAGCCTGGCCCAGCAGATGGCCCTGTCCGCGCCCGCCCAGCATGTTGTCCTTGGGGACGCGGAGATCCGTGATGCGGATCTCGCAGTGGTTGTGGCTGCCGCTCATGGTGTGGACGTCGCGAACCATCTCCCAGCCGTCCGACGGGATGTCCACCAGGAACGCCGAGTTGGACGCCTGGGGAACGTCGGGATCGTCCTCGGTGCGCGCGATCAGGATGGCGAACTGCGCTCCCTCGGCCCCCGAGATGAACCACTTGTGACCGTTGATCTCCCAGTGGTCGCCCCGGTCCACAGCCCGGGTCTGGATCAGCGTCGGGTCGGAGCCCGCCACCTCAGGCTCGGTCATGGCGAAGCAGGAGCGGGCGCGGCCCTCGCAGAGCGGGCGCAGGTACTTCTCCTTCTGCGCGTCGCTGGCCCAGTGGAGCAGCGTGTGCATGTTGCCCTCGTCAGGCGCCTGGGCGTTGAGCGCGAAGGAGCCGAAGCGCGTCTTCGCGGCCTCGGCCGACACCGCCGCCATGGCCACGTGGCCGAGCCCCATGCCGCCGAACTCCTCGGGCATGTGCGGCAGCCACAGGCCCCACTCCTGGGCGGTCACGCGCATGTGGATCACCTGCTTCACCAGCACGGCCCGGTCGCCTTCGTGGGCAGCGATCTCCTCCTCCGCCGGCCGCACGATCTCTTCGCAGAACTGACGCACGCGCTGGCGAACCTGTTCGATCTCTTCGGGGAAGCGGAAGTCGATGGCCATGGAATCTCCTCGGCTCGCGATGCTACCGCCCGCGATCCCACAGAGCGAACACCAACAGCCCGCATACCACGAGCGCGGCGGAGACGGCAAACATGGGCGGGTAGCCCAGGCCGCGAGCCACGCCGCCCAGCACCGGACCTCCGATCAGCGCGCCGGCGTCGAACACCGCAGTGTAGAGCGCCATCGCCGCGCCCAGCTCCGCGGGGCGGGCGCGGGTCACCACCAGCCCGTTGAGGATGGGGTTCGCCATGCCGTGCCCCAGCCCACACAGCACGCCGGCCGCCGCGAGGCCGGCATCGCTGCTCACGGTGGGGATGAGCGCCAGGCCGACGGCGAGCACCACGAACGACGGCAGCAGCACGCGTTTGGGCCCGGCCCGATCGGGCAGCCAGCCCAACCCCACACGCACTCCGATGGCGGCAAACGAGTAGGCGCTGAAGAAAAGACCCATGCTGCCGAAGTCCAGCTCCGCCAGGTACGTCTTGAGGAACGTGAAGGGACCGGCGATCGCCGTGGCGAAGACCGTGCCCATGAACCACAACGGGAGCAGATTGCGCTGCATCGCGGCCGCCGTGAAGCCCCGGGACGCATCGCCGGGCTCGACCAGCGGCTTCGCCTCGCGCAGCGGAAGCGCGACCAGCAGCGAGGCCACCGCCAGCACCACCGAAGCGGCGAAGAGTTCGCTGTAGCCGGCGCGCGCCAGGATCGCGTCACCCAGCAGCGGACCCAGGGCGATGGGCAGCATTCCCGACACGCTGAAGAGCGCCAGCCCCTGGGTGCGCCGGGAAGCCGGAACTACATCGGCCGCGTAGGTGAAGAAGCCCGCGAAGAGCATCGACTCGGCCAGCCCGTGGACCACGCGAATCAGCCAGACCCACGGACCGATCTCGCTGACCGTCAGGTAGAGCGACAGGGTGGCCACGTTGAGCACATTGCCCACCAGGATCACCGGGCGTCGGCCCCAGTCGTCCATGGCGCGGCCCACCCAGGGCCGCACCAGCAGCGCCGCCCCGGCCGTGAGGCTCCAGATGAAGCCGATGGCCACCTCGTCGGCACCCAGGTCCTTGAGGTAGCCCGGAAGGTGCAGGTACAGGTTGAAGGCCATGCCCTGCACGAACGTTCCCGCGAAGCAGAGCAGGAAGGCCGAGGTCAGCAGACGCTCGCGCGGCACCGCGCGCGGCTCAGGGACGACGGTCGGCGGCGAGTCGGAAGAGCTGGGCGGCGGCATCGCCCATGCCGGCGAAGCGTTCGTCCTTGGTCTGGCCGCGGTGGTAGCGCACGAAGATCTGCTGGAGCACGACGGCCATCTTGAAGGTCCCGAAGACCAGGTAGTAGGCGAAGCCCTCCAACGAGCGGCCACTCTTCTCCGCGTAGCGCGCCGCGGCCTCGTCGCGGGTCATGAAGCCCGGCACGGTCGAGGGCATGGGCGCGAACGCGGCCCCGGAATCGCCCGGCCCAGCCCATTGGGAAAGCAGGGTGCCGACGTCGCACAGCGGATCGCCCAGGGTGCACATGTCCCAGTCGTAGACCGCCACGCAGCGGCCGGGGTCGTCCTCGGCCACGGACATGTTGTCCAGGCGCCAGTCGTTGTGCAACAGCGTGGGCTGCCCCGACTTGGGGAGGTTGTCCCGGAGCCAACCGGCGACCTCGTCGGCGAGGGGAACCGGATCGACCCGCGAGCGTTCCCAGCGATCGGACCAGCCCCGCACCTGCCGCTCGAGGAACTGCTCGGGGTGGCGGCCCAGCGTGTCGAGACCGATCGGCGCCGGGTCCACCGCGTGCAGCTCGGCCAGTACGTCGATCACGACACCCGAGAGCTTGCGGTTCGCCACTTCATCGGTTCCGCCGCCGAAGCACTCGGGGATCGGATTGCGCACCACGACGCCGTGGCGCCGCTCCATGACCAGGAACGGGGCGCCGATCACGGCTTCGTCCTCGCAGAACAGGAAGGCGCGGGGCGCGTACGGGAAGGCCTGCCACAGCGCCGAGAGCGCCCGGTACTCGCGGGCCATGTCGTGGGAGCCGGGCGCCACAGGCCCCAGGGGCGGCCGGCGCAGCACGTACTCGACCGCGTCTTCGCCCGAACCGAAGCGCAGGCAGTAGGTCAGGTTGGCGTGACCGCCCCCGAACTGGCTTATCTCCAGGGGTCCCTCGGAGCCGGGAAGCCGGCCGGCCAGCCAGGCGATGACGGCACCGGGGTCGAGCTCCTCCCCCTTTCGCGGCGGGATCGTGTCCATGGGCGCCGCATCCTAGCACCGCTCCGAGCAGGCGTGGCAGCGGACGTCTGGCGCGCGGCGCCCTCCCCCCGTAGGTTCGCCGCGTGTCTCCCGCCGAACTCGCCCTCCTGGCCGGCGCCGGTCTCGTCGCCGGAGTGATCAACAGCCTCGCCGGCGGCGGCTCGCTGCTGACCGTCTCGCTCCTGGTGCTGCTGGGGCTGCCGGGGACGCTCGCCAACGGAACCAACCGGGTTGGCATCCTGGTGCAGAACGCCGTCGCCGCGTGGCGTTTCCGCGCGCAGGGCGTCTCGGGCCTGCGCGATGCCGTTCCCCTCCTGGTTCCGGTCCTGTGCGGCTCGGTGCTGGGCGCCTTGGCCATCGCCCAGGTCCCCGACGACACCTTCGAGCGCGCCTTCGGCGTCCTGATGCTGGTGCTGCTGGTGCCGATCCTGCGTCGGCCTCGTTCAAGAGCCGATGCCCTCCCGCGGCGGCCCTGGCCCAGCTGGCTCCGCTTCACGGTCTTCCTGGGAATCGGTCTCTACGGCGGCGCGTTCCAGGCGGGCGTCGGCATCCCGCTGCTCTTCGCGCTCTCCTATGCGGGCCGCGACCTCGTGCACGCCAACGCCATCAAGGTCGTGGTGATCCTGGCGGTGACGGCGGTTGCGGTTCCAATTTTCATCGTCGCCCACCAGGTAGCGTGGGTTCCGGCGGCGGCCCTCGCGGTCGGTTTCTTCGCCGGCGGCGAGCTCGGCGCGCGCCTGGCCGTGCGGGGAGGCGAGCGGGTGATCCGCCCGGTGCTGCTGGCCGCCGTGATCGCCCTGGCCGGTCGCATGCTCGGCATCTGGTAGTTCGCTACACCCGCCGGGTGCCGGAGCCGATGCCGTTCGCGCGCCGCGCGCTCTACGCGCTCGGGTCCACCGGCCAACAGCTCACCGATCGCATCGTCGTCACCATCGCGATCTTCTTCTACCTGCCGCCCGAAGGCCAGGGATTGCGGGCCCAGGTCTCCGAGGAGCTCTTCTTGGGCGTGCTGACCGTCTACGGTGCGGCCAGCCTGGTGGGCCGGGTCTTCGACGCCGCCGCGGACCCCCTGGTGGGTCACGGCTCGGACCGCTCTCGCTCGCGCCTGGGCCGGCGCCGCATCTACATGATCTGGGGTGTGCTGCCGATGGTGGCGCTCCCCGCCCTGCTCTTCTGGCCGCCCGGGCCTCCCGGCAGCACCGTGAACGCCGTGTGGCTGACGGCGATCATGTCGCTCTACTTCATCGTCTACACCGTCTACGTGGCGCCCTACCTGGCGTTGATGCCGGAGATCGCCTGGAGCCCACGCGAGCGGGTGGACCTCTCGACCTTGATGGCGGTCGTGGGCGTGCCGGTCGCGATCTTCGGCTTCGTGTGGGGCGTGGGCATCGATTGGGGCGTCGCGGTGGGACTCGATCCCACCGATGCCGTCCGCGCCATCGTCATCGGCTCCTCGGCGCTGGCGCTGGTGCTGTGCCTGCTGCCGATCTTCTCCGTGGACGAGCAACGCTTCTGCCACTCCACCCCGTCGGACCTGCCCCTGGGCCGCGCAATCCGCGAGACCTTCGCCAACCGCCCCTTTCGCCGCTATCTGGTGGCCCAGCTTCCCTTCATCGTAGGCGTCAACATGATCAGCCCGGCGCTGATCTACTACTCGACGGTGGTCCTGGGCCGAACCCCCGGCTACATCGCCAAGCTGGGCGGCGTGCTGTTCGTGACCACCGTACTGGCCTTCATGCCCGTCAACCTGTACGCACGCCGCGTCGGCGCGAAGCGTACGATCACGATCTGTGTCGGCATGCTCACGCTGTCCACGGCCCTCCTGGGCCTGTTGCACCCGGACACACCGGGGGGCCCAGAAGACGCACGCAACCTGCTCTTGTCCTACGCGTCGATGGTCATCGCCGGCGTCGCCCTGGCGGGCTTCATCACCATGCCCAACGTCCTGATCGGGCAGGTCGTCGACTTCGACACCTCGCGCACCGGCGCCAACCGGGCCGCCATGTACTTCGGCGTGCAGGGATTGACCACGAAGATGCTCTACGGAGTGTCCAATGCCATCCTGGCGTGGCTCTTCTCCGCCTACGGCAAGAGCCCGGACGAGCCCCTGGGCGTACTGCTGGTGGGTCCGGTGGCAGCCGCTTTCTGCCTGGTCTCGACCCTGCTCTTCCTGCGCTACCCCGAACGCGAAACCCTCGCCTCACGCCTCGAGCCCACCCAGCCCATCACCGACCCGGACGCCTAAGCAAGCGGACAGTAGGAAACTTACGGGACTGTCCCGTAAGTTTCCCCAGTTCCCAAGCACCGTCCCCCCGATTGAGTTGCGCTACTGGATCGGGGGCGGGCGGGATTCTACGCGGAAGACCCAGACGTCCTTCTCTTCTTCGGCGTCGGGCGGGTCGAGCTCGTACTTGCGCATCAGCAGGGGAACCACCGCCTCGAGCTCGGCGCGATCGGTGACGCGCGCGATGCTCGCCGGGTAGATCCGGTCGGCCACGCGCACCCGGACCCGCGCATCCTCGGCCACGTGCTGGACCCAGCGCTTCTTCTCCGGATGGCGGCTGGGAATGTAGAGCCGGCCCTCCTGCGCGACGCACCACACGGTCACTGAGTGCGGATCCTCCAAACGCGTCTCGAGCTGGATGGTCTCGTGGGGATTCGTAAAGGACCAGTCATCCACGGGCTCGGCGACGACCTCGCCTTCCAGCTTCCCACCGGGGATCGGCCCGACGGGCCCGCAGGCCGCCAGCGCGAGGACCGCGTAGGCCACGGCGAGGTGCAGGCGGGCGCGTCCCTGGGGTTGGAGCTCCATCACCCGGGAGTCTATCGCGTCAACCCGCGGTAACGCGATCCACGATCCGGCGGAAGCCGGGATGGCGCAGCAGGCCCAGGGTGTTGCCCTCGCGCAGCAGGGCGATCACCTCGGGGTCCTCGGCCAGGCGCTGAAGCTCCGGATCCTCGCGCAGGCTGCGGATCCTCGGACCCGCCTCGACCAGCGCACCCGATACGGCGGTCCGGAAGGCCTCGGGATGCTCGGCATCGGCCTTGGAGATGAAGCCACTGTCGGCAAAGCGCGTACGCAGCTCCTGGCTGTAGGCGACGGTCGTGAAGCTCACCCGCTGGGTGGCGGCGTCTACCTCGCCCGCCTCGACCGCGGCCCAGAAGGGACCGTCGTCACGCAGCATCAGGAGCCGGGGATCCTCCAAGAGCGCCTGCACGGCGGTGAAGGTCTGCGCGGGGTGCGCCATGGCGCGCACCGCCAGGCGACCTCCGGTGCTGCCCGTGTCCATCAGGGCGCCCGCGGCCGACTCCACGACGGCCTGACTCATGGACGCAACCGTCGAGTCGACCACCGCCGGGGCCGCGGGGCGGCCGGCCAGGGTATTGAACGCCTGCAGCCAGTAGCCCAGTACGCCCACCAGCAGTGCCAGAGAAACGCCGCGGACCGAGCCGAAGAAGGCTCCCAGGGCGCGGTCGCCTGCGCCGCGGGGGCTGCCCGCACGGCGTCGGCGCTCGCCCCAGCGAACCAGGCTCGACACCAGCCCAATCCCCAGGAACGCCGCGAGAAAGACCCCGGCCCCGGCCACCGCGGTCGCCAGCAGCATCGGAAGCTGGAGGCCATCGGCCACGGCCGGGCCGAAGCCCGGCGCGAAGATCACGGCCGCCGCGTACGCGCCCACCAGCGTGACCAGCGACAGCGCCGACGCCAGAGCGCCGCGCATGGCGCCGACCACGACGAAGACGGCCAGCAGGACCAGTGCCAGGAGATCGATGCCCATTCCGGGGTGCGAATCGTCCCGCCGGAAGGGAGCCTTGAGGGGCGGGCCGGCAGGAGCGCGGCGTGGCCACGGCGTGGAGCCAGCGCCGCTCCCCCAGCGCCGCCAGCACCGCGCCGTCGCGACCGGTCCACCAGAGCGCGTAGCCGTACGCACGCACCCGCTCCTCCACCCGCGGGTCGGGCATGCGGAAGCGTCCCTGGCAGGGAGCGCTGGCAACCGCGGCGACACCGCCCACGGCCTCCAGGAGCGCGGCCGACGAGGACGTGCGGCTGCCGTGGTGGGACAGCAACAGGAAGTCCGCGCGAAGGTCGGCGCCGGATCCAACCAGGGCGCGCTCCGCTTCCACCGAAAGATCGCCCGGCAGCAATACCCGGCCGCCCGCAGCGGTGACCCGCAACACCAAGGAGGCGTCGTTGCCCCGCCAGCCCGCGTCCGGGGGCGGCCACAGGCTCTCCACGCGAAGGCCGTCCAGAACCAGCGGCGCCGCACCCGCC
>Ga0255053_10001930_pt1 | contig 11200 bp, 10 predicted proteins | sample JV7_2_22_MG_FD_188635 | JGI IMG/M metagenome (GOLD analysis project Ga0255053, IMG submission 188635) | Seawater microbial communities from Jervis Inlet, British Columbia, Canada - JV7_2_22 | ecosystem: Environmental > Aquatic > Marine > Inlet | place: Canada: British Columbia | collected...
TCTCCTCTATGAAAATCGCGCCATCCAGACCGGACCGTCCGCTGCCACCAAACTGCTCCGGAATGTAGAAACTGAAGAATCCGAGTTTCGCAGCCTTTTCGTAAACCGGACGCAACAAAGGCCATGTATCCAGTTCGAGATCGTGAGATTGATCAATCTGTTCAATCACGGGCCGGATTTCGTTTTCCGCGAAATTCCGTGCAGTCTCCTGGATGAGCCGCTGTTCTTCGGTCAGTGTAAAACTAATCATGGACCGTCCTTAATTTTGACCGTACGCGAGTCAAGTGTAACGCCAGATTGGCTCACAACGGAAAGACACCATAACTTCGCCTACCGCTGACATGAATTTGCTGCCAGGCCGACTTCATGTATTGACTTGACCTCGTCAATGCATCATTACTATTGTGAATGAAAGTATTACATTTGAATACATGCAAACGAATGGCAGCTGTGGTTCTGTTATCGTCGATTGTGCTTATCTCGTTGGTTTCTTGCGGCAACACGGACGATCCGGAACTTAAGAACGGCCAGCCCGAAGAGTTTCAACTGAACAATCCCTTCGTTGTAGTCATCCCACAGGTAGGCGAGATATTCGATGTTGCAAGTGTATTGCCCGCCGAGATCTCTGCGGTGTCATACAATATTTATGACTGGATGTTTGACCGTGATTACGGCGGAACCCCCAGGCCCGGTTATGCCGAGTCCTGGCAAATGTCGGAAGACAAACAGCAATTGACTGTCACGCTGCGACAGGACGTCACTTTTCATAATGGCGCTTCGATGACGGCTGCCGATGTCGCGTTCAGTTGGGAGCGGATCGTCGACGGCGGGTACAGCAGCCGCATCACCCGGGCACTGCAAGATATCGAAATCGTTGGCGACTACACGTTGCGGTTTCATTTCAACAAGCCCGAGCTGGCGTTCGTAGCGGTGGGGGGCATACCAGTGTTGTCAAAGGCCCGGTTTGAAGAGGTGGGTGCGCAACATTTCCGACAACAGCCGATCGGAACCGGGCCCTATGTCTTCAAACACCTGCAGCGTGGTCAATATCTCGACCTCGAACGAAACGAGAATTACTGGGGCAGGAAGCCGGAGATTGCAAGGGTGCGCTTTGCTTTTGTTACAGAAGACACGACGCGCGTGGCCAAACTGCAAACCGGTGAAGCTGATATGGCCATGATGCTGCCTTTTCCACTGGTGCCCCAGGTCGAAGCGGACCCCCATCTTACGACCGTTACGCTATCCCCCGGGGGTATGACAGTTTTTCTCGCTCTCAAGACTGATAATCCACAGACGGCTTGGGCGGACAAGCGTGTACGGGAGGCGATTGCGCTGGCGATCGACCGGGAGGCCATCGTCGAGCATATCCTCCTCGGCTATCCCGACCACTTTCCGTTTCTGGCTCCGACGGACTTAGGCTTCGATTCCGATCTTGGTGCATATCCCTACGATCCGGATCGGTCACGCGAGTTGATCGAGGCGGCCGGCATCGCCGGTCTGGAACTGAAACTTCCTTACGTCGCTGGTGGTGCAACCGGTGTCAAAGAAACTGCCGAAGCGGTGGCCCTTTATCTCACCGAAGTCGGTATCAAGACCAACACGTCACCCATGGAAGGTCCGCAGTTCATACCCTGGGTATTAAAGGCGAGCGGCAATCCGGAAGAGGACTACATCGCCGTATTTATCGGTGGCATTGCTGGGCGTGCGGAATCTTCCAACCCAATAGTCGCGCAACTTGGTGACGGGAGCCCGTTTGCCTGGTACGTAAATCCGGAGATTAATGCTTTGGTCCGCGAGATGGCACGCATGCCCGACGATGAGGAACGCGCCGAAGCAATTCGTGCCATAGGCAGAGCTGTGCACGCCGACTATCGCTACATTCCGATGTGGACAAGCTCGCATATCTACGGCATGAAGAAATGCCTAGATTTTACGCCCACTCTGGGTGAATACGATTTGCTGTTGCTCAGGGACGTGAGCACCGCCAGCTGCAGGCAGTCTGGTGACTGACCGACGACTGATTTGCGCGGTGATCCTGTGCGTTTCCGCTACGCAGGGCGCCTGTATCGCGTAGTGACATAGTTATCGATGCTCCAGCGGCCGGCCCCGACAGCCGCGATGACGATCAAGCCACCGACCAGCGGCAGATTGCGAAGTATCGCGATGACGTCCTGGGGGCCGGTGATCTCGGAGTGATAAACGGACATTGCGAGTACGATATAAGCGACCATAAAAGCTGCTGCGATGCGGGTTTTGTATCCGGCGATAACGAGAACGGCGCCCAGAATATCGAAAATGATCGCACAGCCCAGGAAAAACTCCGGGAACGGAAAATAAAATAGGGGTTCCTGCGCAGGAAAAAGGCGACCGTCCACCATCACCGGAGGCGCGCCGCCCATCATCGCGGACACTGTATCGAACGTAGTAATCTTGCGGATACCGTTGGGAATCAAGCCGGCGACAATCATTATTCGCGCCAGCGCCATGCCGACTGGAACGAAAGATTTGATTCTGTCTTTCAACCGGACGTTCCCGCCGCCGGACTCGGCGCGCTCGATTCGCGGCGCGCGCGCCAGCCGTCAATAGTGAAGCGGCCCCCGCCGACCATAGCGATCAACAACAGGCAGCCGAGGAACGGCAGGATGCGTGTCAGGGCCATGAGGTCCTCGGAACCGCGAATGTCGGAATGATAGATCGTCGCCGCGAGGACGATATAGAACATTAGAAACGCGGCCGCACTGCGCGTGCAAAAGCCGACGATCACGAACAGCGTCAGCAGCAGGTCGAACGTGATTGAACAGGCGAGGAAGAATTCCGGCACGGGAAAGTGGAACAGAGGCTCCTGTGCCGGAAACAAACGTCCTCCGATCATTTGCGGCGGCGCACCGCCCATCATCGCCGCCGTCAGCTCGAAGTTCTCGATTTTCCGCAAGCCGTTTGGCAATAGCTGGAACACCACGATGATTCGCCCTGCCAGCATCGCCAAATCGACTTTCATGCTGCGGTCCTTGGTCAACCGTCAGCGTCCTGTGTCAGTACTTGAGTGTGAGTTCAAGGCCAAGCGTGCGCGGGTAGTACAACGTGACTCCCGAGCCCGAGATCTGGATCGGCTCGTCAGCATCCAGCAGGTTCGTGCCCACAAAGTGCACACCCCAGTGTTCGCCGGAAATGCCGAGGCGGGCTCGCAGCAGATCCTGTGCCTCGCCCTTGGCCGGGAAGGCCGGGTCGCCCTGCTTGGCGATGTATGTGTAACTGAGATTGCCGTCGAAATTCAGACCCCCGCCGCCAATGGGGCGATTGAGGTTGACCTGGATTGAATGGTTCTGTTTCGGAACACTAGACAATTGCTCGCCCTCGACAATGCCGGTACCGACAAATATCATCGGATCAATGAGCTCATCGATCTCCGTTTGGTTGAAATTGCCATTGAGGGAAAGACTCAGTTCTTTCGTAGCACGCCACGTCAGCGAGTAATCGAGGCCGACACCTGTAGCATCGCCGGCATTGGCCTGAATCTGGATCTGATTCGCGCCACTCCAGTTGAGCTGCATGTCGTCCCAGCTGAAGTAATACGCGGCAAGCTCGAGCGCGACACTCGCCAGATTCCATTTGCCGCCGACTTCATAAGACCACAACTTGTCCGGATCGACGAATTGTCCTACGCCCGGTGGTGCTGCCGCAACACCGGCTTGCGTGTTAAACGTACCACTGCGGAAGCCTTTCGCGATATTTAGGTAGTACGTCGTGTCCTCGTTCGGATAGAACGCGAAATTCAGACGCGGATTGGTGGAATTGAAGCTCTCACTCGTGCTCGTTACAGACGGCTGCGGCGGTGGGGGTCCCATTGGCGGCGGCGGAAAAACAGGACCAGGGGGAATATTGCTGTCGAGAAACTTGCGATCATCGTTGAAATAGCGGAGTCCAAACGTTGTTACGAGGCGGCCATCCATTGCTTCAAACGCGAGCTCGCCGAACGCAGCCCAGGACTGCGAGTCCCAGGTCGTGTCGCCCTCTCGAAGCCTAAAAATTGGAAATCCCATCGGTCCCGGCGGGAAATTCTCGACCAGTAACTGGACGATTTCCCGATTCTTGCCGTCCTGATATATGACGCCGCCAATCCAACTCCAGGGCCCCTCGTTGTTGGACACCAGGCGAAACTCCTGAGTAAACATCTCGGCGCCGCCGCCTACCGTGAGCTTACCGAAAATGGGTCCGACAGCGAGCGGCACCAGGCCGCCCCCGCCGCCACGCTCGACGTAGCCGGTCGAACTCTCGAACAACACTGAATTGCCTTCCACCGACAAATAGCCCGAGTAGAAATCAAACTCCGAGTCGTTCCCACCGAAAAACGGCACGCCCTGGAATGTCGATTGTGGCAAGGATGCGCCAGTCGATGGCGAATACTGGTACTGCTTGCCCCAGTCATCGCTCAGCTCGACGTGCTGATAACCCAGTTTCAGCCTAAAGGCGTCGGTCGGCTGCCAAAGTAACTTGACCCGATAGTTGTCGATCTCATCCTTGTCTTTCGCACCCGGAAAAGTCGGCGATTCCGCAAAACCACCTTTCTCTTCCGTACTCGCCGTAAGCCGGACACCCAGTTTGTCCTTGACAAGCGGTACACTGAGGGACAGATCGCCATAATGATTATCATCGCCGCCGTCAGTTTCAGACACGCCGATCCTGGTGTGAATTCTGAACTGCTCGAGATCCGGATCCTTGGTGATAACGCGAATCGTACCGCCCATTGACCCGAGGCCGTAGAGAGTGCCCTGTGGCCCGCGCAAGATTTCCACGCGCTGGAGGTCCACGGCGGGAACCAGCGGCGCCCAGTTGCGATTCGGCAATGCGTATGCGGCTTCGTCGATGTAATAGCCGGTGGTCGAATCGCCGTAAAAACCCGCAACGCCTCGCACCTGATACGTCCGCGTGCCGGCATTGGTCGTACGACCTTCTGACGCGCCCGGAATGAGATTAATGATGTCGGTCAATTCGCGAACCGCGGTTTGTTCCAACTGGATATCGGTAATCGCCTGCACTGCCATTGGAATATCGGACAGCTTTTCTTCGCGTTTGGTTGCCGTGACGATGATTTCCTCGATCTCGATCGCGGTATTCTGTGCGAATGCCTGAGTACTGCCGATCAGCAGCACCGGAAATAAAGCGGATGTCGATATGACTCCGACTATCGATCTTTTCATAACCATACTCCCCTCGAAATTCTCTCTTATGTACCGTTCAGTCGTCTTCACGCTCCAGCTGATGCTGGGCCATGTCCAGATAGTCTTCCCTCACGGGTGCGAAAATGTCGACGCCGAAGCAGTCTTCATCGCCGAGGGGCCGCCCCATATGCGGCATGTTTCCAGGAATGTAGACGATGTGTCCCGGCCCCAACTCATACGTCCCCTCACAGCCGTCTTCGCCGAGCGTGACCTCCACACGACCTTTGATCATGATGATGGCCTGGTCCCAGGGATGGACATCAGGCTCGCCGGCCGGCGCGTTACGGCCGGTCATCTCTCCGCCTTGGGCTTTGGCCCAGGCGAACTTGATCAGGGCGTGATCCATTACGACCGCGGTCTCTTCAAACATACCGCCGTAGCGCGACTGCTTTGGAAGTTCGTTCGCATTTACAACGTAGGCTTTTTTCGGCATCGTGAATTTCTCCCTGTCTAGTTTCGTAATCGTGCTTTCCAATTTGCCCGACCGACATCGAATGCCTTATCAGACAGATCGGTCGTCTGCACACGCAGTTTTTTGTGGACACCGCGAACAAAGCCCATGTCTTCGGCCGACACGGGCGGAATATCCGGATGTTCAGCATCGACCCGCATGCGGCCGCCATTCCCGCCCACGACAAACTGGTAATACTTGATCAGCTCCCAGGGATGGGCGCCGCTCGCCATGTAGCGGCCCATCATTTTCATCATCGCGCCGAAGCCGGGCGCGACATTGCTCCAGTAAAGCTTCATGCCCTGTTCGTATTTGCCTCGCATCATCAAGTTAAAGAATTCGGTGCCGTACGGTGTTTCGGGCGACTGCAATGCCTCCACCGTCCATGCGCCACTCCATTGCTGGCCGTAGGTCTTGATTGCGAACGGCATAATGTTGGGCCACATTGAGCCAATGAGCATACGGTCGTTGTAGCGCTCAAATAATTCGAATACGACCGCCGGGTCCATGTTGCCGACTTTCAGTGCAATGATATTGGGATGATCCGCCATGCGATCGAACAGCTCGAACGGGATGGCACTGCTGTGGAAACGCTTGAAATTATGCACCTGGGCCATCCAGAGATAGATGCCCAGGTCGGTGGCCTCAGAATACTTCGCGCCGTGACGATATAAGTCTTCCTGGCTGCCTTCTCTCGGCAGGTCCAGTAGAAAGTGCTGGCATCCGACCTTTTCGCCATGTTCGATGAGATCGAATGTCTCTGCCTCCGGACCGGCATGCAGGGCAAAGCCTATGGCAATCCTGCCATCGGCCTCATCGACGGCGATTTGCATCACGCGTTTCAATTCCTCCTGCGACAGGGCAGCAGGTGCGATCAGGGTCGAAAAAAAGCCATGCTCGATGCTCTTCTGCACATCAAGTCGTATGCCCGCTTCATCCAGGTTTTTGAGATCAGGAGTGAACGAGGCAACCAGCACGTTCTCGAAACCCCTGAAGTGCTCTTTGGCCCACTCGAAACGATGCGCCCGATCGACGCGATCCACTACCGTGGTGAGCTTCCTCGTCATGGCCGCCGCCGTTTTGACCATGGGCAGTGTCATCATGCTCCCTACGCTGGTTGCGCCGACGATCATCTTGGAAAAATCCCTGCGTTTCATGGACTTGATCCCCTGGCAACGGGTGCGACAGGCAGCGAGCACCCATTTCCATACGCGTTATTGTATTCCGTACTCTAGAATATTCTCGGCCGGACGGCCGCACAACTTCCATGCGCTACCCACCCCATGACTTATTTTTATGTCCACAGGGAGGGCAAGGCTGTCACGAGCGACTGGGTGTAGGGATGCTGCGCATGCAACAGGACTTTGTCTGTGTGGCCCTGTTCGACAATTCTCCCTTTCCGCATGACCACGAGATAACTCGTCACGTGACGAAGGATGGCAAGGTCATGGGCAATCATCAGATACGCGAGTCCGCGCTCCTCTTTCAGATCGAGCAGCAGGTTGAGGACCTGGCTGCGAACCGATACATCCAGAGCAGATACGGGTTCATCCAGGACCAACATCTTCGGATTGACGATCAGAGACCGGGCGACTGCAACGCGTTGCTTCTGTCCACCACTCAGTTCATGTGGGTAATGGCTGCACAACTTGGCTGATAATCCCACGCGCCGCAACAAGCTGGCTACGCGATTGTCCACTTCGCTTCGGCTTACGCGCGGTTGCTGTACTAACAGCGGTTCAGCAACCAGCTCGCGGACCCGCATCCGCGGACTGAGCGCAGAGGCGCTGTCCTGGAACACGGCCTGAACCTCGCGCCTGTATGCGAGCAGTTCACGCCCCTTTAAGTCGTTTATTTCCCGTCCGGCAAATCGAATGACGCCGGTGTCCGGTTTCTCGAGCAGCAATATCATCCGTGTCAGGGTGCTTTTGCCGCTGCCACTTTCCCCGGCAATGCCGACGGACTCGCCCTGATGCACCGTAATCGTAAAATCCTGTACTGCACGGATGTCTGCCCGCCTGCCCCGCCGGCGCATCGAATAGCTCTTGCCGAGCCCGTGAACCTGAAGCAATGGATTCTGCGTCAAGTCTCATCCTCCGGTACCAAGCGCCAACAGGCGGTGCAGGAAGCATCGTCATAGTGGACGGTCGGCGGATACTCCGCGTCGCAGCGCTGATCGACCTCGCTGCAACGGGGTGCAAAGTGACAGCCCGGCAGATCCTCACGGTTGTTCGGCGGCTCACCGGAAATCTGGAACAGGCGTTCGAGTCTCCGCCCGTGGAACTGCGGAACGGCTTTCAGCAATGCACGGGTGTAGGGATGGCGAGGTTGTCGCAATATTTGCTCAAGCTTGCCGATTTCCACGACCCGCCCGCCATACATGACCGCCACGCGATCGCAGGTGCCCGCAACGACACCGAGGTCGTGGGTAACCAGCAGCAAACTCATGCCGCGTTCCCGCTTGAGATCCTTCAGAAGCTCTAGAAACCGATGCTGCGTCGTTACATCCAGGGCGGACGTTGGTTCGTCGGCGATCAGCAGGTCGGGGTACCGCGCTATCGCAATCGCGGCGGCCACGCGCTGGCGCATGCCACCGCTGAACTCAAATGGATATGCATGGACGCGCTGGTCCGCTTTGGCGATGCCGACGCGTTCCAGTGCCACGATGGCCTGCTGACGAAGCTGGCTGCGTTTGCTCGTTTTGTCCGACAGGCGCAACGCCTCGATTAGCTGATCGCCAATTGTCATCACCGGGTTCAGCGAGCTCAGCGGGTCTTGCAGAATCATGCCGATCCGGTTTCCCCGGACCCTCTGCATGTCGCGCGCGGATTTTTTCAGGAGGTCCTCGCCGTCCAACAGGACTTCGCCTTCCTCGATGACTGCCGCAGGTCTTGGCTCAATCTGCATGATCGCCTGGCAGGTCATGCTCTTGCCACTACCCGATTCGCCGACTAATCCCAAAGCTTCTCCCCGTTCGATCTTGAAGCTCGCGCCGTCAACGGCACGTACCGTGCCGTCTTTGGTATGCACATATACGCGCAGGCCACGGACGTCCAGCAGCGGTATGGTGCCAGCACTCATAAGCGCCGCAATCCCGGATCGAGCCAATCGCGTGTCCAGTCACCCAGCATGTTGGCGCCCATGACGGTCATCACGATCGCAAGGCCGGGCAGGGTGGGAATCCACCAAGCCTGGGACATGTAGAGGCGACCGTCGGCGATCATCAGTCCCCAGGCAGACTCTGGCGGCTGGATTCCCAGCCCCAGGAATGATAGCGCTGCCTCGAGACCAACCGCAGCACCGAGCTGCAGGGTGGCGAGCACCACCACGCTACTGAGCAGATTGGGAAGTACGTGCCGAAACATGATGCGGCTTCGACTCGCGCCTGCAACTCGCGCAAGGGCAATAAAGTCCCGCTGCATCAGGCTCAATGTCTCGCCGCGGACAATCCGCGCGTAGGTTGACCAGAAAGTGATCGTCAGGGTCGCCACGACTGTGGTCAATCCACCTCCAATCACTGCAGCGAGCAGGACGGCCAAAAGGATCGGCGGTATCGCGAGCTGGATATCGACGAGGCGCATCAGAACTTCATCGGTTCTGCCACCGAAAAATCCTGCCATCATGCCGACCAGCGTGCCGATCATTCCGGCCAGTGCGACCCCGAATAATGCGACAATCAGCGAACTTCTTGCACCATCGATCACCCTGCTCAAGATGTCTCTGCCCATGTGATCGGTTCCCAGCGCGTATTGCCAGTCACCACCCGCAAAAGCCGGTGGCAGCAAAGCGTTTGCAGGATCGATCGCCGCAGGATTGTGCAGGTTGAGCTGGGGTCCGAACAGGCCAAACAGGATCAGTGGCGCAAGCAGCACCAGGGCAAGAAATGGATAACGCTTCATGCGATAGGGGCGTGCTCGACTTGCACTATCCAGCAATGCCGATGGTGCCGGTTCGACTGACACAATGGTGTCATTACTCATTGCGCATCCTCGGATCGAGAAGGCCATAGAGCAGGTCGACACAGAGATTGATCATGATAACGAGTGTGGCGGTCGTGAGTACGCCCGCTTGCACGATTGGATAATCGCGGGATGCAATCGCATCAATCATGAGCTTGCCGAGACCCGGCCAGGCAAACACCGATTCAATGACGACGGTTCCTCCGAGGAGGGCACCCAGATTCAGTCCCGCAAAGGTCACGAGCGGTATCAGGGCATTGCGCAATGCATGCCGGAGAATTACGACTCGCTCCGGGTTGCCCTTTACGCGGGCGAACTTCACGTAATCCGCGTCCAGGACCTCGAGCATCGCGCTGCGGGTCAGTCGGAGAAACGCAGCGATGGAGAACCAGCTGACTGCGATTGCCGGCATCACCAGATGCCGGAAACTGCCACTACCGCCCGTGGGCAGCCATCCCAGACTGACGGCAAACACCAGTTGCAGCATGATCGCCACCCAGAATCCGGGCATGGCCTGCCCGATGAGACCGAAGAGTGTGAGGCCGGTATCTATGCGCGTGCCACGATGCAACGCGGCATTGATGCCGAGTGACACGCCGATCATCAAAGCCAGAAGGAAGCCGCTGCCGGCAAGCACGAGCGTACCCGGAACCCGACTCCAAACCAGCTCGAGCACCGGCGTGTTGTACTTGATGGATGTGCCGAAATCCCCCGACAGGACGTTCTGAAGGTAAATCGCGTATTGCTGGTAGAGCGGCAGGTCTAGGCCGTAACGTTGCCGAACAGCAGCAATTTCGGCTTCGCTGGCGTCCATGGGCACCAGCAACCATGTGACGTCACCGGAGAGATGGGTGGCTAGAAACGTGATCAGGCTGACGCCGAAAAGGGCCACCAATCCGAACAGCAATCGCCGGACTACGTAACGCAGCATAAGGGAATTTCCTCTTCCTCAGGAGGCTTCGGCCTGTTGACGTTCGTAGCGCGCACGCCCGATGAAAAATTCCTCGTCGTTTTCACGTGGCTCGATACCGATTGCACGTAAAGCTGCTTTGCGCCCCTGCATCAGTTCGGTGGTGAGGCGCATCGCGGGCTGCCGCGTCAAACCACCGTTGCCGCCGACGCTCCAGCTGACATACTTTCCCATCGGCCAATGGTACATGCCGATATCGCCACCGCGAGCGATTCCGGCCCGGTTTGCCATCACGTTAGCCGGTGCAATGCGCCAGTAAATAGCCCGCGCCCGATCGGTCCGCCCGTTCACGACGTGATCGTAATACTCGACCAACAAGGGTTGTTCCGGTGATTGCCATACTTCCCAGGATCCGCCGCCGAACCACTGTGCTCCATAGCGTTTTCGCAGGAGTGGGAAAAGGCCTAGGAGCCATGGCGTACCGACGTTAACTTGCAGCCGATCACCGTAGCGTTCGAAAGATTCGAAGGTCATGGCCGGATCGCCGAAGCCGACTTTCATGGAAACGACGTTTGGCAAATCCGCGATTTTGTCGTAAGCATCGAAAGGGACGTGGCTTGGATGAAACCGGACAAAGTCAAATTTGTCCGTTGCATACATT
>Ga0255053_10001935_pt1 | contig 11181 bp, 11 predicted proteins | sample JV7_2_22_MG_FD_188635 | JGI IMG/M metagenome (GOLD analysis project Ga0255053, IMG submission 188635) | Seawater microbial communities from Jervis Inlet, British Columbia, Canada - JV7_2_22 | ecosystem: Environmental > Aquatic > Marine > Inlet | place: Canada: British Columbia | collected...
ATCTACTCGTTGCGGCTCGATGAGAAGCTGCTTGCCGACGACCGGATCAGCCGGCTCTGGGTGCTGCTCTTCGTCGCCCTGGCGTGCCTGCTCCTCCTCGCCCGGATGGTCACCATCCGGATGACCGCACGCTGGGTCCGATCGCATGGCTACAACTATCGAACCGTGCTCATCGCCGGCGCTAGCGACGCCGCCCGCGATGTTGCCAACTCCATCGAGCAACACCCCTACTGGGGCTATCATATCCTCGGCTTCGTCTCCGAAAACAGCGAGAACGGCAGCGATCTCGCCGACCGGTACCCCAATCTGGGCAAGCTGGAGGAGATCCCAGAGATCGTCGAGCAACAAGTGGTCGACGAGGTCATCTTCGCGCTCCATCGGCAGGAGCTGAACCGGCTCGAAGGTCTGCTGCTGCAGCTCGAAGAACAGGGGGTTCGCGCTCGCCTGGCGCTCAACCTCTTCCCCCACACCAGTGCGCGAGTCGAGGTAGGGACCCTCGACGATTTGCCGCTGCTCACCTACTCCACTGCCCCCTCGAGCGAGCTGCGACTGCTAGGCAAGAGGGTTACCGATGTCGGGATCTCCCTGGTGCTACTGGCGCTGGGGTTGCCCGCCATGCTGCTTATCGCTGCCGCCATCAGGCTCCTCTACGGCGGTTCCATCTTCTACCGTCAGACTCGCTGTGGTCTGCACGGTCGACAGTTCACGCTGGTCAAGTTTCGGACCATGGTCGAGAATGCCGAGCAGCAGAAGAGCGCTCTCGCCCATCTCAACGAAATGAACGGACCCGTGTTCAAGATGAAGCGGGATCCGCGGGTCACGCGGCTGGGAAGATTGTTGCGCCGGCTCAGCCTGGACGAGCTACCCCAGCTGTGGAACGTGCTCAAAGGCGACATGAGCCTGGTGGGACCGCGCCCACCCGTCCCGCAGGAGGTCTCTGCCTACGAGCGCTGGCAGAAGCGCCGTCTGTCCATGCGTCCTGGCTTGACCTGTCTGTGGCAGATCCGCGGCCGCAACGATGTCGATTTCGATCGCTGGATCGAGCTGGATCTCGAGTACATCGACAACTGGTCGCCGCTGCTCGACTTCAAGATCCTGGCCAAGACCATTCCCGTCGTGTTGAGTGGCCGCGGCGCCTCCTAGCGAATCCGCCCTCACTAGAGCTTCAGTGCCCTTACCGCGATGTAGTAGCCGGTGAGAAACCGGGTCGGCCAGCGCTGCAAACGCTCGAATCCCATGTAGAACCGAGTTAGCGACTCAGCGGCCGGCCAGCCCAACCATTCAGCCAATATCGACAACCAGATGGCCGGTATCCGGGGAACGTGCACCACCGCTCCGATGCTGTCCACCCGCAACCCCACGTTCTCCAACTCGCGAGTGGCCTGCCGCCAAGAATAGGTCTTGCCCACGTAGTAGGGCACGAGTTTGAGCCAGCGCAGGAGTCGGAAGGGCAGTCGATTTCTGAGCCACACAACAGGGTTTTGCGGATTGTCCAGGGTCAGAATGAGCGTCCCCCCGGGCTCGAGAATCTGCGCCAACCCGGCGAGCCCCTCCTGCAGCTCACGATCGGATGCGAAGTGATCCAGCGACGAACCCGACAACACCCCGCCGAAACCCTCTTGTCGAAACGGCAACTGACGGAGATCGCCAGCCACGATCCCGTAGCTGTGCCCCTCCTGCGAGAGCCGTCGCCGGGCCCTGCCCGCCACCGATAACGAAGCGTCCACCCCGACCCCACCGCACGGTAAACTGGTCAGCGGGTGGTGCCGACTCACAGCCTCTTCGAATAGGTCTGTCTTCAGGCACCGGCCCGCAGCGGTCTCGGCAAGCCATGTGTCGACCAGACCACCGTAGACGGCGGCCATGTAGGCGCGCCATGCCTCGAGACTGCCGGCATCTCGAGACTCGTCGAGAACCCCATCCCAGTATCTTGAGTCAGGCTTCATGGGTTCTCTACGGGGTAAGAGTGCGATCCCCTGGCGGCACAATGGTTCGCAGCCGATCCAGGTCACTGTCAAGCCCTGATTTTAGGGTCGACTGACGATTCTGTCGACGGCGTGTCCTGATCCGATCCACCGCGTACCGAGCTTCTGCCAGCCATGGCGTGGGATCTCCCAGCCAGAGATCCGACAGGGTATCCCGCTCCGGCCGGATGAACTGCCAAACAGACCAACACGGCCTTTTGCTTTGTCGGGCATTGAGAATCACATACGGGATCGGCCAACGATAGCGTAGCCCCACTCGATATCGAAACACCGGCTCGATATCGCCGTGCAGGGCGATCGCGCAGGCCAGCGTTGGGAAGTCCACCCCGGCGGCAACCGCCAGATCCAAGGTCCCCCAGAAACGACCATTGATCTCCATGAGGGTGATCCTGCGGTGCTCCAGGTCGACCTTGAACTCGACCTGAGCAGGCCCATGCCAGTTCAGCTGGCGCAAAATTGCAATCGCCTGTTCTTTGAGCTCGGGCTCATCCGTGGTCTCGTTGTAGACCCCCGCTCCTCCACGACTCGGGAACGTGATCAGCCGTTTTTGGGTCAACGCCGCTCGCACCTCGCCTTGGTTGAACAAGAGGCATACATCGTGGACCTCACCGGGGATCAACTCTTGAACCAGAGACCTATCCATCGCAAAGACCGAATCCGACCATGAGGATCGTGCTGCAAACACACGACGCAGCTCCTCGGGGGTGTGAACAAAGTGAACTCCGATGGCCCCCATTCCCCTGCGGGGCTTGACCACGCACGGAAACTCCACGACTTCGAGGATCGACTCGAGATCCTCCGGACTCTCCAGCACATGAGTCTTTGGCGTATCAATGCCGAGCTCCTCGGCTGCACGTAGTGTCCGCAGCTTGTCCATGGACAACGAAAGAGCGTCGTGGGGCGGTACCACCGGTCGGCTATGGACAGACACTCTCTCCTGAGCCTTCGATATGGCGATCGCGGTGTAGTCAGACGTCGGCAGTACCACGTCGATGTGATCTCGCTCCAGCTCTGCGCACAGCGTCGAGACAAACCCCTCCAGGTCGGCTCCAGGATGGGGATAGAGAGTCCGACGGACCGCGTACCGCGAGTGGAAGGCCCGTCCCCGATGGCGGTCACCCCCTACAACCACACTCGCGCCACTCTTTGCGAGCGCTCGGACAACTCCTAGAGTCTTGCGATCATCCGGAGAGCAAGTGGTCGCCACCAGTACGCGCAGAGCTCTTCCTCCCTCAGTACATCATCGCCGGATCGCGATAGTACTTGAACTCGATGAGGTTGTTGGACGGATCTCGCAGGAAGAACGTCAGATGTTCCTCGCGCATCCCCCCGAACCGGACAAAGATATCTCGAAAGAGCTCGAGGTCTCTCTCGCGGGCCAAATGGAGCACTCCGTCGAAGTCTGAGCGCTGGCGAAAGGTGACCCCGAAGTGGCGCGGATACAACCGAGGTTCGGGATCGATCTTGTCCGGAGCCAGGTGACAAACCAGTTGATCACCGAAGAAATCGAGCGTGATCCGATCCTCGTAACGCCGCGCCAGACTGCACCCCAGTTGATCGACATAGAACTGCCGCGCCTCGTCGAGGTCGCGACAAGGTATTGCGAGGTGGAAGACATTCTCTGGATCCCTCATGGTCGCGTCTCCTGGTTTGAAAGTGCTTCGCCGGGCAAGCCCTCGGGTGTATATTCGATTTCACTCCCATTCTGACAACTGGAGGCAGTCTATGAGCAAGAGACGCCGGAAGACAAAGCCTAAACCCGAAGATACCCGGGTCACGCGCCGCGATTTCCTGACCACGACCGGCCTCGGAGCCGTGGGGATCGCGGCCGCGGGTGGGACCACCCCATCACCGGCCCAGGCCGAGGCCACCAACACCGAGATCGCCGCGGGCGAGATGGTACCTGTGCGCTTGCGGATCAACGGTTTCGACCATCGTCTGCTGGTCGAGGCCCGTTGGTCGCTGGCCTACGTGTTGCGCCAACAACTCGGTCTGACCGGTACCAAGCTCAGCTGTGATCGGGGAGAGTGCGGCTCCTGCACCGTGCTGATCAACGAGGTGCCGCGCTACGCCTGCATGACCCTGGCGCTGGAGGCCGAGGGGGCCGAGATCACCACCCTGGAAGGGCTGATGGAAGGCGAGCAACTCGGCACGGTCCAGCAGGCCTTTCTGGAACAGGACGCCTTCCAGTGTGGTTATTGCACTCCGGGGCAGGTGATTTCGGTGGAGGGCCTGCTGCGAACCAATCCCAGCCCCGATCTCGACGAGATACGGACCGGCGTCAGCGGCAATCTGTGCCGCTGCGGCGCCTACGTCAACATCTTCAAGGCGGCCCAACAGGCCGCCGATCTCAAGGCCGGGAAAGGAGGTCGATCATGAGGGATGGCGCCTACTACATCGACGGGCCGCAGCCCGAGACCCCGGCACCCAAACAGAAACAGGATCTCTGGCAGGAGACAAGCGTCGTCGGGAAGCCGCTCCCACGAGTTGACGCCTACGAACGCGTCAGCGGCACGGCCGTCTATCCATCCGACGTGAAGTTCCCGGACATGCTCTACGGTGCCATGTTGCGGTGTCCCTGGCCGCACGCCCGGGTCAAAGGCATCGACCCCACCAAGGCCGCGAAGATGCCCGGTGTGCGCGCCGTGATCACCGACAAGACCCCTGGCTCGGATATCCCCTGGCAGCCGGAGGACGAAGGGCCCGTCTCGCGACTCTTCGACCCGCACTGTCGCTTCGAGGGCGAGGCCGTGGGGGCGGTGGCGGCGGAGACCCCGTATCAGGCATGGGATGCCGTGCGGGCGATTCAGGTCGAGTTCGAGCGTCTGCCATTTGTCGCGGACGAGATCGAGGCCAGCCAGCCAGGTGCACCCGCGGCCGGCGAAGATGGCAACAGCACCGGGGAGCCCTCCGTCTACGAAAGGGGCGACATACAGAAGGGTCTTGCCGACGCCGATGTCGTCGTGGAGGAGAGCTTTCGCGTCGATTACCTGCTGCACACACCGCTCGAGCGTCACGGCTGTGTGGCCCGCTGGAGCGGCAACAAGCTGACGGTCTGGGAATCGACCCAGGGGGTTTACAACGTCCAGCGCCAGTTGGCCGCGTTGCTCGATCTGCCTCTCAGTCATGTCCGCGTCATCGGTCACTATGTGGGCGGCGGCTTCGGCTCCAAGCTGGCGACGGGTAAGTACGCGATCGCCGCTGCCCTGCTGGCCAAACAGACAGCACGGCCGGTCAAGTTCTTTTTGACCCGGGAGGAGACCCTGCTCTGCGTGGGCAACCGACCGGGTGGGACCATGCATCTCAAAGTGGGCGCCAAACGCGATGGCACCCTGACCGCAGTCCAGTTCGCAGCCCTCGGCTCGGGCGGCGCCTATTCTCCCTACGGAACCGGCCTTTGGGACTGGCAGATCCGCGATCTCTATCGTTGTCCCAACGTGCACACCGTGCGGCGAAGCGTCTATATCAACGCCGGCGAGGAGCGTCCCATGCGAGCTCCAGGACATCCGCAAGGCTCGTGGGCACTAGAGCAGGTGCTGGATACCTTGGCCGAAAAGCTGGACCTGGACCCGGTGGCCCTGCGGTTGAAAAACCTCACCTCGGTCAGCCAGGCGCGCGGAGACATTCCCTACACCTCCACTGGCTTCAAGGAGTGCCTGCAGGAAGGCGCCAAGGAATTCGGCTGGGAGAAGGCGCGCCAAAGCTCTGCTGGCGCAGGCCCCATCGTGCGGGGTGTCGGCATGGCCGGCTGCACATGGGTGGCCGGTGCCGGCGGTCCCCCATCGACAGCGATCGTCAAGTACTTCGCCGATGGCAGCGTCAACCTCAACATGGGGGCCAGCGACCTCGGCACCGGCACCAAGACCGTCATGGCTATGGTGGTGGCCGAGGAGCTGGGTGTTCCTCTCGACCAGATCCTGATCGAGCACGCCGATACCGGTACCACCGAGTACGCCACAGCCAGTGGCGGTAGTAAGACCGTGCCCACCGAGTCGCCGGCGGTTCGGGCCGCCGCGCTCGAGTGCAAGCAGCAACTGCTGGAGATGGCCGCAAAGGATCTCGAAATCCCGGCGACGCGGCTCGATATCGAGAAAGGCGAGGTCTTCTCCACCCGCGATCCGGAAAAGCGACTTGCGGTGAGAGAGATCAGCCAGTTTCGCCGCCGGCGCACCATCATCGGTGTCGGCTACCGCGGACCCAATCCCGAGGGCAAGGCCATCTGCCCCTTTGCGGCCCAGTTCTGCGAGGTCGAGGTCAACAAGCTCACCGGTGAGGTCCGGGTGCTGCGGTTTCTCGGTGCGCACGACAGCGGTCGCGTCATGAACCGCAAGACCTACGACAATCAGGTCTATGGCGGCATCGTCATGGGCATTGGCTTCGCCATGACCGAACGCCGGGTGCTGGACAAGCGACAGACCGGCAAGATGGTCAACCGATCCTGGCACGATTACAAGATTCCCACGGCGCTCGACGTCCCCGCCGACATGCAATCCGTGCCCATCGACCCCCAAGACGCCGAATGCAACACCACTGGCGCCAAGGGTCTCGGTGAACCGGTGACGATCCCGACGGCAGCGGCGATTGCCAACGCGGTCTACCACGCCACCGGCGTGCGCGTGACCGACACCCCAATCAACCCGACCCAGCTGCGGGAGCTGCTCGCGGCCCAGGAAGGCAGGAGGGCGTAATCCATGCTTCCCAACTTCGCTTTTGTCCGTGCCCAGTCGACGCAGGAGGCCATGGACCATCTCGCCTCTGGAGACACCTATATTCACGCCGGCGGGACCGATCTCCTCGGCTGTTTGCGCGACGAGGTCTTTGATGCTCAGAAGGTGGTCAGCATCAGTCGCCTGGCGGAGCTCGACGGAATCCGCCCCACCGCTGAGGGAGGTCTGCGAATAGGAGCTCTGACCAAAATCGCCGAGATTGCGGCCAGCCCCGAGATTCGCGAGCTCTATCCCGGTCTCGCTCAAGCAGCTCGCGAGGTGGCCAGCCCGCAACTGAGAAACCAGGGCACCCTGGGAGGCAACCTCTGTCAGCGGCCCCGCTGCTGGTACTTCCGTGGCGAGTTCCACTGTGCCAAGAAGGGCGGGGATCGGTGCTACGCCGTCGACGGTGAGAACCGGTATCACGCCATTCTGGGTGGTGATCCCTGCTTCATCGTGCATCCCTCGGACACCGCGCCCATGCTCGTGGCACTCGGCGCCGAGATTCGTCTTGCCAGCCGCAGTGGCGAACGCACATTGCCAATCGGGGAGTTCTTCGTGCTGCCCGAGCAGGATCTCTCGCGCGAGAATGTCCTCCAGCCGGGGGAAATGGTGACCGAGGTCTCGCTGCCCAAACCGGGCGCCAGCCTCCATAGCTCATATCGCAAGATCCGGGAGCGCGGTTCCTGGGACTTCGCTCTGGCCAGCGTGGCGCTGACGCTGCAGATGAACGGCCGCAGAGTCGAGGAAGCCCGGGTGGTTCTCGGCGGTGTGGCCCCGATGCCCTGGCGATCCAGGGCGGCAGAAGAAGTCCTGACCGGCAAAGAGCTGAACGCTGACACCGCCCGGGCAGCCGCCGCAGTGGCCGCCAGTGGCGCCGAGCCGCTGGAACAGAACACCTACAAGGTTCTGCTAGTCAAAGGGGTGGTCGAGGAGAGTCTGCTCGCGGCTTAAGGAATCGCGTAGGTCAGTCCGACCAGGGCACTGATCTGGGCAAAGGAGGATCCGGTCACGGCCAGCCCGCACTGGCCGGGGGGGAAACCGCAGAAGATGGCGCCACTGGTGCTGAAGAGGGTCAGCATCCCTCGTCCCTCGATCCTCGCGGCCAGCCGTTCGGTGAAGAAGAACTTGGCGCCGCCGGAGATGCCGGCCGAAAAAGCCCACTCGTCCGAGAACCCGGCCTCCTCCGGGTCGAGATGGGTGGCACCGAGCGTCATGCCCAGGAAAGGTCGGCTGTTGTCGGTCTCGATCTCCCAGAGCCCACCGAAGTGAAAATACTCGACGTTGAGATCGAAGAGGGTTCCCGACTCGAGGATTCCGTCCAGCTCGAGAGTGGTCGGTTGCCGGCTGTAGAGAAACTCCACCAGTCCATCGTGGCGGGTACGGATGCTGACAACGAGACCGAGGTTGGCGCTCGGGTCGACGTTTAGATCACCCTCACGGGTGTCGAAACCTCCCCCGGCCTGAAAACCGACAAACGGCGTCACCTCGACCTCGGCCACCAGAGGTATGGAGACAAGCAGGGTCAAAACCGTCCAAGCGGCGAATCCAAGACGTTTTTCCATCGGCCTACTATATCGACCCCAAAATGCGATACTCTCTCGGCTCTGATTCTGGGAGGGCCCCGCCGACGGTCTTTATCCACAGACCCGGGGGCAAGAATCACTTAAACTCAAGCTTGAAGGTCGGTACTTCGACCTCGCGTGTCAACATGCTTCTCCGACTACGACATCGAATCGAACACGCCTTCTACATCCTCGGCAAGACTCTTTTCCGAGTCCTGCCGAAGCCGATGCGCCTGTATCTCGGGAAACTCCTGGGTGGGATCGGGTTCTATCTGGATCGTCGGCATCGAAAAGTCGCTCTCGACAACCTTCACCTCGCCTATCCCGACTCGAGTGACAGGGAATGCCTCGACATAGCCCATCAGTGTTTCGAGAACTTTGGCCGACTCTTGTCCGATGTTCTCGGTTCATCGGGGCTCGACCGCGAGAAGACGTCGAAGCGATTCGAGGTCGAGGGTTGGCACCATCTCGAGGTCGCTGAGGCCCGCAACAGAGGCTTCATGGTCTTGACAGGGCATCTGGGTCACTGGGAGGCCGTGGCTCAGTACCTGGCACTTACCGGTCGCCAGGTGTCCTTTGTTGCCCGGCCCCTGGACAACCCCTTGATGGAAAGGGATCTGCGCCGCATCCGCGAGCGCTTTGGCAATCACACTGTCCTCAAGCGCAGCGCTGCCCGCGGCGTGCTGCGAGCCTTACGGTCCAAGGGTCGGGTGGGAATCGTCATGGACCAGAGAGTCAATCCCAATGAAGGCAAGGCCTACCCCTTCTTTGGCTCTCCCGCCTACACCACCTCGATGCCAGCTCGGATATCGATCCGCACCGGCGCTCCAGCAGTCCCGGTCTTCGGCATCCCCATTGACGGTTGGAAGCGCGTTCGCATTATCATCCGTCCTCCGATCTACCCAGACGATTACACCGGTGACACCGAGAGTCGAATCGACAGTCTGACGACGCGCTACCTCGAAATCATGGAAACGATGATTCGTGACCATCCTCACCTGTGGCTCTGGATGCACCGCCGCTGGCGCCAATACCCCGACTGGCCCTACAACGGCCGTGTCGACCGCCAGATCGCCAACTCCAAGGCAATCCAGGACTCTCCCGCCAGCGAAGCCCTGCCACGCAGCTCACGCCAAACCTGACGCGGATCGCTCGGGGCTCGGGGTCCTGGGGTCCTTGACAGTCGCTCAGAATACTTGTACAGTATTTCTGTACAATAAGATTTGGAGAGCCGAATGCCGACAGTGACCTCCTACTCGAATGCCAGGGCGACATTTGCAGCTCTTTGCGACGAAGTCGCCTCGACAAGAGAGCCCGTTATCATCCGACGCCGGAACGCAGAGGATGTGGCGCTCGTCTCAGCGGACGAGCTCGAGAGTCTGCTCGAAACTGCACACCTCTTGAGATCACCCAAGAACGCGGAACGCTTGCTGAGGGCTATCGCTCGCGCCAAGGCCCAGGATATCCAAGCCTCATCCATCGACGAGCTGCGGACGGAACTCGGGCTTGGCGCGGAAGAAGGGTAGGGCCCGCCACACTCCAATCCGCAGGGAACGGGCGGCCGTTTCCCAGCTGGAGTTCGTCGAGGACCTGCGATACTGGGTCAAGACGAATCGAAAGATCGCCCTGCGCGCCCTCGACATTGTGGACGCTATTGTTCGCGACCCGTTCACTGGCATCGGAAAACCGGAACCTCTGAAGTATCTCCCCGGTGGCCCCTGGTCGCGAAGACTCACAGAAGAGCACCGCATCGTCTACATGGTGTCCGATGATCGGATCGACTTTCTTCAAGCTCGATATCACTACTGAGCTAGCAGGGATCGGGTGCTGTGCTGCCGATAACTGAACATGGCCTTCAGGGAGTCACTGGGAAAGCCTCCGCACCTCGGCAACGATGGTCTTCTTGATCGCGGACCAGGAAGCTTCACGGAGCATGTTCGGCATGGGTTCCGCTTCGGCGTCTTCGAAGTAGACCAGGCTTTTCAGCAGGTGATACTCGTTGTAGTCGACCCTTTGAAAGCGGCGGCGAGCGAGATCGAGTATGGACTCGAGACTGCCCCCTGCCTGTAGGAAGAAGTAGAGGTCGACGAAGTCCTTGCGACTGCCGCGCCCGCCGATCGCCACGAGTTTCATAACAGCGATATCACGCGGGTCTGCAAGGGTCATTCCCCGATAGGGTGTGCCCGGGTAGATCAGCGGCGTCTGCATCCCGAGGAAGCTCACTCGCAGGCCCTCGAGAACGACATGGAGCGTGGACGACGATCGACTCTGGATCGACAGGCTCCCGATCTCGGACAGCTGCTGGATCAGCTGATCAGGCTCGAAGGCCGCCGCGCTGAAGAAGTCGAGGTCTTCGGAGTATCGGTGCCCGAACTGGAGGGCGAGACCGGTTCCACCAGCCAGCGTCCAGGATTCCAGCCAGCCACCGGCTGTCAAGCGTCGAATGACGCTCCAAGCGTCAGGGCTGAGGACTTTGGGGGTCATCGGTCGGCGCTCCCAGGATGAGATTCCAGTAATTCCGCGTCCGCTCTTCGGTCTCCCGGTGAGCCGCCGCTCCTCGTACGGCGTCATCCCCGAAGAAGCGACGGCTCGCATCGACCTGCTGCCGGTCACCATACATGAGCACCCTGCGAAGCACCCACAGGGAGTATCGATCGAGGTCCTGTGGCTGGAGGGGCCGATCCCAAAAGAGCGGGCTCAACAGACGCACCAGAGCCTCCCTCGACAGCGTCGATTCGGACCCATCTCTGCGGACGGGCTCCAGGCTCACCTGCAACCGCACGCCAAGCGCTGAAGCCAGACGGCGCAGGGTGGCGAGCTCGAACCGTTCCCAACCATTCTCGTAGCGATGAAGGGTCGGAGCGCTGGTCCCTGCCCGCCGTGCCAAATCAGCCAGGGTCCACCCCCGCTCTTTCCTCAGAGCAC
>Ga0255053_10001936_pt1 | contig 11180 bp, 13 predicted proteins | sample JV7_2_22_MG_FD_188635 | JGI IMG/M metagenome (GOLD analysis project Ga0255053, IMG submission 188635) | Seawater microbial communities from Jervis Inlet, British Columbia, Canada - JV7_2_22 | ecosystem: Environmental > Aquatic > Marine > Inlet | place: Canada: British Columbia | collected...
ATCCAGGACCTCTGCAATCTCAGGCCAGGAATCGTCCCTGACAACGACGTCGCGCATCAGGCAATCTTCCTGCCCGATCATTCGATTATTCACTCGGAGCTGCTTACCCAGAAATTCCTTACACGATTGCTCACCTGAGAGCATCGTGGACTTTGCATACACGCTACTGGTCGCGGTAATTACCAGAAAGCCGGTCAATAGCGTGATTACAAGGATTGAACGTGAAATTAGATGCGAGATTCCCGATACCCGGATAGCCATCATTTCGATAACCTTCGTCAAAAAGGACCAAGCATTCTATCGCACGAGCAATTGCCGTGGCCTTTGCGAAACCCGATCAATTACCGTACAACGTCGAAAATATCCCAGGAGTCGGCAGAGCAACGTGCGCCCGGGACCCGCCACATCGCCACCAGTCCTGTGCTAACTGCCGGTACGGGACTGAAGAGCATCCTCCGCAGAGGACTCGCTCCACCGCCAGCAAAAACAAAACGGCCCCATCTGGGGCCGTTTTGTCTTACCCGCCGAGGGCATGGGCTTTCGAACCCTGTTCGACTCGAGCAGCGGCGTAGCCGCATTTGAGCACGCGACGCCGCAGGCGGAGAGTGAATCCCGCCTTCGCCGCCAGTGATACACCAGAACAAATAATGCGGTTCGACCCCATTTTTGAGGGTCTAACGATCAACTCGCGCTATTTCCATCACCCGCCCACGTACCTTGTCCGCCAGGCCGTTTTCTTCCAGCCTGATCCACAGTTGGTCAATTGTTCGAGCGTCGACATAGCCGGGGACCGAGGTTCCCCATCCCTGGTTTGAGCGGAATCGATCAACGGCCGCGATCGCCAGCTCGTCGTAGACACGGATCATCGGGTCCTCGAGCCAGAGCTCGGGCGACTCTGTCTCCAGGTAACCGAGGGCGTGGAGGATTATCTTGAGTTGCGCGACATCATCGCCTTTGAACTGACGGAGCTCCCTGAAGCCGAGGGTTTCAGAGATTGTGTCGTAAATACGGCGCATTTCCCCAACCGGGTTCGGGTGCTCACAGATGTTGATGTCCACGCCTACCTTGTCCGGACGACGGGACATGCCCGGGCGTGGATCGGCAACGAGTACTGCGGCTGACTGGGTTTCACCATGGCGACCGTCACCGCCGAGTGCCTGACCCGCACTAATTGCATCAATCAGTCGATCCGCAAGGTGGCGCTGCTTCACTTCGCTACCTTCGAAAGCGTCCGCAACTGCATCGACCACATGTATGCCCACCAGGGAGTTGCCCTGGACTGCGTAGTCTTTGCCGGTTCGCATCGCAACCCAGTCGCCCTCGGCCTCGGCACCGTATTGCTCGGAGCCTGTCCACTGTGCGGCCCGGCCTTTCATGTCAATGACACCAACCTGTCGATGCTCCCGACCTTCATCGGCTGCGACTACTCGATTCATCGCTTCCTGTGGTGCGACCCCGCGCTCAATCAGATCGAGCAGGTCATTACCATATTCGAGACGAGTTCTGCCTTGGGTCGCAACGGCACCCACGCCGGGCCGGACCCAGGTCACGGCATTGCCGACACATGGCCGACGGGTCGTTACCGCTACACCGGACTCTCCCGTCACGGGATCGATGGCGACAATCGAGAAAGTGTGGAATTCCAGATCCGCACCCCATGCCGCGGGCTCCTGTGCAAATGCCGGCGGCGTCGAAAACAGAATGAGAAAGCTGATAATCAGGCCTTGCGACCCACTTGATTTGTAGCCGTTTGTGAATGACATGTTGAGTTCCTCAGGATCAATGGCAAGCAGCAAGGGGCCCATGGGACCCTTTAATGATTGTAAACAAAGGCTTGGGATGAGACACCGTTCGCAATTCGTGACGCTATGCCGAGGTATGGTTAGGGGAGTACCAAACATCAAGCGCGAAGGGATCGATTATGTTGGGCAAATGGGTCTATCTGGAGAGGCCGATCGGCGCAGTCTTGTCTGTAGCACTGCTTTGCGTCGCGGTGTCAACACCCGTGCGGTCACAAGACGATGAGGGTGCAGCAGGTCAGGAGTTGACTGCAACCGCAGAGGACTATCAACGGTTTGAGGCCGAGCGGCTGCGACAGCAACAGTTGGACCTTGAAATCGCATTCCGCAAACAGGAAAAATTGCGATTTGAGACTGAGCGATTGCGGCAGGAGAACGAGCGCCACAAACAGGAACAATTGCGTCTCGAGAACGAGCGTTTACGGCAGGAAATCGAGCGCCGCGAGCAGGAACAGGCGCAGCTGCGACTTGAGAACGAGGCAAGAGAGCAGGAACGCGCTCAGGCAAGCGCGCGCCGGGATGGGGCTAATAACAGCGAACAGAATGCTGATTCTGACATAGTCGAACAGCTGCGCACGCTTGGTCAACTAAGAGATGACGGCATCCTGACCGAAGAAGAATTTCAGCGACTGAAGCGGAAAATTCTGGACTGACTCCACCAGAGAATCGCGACGCTGCGTGTCTGGTCTCTAGGATGCTCGATGTCGGCAAGCGGTGCGATACGGTCTTGAAGACGGATTGGCCGCTCAATATGCGCAAATTCGGAATCGTCTAAACCGACCGTTCCTGCGAATCTACTTTAAGAAGATTTCGGATCTTTTCGAAACAATTACAGCTTGGGTTTCCGGTCGTTCCGCAAGCAGAAAAAAAAGTTGCACATCCTGGTTCGATGACTAGGATGGACTTGAGGCTTAGGCCTCAATGTTAATAGCTTCGGCTGTTAGCACCGCCCTGCTGAAAGAGGTCCGAGCCTTTGCCAGTGTCGGGGGCGGTGGACGCAAAGGTAGAACCGGAAGGGAAGCTGATGAGCGAAAGCTGATCAGGGACACTAAAGGAACGCTTTGAGGATCTCGGAATAATCAAAGTGCTATACCAGGGGTAGCCCGATACCAAGAACAGATTCAGGTTTGGACGCGGGGAACTTACCGCAAGGAAAAGTGAACCGGGAAAGAATCAGGAAAATGGGACCAGCAGACCTGCCCTGGCGTCCTCATAAGAAAAAGCGGCCATCGGCCGCTTTTTTTTTGTGGCGGAAACCCAGAAGGCCCTCAGCTAAGCGATGATTCATCCTGATATAGTCCGCGGATATTTGGCAGACAACAAAATCAGGCACCGATGCTCCCTGCTTCCGAACCGCAAAACATTTGCATACTGCGCCTTTCCGCCATCGGCGATGTGACTCATGTCGTGCCTGTCGTGCGTGCCATCCAGAATCAGTGGCCCGAGGCGAAAATCACCTGGGTCTGCGGAAAGCTCGAGCACAAGGTCCTTGGCGATATCGAGGGCATTCGCTTCATCATCTTTGACAAGAATGCAGGAATGCGAGCGTTTCAGGACCTGAGACGAGAACTTGCGGGTGAAACCTTCGATGTACTGCTGCACATGCAGGTGGCAGCCCGAGCCAATTTTGCGAGCGCCTGTATCAAAGCAAAAGTGAAGATCGGTTGGGACAAAGCGCGCTCTCGCGATCTGCATCGGTGCTTTGTAGACCAGCATATCGCGAGTGCGGAGCAACAGCACCAGGTCCAGGGATTCCTGTCGTTCGCGAGAGCTTTGGAACTGGATGCGGACGAGCCGCAATGGGATTTGCCGGTGTCATCGGCCAGCAAGGAATTCGGGGAGCAGGCCTTACCGGGATCGCAGCGGACGCTGATGATCTCCCCGTGTTCGAGCCATGTGCTACGCAACTGGGCCGCAGATCGATATGCAGCCGTCGCTGATTATGCGATTGAACGTTTGGATATGCGCGTTGCGCTGGTCGGTGGGCCCAGTAAACTGGAGGCATCGACAGGCGCGGCGATCGAAGAATCGATGGGCAGCGATGCGGTCAATTTGATCGGTAAGGACACATTGCCAAAGTCCATGGCGCTTCTTCAGCGAGCCGACATCGTATTGTCTCCGGATTCGGGGCCGGCGCATCTCGCCAATGCATTGGGCACGCCGGTTGTCGGCCTTTATGCGTGCACATGGTCGAAACGGAGCGGCCCTTACAACTCGCTCGATCTCTGCGCCGATCGATTTCCGGTTGCCGCTCGCCAGTTTGTTGGAAAAGAACCGGGAGATCTGCGCTGGGGGACCCGCATCGAGCAGAATGGCGTTATGGACCTGATTCAGGTCGATGCGGTTATCGAGAAGCTGGAGCAGGCGGCTCGAATTCCGCGTCAGGCGTAGTCTTTATACGATTTCTCTTCAACGATCTCTGAGCCGAGATGCAGGTTCACGTCCTTTTTCGCCTGTGCACGCTTGTCATTGGTGACATAGACTGCCCGGGCCAGCTCGATGAACCTGTCGCCGAATCGGTCATCGCGTTCCTCGTCCCGAATATCGTCCTCGATCTCCCAGAGTTCCTCATTAATCGTCTTTAGTTGTTGATGAAGGTCCGCGATGAGCTGATCTTCTTCGACGGACTCCGACCAGACGCTGGTCAGCAATCCAAGTTCGTGGCGGACGTTTGCGACTTTCTCGGCATCATCGATACGTTCGGACTTGATTTCCAGAATCGTGATCTTGTCGAGGAGTTCGCCAGGCGAGATGGGCACGAGTATTTCTTTCATGTCGGGCCAGACCTTGTATGTAGAGGAGCAGAATATACTGCATTTCTGGCATAGCAATAGGCCTGTCCCCTGGGTCATAATCGCCGTCGGTCCGCGCCGGCTGCCCCGCGACGGTCAGCCGTGAACCCCGTCAGGCCCGGAAGGGAGCAGCGGCAGCGGTGACACCGGGTGCCGGGGAGGGGCTGGCGCGGGCCTTCCGAAACAAAAGTGGTTTTGTCGGACGTGTTCCTTTGGTTACACTGACCGATCTGACCGGCTATCGACCATCAAAGGCAAAACGACAAAAAGATGAGTTATCTCGTTCTCGCCCGCAAGTGGCGACCGAAAGATTTTTCCGAGACCGTAGGACAGGAACATGTCCTGCAAGCGTTGACGAATGCGCTGGACAGCCAGCGCTTGCACCATGCCTATTTGTTTGCCGGGACGCGCGGCGTTGGCAAGACGACAATTGCCCGTATTCTGGCCAAGGCGTTGAATTGCGAGACAGGGATCACCTCGAGCCCTTGCGGCAAGTGTTCGGCTTGCGTGGAAATTGATGAAGGTCGCTTTGTCGATTTAATTGAAGTAGACGCCGCGTCAAAGACCAAGGTCGATGACACGCGTGAGCTTCTTGATAACGTCCAGTACGCACCGGCGCGCGGCCGCTTCAAGGTCTATCTGATCGACGAAGTACATATGTTGTCAAAAAGCTCGTTCAACGCGCTGCTGAAGACGCTCGAGGAACCGCCACCACACGTCAAATTTCTGCTGGCGACCACAGATCCGCAGAAGCTTCCGGTAACCGTATTGTCGCGTTGCCTGCAATTCAATCTGAAGCGCCTGACGCCGAAGTTGATCAAGGAACGCCTGGAGCACATTTGCGAAGCGGAAAATGTTAAAGCCGAGGCGTCAGCCCTGGCCATGCTGGCTCGAGCTGCCGATGGCAGTCTCCGTGATGCCTTGAGTCTCCTCGACCAGGCGATCGCCTATTGCGGCGGTGATGTCCTTGAAGAACCCGTTGGTGTGATGCTGGGTACGATCGATCGGCAACACGTATCGGCGCTCCTGAAGCTACTTGCATCCGGGGATGCACCGGGACTTCTCACAGCCGTTGCCGAAATTGACGAACAGTTTCCGGACTATGCGCGATTACTCGATGACCTTTCGAGATCTCTGCAACGAATCGCCGTCTACCAGGTTGTTGGAGTGAACAACCTGCAAGACGAACTGGGCGAGGGTGAGCTCGCAGCACTCGCTGATAGTATGGCGGCTGCAGATGTGCAACTTTTTTATCAGACGGCTTTGCTCGGTCGGCGTGATCTTCATCTGGCACCCGATCCACGATCGGGTGTGGAGATGACACTCTTGCGCATGCTGGCATTTCAGCCACCGCGCGCCGTGAATCGCAGTACCTCTGATGGCCAGCACCAGGCATCGATCCTACCTGTTTCGGATGACGGAAAAACCAAATCGGTGCCGCGGCCCGCAAGGAGCCAGAATGTCGCGGTGCCCGCCAGCCAGATTTCCGAATGGAAGGATCCGGACTGGAAGCTCCTGATCAGCGAATTGAACCTGACGGGTGCAAACAAGCTGCTTGCAAACAATTGCGCGTATCTTCACCGCGAAAATGGCACATTGCATTTCAGCCTGGACAGTCGCTCAGAGTCTCTGTTGACCAAATCGCGCCAAAAAGCGCTCGCGGCGGCAGTTTCTGAGCGTTTTGGAGAAGCGTTGCGGGTCGAAATCAATATTGCAGCGTCTTCGCCGGAAACCCCGATGCGGGAAGAAGCGCGGCGCGCCGACGAAAAAATGGAGGCCGCTCGCGCATCGCTTGAATCCGATCCAAATGTCAAGGCATTGCAGGACATGTTCGGTGCGCAACTCAATACCGAATCAATAGAACTGATTCAAGGATCATCGGGCGAACTATCCGATGGACAATCGCCTTCGACCGATTAGCCAGGAGTAGAACATGAAGGGTGGCATCGGCCAATTGATGAAACAGGCCCAGCAAATGCAGGCCGACATGAAAAAAGCCCAGGAGGAAATGGCTGAACTCACGGTGACAGGCGAGGCGGGCGCCGGCATGGTCCGGATTACGATGACTTGTCAGCATCAGGTTCAGGCCTTGGAGATTGACGACGCGTTGGTTGGTGATGACAAGGAGATGCTCGAGGACCTGATCATTGCGGCATTCAATGATGCCGTTCGGCGCGTCGAAAAGACCATTCAGGAAAAATTTTCCGGCATGGCTTCCGGACTTGCTTTGCCGCCCGGCATGAAACTTCCATTTTAGTTGGCGGAACTATTGTGTCCTACTCGCCGCTGCTGATTCGTCTAATCGATGCCCTGCAATGTATGCCCGGTGTTGGCAGGAAATCTGCGCAGCGAATCGCCTTTCACTTGCTGGAGCGCAGCCGCGATGGTGCGGAGGAACTATCCAAAGCGCTGGCCGCCAGCGTTTCCGGAATCGGGCATTGCTCGCGTTGTCGGATGTTTACGGAGCACGAACTCTGCAACATATGCAGCGCCTCGGGTCGGGATGAATCTCTGTTATGTGCGGTTGAGTCGCCGGCAGATGTCATGGCGGTGGAAGATGCGACAGGTTTTCGGGGCCTTTACTTCGTGCTGATGGGTCACCTGTCACCGCTCGACGGCATCGGCCCGGAAGAACTGGGTCTGAACGCACTGGAAAAGCGGCTGGCCAATGAAGAAGTAAAGGAACTCATCATCGCCACCAATCCGACCGTTGAAGGCGATGCGACGGCGCATTATCTGGCCGACATGGCGGGCCGAAATCAGGTGACGGCGAGTCGGATCGCGCACGGCGTTCCACTCGGTGGGGAACTCGAGTATGTCGATGGCGGTACCTTGTCACATGCATTCTTCGGACGGCGTGTTGTCGAATGAGAACAAGGAGTGAGAGATGAGTGACGCCGCTTGCCTTTTTTGCAAATTTGTCTCAGGGGAACTCGAGACCGACGTAGTTTACGAGACCGACAAAGTGCTGGCCTTTCGAGACATCAACCCTCAGGCACCAAGCCATGTGTTGATTGTGCCTCGCAATCATATTGCGACAATTAACGATCTGACTGCGGGGAATGCCGACGAGATCGGAAATCTCTATCTCGCGGCGAAAGAGATCGCGACAGAGGGAGGATATAGCGAGGACGGCTATCGCGTAGTGATGAATTGCAACGCGGCGGCGGGCCAGACTGTCTTTCACCTGCACCTGCATCTTCTGGGGGGGCGAAACCTGACCTGGCCACCCGGCTAGTATCTTCCTTCGGTCAGTTTTTTCGTCATTGCTAACAGGCGCTTGTAACTCTCGTATCGTCTTACGCTGATTTCTCCGGCTTCGATCGCGGCCTTGACGCCGCAGTCGGGTTCACGAAGATGTTTGCAGTCAGAGAATTTGCAGTCAGCGCCATATCTGTCAATCTCCGGAAAGCCGCACATTACGTCCTGAGCATTGTCAGTACTCGGTGCATAATCACGCACTCCCGGCGAGTCTATGACCGCACCGCCGCTCGGCAAATCCAACATCACAGAATTGACGGTCGTATGTCGACCTTCGCCGCTGCTCTTGGACACTGTGGCAGTCGGCAACCCGGCGTTCTCAATGAGCCGGTTTATCAGGCTGGATTTACCGACACCGGACTGACCGACAATAATCGCTATTCGATCGGCGAGCAGGTCCCGTAATGCGTCCAATTTGCTGCCGGACTTGGCGCTGCACAATACGGTCCGATATCCGATTCGCTCATAGTCGGCGAGCGTATTCGCAATATCTTCGCCCGGTGCTGCCAGGTCAGTTTTGTTGAATACGACGGCAGCAGGAACGCCCATCAACTCCGCCGCACAGAGATATCGATCGACAATAAACCAGTCGGGCGATGGCGGATCTGCGGTTACGACTGCGAGAAAACCGAGATTCGCGGCCAATACTTCCACTTTGCCACGGCTGTTGGGCCGGGTAAGCGCATTTTTGCGTGGAAGAATCCTGGTAATCAGCCAATCGGGTTCGCTGACAATCGGCTCGGCTTCGACCTGGTCGCCGCATACGGGCTGCAGGCGTTTGCCTTTTACCCGTGCCATGATCTTTTCGCCGCTTGCGAGGCGGAGCGCCATGCGGCGGCTATAAGTCGCAACAACGAGCGTACCCTCTGTAACGGACTGCGGCATCGACATTTTCAGATTGCTTCCGGCTCATGCATGCGGGCAGAGTATGCCGCGATGCAAGCAGCCTTGCATCCTCTGTCGCGGTACACTATCGATTCTCCCGGGGGCCAACGTGGTTGGTAGCTGAAGCAAAAAAAGAGGCGTGAATGACCGAGAAAAACGAGAAACTGACGGACCAATCTCTGTCAAATCTGATCTGGATCGACCTGGAAATGACGGGGCTCGACACGACCTCCGACCACATCATCGAAATCGCCACGATCGTTACCGACAGCCAATTGAATGAGTTGGCGGAGGGACCGGTTTTTGCGATACGTCAGGGCACAGAAACCATGGACGCGATGGACGATTGGAATACTCGCCAGCATGGTGAGTCGGGCCTGACAGCCCGCGCGCTTGAAAGCGAGACGAGTTTGGGATTGGCGGAGGCCGAGACGCTTCGTTTTCTCAAACAGCATGTGGCTGAGGGCGCGTCTCCGATGTGCGGAAACAGTATCTGTCAGGATCGGCGCTTTCTGGCACGACAGATGCCGGCACTCGAATCTTTTTTTCACTACCGAAATCTGGACGTCAGTACGCTGAAAATTCTCGCACAATACTGGGCGCCGGATGTTGCCGGTGGTTTTAAGAAAGAGTCTTCACATCGTGCGCTGGCAGACATCCGCGATTCTGTTGCAGAGCTTGCGTACTACCGCGATGTTTTTATTGATCAAAATGTGTTGCTCAGGCAAGCATGACTGCGAAGCCCCAGGCGCCTGCTGCCGAGCGAAACAAGCGCCCAATACTTGAAATTCTGATGACCGAGTTTCGCGATTGTGAATCCGTGCTTGAAATCGGCTCCGGCACCGGCCAGCACGCCGTATTCTTTGCCGGGGCGATGCCCTGGCTCGTCTGGCAAACCAGCGATTTGGCCGAGAACCATGCCGGCATCCGCTCATGGATTGCAGAAAGTGGCCTGACGAATGTGCGCGACCCGCTGCTCCTCAATGTCGAAGAGCCCGGTGATATGGCGGGTGAATATCACGGTGTATTCTCGGCGAACACAGCCCATATCATGAACAGTCAGGCGGTGCCTTGCATGTTCGATCTGATCGGGCGCTTGCTATCGGATAACGGTGTGTTTTGCCTGTACGGGCCGTTCAATCAGGACGGAAAGTTCAGCAGTGTCAGCAATCAGCAATTCGATGAGTCCCTGCGTCGGCAGGATCCAGAGATGGGTATTCGCGACCTGGCTGATCTGGATGAATTTGCAAGCAGGTCGATGATGCGCCGCGACAATCTCTTCGCAATGCCGGCAAATAATTTACTGGCCGTCTGGCGAAGAACAGAGATTGGAAAGGAAAATGACCCTTCATAAAGGCGGATGTCATTGCGGGCGCGTCAGGTTCGAAGTCGAATCATCCGCGAATCTCGAAGTCAATGAATGCAATTGCAGTATCTGCCGTATGAGCGGCTATTTGCATTTGATCGTTCGAAAGGATCAATTCACGCTCGTCCGCGGCCAGAACGAAATTGCGACCTACGAATTCAATACGGGCGTGGCCAAGCACTTCTTTTGTCGCAATTGCGGCGTTAAGTCATTCTACATACCGCGTTCGAATCCCGAGGGCTACAGTATCAACGTTCGATGCCTCGATCCCGGAACTGTGGAGTCAATGACCGTTGATACCTTTGATGGACGAAACTGGGAGAGTCATGCGCATACGCTGCGTCATTTGACCGAATAGTAAAGTGTCCGCAATTGGCGACAGTATTTTTGCGGCCAATGTGCGGCTGGTACGGAAAAAGCGCTTGCCTTATAGTTGGTGACTTCAACCCTGGGCGATTTTGGATCAATGACTATAAAACCAGTATTGCGAGCTTGTTGTTTGCTCGGTTTCGGGCTGCTCCTTTCAGTGTATGCGTTCGCGGAGCCCGCCTGGGTGAGTGATCAGTTCGAGGTCATGCTTCGTACCGGGCCGAGTACGAGCAATGCGATACAGTTGATGGTTTCCAGCGGTACGCAACTCGAGGTGCTCGAGCAGGATGATGACGCGGGATATACAAAAGTCATGACGGTGGGCGGTACCGAAGGCTGGGTCCTCAGCCGCTATCTGATGTCAGAAGCACCGGCCCGTGAACAGCTCGAGGCATTAACGAGTCAGCTGACAAGCGCAAATACCCGTGGATCATCGATGGGTTCACAGCTCAACGCGATCAAAGGGGAATACGATAGCGCCAAGCGGCAAATCAGAGCGCTTGAAAACGAAAAGGACCGACTTCAATCCGAGCTGGCAACAATCAAGCGAACGGCTGCGAATGTATTAGCAATAGATAGCCGTAACAAGGAATTGCAGGAGCAACTGACTGACGCCGAGATCAAGGCAAGCATTCTCGAACAGGAAAATCAGGAACTAGGAGGTCAACAGACCCGCTACTGGTTTATGAGCGGAGGCCTCGTACTCCT
>Ga0255053_10001937_pt1 | contig 11177 bp, 6 predicted proteins | sample JV7_2_22_MG_FD_188635 | JGI IMG/M metagenome (GOLD analysis project Ga0255053, IMG submission 188635) | Seawater microbial communities from Jervis Inlet, British Columbia, Canada - JV7_2_22 | ecosystem: Environmental > Aquatic > Marine > Inlet | place: Canada: British Columbia | collected...
TCGGGTCGGACCGCCGCAGGAATCGGGCTACGCGAGAACCACAGGGCTCGGCCGCCGCGGTCCAGGACCACCTTGACGCGGTTCGGGTCTGCGACCGCCTCGGCGGCCATGGGATGAACCACGGTGGACAGCGCCGCATCCGGGTCCGCCCGCAGCGCGTCCACGGCCGCATCGATGACGAAGCCCTCGATCAGGGGCTCGTCCCCCTGGACGTTGACCACGATCTCGTCGTCGAGGGAGGCGGCGACCTCGGCGATGCGGTCGGTCCCCGTCGGGTGGCCGACAGCGGTCATGGCCACGGGTGCGCCGAAGGCCCGGCAGGCGTCGGCGATGCGCGAGTCGTCGGTGGCGACCAGGACCTCGCGCAGGCACTTGGCTTGCCGTGCGCCCTCCCAGACGCGCTGGATCATCGGCTGTCCGGCGATCCGGGCCAGGGGCTTGCCCGGAAAGCGGGTCGCCCCCCAGCGCGCGGGGATGATGCCCACGGCGGTCATGGCCGCCATGCTATACCTTCCCCGCCGTGTCGGCCCCCCCGTCTCGTGTCGTCGCGGTCGTCTCCAACAAGGGAGGCGTCGGCAAGACCACCGTCGCAACGAACCTCGCGATCTACTTGCGTGCGTTGCGTGAAGATCTGCCCGTCCTGTTGGTGGGACTCGACGACCAGTCGGTGGTCGATCGCATGTTCGCGCTCGAGCCGATCCGGCCCGACGAGCCCAACCTGAAGCACGCGTGGGCCGAGCGCACGCTGGAGCGCGCGATTCGCGTCGGGCAGTACGGCGTTCACTTCGTTCCGTCTCCGCCCGAGACCGAGGCGCTCAAGACCCGCGGTGAGGATCCCGGCACGCTGTCGCGCATCCTCGCGCGGACGGCCTGGGATGGTGTCATCGTCCTGGACACCAAGGGTGACCTGGAGGCCTTGACGCGCAATGCGCTCCTGGCCGCCGACCGTGTCATTCTTCCGGTGTCGGATCGGGGATCGCTGAACGAAGCCGGCAAGGCGCTGGCACTCCTGGCCGCTGAACGCCGCGCCGACCGCGCCAAGGTGCTCTTCACGCTGGTGGACGCCCGCACCCGGGTGGAGGCGGGCGGCTCCGAGCTTCTGGCGGTGCTGGAGCGCGAGGTGGCCGAACGCGGCTGGCCTCGCTTCCGGACCCACCTCTCGCGGAGCCCCCGGGCCGAGGCCCTGATCTCGGCCGGCGGGGTGCCGCTCTCGGTCCTGCACCACGCTCGGGGTACGGCGCTTCACCGTCAGATGCGCGAGCTGACCGAGGAGGTGCTGCGCGACCTGGGCGTCGACGCGCGTGGGCCGGAGACGGCGCACCGTGCCCCGCGCCGCGTTGGGGAGCCCCGCGGCCGCGCCGTCGGGGACTGGAAGATGGCTCTGCTGCGCGGGTTGCGCGGGCGCTAAGGTCGGAACTCGAGGAGGAGCGAGGCGATGGCGAGGTTCGGGATCCTGTGTGGGGGCGGTCCTGCCCCCGGCCTCAACGGCGTCATCGGCGCGGCCACGGTGGCGGCGTCGCGTCACGGCGCACGGATGATAGGCATTCTCGATGGGTTCAAGTGGATCATGGAGGGTGACACCAGTCACGTGATCGAGCTGGAGGCGGAGGACAATCGCCTGATCCATCTCGTCGGCGGATCCGTGGTGCACACGTCGCGCGCCAACCCCACGAAGAAGCCCGGTGATCTGGAGGCCTGTGTCGCGTCGCTCCAGAAGCTCGGGATCGACCACCTGATCACCGTGGGAGGAGACGACACGGCCTTCTCGGCGCGAAGCGTCGCAGAGGCCGCCGGCGGCACCATCAAGGTCGCCCACGTCCCCAAGACCATCGACAACGACCTGCCCCTGCCCGAAGGCGTTCCCACCTTCGGGTTCGATACGGCTCGGCACCTGGGCGCATCGGTCGTCGAGCGCATCATGGAGGACTGCCGGACCACCAACCGCTGGTTCCTGATCATCATGATGGGTCGGCAGTCGGGGCACCTGGCGCTGGGCGCCGGCAAGGCGGCGGGCGCGCCGCTCGTGCTGATCCCCGAGGAGTTCCCCGAAGGGCCGATCCACTTCGACCAGGTGGTGCGCCTGATCGAGGGCTCCATCATCAAGCGCCTGGTCCAAGGGCGCTCGGACGGGGTCGCGGTGGTCGCGGAAGGCCTGATGGAGCGCATGCCCGAGGACTCGCTGGCCGCGCTCGACGACGTGAAGCGCGACGAGCACGGCCACATCCGCCTGGGCGACATCCCCTTCGGCCGCACGCTGCGCAATGCGCTGACGCGGGTGCTGGGAGATCGCGGCGTCAAGGTGGCCATGGGGGAGAAGGACGTGGGCTACGAGCTGCGCTGCGGTTCGCCCACCGGGTTCGATCGCGACTACACCCTGGACCTGGGTGTCGGTGCGGTGGAGACGCTGCTGGCGGGCACATCGAGCGTGCTGATCACGCGCCGGGACCATCGCATCGAGCCGATCCCCTTCGACGAGCTGATGGACCCGGAGACCGGCAAGACCCGCGTGCGCAACGTGGACACCAGCACGGATCACTATCGCAACGCCAGGGAGCTCCAGGAGCGCATCGAGCCCGAGGACCTGGCGGATCCGGAGATCCTGGCCGCCATTGCGGCGGTCGCCAAGCTCTCGCCCGAGGCGGCCCGCGACCGCTACCAGGTTCTCTGAGCTCGATCCGCGGGTCGGCTCAGGCGGCGGGGCGCCAGTCGGGCTGACCCGTCGTGGCCAGCACGGCGTTCCAGATGTCGCTGTTCAGGGGCAGGCGCTTGGTGCGTTCCACGGCCGTCGAGATCGGCACGTGGATCATCTTGTGGTTCCAGAAGCCGATCATCACGTCGCTGCGGCCCGCCATGCCGGCGTGCACGGCGTTGCGGGCCATCCGGTCCGCGAGCACCCGGTCCCAGCCGCAGGCGGGAACGCTGCGGATCGCATAGCTGGGGTCGATGTACTTCAGGTTGATGGCGATGTCGCGCTCGCGGAAGTGGCTGCGGATGCGGTCGCGCAGGTAGAGCCCGATGTCGTCGTAGCGGACGTTCCCCGAAGCGTCGCGCTCCACGTCGTCCCGCTCGAACAGGTGCTGGCCTGCGCCCTCCGCCACCACCACCAGGGCGTGGTCCCGCGCATGCATGCGCCGCTCCAACGCCGCCAGGAATCCGTCCTCTCCCTCGAGCGGGAAGGGCACCTCGGGGACCAGCACGAAGTTGGCATCCTGGCTGACGACCGCCGCTCCCGCGGCGATGAAGCCCGCATCGCGACCCATGAGCTTCACGACGGAGATGCCGCTGGGCGCTCCGTGGGCTTCGACGTGGGCCCCGCGCAGCACCTCGCCCGCCACCTCCAGGGCCGTGGCGTGGCCGAAGCTCAGCCACACGAAGGGCACGTCGTTGTCGATGGTCTTGGGGATGCCCACGACGGACTTGGCCAGGCCCCGCTTCTCGATCTCCTGCTGGATGGCGTGAGCGCCGCGCTGCGTGCCGTCGCCGCCGATGCAAAACAGGATGTCGATGCCCCGGGCCTCGAGGAAGTTGACGACCGTGGCCGGCTCCTGCGGTCCGCGGGAGCTGCCGAGTACGGTTCCTCCCAGCTGGTGGATCGTGTGCACGTAGTCGGGCGTCAACGCCACGGGCTCCAGGCCGTTGGCCGGGCTCAGCCCGGCATAGCCGTTGCGGATCCCCAGGACGCTGCGCACCCCGTAGTTGTGGAACAGCTCGAGCGTGGCCGAGCGGATCACGTTGTTCAGGCCGGGAGAAAGGCCGCCGCAGGTTACGAAAGCGACGGTCGTCTCGGCGGGCTCGAAGAAGATCCGCTCTCGGGGGCCGGCGCGTTCGAACCGGAAGCTCTCGCCTCCAGCTTCGTCCTCGAAGAGGATTCGGGCGTCGTCGCCTGTGAAGGTGCGGCCCTTGACCCGCAGCGGCGATTCGAAGCGAGGCTCGCCCAGCGAGGATGCGCGGAGCTCGGTGGTCATGGGTCGGCACCTCCTGGGGACGGCTGGGCGCAGTCTATCCCACGAAGCCGGGGCGTGCGCCGCTCTAGCCAGGTGTGGGAGGGCGGCGGCGTGTCTGGTAGCCTCGGCGCGTGTCCGAAGGAGCCGACGTTGAGTGGACGGAGTTCGAGGCGGTTCTCTTCGACCTCGACGGGGTGCTGACGGATACCGCCAGCATCCATTTCGCCTGCTGGCAGCGGACCTTCGACGAGTTCCTGCGCGCGCGCTCCGAGGCCGGCGGCGAGTCCTTCGTGCCGTTCGGCAAGTCCGACTACCTGGCCCACGTCGACGGCAAGCGGCGTTACGATGGCGTCCGCGACTTCCTGCTCTCGCGAGGGATCGAGCTGCCCGAAGGGGACTCCGACGACGCGCCGGATCGCGAGACCGTGTGCGGGGTCGGAAACCGCAAGAACGTCCTGGTCAATGAGGCCCTCAGCACCCAGCCCATCGACGTCTACGAGGCCTCCGTGGCACTGGTTCGGGACCTGCGCAACGCGGGCGTGAAGACGGCCGTGGTCTCGTCCAGCGCCAACTGCTCCACGATCCTGCGCGCGGCAGGTCTGGAGAAGCTCTTCGACGTGCGCGTGGATGGGGCGGTGGCGGCCGAGCGGGGCCTGCCCGGCAAGCCCGCTCCGGATACCTTCCTGGAGGCGGCGCGCGAGCTGGGCGTCGAGCCGGCCCGGGCCGTGGTGGTGGAGGATGCCATCTCCGGGGTGCAGGCCGGTCGCAGCGGCGCATTCGGACTGGTGGTCGGCATCGCGCGCCACGATGAGCCCGAGCGCCTGCGCCGGGAGGGCGCCGACGTGGTCGTGACCGATCTCGCAGAAATCCCCTTCTGAGGACCGGCCATGCTTCAGCGCCAGCTCGAACTTCCGCCGCGCCACGTCTATCCCCCCGACGAGTGGAGGCTCGTCGAACGAGAGTTCTATCCGCGGCGCATGGCCCAGTTCGAGACGCTCTTCACCACGTCGAACGGCTACCTGGGGATCCGCGGCGCCCACGAGGAGGGCGAGCCGGCTTTCCAGAACGCCACGTTGATCAGCGGCTTCCACGAGACCTGGCCCATCGCCCACGCCGAAGAGGCCTACGCCTTCGCAAAGACGGGGCAGACCCTGGTCAACGCGCCCGACGCCAAGCGCATGTGCCTGTACGTGGACGACGAACCCTTCTCGCTGCGGCACGCCAACCTGAAGGGGTACGAGCGTGTGCTCGACATGCGAACGGGCATCCTGCACCGGGACATCCTCTGGGAGCTGGCCTCCGGAAAGCTGGTCTCGATCAAGTCCCGGCGGCTGGTGTCCCTGGAGCATCGCCACCTGGCCGCGCTGGAGTACGAGGTCACGGTCCTGAACGCCGACGTGCCGGTGGTGATCTCCTCCGAGGTCGTCTACGAGCCCGACGACGCGCTTCCCGAAAGCGCGGACCCGCGCGTGGCGCGCGCCTTCGACGGGCGGGTCATGCACTGCCGCATGCAGCGGTCCCGCGGGCCGCGCCTCGTGATGGGCTACGAGACCGAGCGCAGCGGCATGACCCTGGGCTGCGGGGTGGACCACATCATTGCCGGCAGGCGCCCTGCGCGAAAGGAGACGCGAGAGCGGGACGACCACTCCCGGCTGATCATCTCCGTGGATGCGCGCGCCGGGGAGCCGGTCCGCGTCACCAAGTTCATGAGCTACCACAGCTCTCGCACCTCGCCCGCCGACGAGCTCTGCGAGCGCGCGGAGCGGACCCTCGACCGGGCCATGGCGGGCGGCTTCGAGGTGCTGTGCGAGGGCCAGCGGCGCTTCGTCGAGGCTTTCTGGGAGCGAAGTGACATCCAGGTGCGCGGCAAGCCCGACGCGGACATCTCGAGCGAGGTGCTGGGCTCCTGGGAGCAGTCGCAACAGGTCCTGCGCGTGAACCTTTTTCACATCCTCCAGGCCACGGCCCGGGCCGAGGGCGTCGGCGTGCCCGCCAAGGGCCTCACCGGCATGGGCTACGAGGGCCACTACTTCTGGGACACCGAGATCTACGTCCTGCCCTTCCTGATCTACACCGAGCCCCGGATCGCCAAGAACCTGCTTCAGCACCGCTTCGGCCTTCTGGAGCATGCCCGAGAGCGGGCCCGCGAGCTGAACCAGAAAGGGGCGCTCTTCGCCTGGCGCACCATCAATGGCGAGGAGGCGTCGGCGTACTACGCCGCCGGCACGGCGCAATACCACATCAACGCCGACATCGTGTACGCCCTGCGCAAGTACGTGGAGGCCACGGGCGACGAAGCCTTCCTCTATGAGTCCGGCGCCGAGGTCCTGGTGGAGACCGCGCGGCTGTGGCGCGACCTGGGCTTCTTCAGTGAGCAGAGGGACGGGCGCTTCTGCATCGTCGGGGTGACCGGGCCGGACGAGTACAACACGGTCGTGAACAACAACACCTTCACCAACCTGATGGCCCGCGAGAATCTGTGGTTCGCGGCGCAGGTCGTGGAGCGCATGCGGGCCGACGAGCACGAGCGCTACGAGTCCCTGATCCACCGGACGGGGCTCGTGGAGTCGGAGGTCGACGAGTGGCGGAGGGCGGCGGACCGCATGTTCCTGCCCTACGACGAGGATGCGGGGATCCACATCCAGGACGATCACTTCCCGTTCCGCAAGCCGTGGGACTTCGAGAACACGCCGCCCGAGAAGTACCCGCTGCTGCTCCACTACCACCCGCTGGTGATCTACCGGCATCGCGTGATCAAGCAGGCCGACGTGGTGCTGGCGATGTTCCTGCTGGGCGACGAGTTCTCCTTGGAAGAGAAGCGACGGAACTTCGACTACTACGATCCGCTGACCACCGGCGACTCATCGCTCTCGGTCTGCATCCAGAGCATCATGGCTCGAGAGGTGGGGCTCGACGCGAAGGCCCGTCAGTACCTGAGCTACGCGGCCCTGATGGATTACGCCGATATCGGTGGCAACGTGAACGACGGCTGCCACATCGCCTCCATGGGCGGCACCTGGATGGCCGTGGTGCACGGGCTGTCGGGCTTCCGCGACTACGACGGCAGCTTCAGCTTCGCGCCGCGGGTTCCGGGTGATATCGAGAGCGTATCTTTCCGGCTTACATTGCGCGGCTGCCTGCTGGCGGTAGAGCTGAGCCAGGAGCAGGCGACCTACAGCCTGCTGGAGGGCGAGACGCTCGCCTTCCAACACGAGGGAGAGAAGGTCGAGCTGGTGGCCGGAACGCCCGCGTCCCTGCCCATCACGCGCCGCCGCGACGCCGCCTGAGGTGACCCCGCGGGTCCGCAACCCGTGGTGGATGCCTTAACTCCGTGATTTCTTTCGACGCTTTCGGGTGTTTTCGTCCCTTGGCGACAAGCTGGCGACAAATCGCGGGGACGTAGGACCGTGACCAACTCCGTCTCGGCGAGCCTCGCGTAGAGGTCGGTAGACCGCGTGTCCGCGTGACCCAGGAACCGAGCGATCAGGTGCTTGGGCACCCCACGGCGCAGGGCATCGGTCGCGAAGCTGTGCTTGGTTGCTTGGTAGAAGGCGACGCCGTAGATACCGACCGACTCCTGCGCCTTGATCCATGTGTCCCGGAGGCTCCGGTGCGACCAGCGCTTGCCGGTGCGCGGGTGGGGGAAGAGGGCGGCCCCGGTAAGCCGGCTGCTGATGTCTACGTGGGCCTCGATCCACTCCGCCAGCTCGGTCGGCATGGGTAGGCGCTTGGCCTTCTTGGTCTTGGTTGGGCCGCGGGGCGCGTCCGCAGTGTCCCCCTTCATGGCGTGTGAGACGTGCAGCCACCCGTCATGCAAGTCCGCCACGTTGAGGGCACGGGCTTCGCCAGGGCGGAGCCCCATGAGAGCGAGGGTCAAGAAGATGCCGCGCCGCTCGTCTGGGATAGCCGCGAGGATGGCGGCTTGGTCCTCGATGCTGATGATGCGCGGTAGGTACTCGGGCACGTCCACCGTCGGGAACTCGGGAACCTTGCGGATCTCCTCTCGTCGGTGGAGCCAGCCGACGAACCCCCGGAACGCGCCCAGGATGTTTGCCCGGGTCTTGGCAGAGAGACGGCCGTGCTTCGTCTCCTTGTCCGCGAGCCACCCCGACCAGTCCTCCAGCGCGGCGTAGCTGATCTCGTGGATGGACCTGTTCGCCCACCAGGAGAACTCTCCGCCCGGACGTGCGTAGCGTCGAAGCTCGCGTAGGTAGGTTGGCGAGCGGTCGCCGGTCTCGACTTGGCGGCGCTTCACCTCGAGCCAGGCGGCGACCCGAGCGGGAACCAAATTCGGCTTCGCCGTGGCCGGCAGGTACTCGGCCAGGACGTCGGCGAGCGAGCGATCCTCGGCCACCTTGCCCCGGATCTGCTCCAGCAGGCGGTTAGCGGTCTCTTCGTCGGTGAGGCGGATTCCGTGATGCGACCAGACACGGCCCACGGGGCGGAAGTCCAGGAAGAACTCCAGCGGCTGGGCCTTCCCGCGCTTGCGGCTTCGGATGCGGCCGAGCTTCCCCACGATGTCGAACCGAGTAGCACGGTCCGCACCCTCCAGGGAAGCCATGATTTGCCGCACGGACCCAGACATGACCTAGTTGAACAGCTCCTCCTGCTCGCGCGTCGGCGGGTTCAGTTCGGCGTCCAGCGCTGCGAGGATGTCATCACGGTTTGCAGTGATGGCGTCGAGGAGCTCAACGGGAAGCCGGCTCACCCGGATGTCCCCCTTGCTGTCCTCGATACTGAGGCTTTCCCCGTCCCGCCGTGGAAAGAGCTTTAGGCGGCGCATTTCAGCGAGAAGCTGGTCACCCGAGGCCGTGGTCCACGACTGGCCAGCTCCTGAGCGTGACGACGTGACGATGGGCGGCGGTGGCGTGACGAACCTCCCGTCGTCACCGGAACCCTCTGAGATTCCTAGGGAAACAGCCTGCGTGACGACGTGACGATGGATTTCCGGGGGGGTCTCGGAAGGAAGGGAATCCTGAGTTTCAGGCTCGTCTTCTTCCTCCTGGCCTACCCCCCTGGATTGCGTCGTCACGTCGTCACTGGGGCGCTTTCCGTTGCCGTTTCGGATAGTTGGCGTGACGAACCCCCCGTCGTCACGCTGCGCCTCGAGGTTCGTCACGTCGTCACGGCCGAGGGCTGCTTCTAGCGCCCCACGGGTGGGAAGGGCGGCCGATTCCGAGGCTTTGGGAAGCACGGTCTCCCCGAGGGCCAGCTTGGCCGGCTGACGGCTGCGCTCCTCTTCGTTCACGAGGTAGCCAGCGAGGAGCGCCTTGGTCACCCGGGACCAAGCCGTGGACGCGGCAATGTCCAGGCTTGCAGCGACCTTCGCGGAGGTTACGGCCATGTCGCCCTTGGCCCTGAGGTCGCGCACGGCTTCCACGGTGTCTCGGATCGACTTATGGACGGCTTGGCCGGCGGCTTGGGCGAAGAGGCTGCCCAGGTGACGCCGGACGGCCTCGTAGTCCTCCAGGGTGGCCACCACTCGGCCGGCTTCGTCACGCTCCCGGTGATGAAGATGCATGGCGGCATGGGCACAGATGAGAATCAGCAGGCGCTCTGTATCGCGCCGGGACCGGATCTCGCTCGTGGGCAGCAGACCCGCCAGCTCCTTGGCATAGGGGACCACCACATTCAGCGGAGTGTGTGCCTGGAGCCATCGCTGGAGGTCGTGCCAGGGTTTCGGGTCCAGCTTCGAGACGGCGCCCGCGAAGCGCTTGCCCGTGGCTAAGTTGATGTCGGCCGTGTGCTTACTCGTATCGTCCGAGAGGACCGAGAGGAGGCGGGTCTCCAGCTCGGGGTCTAGCGACGCCTTCGTGGTGGTCACAACCAGGCTGGCAGGCCCCTGCTGCTCGATCATCACGCTGGTGATGGCCCCGTCCTCCTTGATGGGGACCGCGTAGTCAATCCTCCCCTCGCTGAGCAGGGAGCGCACAAACAGCGCCGCGAGATTGTCTTCGCCCTTCTTCTCCGCCAGGACGGTCGCCTCGGCGATGTTCAGAACCTTGTGCCGCAGCGAGTCCGGCGGGAGGTACACCAACGCCCGCTGGCTCATCGCGGTGAGCGTCAGCATGACCTCGGGAGGGAAGAGGCTGAGGATTGCCGACGTGACGTAGGACTTCCCGCAAGAGCTCTGGCCCTTCACTACCGCGCCGCCGGGGCACTTCACGTCCAGGATGCGCGCCGTCGCCATCAAGAAGACGAGCACGGCGACGATACGCTCGCCGACGACGCCCATCGCCCTGAGGACATCCTCCAGGCGCGCGAGGATGTTCTTCTCCAATGCGAGCGCGGGAACTTGCTCGCGAATCTTCTCGCTCTCCTTGGGGTCATCCTTGGCGGGGGGCTTCGCTGCCTCCTTGCGACGGGCCGACACCATTTCATCGAGCGCCGTAACGCGATACCCGAGGGCTTTGGCGGCGGGCTTTCGCTCCGCTTCGTAGTCGCCGTTCTCTAGCTGTGCGAGGCGTGTCACCTCAGCCTTCTTCGGGCTTGTGTCTCCGGTGTCTTCGCCGCCTGCCGCGTGCTTCAGCACGCTCTCCGCAATGCCAGCGACCTCTCCTTCATCCAGCGGAGGATTGCATCGCTGCGCGTTCTCTCTGGAAAGTTCGGCGGCAATCTCCCCGCTGGAGAGCCCACGTCCACGCATCCCGCATCCGATTCTGTAGAGGTAGTCGTTGCGCCCGCCTTTCTCTACGCGCTTTGCTCCGTTTCTCGTCCCATTCGCGCGTGCGCCAGAGGTGGGGCTCGTGATTCCCTCCAGAATTGGCCAGGGACATTCGGGAAGCTCGCTTCGCGTAGCAGGAAGTGAACGCTTCCAGGAATACTCAGCCCCGGTGGAGTGAATCGAAGGCTCCACAACGACGTGGGAGCGACCCGGCGCGCGAACGTCCACCCTTACGCCGTCCACAATCTCTACGGCCACCGTGGCGCGGATGTCGGTGTTGGGAGGCACGCGGACGAGGAAGTGGCCACCTTTCGCCGTATCCTGCATGGGCGCATCCGGCATCGCCGTATCGCACCACACGACGGCTTCCGGGGTATCGGCGTCAATCGCCACTACCTCGTCAGGCAACACGAGGCCGACGTTGCCGCCTTGGGCGATGTGCTCCGCCAGGTCGGCGATGTGTTGCTCGCGGCCTTCGCCTGCTTTCATTCGGGCAACCGCTTCCGCATTCCAGCCCCGCCCGAGTGGGCGCTTGCCGGCCGCGTCGCAGTCCTTTCCGCCATGTTCAT
>Ga0255053_10001938_pt1 | contig 11174 bp, 7 predicted proteins | sample JV7_2_22_MG_FD_188635 | JGI IMG/M metagenome (GOLD analysis project Ga0255053, IMG submission 188635) | Seawater microbial communities from Jervis Inlet, British Columbia, Canada - JV7_2_22 | ecosystem: Environmental > Aquatic > Marine > Inlet | place: Canada: British Columbia | collected...
CCAATGAAACCCGCACGTGGGTCGTACGGCAGAGGCTCATAGTTATGGTCCGGCAAACGAATCAGAGAGTGATGCGAATGAACGGTAATTGTCGTCGGGTTCGGAACAACTGTCTGCAGTATCTCGCCGGTTGGTTGGCCCGTGTAGGTAACGACAGCTTCAACTTCCGAGTTGTCAGGAAACGCTTTCGTTCCTGGCAGGTAAATTGCCGAGCGGGAAGCATCGAGCGTGTATTCACCCTCCTCGGCTTCTTTCAACCTGGCTGATATGCCGTGCGCGTCCCGGATGAAGAATTCGGTTGCGTCGACGATCGTCGCGCCGTCGACATTGCCGAGAGACTCGAAACCCCAGATCACCGAGCGCGCGAAAGACTCGTCAACGGCGCGCCTTTCGTCCGGGTTATCGCTCGATGCCCTGAACCTGAGGTTGTTCTCGATGAGGAGTACTTTAGGGCCCGACTGCTGGAACTCGACAACCCTGGTTGAGCCGAGCTGGCCCCGATCCAGGCCAATATCATTCGAACCGATGCCTCGCGCCATCGATGACTGATAGAGGAACGGCTCTTCGAATTCTTCGATCCCGAGAAGCACCCGGCCTCCCGACTCGTCCCAGTAGAGATCAAAGAAGCCCTCAATCTTTTCAAAGCTCGGCAGTTGCTGAGAGATATCCGGTTCCGGAATTTCGCAAGCAGCCATAGTCACGGCCAGGGCTGCCAATAAGATCATGCGGCGCATTGTATGCCCCTACTCCTTATATATAGATGGAGATTAGACCCTATTTCCTGCTGACGTGGAAACCGGGCCAACCGACAGGGTCTGTTAAAGATAGCGAAGTTGTCAGGCGTCGTCGCGCGCCAGGATCTGCGTAAAGACTTTGGCGCGATCCAACACCTCATCCGCCGTTGTGCCGGGCGTATAAATGCTGGTGCCGAGTCCGAAACCCACTGCACCAGCCGCCATCCAGCTTTTCACTTTATGTGCCGTGAGTCCGCCAGTGGGAAGGTAAATCGTATCTTCGGGCAGAACCGTGCGCAGCGCGTGTAGCCCGTTTGTTGAAAAATTGTCGGCCGGAAAAATTCGTAATGCATCAGCGCCAGCATCAATCGCCGCAACCGCCTCCGTCACCGTAAAAATGCCCGGCGCTGACAGCGCTTTCTTGTTCTTGCTCGCTTCTATGACCGACGCATTGAAATTCGGCGAAAAGATCACGCGGCTGCCGGCGTTCGCCGCGTCTATCGCCTGTTCCGCAGTCAATACGTTGCCCGCACAGATCATTACCTGTTCGGAAATGCGAAGCGCGAGCGTCTCCATGGTGATATAGGGATCGGGAGAATCCACCGTAATTTCTATGATGCTGATGCCGGTGGAGACCAGCGCCTCGGCGATTTCGACGACCTCCCCATGCCGCACGCCCCGCAGAATCGCAATGAAAGGCGCGCTTTCAAGCTTTTGCCGAAAATCACTTTGCAATTTTTCCGCCATGCCCTCTCCCATCATGGGGCAAAGTCCAGGATGACATTACTATGGCTTCTCAAGCGCCCGTCAAGACGTCGTCCACAATTCCGAGAAAATAATCGGCATTTTCGGTCGAAAACACCATGGGCGGCCGCAGCTTGAGTACGTTGTCGCCGGGACCTATTGATCCGGTCAATATGCCGCGGTCGCGCAGTCCATTGACGACTCTTGATGTCGTTTCGGTCGCGGGTTCACGAGTTTCCCGGTCATTAACCAGGTCGACCGCGAGGAACAGGCCGGAACCACGAATATCGCCAATACTCTCGTGCCGCGTGGCCAGGTCGTTCAGGCCACCGATGAGATACCGACCGACCTCAAGTGCATTGAGCTGCAGGTTTTCCGTTTCGATCACGTCCAGTACCGCAAGACCTGCCGCACAGGAGACCGGGTTTCCGCCGAATGTATTGAAGTAGCTCGCCTTTTTGGAAAACCGCTCGACAATATCCGTGCGGGTAACCGTCGCCGCGAGCGGCTGGCCGTTACCCATGGGTTTGCCCATCGTCGCGATGTCCGGAGCAATCTCGTCAGCCTCGAAACCCCAGAAGTTTTTGCCGGTGCGGCCGAAGCCCGGCTGCACTTCATCGGCGACGAAGAGTCCGCCGGCCGCCCGTATGATCTCTGCAGCTTTCTTCAGATAACCGGGCGGCGGTGACACGACACCGGAACTCGAGATAATCGTGTCGACGACGAATGCCGCTGGTTTGACACCCCTGCCGCAAAGCTCGTCGATTGCAGTCTCGATGTGCGCTGCATACCGCTCACCGGCATCGTCGCCACGATACGCACCCCGGTAGGTGTCAGGCGCCGGGACAGAAATGACAAAATCAGGAATCTCTGCTTGCGGAATATCCTCGGTCGATATCTGATAAATCGCGTGCGTATTGCCATGGTAGGCAAGGTCCGTAACGATGATGCCCGTTGCGCCCGTGTGGGCACGGGCGATGCGCAACGCCAGTTCGTTCGCTTCGCTGCCAGTGCAGCTGAACATCGCGACATCGAGTTCATCGGGAAACTTCTCAGTGAGACGCTCCGCATAATCGAGCACGTTCTCGTGCAGGTAACGGGTGTGTGTGTTCAGCGTCCTGATCTGCTTTGTCAGCGCCTCGACCACATGCGGGTGGCAATGACCGACGTGGGGTACATTGTTGTACATGTCGAGGTATTTCTTGCCGCTCGCATCGTACAGCCAGACGCCCTCGCCTTTTACGAGGTGAATCGGCTTCTCATAAAAAAGCCGGTACGCCGATCCCATGAGTCTGTCGCGTCGTGCAATCAGTCTCGCTGCAGCGGAGTCCTGTGTGACTTTCGTCATTTTCGGCGCTTATTGTTCTTTGAAAATACGCCCGGCGATTATTCCCGCAATCAGGAAAAACAGTGCCATGAAGAACAAGAATTCAGGATAGCTCCGGGTGATGCCGCAATAGAAGGTAGCAATAATGACAAGAACCTGGAAGGCGTTGAAGAGATTGCTCTTGCGACGGGTAGCTTTCGGATATCGGATCCTCGAGATCATGAGCAGCGCCAGCACGAACATCCCTACCGGCAGGTAGGCGTGTAATGGAATCGCATCCGCTACCGCATCATGCCTGGCCAGCAATATCATGGCGGTTGCAACGAGCCCGCCGCCGGCTCCCGGTATCGGAACGCCCACAAACCAGCCTGTGCCCGGTTTATCGCTGTTGATATTAAACCTGGCCAGCCGCATCGCGCCCGCGAGAACGAATACCCCGACGGAGACCAGCAAAACCCAAAAGGCATCCGTGCCGAACTCGACGCCGCCAATGTCCATCCCTGTATGCAGGACCAGCATCGCCGGGGCAACGCCGAAGGCAACGAGATCGGCCATCGAGTCAAACTCCGCACCGAATGTCGACGTTGCCTTGAGCAGTCGTGCAGCCAAGCCATCCATCGTATCGAGCAAGCCACACCAGACGATCATCCAGCCGGCCAGCTCTAGATCGCCCAGCTGTGACATAACAATCGATCCCAGCCCGAGAAGAAGGCTCATCGCGGTAAAACTATTGGGAATCGTGTAGCGAAGAATGGCCAAGGTCTTGTTGAGGCCTCTTATTCAGCGATCGCGGACTGTCATTCTGCATGTGCGGGCAGGCCAAGACCAGCCGAATCTTCAGTCCGGGCTCAGTTTCCACTCACCCCCAACGGCCCGCGCGGCAATACAAGCTGCATTGGAACGCCGTCACGCACGATATCGACGACTACATTTCCCTCTTTTTCGCCCTGCATGATTCGACCCGCCATGTCCATCATGCTGAAGACACGTTCGCCATCGTAGCGAACGATCTCATCGCCCGGTTGCAGGCCTGCATTCTGCGCCGGTGAGTTCGGGATCACGCTGCCGATACCGACTGACGTCGATCGGCCGTTCGCCAACAAAAATCGCTCATAATCAGCATCCCCCAGCTCTGCACGCAAATCACTGTTCTGGGAAAATCCCCGTCCGACAAAGACCTGCTCTTCGTTCCCTCTCATGGCATCGTAACGCGCCTGCAACCGTTCCATTTGCAGCTCCGCCTCGCGCTGCACAATCCAGACTGCCTGATCGGGCGGGAAACCGGCTTCAACGAGCCTGTCTATCTGACCCTGCGTCGATCTGACACCGAAGCGTCGGGCCCGGAATGCCTCTCTCCTCTCTTCCCGCGCCGACAATGCCGGCTCATCGGGTTCTGAGGGTTCCGCGGACTCTGCATTCCGCTGCTCGATCTCCTCACGCAGTACGAGAATCTCCACCTCCAGCAACTGGCGAACCTCTCTTTCCTCGATTATTGCCAGCTCCAGTGCATGGATACGTTCCTCCACAGGCGCCGTCGCATCGAATGAAGAAATACCCGATTCAGATGGGTCAATCTGCTGTGTATCTGAGGAGAGGAGAGACGTCTCGATCCAGCTTGCGGCTGCAAAGCCGACAACCAGGCTGATACCAATGGCGAAAGTGAGTTTTTTCATGCCGGTCATGCTCCCGATCGGGATTTTCGAATATCGTCGTATTTTCTTTGATTCCCGTTGAGCCGACAGGTTCCGGGCATCAGGAAGCGTCAGACCGCCAAAAAGCGTGATAATCGGCCGACCATATGGTCTGATCTCCCGATGAGCAGTACACAAGACAGAGAGGGTGGCACATTGGTTTCCAGATCACGGGTACTCCAGGCCGGCTATTTAGTAATCGCGAGTCTGGCGCTTGCAGCCTGCGCCGATAAAGGCCGGGACGAGGATGCAGCAGCAGAGGCTGCGGCGGCGGCGGCTACCGCGTTAGTCAACACGATCGCGACAGAGTTTGTCGATGCTTATTACGCACAGTTCCCCGAGGAAGTGTATGAGGTCGGCTATCCCGATGCCCCGATGGATCGCTTCGGCGATCACAGCACGGCAAGCATCGCCGCGTGGAATGGACAGGTCGATGGCTGGCTCGAGCAGCTCCGCAGTATCGACGCCACAGTCCTGGAGGGCACTGCAGCAGAGTCAACCTACGGGTTCGCACGCGAAAGAATAGAAGCGATTGCGGCTCGCCGTGTCTGCAAAATGGACTGGTGGAACATCAGCCCGACCTGGACGGGCTGGCAGCCACAACTCGTTGCAACTTTGGCCGTCCAGCCAGTTACCACAGCGGAAGAAAAATCAGATGCACTGGCGCGACTATCCGACGTCGCTCGCTACCTGGAAACCGAAGTCGAAATTCTCCGCGAGGGCATGGAGAAAGACTATCTCGCGGCCAAGTCGAACGTCGCCGCGGTCTTACAGCAGACCGAGGCGCTGATCGCCTCGCCAACCGAGGAGTCACCGTTCTTTGATCCGGCCAGCCGCTCGGACGATGCGGAGTTTGCGAACCAGTACCAAGCGATTCTAGAGGGCGAAGTTCACACCGCATTGAAAAATTACCGTGACTTCCTCGCCGACGAATACACAGGCAGAGACAAGGTCGGCGTCTCAGGGAACCCGAACGGACAACTATGCTACAAGGCATCTGTCCGTTATCACTCATCGCTGCAAATATCTCCGGAAGACATTCATCGTGCAGGTCTCTCCGAGATGAGCCGCATTCAAACCGGGATGCATCAAATCGCCAGGGAGTCCTTCGGCACGGAGGACCTGAAAGGCCTGCTGGAGACGCTGCGTACGGATCCAGAATATACATTCGACAGCGAGGAGGCCGTGCTCGAGTACGCGCGTGCCGCCGTAGCCCGCGGCAAGGCGGAAGTCGGCAACTGGTTCGGCTACGTTCCGGATGCAGCCATGATCGTCAAACCCTCACCCGCCTATGAACAGGACTCGGGCGGTGGTTTCTACTCCGCCGGTTCCGTCGATGGCAGCCGGCCGGGCACCTATCAGGTAGGAACCTATAACCCACAGGGCATCAGCAAAGCCAGCATGGAAGCGACGGCTTTTCACGAGAGTTATCCCGGGCATCACATGCAGATGGCCATCGCATTGTTTAACGAGGATCTGCATTCGATCTTGCGATTCATGTTCGTGTCCGGCACGGTCGAAGGCTGGGCTTTGTACACCGAAAGACTGGCAGATGAAATGGGCCTGTACTCGAGCGAGGTGGGCCGATTAGGCATGTTGTCTAATGAAGCATTTCGGGCCGCAAGGCTCGTGGTCGATCCGGGCATGCATGTCATGGGATGGACTCGCGAAGAGGCTATCGAATACATGCTCGAACACACGGCCGAGGGTTACAACAGTGTCGCCTCCGAAGTAGATCGCTACATCGCCGTGCCCGGACAAGCAACCTCGTACCTGCTTGGCAGCCTGGAAATACAGAGACTGCGTCGTAAGGCAGAAGAAAAACTGGGCGAGCAATTCGACATCAAAGCCTTCCATGACATGGTCATTGCCAACGGCAATGTATCTCTGCCGATGCTTGCCACAGCTGTTAACGCCTGGATCACACAAAGACTCCGCGACTACGAATAAGCGCCTGCCGGACATTTCCGGCAGGTACACCACAAAAGTGTGGCCGGATTACTGGTGGTTCAACAAGTTTGGGCTATTGACGAGCGGAACCAGATGACCCATCGAATGGGGGTCGAATCGCTCTATTCCGTCTGGCAGAGAGGCGTCCGCAAGCTCGGTCGCCATCGTTTCCACCGCCGATTTGGCTACGTACAGATCAGCGGTCGATCGATGACAACCGAAGACATATCAGGCCCTGTTTGGGTCATTGCAAAACCGAGACTGAGCGGTCGTTGCAGTATGTGGCCCGGGACAGGGGCTGCGGCGCCGGCCCCCCCCAAGGCTCAGCGCCGTCAGGACTAATTCACGAATGGGACGATTTTCTCGTCGATCGTAAACTTGATGTTGCTCGCCCGGCTGATCAGATTTCCTTGGTGATTGAAACCAATATCGATATCAAAGTCGGCTCGCTCGGCCGTTTTCAGGAAACTCGCCAGCTTTCGAGAGGCTTTGTCATACTGCCCCTTGTCGAACTTCTTTTGAATGTCCCGGGCTTCCTTCTTGAGCTTGTCGAAATCATTATCTTTTTTCTTCTTCTTTTTCTTTTTCTTCTTACCCTTGTCCTTGTTATCAAGTGCGGGCTCGGCGTTTTCAACGGCCTGCAGCAAAGAATCTATCTTTGCACTGGTGAGATCTATGAAGGCCTGTGTGACGTCTTGAGGATCAGAATTGAAGTCGAGACCGAAATCGATATGCATACCAACAACAAAGAACGACAACCGGCGTGTTCGGCCGCGAGAGCTGCCACAGTCAAAGGTAAGCTCAAGCGCCCGGCCTTCAATTACATCAGCACTATCATCCGGCTGCCAGACCACAATATCCTGCAGCTGCGGGTCACCGGTGATCGGCCGATCGCAGCCAAGCGGGTTGTTGACGAAAACCTCTGGGAACACCGTGCTTAGTACAGTCCCCTCCAGAATTTCTATGTTCGTGTCTGTGACCAGGACCTCGAATTCGGGCGAGCCGCAGAATTCAGGAGGGATGATCAGCGCGCCGTCAAAAAGAACCAGCGGTGTCAGCCCGTCGCAGCGACCGTTTGCATCCGCCCTCGGGTCGACAAAAAACGTTGGCGTTTGCGTTATGGTTGCGCCTGGCGGTACCACGAAGTTGTCCGGCAGCACAATTTCCTGGCCGCCCGTGGGATTACATCCACCGGCCGTGGCGGTGCAGTCTTCAACAGGAACCTCAACCGGTGTCGATAGCCGGGTAACATATCCATCCTCTACGCCGGCATTGGCCGCCTGCAGCGGGTCTACGACAGGAAAGTCGGTGCTGAGTGTACTTCCAGTCACGACGAGTTCACCCGGGCCAAGTACATGTATGCCATTGCTGCCGCTGTCAGATAGCGAGCCTCCCAGATACGTGGAGAATTCAGCCGTTGATCCGTCTGCTGACAACTGCGTGACAATTGAATCAGAAACCCCGCCGAAAGTTGCCTGAATTGGGTCAACAACCGGATAATCCGGGGAGCCGGTGTAGCCCGTGAAATAGATTCGATCGGCCGAATCGAGCTTCAGGCCCCAGGCAAAATCTTCGCCCGTGCCACCGAAGTAAGTGGAGAACAGGAACGCTGTGCCGGTCGGGTTCAGTTTGGAGATCACGGCGTCGAATGAACCAGACAAGGTCGGCTGCAACGCGCTTGATACCGGGTAATCGGTAGAGCTCGATTGACCGGAGACAACGACGTTGTCCGACGCATCGACAGCCAGTCCTTCCAAAAACTCGTCACCGGCTCCGCCCAGGTAGGTGCTGAAGAGAATCGATGTTGCGCTGCCATTGAGTTTCGCGAGCCATCCGTCATTGAAGCCTGGCGGGCCACCAGAAGCCGGCTGGACTACACCCGCTGTGGTGGGAAAATCTGTCGACGTTGTCCAGCCGTTGACGTAGAGATTGCCGAAACTATCGAAAGCAAGGTTTCGACCAGTATCGCGGCCGCTGCCGCCGAAGCAGGTCGCAAACAGCAGCGTGCCGGCCGGCGAGTATTTCGCCACGAAAACATCGGCCGACCCCGGTTGGGCGGCTGCGACGCATGCTGCCGATATAACATGTGTTGCGGGAAAATCTGCCGCACCCGTGTTGCCGATGACATAGACGTTGTCGCTGCCATCGATGGCAAATCCGCGGATTTCCTCAAAAGGATGGAATATATCGAAGCCGCCCAGATAGGTTGAAAATATCAGGCTGCTGCCATCGGGCGCCAATTTGGCGAGGAAAGCATCTTCATCATTGCCAAAGGTGTCGTTACCACCGGCATAGGTGGTTTGTGCGGCGCCCACTGTGGTCGGGAAGTTCGTCGAGCTGGTACGGCCACCGACAAGAATATTTCCGCCGGAATCCAGTTCCATGTTCTGTACGCTGTCACCGCTGCTTCCTCCGAGATAGGTCGAGAAGATCAGGCTAGCGCCGTCCGGCGCGATCTTGGATATGAAAATATCACCAAATAAAAGGGCCCCGCCGCCACCGCCATAGGCAGGTTGCAACGCTGTGACCGTCGGAAAATCCACCGAATCCGTATCTCCGGTGACGATGACTGCGCCATCGGCCTCCATTCGCACGGCGCGGCCACTGTCATTGCCAGAGCCGCCGTGGTAGGTGGAATAAGAAATGATCGGATCGATTACGAGTGGCTGGCTCTTGTCATAGCTGGCCAGCGTGAAAATTACGTCGTGGTCTTCGCCGATCTGGAACTGGCCATCAATCACGGTGCGGCTACCCTCGACTTCCTGATAGATCGCTGGAGCCCTGTGCACAAGATCGCCCGCCGGAGTTTTCAGAATCAAATCGCCATCATCGGAGATCCGGAGATCGTCGACCCCTGAAAACGCCAATCGAATCTGGCTCGAATCGGCGCCCGGCGCGACATGAAAGTCGTACCGGAGCCGACCTTCTATGCCGTGGAAAATGACATCAATGCCGGAATAGACCTCATGGTACGTGACCGTCGAAAAGTGCGGCACATCGGTGACCCAATCGTCCGGATCTGAACCTTTAAAATACGCGCTGCGCCCTGCATGTCGGTCGTTTCCCGTGATCGCCACTAATTCTTCCGCTCCGACGAAACTCATGCTGACAACCGCAGCGACAGAATCCTTGTCACCGGCGGCGGGTAGTCGCATCACAACGTCGGTCTCCCGCAGGAACGCCATCATTCCACTGGATCTGTGTATATACTGGACACTTGCGTCGGTCTGACCCTTGTTCTCCTCAAAATAAAGCGGCAACGACAGGCTCCAGCCTGGCGCGTTTTCCGCATCGTTCGCAATCGCGATCGCGCCGGTGATACGCGCTTCGGGTATCGTGTTTGCCTGCACCAGCCCGGCACCGATGACCAGGCATGCCGTCAATCCAGCAGTCAAAATATGAGCTAAGCGATACTTGCATTCCATTTCTGATTCTCCCTTTTTCTGATTCTCTGTCCCCGGAGCGTACTGATGCGATGATTTTTTCATGCGCCTTGAGTTCGATGATGCGAGACCGTATTGACGCGTTGCTGCCGTATTTGAACCCGGCGTCCGAATCGAAGTTACTTTAGTTGTCGCCGAATAATGTTAAGGGTCGCCAGCCAGGCGCCGATTGAGCTGAGATGTCGTTGATCCAGATACTTCTTGGCTGCAACAACATGTCGCCATCCCAACTCAACTACCTTTCGGTTGCCAGATGGTCCTGGTGACCTCGGAGGAAAATTTTCCTGCGCTCTCTCAGGAAGCACTTACCTGTGGCATTCCGTCCCCGTCTTTAGGCGGGTTTCGCTTTATCGTTTGTTGTTCTCCCTTTATACGCCTAGCCGTTGGAAAAAACCTGATTGTTAACATAATCGGGCTTGTTCGAGTGACCGGGAAAGCTGCAATGGGTCGAGGCTGTGTCAAAAGAGCCTTGATTTTGATGTCAATGGGACAGCGCGCCACATTGACAATGAATCGCAAGCGACGAAGACTTCTGGTCCCAATTTTAGTCACGTGCCAATGGAAATGCAGATCGTATTTACTACCGCCGCTCGTGATTTTGCGTTTTGACACAGGCTCGGTCGAAAGCAGACCATTTTCTTTTAATTCTGTAGCAACGTTACAAGCTAGATGATTGCCGTTATTCAAAAACACTTTTTTGCCCCCCGGCAGCCCCTTGTATGGGACCCATTACAGCAACAACAGGCCAGTTCCTCCCAGGCGTAGGCGTTCTGCGGATCCATGCGGATCGCGTCGTGGCAAGCGGCAAATGGATCCGTTACAGGTTTGACCGATGATGTTCAATCGATCCTTACGTCGACGGATTGGAACGTCTTTATCTGTTAGACGTGCTACGTTCAGCCTATTCCAGGCCGTCCTCGAAATCGGTTATAGCCAACTGTTTTTCGGTTTCATCAAATCGCCAGGGAGTCCTTCGGCACGGGGGATCTGAAAGGCCTGTTGGAGACGCTGCGTACGGATCCAGAATATACCTTCGACAGCGAGGAAGCTGCTCTCGAGTACGCACGTGCCGCCGTGGCCCGGGGCAGCGGCGCCGGGCCCCCAAGGCTCAGCGCCGTCAGGACTAATTCACGAATGGAACGATTTTCTCGTCGATCGTAAACTTAATGTTGCTCGCCCGGCTGATCAGATTTCCCTGGTGATTGAAACCAATGTCGGTGTCAAATTCGGCCCGCTCGGCCCTTTTCAGGAAACTCTCCAGCTTTCGAGAGGCTTTGTCATACTG
>Ga0255053_10001941_pt1 | contig 11168 bp, 22 predicted proteins | sample JV7_2_22_MG_FD_188635 | JGI IMG/M metagenome (GOLD analysis project Ga0255053, IMG submission 188635) | Seawater microbial communities from Jervis Inlet, British Columbia, Canada - JV7_2_22 | ecosystem: Environmental > Aquatic > Marine > Inlet | place: Canada: British Columbia | collected...
ATAATCTGGTTAAGCATTTTCTTGGCCTTATCGGTTTTCATAACCACCCCTGAGCTTTGTAGATGTCACGCAACTCAAACAGAATCAAAGTAATGCTTACTCATCAAAATAAATCCGGTTGCTTATTTGGATCAGGCTTACATTTCCTGATTTCTGCCTCAATTGCTTCCCGCCAATCTGGTGGGTAGTGGGCAAAACAATGAACCCCCACACCGTATGTTTTTTTGGCATTTTCCTTCGGCGGCTGCGTGCCATGAGCGCGGTAATACTTTTCCTGCATAATTTTACCGACCGCCCACATAGTGTGGTTATCAGGCTCCAGCTTCATATCCCTACAAACATTCGGGATGGTGATCCAAAGCTTGGTAAATGCTTGAGAGGGTCTACGCATCCCTATACAGCGATGCCTGTAGTACCAGCTCCGCATCTTCCAGCGACAGCCGCATGGCCCGAAACACTACCTCGCTCCGGTCATTGGTCTTCGCCGCAAACACGCATTGAAATAATTCCTTCATCGCTTCCGCGTCCATAATATGAGAATCCCCAGTTTCAGGATTCTTCAGTCTCAGTAGTGTCTTGTCAGTCATTCTTACTCTCCAGTATCTTGTTAACTTCATCAAATGCCGCCAGTGCCTTCGCTTTGTCACCGGGCGGCTTCGGTAATGCTGTCGGGTACTGCTCATCAAATGTCTGTTTGCAGTACCCCTTGAATTTTGGCAGGCTCGGCGGGAACTCTTTATCGTTCTCCAGCGTGAACCTGAGCGCACGGTTTATCCGGGCAGGTGTAAGGTCGTTCAGAAACGCTGACCAGAACCTGTCCGGCTCTTCACCGAACTTGCTGATCCACGTCTGTCCGTACATGCCTACCATAGCGGCCCACACAGTGTGCGCATTACTGTGACCCGCAGACTCGACAACACGGGCCTTGGCATCCTTACTCTCAACAATCTCATCTTGCCATCGCTTCTGATTAATAAAAGTTGAAGGTAAAGGTATGTATGCGGGGTCTTTCCACTGAGGATTATTGTCTGCCTGATAGATCGTGCCTTGAAGACAGTTGTACTTATCCACGTCAGGCAGCTTGGCAAATTTCCTTTCGGCATCGGCCTTTCCCTGCTTCCGAGGATATGCAGACCACCATTGATCGAAAGTGGGTACAACATTAGGCGGCAGGCTTGTCATCGACCCTGAACATTCTGGTGATGTACTCGATCTTGTGGGGTGGTATCCAGTAGCGAAATCTCTCGCGACTGTAAGTGAGTTCCATGGCGTCATCCAGCCAGAACCCGTGTGTAAAATCCAGCAGGCCATCGGAATCGGTATTAAGAGGGTTAGACCATGCGGTGCGTGCATTATTATTGAATATGTATTTGCACTCGAAAATAGCCCTGACCGCGTTATTATTATCAGTCATAATTTAGCTCCTATTAATGGGACTATATTGTAAACATAATCTTTAGATTATGTCAAGATATTCTTTATGTTTACTCGGCAGGGAAAGGGGGTTGGTACGGACACCCGATGTTGATAACTTCGGTGTTTGTGTTCTTGGCGTGAAACTCTCTCAGGTCTTTCGCGTAATAAAGGCAAGCCTGCATATTCAGGGACTGGTGCGCCGTGATGGGTTTGATCACATGAACCGGGCCTGATGGCGTCATCAGCATGACGACTAAGATCACATCATTGATGCTACTGTACATCATTTGAATTTCAGAAAAAGTGGAGTGCCGTCACCCATCCATGCACCGGCAATCTCGGCAAGGTGCTTGCGTAGTGGTTCGTTAGTCATTCTGGTGGTTCCGGTGCGGTCATCTGGCCAGCCTCGTAATCTTTCAACAACTTGTCCCGCTTCTGAATAAAATAATCATGTTGGGCAAAATCATACCCGCAACCAGTGAGCCAAATACAGAAATCCTGTAGTTCCTCAATCTGAGATTGCAGCCTTTCAATTTGGTGGCCTGCTTTCATTAATGCGGCATCGTATTTCCCTAATGTGTTTTCATTAGAACACCCTGCTTTATGGGTAGGCCATTGCTTGCAAACTTTACAATATTTATCTATTATCTTTCTCCGGTGGTGGCGGGAGTGGTTGCCAGTGGGTAGGCTCAGTTACTTGAACATCTGCTGCGCAGTCAAACCAGCATTTCCCCATTTTAAACCCAGCGTATTGCCCGGCGTCTTTTTCGTACAGTAGGACGTTGATAGTAGCGCCCCCGCTACAAAACTGATCTGGTTCAGGCAACCTATCCTCAACACTAATCCACTCCCGTTCATCTATTACCGATAGCAGGTCGCGTATGGCTTGGGCGGCACTATGGCTGACCTCGGCACACCTATATTCCTCTGTTTCTGGGTTACCGTTAGCCACGTTTAAGAAATATGTTTCGCAGTGTTGCAGCCCTTTTAGCAGTTCGGTGTGATCGGGTTTGTTATTCATTATCTTTCCTTTCTATTTTAAGGCGCTTAAATTCACCATGAAACCAATCCATAGCTCCCGCGTGGAGCAATAACCAGTTACCGTTTTAAGTCCTCATCGTAGACCAGCAATGGTTGCTGCCCGCAGCGCTCTGCTACCCCAACAATACAATCATCATAACCATCGACAATCAGCATTTCTACATCAGGGTACTCTTCAGCAATATCATCAGCTTTGCTCATACATCACCTTCCCCCCACTGTAGACTTTATACATTATTCGCCTGCAAGCTGAACATTTATCCTGATCGATGTAAACAGGTAATGACTTCGGAGGCTTACCCTTAGTCCACTCCATAGCCTTCATCTTGGTCAGGACTTTACTCACACTCTTCACGGTTTCTGCTCCGCATGGACACTGCATTACCAAGGCACTCCTTCGATATCATTCGGGACATAGTTTTCCCCAACCATGATTGGCCCTTGTCTCATTACGCATCTATCCTTGTAGTACTTACCGGCCTTCTTGTCGTAGTAACTTTTCCGCATCAAGCAGGGGAATTTCCTTTCCTTTTTTGCTATTAAGTTTGCTTTCCGCTTGTCACGCTTCTCCCGCTTGCGCGGGGTTATGCAAGGGAAATCTTCGCCGTTAGCAAATTTCTTCGCATCGTTAAATGTGTCGAAGGATCGGAATCTTGCTTTAGACCATCCATCAACCAAGGCGCGGCACTCATCCCATGTCTCAACTACTACCGCACACTCACGGCCTTCTCTGACAGCGTACCATTTTTTTATTTTTCCCACGATTACCCCCTTCAAATCACTTCAAAAGTTTTTCCTGAAACACAGGTACAATCAAGTAGACTGCGGCTGAAACCCACTATTGAATTGATTATCTATCCAGTGTCAGCGACACCTATTAGCTCTCAGGGGCGGCATGTGTGCCGAACTGCAAAGGTTATACCCAATGCCTTAGAAGCGCCAATAACAGGTTAGTCAGCACTGATAGAGCCAGTTAGTGGTACACAGTGGTACCAGATAACACTTGACAGCAGGGCTAGATTCGATAAAGTGCGGAAACATAGGTCTGCACGGTTGTACAGATGTCCTTGGCACTTAGTGAGTCTGTCCCTTACCTGCTCTAACAGGGTTGATCTGGCAATATAGTAAACCCTCGGTCGGCCCCCTGTCAACCGGGGGTTTATTTTGTGTACAGTACTGAAAAACATAAATATTTTCTTGACAAAATCCAACTCCACCTTATACTAAATAGGGTCAGCTTTATATCGACGCGGTTCTCTACTGTTTCGATTCTTGTGTGTGTGTTTGGTTGACAATTTTGGCCCGTTGGTTTGATAGCTCCTTCCAACGGGCTTTTTTATTGGTTGTAGGAAGTTATAGGACGTTACTGGATGCTACCCACAATAGGAAGTGGCCCCGGCTGTAACCCGGCGAGCGGCTAGTCCGATGTAGGTTCGACTCCTACAGCATCCACCAAATCTTGCCCTCTTGATTCCGATGACTTTCGGTGTTTATTAATATATATAAATAAATACTTGACACTGTAAAGTTTTTCCTTACAATGCGCCCCTCGCTTGGAAGTGATAATACTGGGTAACCAGTAAAAAGGGGGGAAGTCCTATGTAACCCCACCCAATGATACTTCGGTATCGGGCCATTCCAAAGCAAGCTGAGCGCCCCGGTCAGGTACCGGGACTTCCATTCCGGTGGGAGATAGCTGTAAGTGAGTACGGATTTCGGGTCAATAACCAAAAGCCTTATCGAGAGATATTTCGTATTAGCGAACAGGGAGCTGCAAAGGGTAGGTCAGAGTCCGAGCAGGTATGTGAGGGCGAAGATCAGGTTAACCGGCGGTGGTCGAGAGATTATGTGTCGCAAAGCCAGCTTTATAGCCGACAGGCGAAAGGCATGTTATGTGTAGCATACCGGCCCCGCAAGGGAATGGTACTACCAGCAGTCGCACATGATAAGTAGGAGCGTTTAGCCCTTAACCGGGCACCACTCTCTGAAAGGTGTTTCGCAACACTTGGAAAGACGACTGTTGGTAGGGTACGAAAATTGCGTAACTCCATGCCCGCAAGGGAACATGGAACCGGAGAAGTCCCAAGCTGATCTGGTTTAACGTGGATCGCACTGTGGTGGCCTAGCGGCTAACGCAGGTAACTGAAGCGTTGAGTAGTATCTTATTTCAAGTCCGTTGCATGACTTTAAACTGCCGCAATGCACTTCAACTGCGGTGTGGGAAACCAGCCGTAGTGGATAAGGTAGCAACCATCAGCGGAACTGGTGGGTAATCTACCGAAAGGGGGTGTGATGGTGTACCTAGTCTCAGTACACCTACTTATTTACATCTTATACAGCAGTGGATCGATCTTCTTCGGTTCCATTCCAACAATAGTCGCAACATGTCGCACCCAGTAGGGTGGGATGATTCCCCGGTCACGCCATTCATTCACTTTCTGTGGATAGCACTTAACCTGAGCTATGTCCTGTAGCTTCCGGGCAAGCTTAGCCTGTGTCCCGCAGATTTTAATAGCTTTTTCTAATATGCGTCCGTTATTCTTTACTTTGAATCCTATAGATACCGGCATTATTGACCTCAACGGTGATAGTATAAATATAATATTTGCCTTCCTTAGTATAGTATGCTACCGTGTAAATGTATAGTGCAATTGTCACTATCGGTTTCAAGACCCTAACAAACGAGCTTAAAGGCTCTGGAGCAATATATGTTATTTGAAGACACAGGCGGAGCTGACTTTGAGCCAGCACCAACCGGCAACCACATAGCCCGGTGTATCCGCATCATCGATCTCGGAACGCAAGAAGATGAGTTCTACGGTAAAGACAAACATGAAGTATTTTTCATGTGGGAATTGCCGGAAGAAATCAAGACCTATGAAGTACAGGATAAGGTCACCAAGGAAAAGCGTACCGTCACCGAACCATTCACTGCATCAAAATTCTACACCATGAGCCTCGCTGAGCGAGCATGGCTGCGTAAAGACCTTGAGTCATGGCGCAGCAGACCGTTCACCGAACAGGAACTACAGGGATTCAACCCGAAGACCATCCTGTCAGCACCCTGCATGATCAACATTATCCATGAACCGAAGAAACGCGGTAAAGGGGTTAATGCCACGATCACTGCAATCACACCTTTACCGAAAAGCATGGTTGAAAACATGCCACCTGCTGTTCACGAACTGGTTTATTTCAGCCTGCGTGAGTTCGACGCGGCGTTACTGGAAAAGGTATCGAAAGGGTTGCAGGCCAAGATCAAGCGTTCCCATGAGTATGTGGCGATGCAGACCCCGCAACAACCAGAAGACCCATTCGCGTCACAACCAGCCCAGCAGCCAGTAGATATGGTTGCGCTTGGTCAGGCGGTTAGCGCGGGACATGTTACTGGTGAGCAGCAAAAGAAACAACCCGTAGATGACGGGTTTGACGATATACCATTCTAACCAATACCAATAGGAGCTAGAAAAACCTTATGGCACAAAAAGTATCTAAAGAATCATGCCTGCAATGGCTGTACCGCGCTTGGGGTGAAACCCAAAACAGTATCGATGAGAAGCACCCTCATGGGAAGATCGTACCTACCAAATGGACGGAAATACCTGCCTATAGCACGATCCCGGTGGTCGCGTTTAACTTAGGCTTCACCGCCAAGGCCAACGGGATACGAAGCCCGTACTGGGCTGACATGGCAGTCTTCCCAGATATGGAAATGGCTAAAACCCTGTTCGAAGCTTACGTGATTTATCAGCGTGCGAGTTCAGATCGTTCCAAGGAAGCGGCCAAGAAAGTTAAGGAGTCGGCACATCAGTCGGCACTTAATCAGTCGGCACTCGAATTGGTCGATCCCATTGGTGATCCTAAAGCCACAGAAGATCGTGAAGTTCCGGCGTTCCTGAAAATAAACAACCGTGATCCGATTATGGAACGGCTGGCCCGTATCGAGGTATCGTTGCAGGAGCAGCACTCGGAACTGGCTGCACTCAATCAGGGTGTTAATGAGCTACTGAAGGAGTGGTCTGAAGACGCCTGATGGATGACGCCGACCCCACCGGTTGGATATTGTATCGAGTGGCTTATAGCCATGAGTATCCCCGGTTGGGGTGGTGCGTCTATGAAGAAGCGGATGAACACAACCTTACTTTCAACTGTGGCCCATTCAAGTACGAAGATGAGGCCCGAGCAAAAATGCGAGAACTGAACGAATCGCAGGGAGTTAAAATTGATTGAACTAGCCGTGGTTATTATCTGCCTTGCCGGATGGTGGGCAGCAATGGTTTTCGATGTGGTCACCACCGAGTACCGCGACGATGACAAGACCGATCCCCTGTTCATGCGGGTGTATGGCTTGGCATTTGTAGTCGGGGTCTACGGCCTGTACGGATTGATACCGGCATGAGTGAGTGGAATGACATCAGTTTTGCCAACTTCATCAAGTCAATGCGTCCATGGGATGCAGAAATTTACTGTAACGGCAAGCGAGCTATCGTTGAGGTAGCTGGCCGGTGTTACAACCATAAAGGGGGATTCAAACGACTGGATCACTCCGACCCTTTCATCCGTACAGAAGACTGTTGCGGTTTATATCCACACTGTAAGCGAGAGCGAAGAACCAACCATGAGTAGAACATTATTTAGCAACCCAATCGAGATTAAGATTTCACGGGCCGACCTGATCGAATTGATCGAGCAAAGCCTTAACCGGGATTATCTTTACGGTGACCACAAGGTGCTTGAAATTGAAATGCACCCTATGAGTCAGAAAGTCCTGACCATCACGGTGGGGCCAATGCCGGAAGATGAGCCAGTGCCGGAGCTAAGGCACTCCTTCGATATCATGGAGCCGGAAATCACTAAAGAAAATCTGGAAGAACCAGCATTTTAATATGAAGACCGCCCTATTTTTCGTGTTTGTACTGTTCGACCTTTTGCTATTTGCGGTCGGCGTGAAGTGGTATAGAGGTAGGAAAAAAAATGAAGATAACTAATAAATCCCTGCTGCCACAAGCGATGGTACACGCCGTCACCCATGATCGTTATGATCCGGGTGACGGTGACATATCCTGCACTGGCCTGATAGGCCCAGCGCAAATCCGCAGGCTCAATGAGGTACACGGTGGAGAAACAACCGAAGACGCGAGTGACCGTATCTGGTCGCTCATGGGTTCAGCCGTGCATTACATCATCGAGAACGCCACCAGTGACATGAAAGAAAAAGGTCTGTGGCACAAGGACTCGATATCCGAGCGGCGGTTCTATGCTGAAATGGATGGCAAGAAAATCTCCGGGCAGATCGACATATTTGAGACTGATGACCATGGCATGGCTGAACTGAGCGACTTCAAGTTGACCTCAGTATGGTCGGTCAAGGATGCCCTGACTAAAGACGGCAAGGCCGACTGGGATGCCCAGTTGAATATCCAGCGCTGGCTCATGCACATGAATGGTATTGATGTAAAGAACCTGTTCATCGTCGCCATGGCCCGTGACTGGAATAAGTCGGGCAGTATGCGTGATCCAGACTACCCACCGAAGGTAGCCAAGATAGAAATCCCGATGTGGACACTCCAGAAAACCGAAGGTTACATCCAGTCACGCCTCAATGCGCACTTCGGGAAGCACATACCACAGTGTACACCGGACGAATGTTGGGAAAAGCCAACAATGTATGCCTTAAAGAAGAAAGGCCGTCAGAGCGCTCTCAGGGTGCTTCCTGACGAAAAGCTTATTATGCCCTATGCCGCCGATAAAGGGGTGGCTACACAAGACCCGGATGATGGGCACTGGGAACTAAAGAAAGATCACTACATTGAAGTTAGACTGGGTGAGCGTAACCGCTGCCTTGGCTACTGCGAAGTAGCTCCGTTCTGTGAGCAGTACAAGGACTGGAAAAAACATGTAGAGAGTCAGCAGGTATCTGAACAGGAGAGTTAATATGACAAGTGGAGCCGATGTTTATAAATTGAGTCCTGCCTTGCATGACACCATGTTTATCAAACATAGTGACGGCAAGGGCTGGTACGTGACAGCAGTGCATGGTGGATGGATATATCGCTGGTACTCTGACATTCACCCCCAGACCGGACACTCGGTATTCGTGCCCTACCCGGTATCTCCGTTTGATAGTGAACCCGATGTCGTTGATTGATACCGATGAATACACCTTCGGGTTTGGCAAATACAAGGGCCAGTTCTACGGTGATGTCCTAGATATCGACCCGTGGTATATCAAGTGGTGCAATGAAAGCATCGAGTGGTTTAATCTTCCAGACAACGAAGCAGACTACGTTGAATCCATGTGTGCAATCAGTGATCGCCCCAGTGACCCACTCGACTACACCTAACGCATCAGCTCCTTAGCTTCTTCCTCAAGGCGTTTCAACGAACCAAGGTACCGGCCCTTCTGCTGCATGTACTCCGCTTTACTGATCTTGCGCTGCCAGTGATCCTTCTCCAGAAAGTTTAGCCGGTGACGAATGGCCTGCACGGTGCGCTCGATATTCATCGCCTTCAGTGCCATGCCGTACTTAACATCATGTGGTGCCATCTTAATACCGAATGAAGATGCCAGAGCGGGCATTATCTCATACTGTCGGCCTAACCTGTCACGGCCACCAGTAGTTGCGATCCCAATCTTATCCCAGTAGTACGAATAAGGTATCCATGGTGCTGACGGCCCGTATGCTTTCCACATCCAGTCCATGGTCTTCTCAGTTCCGGTTACCCAGTCGTCGGCCAGTGGATCGACAATCTCTTCACCGAAGAACCCGGTCTTGTTCAATGTGAACTCAAAAACCATTGCTATCGGCCCTGTAGGCATCACAGAGGCTGGTATAATTGGCAGGGCAGCGTGATATTGCTCCCGATCAAATACATCACCCACCGGTATTAGACGCCTCACGTCCCAGAATGTCGGGTTATTACGCTTGTCGTTCCAGCCCATACGGATTAGCCGTGGTGCCCCAATCCATGTGTGGCCTGACACTTCATCGCGTAGTGATTTGCGCTCCCTGTCTTCATCACCCCCGGACAGCGCGTAACCAAGTGCGTTCATGCCGTAGGCAATGGTAAAGTACTTCGCCATCTTCCATGGGCGCTGCATAATAGACTTGGCTACAATCGGCACAGCCCGGTAGGTGTATGAAATAAATGGCAGAACAGTAGCCTTCGCTGCATTGATCCATGGCGCACTGATATCGTAGTTCAGGAACTGGTCACGGGCCGACATACCAGCCTCGATTGCATCCATACCCTGATTTCTACGCCGGATATATGTTGCCATTCTGAAAACTTCATCTTCGTGCTGGTAGTAGTTCAGCATCTTCTGATCGAGTGCCCGCAGTCCAACCTTGCGGCCCTTGATATCGACACCTTGCCACAGACCATCCAGCAGCTTCATCATGAAAGCGAACTGCTTGTTGAATGGTAGCTTTTCCATGCTCAGCATCATTTCTTCCAAGCCAACTGGCTTCGTGTCAGTTGCCAAGTGGATTTCATCAATCAACTTGTCCAGCACTTCGTTCTTCAGTTCCATTTCAGCGTAGCTGGCACCAAATGTGCCATTGGCCTTGGCTTCTTTGAAGATGTCACCCTTCGCCCGCATTTCCTTGATTGCCTGATACAGATCGGAGAAACGCACATCGGCCATATCCATCAAGACCATGTTCGACATGATGTTGTTGAAGTGAACCACCGGGTTGCGTGCAGTTTTGTTCAGCTTGAACGTGGTCATGATCGTCTTCCAAATACTGGCCTGCTGCATCTGGTTAACCTGATTCAAGTCTTGGTATATCTCGGCCCTGACTACCCGGCCTGCCAGCGCACCATAGACTTTCGCCTGTGACTTTTTAATGCCGGTAGCTGGCACCCGAACCCATTCAGCCCCGGTCACCACACCGCCACGTTGTGTAGCTGCCTGAGCATCCATAATCAGACCATCCAGTTGTGCCTGCTTTTCTTCGGCCTTCGGCATTGTCCATGCTTCGTTCTCAGCAATTTTCGAAAAGAACTCACCGTTAGCCAAGTCATGCGCCAGTAGCGCGAAGGTCTTACCCACGGTGTACCGGGCATCGACTATCTCACCCATTTCCTCACGCTCGGTCTTGGTGAAGTCGCGCCACAACTTGACCCGGCCTTTGCCCTGACCCCGGACTACAAATTCTTCGGATGTATATCCTTCCTGATCGAGTGGTGATAGGGAATAGTAGGTGCGTAATGATTTCTGACCATTGGCTGACATCTGCCTGATCTGGTAGATAGTCATGCCGTCTTCAATCTCTTCCAGCCCAAGGTCTTCCTTTAATTTATCCGGCTTCAGGAAGAGAGACTTGCCCCGTTCCATAGTTTCTTCGCCGGATATACGGTGACGCTTGCCAGTGATGCTGTCGGCCCATTTCTGTAGTCCACTGCGATTCTGTTCGTACTGCTGGTAGACCCGGTGCAGGTACATGCCTTTGTTACGGTCGTATGATTCCTGTGAGATTAACCCGTATCCAACTGCTTCCTGTCCCAGCACTTCAACCCGTTTGCGTATCGGTTCGGTCACAGAATCCCACGCTTCATCACGCGGTGCTTCATTGGTCAGGATTTCGTGAATGTTCTTGGCATCCGCATCGGTCACGCCCAGAGATTCCATGACCGCGATAATGTCCCTGACCTCATCGATCAGCATGGCTTTTTTCGAGGCAACCGATGCCTTCAGCAGTTTGAAC
>Ga0255053_10001943_pt1 | contig 11161 bp, 7 predicted proteins | sample JV7_2_22_MG_FD_188635 | JGI IMG/M metagenome (GOLD analysis project Ga0255053, IMG submission 188635) | Seawater microbial communities from Jervis Inlet, British Columbia, Canada - JV7_2_22 | ecosystem: Environmental > Aquatic > Marine > Inlet | place: Canada: British Columbia | collected...
CAAATTTCCGCCAGTGCATTTTCTCGCCAAGTTGCCAGCCGTGATCCGACCAGATCACCACGATCGTATTATCGGCATAGGCACTTTGCTCAAGGGCGTCCAGCAACCGTCCAACCATTGCATCGGCGAAAGCGATGGAAGCCAGGTAACCCTGAACACCCTTTTCCCACTGGTCCGCTTCAATTACGTGTTTGTGGTAATTCCCCCCTCGGGTAATGATTTCTTTGGCTACCGGCCCCAGGTCTGACAAGTCGTTTTCAAGAATATCGGGCTTCTTGATATTCTCCAGTGGGAAACGGTCAAAGTACTCCTGGGGAACGTGCCAGGGGAGGTGTGGGCGGTAAATGCCAGCGGCCAGGAAAAACGGTTTGTCGTGTGCTTTTTCGAGTTGTTGGGTAATGTAATTGACCGTCTCGAAGTCGCCCGTCTCCTCGTCCGTGATTGTTAAAGGTCCCCAATCAAACATGTCGTACATGTATTTGAAAGGCGGCATGTTGGCCGGTTGTTTCTCCGGGAAATTGTCATCGGGCATCGGGTTGAGGATGCTCGGATAATAATCATCCCAACCATCAACATCGACCTGGCCATAGTGAAAGATTTTGCCGGCGCCCGCCGTGTAATATCCGTTTTGACGAAAATGCTGCCCGATCGTCTGGACACGCTTTAATTCGGGGACCTCTCGCCACTCCTGGTAATTGGAATACATGCCGGAGTTATAGGTGTGCAGGCCCGTCAACGTGGCAGAACGGGAAGGGTTGCAACCTGGGCTCGGTGCGTAGTTGCGGGTGAAATTCACTCCAGACTCGGCAAACCTGTCGAGAGAAGGCGTAAGGGTCTGTTCGTGCCCAGCCAGGGTTCCAACCCAGTCATTCATATCGTCCAGGGAAATGAAGAGCACGTTGGGGTGCTTGATAAGTTCTTCTGATTCTTCGCCGGATGAACAGGCAGAAACTGACACCAGGACGAGTGTTGCTGCCACCCATCGGAGAAAAGTTATCGTGTGCATAGACGTCCCGACCTATTGTTCTTCCATTGTCAATCAAATGCCCCGACATACGTCGGCTTGATCTGGCACTTTACTCTGACCCCATCTATTTGTGTGATGGCGGACAGTAATCCAGCCGCTCGAATCTGGCAAAAAATAATTATAGCGAATAACGATATATCGCTTGACGATATATCAGAAAACGTTATAATAGGCATACCTATTCAACGGAGGTTCTGCCGTGTCACGTGAAAGCCTTTCCGAACCAAGTTTTTACATTCTGCTGTCACTCAGCGAACCGCTGCACGGCTACGGCATTATCAAGAAGGTTGAAACACTCAGCTCAGGCCGCCTGAAACTGGGTGCCGGTACGCTTTACGGCGCGCTGGATAAGATGGTGAAGAAGAAATGGATTTCGCATCACAAGCCGGGGAATGGGTCGAGCCGCAGGAAAGTCTATAAATTGACTTTGCTTGGGCAGCGGATTTTCGAGAACGAAGTCAGTCGTCTGCGCGAACTCGTGAAACACGGTCAGCAGGCGCTCAAGACAATTCAGGAGACGGTTGATGAACAGGACTGAAAAAGTTTCCAAGTGGAAGTTTGGTTTTTTCCTGGTTTGGCAGGAAGGGCGGGAGAGCCGCTGGTTAAAATCAATGTCTGCCCAGGGCTGGCATTTGAAGCAGGTGATGGTTTTCCTTTACCGGTTTGAGAAAGGCGAACCAAGGGACTACGAGTACTCATTCGATTTCATCACCGGGGGAAGAACGGATTTGCAGGAATACCGTGGGCTGGTCGAAGACACCGGCTGGCAGTACATCGACAACATGGGTGGTTGGCAGTATTTTCGTATCGATGCCGACAAGGCGGAAGGTGCCGAAATCTATACTGACATTGACTCACTGAAAGCCAAGTACCGGCGTGTGCTGGCGTTCCTGTGTCTTTCCGGTTTTCCATTGGCCATGATGTTTATGACCGGCAGCCTGGACCGGCTCGTGGAGAACAACTCACCGCTTATCTACCCGATCGTCGTGATAATGGTGATGTTGCTGTATGCCATCTTTCGATTGACAATCATGATGCTGCGAAAACAATAGCAGCGATGAAGTTCTGCCAGTTGAGTTGCAGCCCGCACAACCATAAAGGGGTCAGAGCCCTTTATTTGTGGTCCATAGTTATAAGGTCTTTTTTGCGAGAATCTGGCGTGACCTTCAGAAGGTAAATCCATTCAAACTGCGAGCACGCCATGAGTAAAACCATCAAAGCTGCACAAACACTCCTCTCACTGGTCTGTCTTCTGCTCGCCTCGTGCGCACAAGACTCTCAAAACGAAACAGTGGTTGTGGATCAGACGCAAAACATTCCAGCCTGGTTCGTAGACGGCAAGTTCGGGATGTTCATTCATTGGGGACCCTATTCCGTACTCGGGGGGGAATGGAACGGACAACAAATCGAACAGGGGGACATAGCGGAGTGGATCATGCAGCGGTTCCAAATTCCGGTGGAGGAATACCGGAAGATCGCGGCCACATTCAACCCAACCGAGTTCGATGCCCGGGAGTGGGTGTCGCTGGCCAAGAAGACCGGTATGAAGTACATCATCATCACGTCCAAGCATCACGACGGCTTTGCCATGTATGATTCCCGGGTCAGCGATTACAACATCGTTGACTACACACCTTTCAAACGCGACCCCATACGAGAGCTGGCGGAGGCCTGTACCGAGGCCGGCATCAAGTTTGGCGTCTACTATTCCCACCGGGAGGATTGGGAGCACCCTTACGCCTATGGGAATTTCTGGGATTTCGATTCATCGCAAACCAACCTGGATACGATGGATCATCCGGAACTGTTTCGCCAGTACCTCGACGAGAAGTCCATCCCCCAACTGACGGAACTATTGACCGAGTACGGTCCCATGGGTGTCATCTGGTTTGACCGGGGGATGTACACCCAGGAGCAGGGACGGGAATTCGCCGACCTGGTTCACGACCTGCAGCCGGGGACCCTGGTCAATGGCCGGGTCGGCCACTACGACAAGGAACTCCTGGGTGACTACCAGAGCATGACAGACAACGGCATGCCGATCGGGGGCATCGAGGAATACTGGGAGACGCCGCAGACTTTGAATGAGACCTGGGGTTACAGCCGACACGATAACAACTGGAAGAAACCCGATGAGGTGATCAGACGTTTGGTCACCATCGTGAGTAAAGGCGGTAACTACCTGTTGAACGTCGGCCCGACAGGGCAGGGAATCATCCCCGATCCGTCGGTTGAGATACTGAATGCGGTCGGAGACTGGATGCAACAAAACTCAGAAAGCATATATGGAACATCGCCATCTCCGTTTCCCTACGAACTACCCTGGGGGTACAGCACACGAAAGGGCAACCGGCTCTTTCTGCATGTATTCGACTGGCCCGGGAATGGGCAACTGAAGCTTGACGGACTGAATAACGAAATCAAGAAGGCCTACCCGCTGCTGAATCCAGAAGTGGCACTTGGTGTGGAACGGGACGAAACCGGCGGCCTCTCGATCGATTTGCCCGCAGAACCGCCGGATGCGATCAACTCGGTGATTGTGCTGGAGATCGAAGGTGAACCCGACATCGACCCCTATGTTGTGGAGCAGGGTGAAGATGACTCTGTCCTTCTGGACTACCTGTCCGCCTCCACCTCCGGAGCCGCCCAGAAACGATTCAACAGGCGAGGAGAGTCAGGTAATTTCCACATCTCAAAGATGCAGACTACCGATGATTTCGTGGAGTGGCATGTCCAAATGAACACACCGGGGACCTATCAGGTCGACATAACTTATGCCGCCAGGCCCGGATGGGAAAATGCTCACTACGTCCTGCAGATGGGTCCGGAGCAGATCGAGGCAGCGGTACAATCTACCCAAGGATGGTACGAATACAAGACTGAGAGGATCGGCCAACTCGAGGTGACGGGAGCCGGTCGGACCGTGGTGAGGATCTATCCCGGAGCCACCCTGGATCATTACCTGATGTATTTCAATAGAATAGAACTGCTGCCGTCCGAAGGCGAATAAGTCAGGACCCCCATCGCTTTTGCTAAACTTCTCCCAAGGTCCTCCTCTTGGAACCCTCACTCATGAGTTCACCAACGAAACCCGGAGACGCCGTATCGAGGCGTCAATTCCTGCAATCCTCGGCATTGGCGACCGCGGCACTTGGTATGGGGCCACTTGCACACAGCGACATGATGGCACAGGGAAGCCAACTCCAGCCACGCGCCCCGGGGCCCTTGTGCCTCTGGTATGACCGCCCCGCCAAGGAGTGGATGACTGAGGCCCTGCCGATCGGCAATGGTCCCATGGGGGCAATGCTGTTCGGTGGCACGGACCTCGAGCGGATCCAGTTCAATGAGATCAGCCTCTGGGGTGGCGACCGCATGCCCCGGCTGGAAAACAAAGAAGAAGAGGACATGGGCTATTACCAAGCCTTCGGCGACATCTTTGTCCGCCTTGGGCATGATCCGGCCGAGGTGAGCAATTACCGCCGGCAACTTGACATCGACCGCGCGATCCACAGCGAGGAATACGACTACAAGGGCGTTCACTATGTACAGACCGCCTTTGCCAGCTATCCGGCCAAAGCGATCATCGTTCACCTGACCGCGGACAAGCCCGCGTCTTACACGGGGCGCGTCTGGCTGACCGACATGCACGGTGCTGACATCGAGTTGGCGAATGACCGCTTCCAGGCGGTCGGCAAAGTGCCGAGTTTTGAATACGAAGCCCAGTTGCAGGTGCTGAACCAGGGAGGAAAGCTGGAGCGTGCCGCCCCGCAAAACGCCGGGAGGAGCCCGATGGCGCCGCTTGGCTTGAGCGTCAGAGAGTGTGACAGCGTGACGCTTATCCTGAGTGCAGGAACGAACTTCGAACAGGACTTCTCCAAAGAGTGGTTCGGTGAACATCCTCACGACAGGGTGACCAGGAATGTCGACGCCGCTGCCGGGCGAAGCGTCGATGAACTCCTGGCCGAGCATGTGGAGGATTACCAATCGCTCTTCCGTCGCTTTTCGATCAACGTGGGCGAGACCGCTCCGCAGCTGGCCGGCAAGAGCACGCTCGAGCGGCTGGAAGCATACACCCTTGATAAGACCTCCGATCCGGAACTCGAAGCCCTGTTCTGCCAGTTTGGACGTTATCTTCTGATCAGCTGTTCCCGGCCCGGCAGTTTGCCCGCCAATCTGCAAGGCGTGTGGAACCACAGCAACGAACCTGCCTGGGCCGGTGACTATCATTCGAACATCAACCTCGAGATGAACTACTGGCCGGCGGAAACGACCAACATTGCCGAATGCCACGTTTCTTTTATTGACTACGTCGATAGTATTCGCGAAATAAGCGCCCTGAACACCCGGCATCACTACGGAGATGTGCGCGGCTGGACCGTCCAGACCATGAACAACGCCTGCGGCATTTCTTACTGGAAGTGGAATCCTCCGGGGAGTGCGTGGTACGCCCAGCACCTGTGGGAGCACTACGCCTTTGGTCGCAATAAGAAATTCCTGCGCGAAACCGCTTACCCGATCCTCAAGGAGGTTTGCCATTTCTGGGAGGACCACCTTGTACGACGCCCGGACGGCACGCTCGTTACTCCCGATGGCTGGTCTCCCGAGCAGGGCAGGTACGGGCCCGAAGAAGGTGTCACCTACGACCAGGAAATCATCTACGACCTGTTCAGCAACACCATCGAAGCGGCGGATGAACTGGGCGACGACAAGGAATTCCGCGACCACATCGCAGCGATGCGGGACGATCTGCTCAAACCAGCCATCGGACGTTGGGGCCAGTTGAAAGAGTGGGAAGAAGACCGGGACGACCCCGAAGACAAACACCGCCATGTCTCGCACCTGTTCGCGCTTTTCCCGGGACGCCAGATCAGCATGGCACAAACGCCGGAACTGGCCGAAGCCGCCCGCGTGTCGTTAAACGCCCGCGGTGATGCCAGCACGGGCTGGAGCCGCGCTTGGAAAGTCAACTTCTGGGCGCGACTGGGCAACGGCAACCGCGCACACAAGGTGCTGTGTGGCCTGATCAACCTGGTCGGGGGGACTAAAATGATTTATGGCGAAAGTGGTGGCGGCGTCTACTCGAACCTGCTCTGTTCCCACCCGCCGTTCCAGATCGACGGCAACCTCGGAGCGACGGCCGGCTACTGCGAAATGCTGGTGCAGAGCCACGCAGATCAAATCCAGTTGCTGCCGGCGCTACCCGATGAATGGGCCACGGGGTCGATCAAGGGCCTGCGCGCCCGCGGCGGATTCGAGGTCGACATGAGCTGGAAGGACGGTCGCTTGACCGAGGCCGTGATTCACTCCAAGTCGGGCCAGTCCTGCCGGGTCGTCTACGATGAGAGAACCTGGGACCTGGAAACCACGGCTGGAAGACCGTATCAGCTTGAGGTCGGGGAGACCTCTAACCAAGCATAGTTGGAAATAAGGATGTCTAAAGATCTGAAGAATATAAGCAGAAGAAGATTTTTGTCCACGACAGCTTTTGGGTTAGCTGTCAGCCCCTTTGTTCAAAATGTTTCGCTTGCCCGGGTTTCACATGCTCGGGGTAGCTCGTTTGTTCAGTCCCGAAAATACTATGATGGCCGGCCGCAAGCGCAGCTTAGAATGGATGCAAAAGATCATGGCATTGTGCTCAGGTACGGCGATGGGCCAGGTAAATGCGATATTCTTGGTGCCCGTGATGTGTGGGTATTTGAGGACAATGGAAAATACTACATGCACTACGACGGGGCAGGACAAGACGGGTGGCTTAGTTCACTGGCAGTAAGTACCGACCTGATCAATTGGGAGAAGAAAGGCCCGATACTGGATTTCGGAGCGCCCGGATCAAATGATTCGAAAGGCGCTTGCTATGGCGTCACATACAAGGAAGGTGATGCGTGGCATATGTTTTACCTGGGAACACCTAACATGAGTCCCGCTCCGGATTTGATTCCTTCTTTTCCTTACCTCACATTAAAAGCGAGAAGCGCAAGCCCGGAAGGCCCCTGGATTAAAGAAGAAGGAGTCGTGTTCGAACTAAAGCCAGGCACCTACTACTCCCTGACGGCAAGCCCTGGCCATGTTGTAAAAAGCGGTGATGAATATATCCAATATTTCAGTGCCACGACCCGCAAGCCCGGTAACGCCTCGGTACAGCGAACCCTGGGTATGGCGCGGACCAAGGACCTGGACGGACCCTGGGCCGTTGATCCTGAGCCACTGGTTCCCATTGAAGAGCAGATTGAAAATGCGTCGCTCTATTATGAAAAGAGCAAAAAGACATGGTTCCTGTTCACAAACCATATTGGCTTGTATGGCCCGTCTGAGCCCGAGTTTACCGATGCCATCTGGGTGTATTGGAGTAAAGATCTAAATAAATGGGATCCAGCGAATAAGGCCGTTGTGCTCGATGGTCAAAATTGCAGCTGGTCAGATAGATGCATTGGCCTGCCATCGGTTGTTCAGGTGGATGATCGATTGGCGATTTTTTACGATGCGCCGGGCGGTGACAGTATTAGTCATATGAGGCGGCATATTGGTCTGGCCTGGTTGTCTTTGCCGTTATCACCACCTGAGTCTTTATGAGTATTTCTTAAATACCCTGAACTGATCAGGAATGGTATTTTGATGAAACGTCGTGATTTTATAAAAGAAATCTCTGTTGCCGGAACGATTTCCTGGGGCATTTGTAATGCCTCTGAGGTCTTTGCGTTCTGGTCCGTCCTCGAAGACGATGCGAGGCCAAGGGATCCTTCGCTGGCCTACCAGGTGTTCTCACAGGAGCAATGGGATAACAGCAATTTCGCATCAGAAAAAGACCTCGAATGGTTTAAGGATGCAAAGTTTGGCATGTTTGTCCACTTCGGCCTTTCAACATACAAGAATCAGGACCTTAGCTGGGGTATATGCGAAGAGCGCAAACTCCCGGATATTGGCAAAGGGACCTATCCAACATCCGTTTGGACTAAGTGGCCCAGTAAATTCGAGCTGCCTGAGCTTGATGCCGACAAACTTGTAGCCCATGCCAAAGATGCCGGGATGAAATATGTCGTTGTGATTGCAAAGCATCATGACGGCTTTCACATGTGGGACACCGCGTTCTCCGATTTCAAAATCACCAATACGCCCTTTGGCAGAGACTTCCTGAAAGAAGTGGCCGATGCGTGCCATAAGGTCAACATGAAATTTGGCGTCTACTACTCGCAACGTGATTGGTATCATCCGGACTACAGTCCCGTTGATCCCAACAAGATCACCGAACCCAGGAGGCGATGGACCTTAAAGCCGGGTGAGACCAGCCCGATGGGCGAATCGCATAAGAAGTATGTCGAGTACCAGTTCAATGTCTGCCGCGAACTGGCCACGAAGTACGGCAAACTTGATGTGTTCTGGTTTGATGCCGTCTGGTTTGGCGGAATGTTCACGGCCGAGATGTGGGATTCTGAAAACCTTTCACGAATGATACGTGAGCTGCAGCCCGGCATTATCATTAACAACCGCGCAAGTATTCCCGGCGATTTTGATACGCCTGAGCAAGAAATTGGCATGTTCCAGAACCATCGGCCCTGGGAAAGTTGCATGACTTTATGCGACACATGGTCCTACAGCGACACCCCGACTAAAAGCCCCGAAGAGATCATCAAGTCGCTTGTAGGCACTTTGACGGGCGACGGCAATATGCTGTTGAGTTGGGGGCCCCAATGGAGCGGCGCATTTCACCCAGAGCAAAGCAATGCGCTCAAGCAGGTCGGAGCTCGGGTCAAAAAGAATGGGGACGCCATTTACGGTACCCGCGGCGGGCCCTGGAAACCGGGCCCATGGGGAGGCAGTGTTTACCGGGGAAAGACCGTGTATCTGCATATCTTGTCCCTGCAGGAAGAAGACAAGCTACTTCTCTCCGGTTTGAAGCAGAAAGTACTCAGTGCCGGCATTCATGGGGGCGTTCATGTCAAGTTTAAGCAGGCGGACGACCGCCTTGAAATTGCATTGCCCGCGGCGACATTGGATGAGGCAGACACAATTGTCGAACTGACCCTGGATGCGCCAGTCACTGACATAATTAAACAGAAAAGTCAGTGAAAAAGTCAGGACACCCATCGCTTTTTGGTTTGAGAGACATGGGTGTCCTCATTTTACTCCCTGAACTGATCAGGAATGGTATTTTGATGTTCAACTTCCGACATGTTTTGACGTGCTGTTTGATGTCACTTTCGGCGTTCATGCCTGGTGACGTGCACGCCGTCCCAGGTGCAGGTACCGCACCCAACATCCTGCTCATCCTGGTCGATGACGTGGGTTACGCTGATGTAGGTGCCTTTTCTGCCCGCATCAATAACACCACGCCGGACATGCTTTATTACGAAACCCCGCGCATCGATCAGCTGGCTGAAGAGGGTGTCATGTTCACGCAATTCTATGCGGCGACCGTCTGTGCACCGTCCCGCGCCAGCCTTTTGACTGGCAAGATGCCTAACCGAATGGGGTTTTGGGATGCATACGCCTTCGTGGAAACCACTTACGAGAAGACTGGAAAAGCCGTGCCCGACGGAGGCCATATTCTTGACCACGAGCCCTGGGAAGAATACGCCTACAACAAGACCGACCGTGGTGTCTCCATACCCACAGCTTCAACAGCCCTGCACGATGCCAAGACCATCCCGCAGGGCCTGAAGGGCTACGACACAGCCTTCATTGGTAAATGGCATCTGGGTAGCCATAACCACGAAGGCTATCGGCCCGAGGATCAGGGCTTTGATGAGACGCTCTCCTATTTTGACGGCGGGGGTTCCAGCTATTATCACCCCTTCAAGGTCGGTGCTGGCGCCACGCCGACATGGGACAAGCCAGGCCCGGACCTCACCCCCAGACAAGACTATCTCAGCGACGATATAGCTCAGCGCGTCAACCTCTATCTGGAGGACCGCGCCGCCAACAATAACAACAAGCCCTTCTTTCTCTATCTGGCGCATCCATCCGCCCATGCACCTATACAATCCCGTGCTGACGATCTGGCCTACTTCCAGGAAAAGGCAAAGAACTCAGACCTGATAGGCCATAAAGACCCTGCATATGCGGGTTTGATAAAGGGATTAGACCGCAGCATCGGTGCAATTCTCGACAAGCTTGACGATCTGAACCTCGCGGATAACACGGCTGTTATCTTCATCTCTGATAACGGTGGCCACCCCACCTTTACCCGCAATACCCCGCTGCGCGGTGGCAAGTCCATGCTGTATGAAGGTGGTATCCGCGTGCCGATGATCGTGCGCTGGCCCGGCAAGACCAGGAAGGGCGCCGTCTCCAATGTGCCTTCCTCGATAGAAGATATCTATCCAACCGTGATGGAAATCGCAGGTGTCGACTACAGCGATTTCAAAGCCGACCCTGCCACGGATGGTCAATCAATCAAGCCTTTGTTTACTGATTTGACGAACGAGAAAAAGGCATACACGCGCGATGCCTTCTATCATTTCTACGGCAAAGTTGGTTACACAGGTTTTCACAATTTCGCCACATGGTCGACTTTGCGCCAGGGAGACTACAAGCTCCATTACGACTATCAAGGCAGGGTGGAGCTTTATAACATCGCGGCAGATATAACAGAGTCGAACGACCTGGTGGAGGCCCAACCACAGCGGGCCCATGACATGCTTGTGCAACTGACAGACTGGCTCGAAGCCAACAACAACGCGGCCTATTTGCCCGTGCCCAATCCTGATTTTGATCCCCAAGGCGAACTGCCTTATGGCCCCTATGTGCCGCTGAAGCAGTTGAAGGCAAAATTGGCAGAAATGGCAATAGAGTGAAATAAAAAGGTATTCCACGATGACCAAGAAATCCCGCCGATTCAATGTCTTTGGTAAAAGCATCTTTATTCTACTGCTGATGTTGGGAGGCAGTGGTGTGGGTTTTACGGCAGAAGTGACCTTCAAGGGCCCCTACGATGATGAGACCGTGCAGCAACGTAATGCGCGCATGGCCTGGTGGCGTGAAGCCCGGTTCGGGTTGTTTATCCACTGGGGTGTCTACGCCGTGCCGGCGGGGACTTACAAGGGCGAGCAGATAGAGAATATCGGCGAATGGATCATGCACTATGGAAAGATCCCGGTAGCGGAGTATCAGCAGTTTGCAAAGCAATTCAACCCGGTG
>Ga0255053_10001944_pt1 | contig 11158 bp, 10 predicted proteins | sample JV7_2_22_MG_FD_188635 | JGI IMG/M metagenome (GOLD analysis project Ga0255053, IMG submission 188635) | Seawater microbial communities from Jervis Inlet, British Columbia, Canada - JV7_2_22 | ecosystem: Environmental > Aquatic > Marine > Inlet | place: Canada: British Columbia | collected...
GACGCCATGCATCGGGGTATAGACGATCTTGAGGGTGGACCTCTGCGGCTCGGGTCGAGTGGAGTCAACCTCCTCCCAATACTGATCGAGCACCGATGGGCTGACTTCGCTGACAATGGGGCTTCTCCCTGCAAACACACGCTCGACCCGCGGAATCTGATTGGCCGGTCCTACGCCGGAGATGGCGGCGGAGATGCCTGTGTCCCATGGCGGGACGATCTGAGCGCCGTTGGTGGCGTAGACCTTGTACCCGTTGTCGGCGGGAGGGTTGTGGCTTGCCGTCACCACTACAGACGCGATCGCTCCACTCTTGCTTCCGGCAAAGGCAACCAGCGGCGTAGGCGTCACTTCGGGAAAGTAGAGAACTCTCCTCCCGGCCGCGGCAAGTACCCCCGCCGTGTCCTCAGCAAATGTCCTGCTCGATGGTCGGGCGTCGAACCCGACGACGACCGGAGCATCAGCATCGGAATCGGAATCGGAATCGGAATCGGGGAGAGAGTCTAGGAATGACACCAGACCGGCAGTGACTCGGATGACCATTGCCCGGTTCATGCGATTTGAGCCGGGCCCCACCTCACCCCGGATTCCGGCGGTACCGAACTCGAGTGTCGCTCCCATCGCAGCCTGAAGAGCCCCCGGGTCGCCCGAATCCAATATCGCTCGTAGTTCGTCCCTTGTTTTGTGGTCGACGTCGCCGTCGATCCAATCCAGCGCGGCCTGGCGTAAGTCAGTCACTGTCCGGCGAGGCTACTGATCTTCAGCGAGCCTTCTGATGCCAGCGCCATGAATCTGCGCACATTTCCGCCAGATCCCTGGTGGCTTCCCAACCAAAGGCCTTCCGCGCCTTTCCCACATCTGCCCAGTTCGCCGCGACGTCTCCGGACCGGCGCGGTAGGACCTCGTATGGAATCGGTTGACCTGAGGCGACTTCGTAGGCGTTGATCAACTCGAGGACACTCGTTCCCACACCGGTTCCCAGGTTGTAAGTAAAGACACCGGCGTCGCCGGCGTGATGATCCAACGCCACGACATGACCTTCGGCAAGGTCTACGACGTGGACAAAGTCTCGAACTCCGGTCCCATCAGGCGTCGGATAGTCGTCCCCAAACACCGTCACCTTGGGAATCTCGCCGGCTGCAGCCTTTGCGATGTTTGGCATCAGATTGTTGGGGATACCCGATGGGTCCTCTCCGATCATTCCCGACGGATGCGCCCCGACCGGGTTGAAGTAGCGCAGAAGCGAGATCGACCAATCGGGCATTGAGACATGGAAGTCCTTGAGGACCTGCTCCATGATGATCTTGGTCCACCCGTAGGGGTTGGTCGCCGACCCAACCGGCATGTTCTCGGTAAGAGGCAACTCTTCGGGCTCGCCGTAGACAGTGCATGACGAACTGAACACGAAGCGGGTGACCCCGGATTCGGCAAGCGCCTCGAGAAGACGAATCGTTCCGACGACGTTGTTGTCGTAATACTCGAGCGGCTTGTCGACGGATTCCGCCACCGCTTTCAGTGCCGCAAGGTGGATGCACGCGTCGAATCCGTCCTTCAGGACATCATCCATCGCGCTCCTATCCCGTATGTCGGCCTCGACAAAGCGCGGCACTACCCCGGTGATCTCCCCGATCCGGTCAATCACGGAGCGCTGCGCGTTGGTCAGACTGTCGACAACGACCGGCTCATGGCCGGCCTCCATGAGCGATACAACCGTATGACTCCCGATGAAGCCGGCTCCGCCGGTGACGAGTACTCGCATCGTTGGCAGGTTAGGTCGAAGCCTTGCTCAACCCGCCGGCAGCGACAGAACGAAAGTCGACCAGCCGTCCTGGGTCCGATAAGTGAGATCGCCATCCATGAGTCGCGCCAGCCGACGGGCAACGCTCAACCCGAGGCCGACGGACTTCGAGTGTGTGGGTGAGCTACCGCGTTGAAACATCTTGAAGATTTGGTCCAATTCGGCGGCCGGAATCGGCTCACCCGAATCCTGAACTCGCACCTCGGTCCTATCCCCCACCTCACCGATCTGGATTCGGAGCTTCTCCCCTCCGTGTCGGAGCGCATTAGAGACGAGGTTTCTGAGAATCTGTCTGGTGCGCCTTGAGTCGGCCACCACCAGCCCGGAGCCATCGATGATGTCGAGATCTATTGGATACTCGATTACCTCGAGAACTCGTTCGACTTCCTTCCCGACATGGAATCCCTCCAGGGTGACACTGACCCGGCTGAGGTCGTCTCGATAGGCAACGAGGAGATCCTCGATCAACCATGAGGCATCGTCGGCCTGCCGGGCGATCATTTCCGCCATTTCACGGCGATCGCTGTCGGAGAACGAGTCGTAGTTGCTGGCAAGCTCTTCGCCAAGGCCCAGCATCACCGCGATTGGATTGCGGAGTTCATGAGAGACAATCGCGATGAAGTCATCCTTCGCCGTCTGTGCCTCGATCTTGTCAGTGACGTCGATGAGAGAACCTTCATAGTGGGTCACTCGCCCCCGATCGTCACGGATGGCCCGTGCCGTATCGCGAACCCACACGGTCGATCCATCCGAGCGCCGCAGTTCCACATCGAAGTCGCTGACCACGTCGCGTCGCTCCATCAGATCCATCCAGCGGTCGCGTTCCTCGGGATTCACGTACGTCGCGTCGACTGTTGGCGTTGCGCTCAGCATCTCGGTCACTGTCTCGAAACCGAGCAGGTTGGCCAGGGCCGGATTCGCTCCCAGCAACTCACCGGTCGGAGAGCTCCGGTAGATAGCGACGGGCATGGATCCGAAATGGGCGATGAAGTCGTCCGCACCAGTCATGTCCTAGATGTAATCGTCAACGTTCGGGGGTCCCTGCACGGCTTTCTCGTGTTGCAGGGGAATTCGCTGCGAGGCTCAGGCACCCTCGACCAGAGCCACCTCTCCGTCGGAGATTCTCCAGAATCCTTCATGTGGCGCAGGGCCGTCGCTCACGACGATCGGGCAACTGATCCCGTAAAGGTGCTCGCCCACCAGCGAGCCGATCACGAGTATCGGATCCGGCTCACTCAGAACGAACCCGGCCGGAGCGGTTCCGCGGCGCATCGCCTCGGCAAGCACAGCTGACGACGAACTGGAGCCTCTTCCGTGAGGCATGGCCACGATCCTGTCCGTGAGGCTCACACCGAGTTGCTCGTGGCTCACATCGATCACCAAGCCCGTCTCGGAGTCAAACCCACCCCAAAGTGACAGTGGCTCCGTGAGAACCAGACCCTCGCCTTGCGCTTCGCCCGCTACCAGAACCGACCAGGCAGTCATCCCAGCCAGCCTCCGTCCGTGACCAGGGCGCCGGCTGTTGCCGACTCAACGCACTCGCGAAGGCTGCCAAAGGCAACATCTACACCGAGGTTCCCCGGGGCATAGAAGGCCCATTTTCCCGAATTGGTCAGGACGACGCCCTCGACGTCTTCCAGGATCGGAGTGATGTAGGTGCAGGTATCGGTGACGATGGTCGCACCGAACGCCTCCACCTTTTCGACGATGCCGAGTTCTGACACCCGGTCCAAGACGTCTCTACCTGTGCTCACGTAGAAAGGCACAGCACTTATCTCCCCATCGATCAGCGACGCCAGTTCGCGAAATTCCGCAATCGAGAAGTGCGGCGTCCCAATACTGACTGCTCCAAGAGGACCGACACCCGTGGCGAAAGCGGCCCGCGCCGAATTGAGCGCATTGACGTCGATGATGAGGCTCGCCTCTGGATCGAAACCTTGGGTCGCCATTGCCAACGTGTCCGCCTCGGGAGTCACGCCGACAACGTGGAACATACCGACCGCTCCGCGGGTCGCGGCGGCGGCTCCCAATGCCTTGAGCTCATCTTCGCCGGCCCTGTCATCGAGGCCAACCACCGCAACGACTCTGGTGCCGGCGAACTCACCGATGATGCTCCCCAGCACCGGATAAAGAGCGTCGTTCTCGGTGATCCCGTCCGGTAAATCGAGTTCGACGACCACTGTGGCCTTGCGTCCGGCACTGGTATGCAGCCCGACATTCGGAGCGCGCCCCGTCAGAGCGCAGCAGATGTCGAGAAAGTCTCCGTAGCGCTCGGTCCTTGCGCCGAGAACAGAATTGGCGAAGACGATCGCGTTGGATTCTCCCCATGCCACCTGTTCTCCCAACCCGGGCCGTTCGGTAAGTTGGTAGGGGGCGCATGTCCACGTTGGCTGACAGCCCATATCCGTATATGCGTCCATCAAGGACTTAGACGCTGCCGCTGTTTCCGCACTCCCCCTGTAGAGGTCTGGGTGGAGCAGATCCAGCGATGACACATTCAGAGTGGTCGGAACTGCCACTTGCGCGCCTGTCTCCGACAACGCTCGGGCGAAGTCGAGCCCCGCCTGTCCGTGGTAGAGACAGCTGTCAATGTGCGCTCCGGTGATGTCGATGAGGTCCGGCGCCTCCTGTACCTCGCCGACTTGAACCAGCATCTCCATGGCGAGTTGCATTCCACTGCCATGTTGCCCGGCGAGCATCGCCTGGTCCTGGTCGCTGAGTCGCATCGGGGAGAAAGTACCTCGTGACCGCCTCATTAGGGTGAACTGCGTCGTGAATAGCGCATTCGACTACATCGTCATAGGAGCTGGATCCGCCGGCTGTGTCGTGGCCGAGGGCCTCTCCGCCCGACACAATGTCCTGGTACTCGAGGCCGGAGGCTCCAACCGCAAGCCCGAGGTGTCTATTCCGGCGGCCTTCTACAAGAACTTCAAGACAGAACGCGATTGGAACTTCTCCTCCGAGCCAGAGCCGTCGGCTGCCAACCGGCGTCTCTTTCTGCCACGGGGAAAGATGCTCGGAGGCTCCTCATCACTGAACGCCATGATCTACAACAGGGGCAGACCCTCCGACTTCGATGGCTGGGAGGCCTTAGGCGCGACCGGTTGGGGATGGGAATCGGTTCTTCCGGTCTTCAAGGAGATGGAATCGAACAGTCGCGGTGAGTCGGAATATCACGGCGCCGACGGCCTCCTCAGAGTTGAGGATCTTCTCGAGCCAAACCCGTTTACGCGTCGGTTCATAGAGGCAGCCCTTGAAGCGGGACTGCCGGCCAATGATGACTTCAATGGAGTCCGACAGGACGGGGTCGGCTACTACCAGGTAACACAAAAACGAGGCCGGAGATGGAGCGCCGCCGACGCCTACTTGCGACCGGCATTGCGGCGACCGACCCTCACAGTGGTAACCGATGCTTTAACCAGCCGGATCATGGTCGAAGGTGGCAGAGCAGTTGGAGTCGAGTATCTGGTCGACGGCGGCGTGGACCGGGCCTACGCCGAGGAAGAAGTGATCATCACCGCCGGAGTGTTCGGTTCACCCCACCTGCTCCAGCTGTCTGGCATAGGCGACGCAGGCCATCTCTCAGAGGTCGGCCTCGACGTGGTCTCGGACAACCAACATGTCGGATTGCACATGCAGGACCATCCTGTCGTGGGCGTGATCCAGAGATCGATCCGACCGGGCACTCTTGACGACGCTGAATCAGCAAAGGAGCTGGCCCGTTGGGCACTTCTCCGCAGAGGGCGCCTCACCTCCAATGTCGCCGAAGCGGGCGCCTACGCACGATCTTCGTCCACGGTCGACGAGCCCGATCTCCAGTTTCACTTCGGACCTGTCTACTTCGAGGGGCATGGTCTCAGCCCGTTTGAGGGTCATGCATACAGTCTGGGGCCGACGCTGGTGAATCCAAAGAGCGAGGGAACGGTCATGGCCTCCTCCCCCGATCCCGGCGTCGCACCACAGATCGTGGGCAACTATCTGGACGCCCCCGAGGATCTCAGCGCGCTGATGACGGGAATCGAGCTGACTCGCGAGATCCTGGCTCAGCAAGCTTTCGACGACGTGCGCGGCGAGGAACTCATCCCCGGTTCCGAAGTCGCCGAGCCCGATGACATCGAGGAGATGATCCGGAACAGATACGAACTGCTTTACCACCCGGTCGGGACCTGTCGTATGGGTCGAGCCGACGAGGCCGTTGTGGACCATGACCTCCGTGTCCACGGAGTCGAAGATCTCAGAGTGATAGACGCATCGGTGATGCCGAGGATCGTGAGCGCCAACACCAACGCCGCGACGATGATGATCGCCGCCATGGGCGTGAAGAAGATCCTGGGCTAGATCGGCAGGCTCATCTGCGGCTCGGGGCGGTGGTACCGCTCAACACCGTTCCACATGAGATGGTCCATGAAGACCCAGGACCGCCGGTGAATACTCGAGGGACCCCAGGCCTGTAAGGCAGCCTTGTGAACCGGACAGGGGTATCCCTTGTTGCCCTCGAAGTTGTACCCCGGGTACTCATCGGCAACCTCTCTCATCATCCGGTCTCTGGTGACTTTTGCCAGGATGGAAGCCGCTGCGATAGAGAGCGAGGTGAGATCTCCGCGAACAATGGTTCTGGCCCCTCCCACGAAGTCCCAGTTCCCGTCTACCAAAACGTGATCTGCCGTCTCTCCGAGACCGTCCAGCGCGCGTCGCGCCGCCAGTCTCTGTGCCTCCGACATCCCCAGTTCGTCACATTCCGCGAACGTGGCATGTCCCACCGACCAAGCCTGGCACCAACCGGCGATTCGGTCGAAGAGAGCCTCCCGCTCAGCTTCGGTGAGGAGCTTGGAGTCCCTGATTTTGTAGACCCGCCTGTCGCGGGGCACGACCGCCGCACCAACGGTGAGTGGCCCAGCCCACGATCCTCTTCCCACCTCATCCATCCCGACGACGATGGTGTCGGTGGAGGTCCAGAGTTCCCTTTCGACATCAAGTCCCGGTGACTGTCGCTTGAGGCTCGGCCGCAACTTGGGAGCGATGCCAGTGGTCACGACGCCAGGGTAGGCATTCGAATGCCCGGGTCAGCGTCTCAGTTCAGCGTGACATCTTCGGGGAAGGTGGAGACCAGGGCGAGATGTCCGCTCTGTCGTCTCAGGATCCTTGCCCACTGCCCGACGGGGGTGTCGAATGGATCGTCCGGAGAACCCTGGACCACATACCAGGACCCCTCGGCAAGCTCTTCCTCGAGTTGACCCGCGCCCCAGCCGGAATATCCCGAATACACCCGGATGGGACTGCCATCGGTCTCCGGGTCGGTCTCCGGGTCGGTCCCCAGGTCGACGATGCTGAGGCCAGGAACGCCGGTCGATTCTCCAGTCGCCGAAGATGAGATCCCGATCGCTATCTCGGGCTCGACCGGTCCACCGAAGTGGATGAGACCGGGCTCTGTGACACGCCCTGCCCATTCCGGGAGATGATCCGCCACGGTCTCAGACGTCTCCCGGTTGAGAACGATCCCCACCGTTCCCTCATCATCGTGCTGAAGGAGAAGGATCACAGTCCGAAAGAAATTCGGATCGATCAACCGCGGCGTCGCCACCAGGACTTTCCCGGCGTGGGATGTCTCCATCACCCAATCGTGGCACACTGGTTCTCGATGAGCAGACTCGCTGGACTAGCGTGTCGCAATGCCTCTGCCGTCGGTCCTCCTTCACGATCATCTCGACGGTGGTCTCAGACCAGCCACGGTCCTCGAACTCGCAGAAGAACAGGGATACGAGGGGCTGCCCGCGGACAACGTCGCCGACCTCGCGGCCTGGTTCGATCAGTCCGATTCGGGATCCCTCGAGAGGTACCTCCAGTCGTTCGAATACACCGTCGCTGTCATGCAGACTCCCCAGACAATCGAGCGCGTCGCCTACGAGACAGTCCAGGACCTTGCGGGCGACGGGGTGGCATATGCCGAGCTCCGATTCGCCCCTCTCCTGAATACCACCCGCGGCCTCTCTGTCAGGGAGGTCATCGAAGCCGCTGCGTCCGGAATGGCGATGGGCGGCAACGAAACCGGAATGCGATGGGGACTGATTATCGACTCGCTCCGACACAGTCATGACAGTGAGGCCATCGTAAAAGTCGCTATCGACTGTCAGCATCTGGGCGTGGTTGGCTTCGATATTGCTGGTCCGGAGGCCGGATATCCGCCGGAGGAGCATCTTGCGGCCTTTCGCCTTGCTCGGGAGCACGGTCTACGGGTGACGATCCATGCCGGAGAAGCCGCTGGCTCAGATGGGGTGGCATACGTGGCATCTGCAATGGACCGTTGTGGCGCCGAGCGTCTCGGCCACGGAGTGGAGCTCATCCACGACTGTGTGGTTGAAGACGGGGAGATCGTCAGACTTGGACCGGTTGCGGAAAGGGTTCGGAACCGACGGATCGCACTCGAGATGTGCCCGGCGTCGAATCTGGCAACGAAGCTGCTCCACGCGACGTCTCACCCCATTGGGCTGATGTATCGCGCCGGTTTCAACGTCACCATCAACACCGACAACCGGCTGATGAGCTCGACGTCGATGTCGGAGGAATTTGAATTCGTGAAAGAGCACCACGACTTCACTATCGACGACCTGGCCATCATCACCCGTCGATCCCTCGACGCCGCCTTTTGCTCGTGGGATGCCAAGGTCAAGTTGTGGGAGGATGTCATTGGGCCTGCCTATGCCCAGGCCGGCGCAACTGTCGAGAGTGAATGGCGCTGAACATGCGAGCACTGGTTAAGCATCCCGACGAGGTGGGACTTCGTCTCGAGGACTTGCCCGTTCCCGAGCCGGCACAGGACGAAGTCCTGATTCGAGTCCACACCGCGGGGATCTGCGGGACCGACCGGCACATATACGACTGGGACGAGTGGGCCCGGGCCACAATCCCGACTCCTATGACAATCGGACACGAGTTCTCCGGGAACATCGCAGCTGTCGGCTCCAACGTCTCAGGTTTTCAGGTTGGTGAGTTCGTGGGCGCCGAGGGGCATGTCGTCTGCAACCACTGCCGAAACTGCCTGGCCGGCAAACGCCATCTCTGTCAGGACACCAAGGGGCTGGGAGTCAACATCCCCGGAGCGTTCGCCGATTACGTCCTCGTGCCCAAGACCAATGTTTGGAGGTTCCCCGACGGCACCGACCCCGAGGTCGCTGCGATGTTCGATCCCTTCGGGAACGCGGTCCACACCGCCCTGAAGTTCCCGGTCCACGGAGAGGACGTTCTCATCACAGGCGCAGGCTCGATTGGCCTCATGGCTACAGCTGTCGTGCGCCACGCCGGCGCCCGCAATGTTGTTGTCACGGACATGATTCGCTTCCGTCTAGAGCTTGCCGGAAAGATGGGCGCGGATCGAACGGTCGACGTGTCGCAGGAAGACCTGGGCAACATCCAGAAGGAACTGGGGATGAACGAGGGCTTCGACGTTGCCCTGGAGATGTCGGGGAGCCCCAGCGCAATGGACGACATCCTCAACAACACAATCCATGGGGCCAACGTCGCCCTTCTCGGCATTCCGAAGGATCCGTTCCCAATCGACTGGAGCGTCGTCATCTTCAACATGCTCAACCTCAAGGGGATCTACGGGCGGGAGATGTTCGAGACCTGGTACAAGATGAACATCTTGATCGAGTCCGGGCTGGACATATCCCCCGTGATCTCACACCGATTCCAGGCCGAGGACTACAAGCAGGCCTTTGAGGCCGCCGGCTCCCCCCAATCGGCCAAGGTTCTGACTAGGTGGGCCGACGCCGATTAGATAGATCGCGAAAGAAACCATGCCCCATTTCATCCTCGACGATCGATTTCAATCCAGTTGTGGGGAGATAGCCCACACGATGATCGGCGAGGGTCCCGATGTGGTCCTGGTCCACGGCACACCAACCAGTTCGGTTGTTTGGGATGGAGTCGTCGCAGGACTAAAGGAGCGCTACCGATTCCATCTTCTCGACCTCCCTGGATACGGCCAGTCGGCCAAGTTCGAGGGACAGGAAGTGCGGCTACGGTCCTTCGCAAGAGTGCTGGGCGAGTGGCTGGAGGCGAAGGATCTGGTGAACCCGATCCTGGTTGGTCATGACTTCGGCGGGGGCACCGTCTTCGGCGCACATCTGATCGAGAAGGTTCCGGTGACTGCGATCTGCGTCAGCGACGGGGTCGTGCTCTCCCCGTGGGGAACACCGTTCTCGCGACTGGTCAAGGAGCACGAAGATGTCTTCGCCGCGGTGCCTGAGTACGTTCACGACGCCATGCTCAGAGCACATCTCGCCACGGCGGTCTCCCGCACCCTCGACTCCGATCTCATGCAAACGCTGATCGATCCGTGGTTGGGTGAGGTGGGACAAGCGGCCTACTACCGACAGATCGGCCAGTTCGATTACGAATACACCGACCAACTCGAGACGCTGTACCCATCAATCGAGGTGCCGACGGTGATCTTCTGGGGAGAAGAGGATCAGTGGGTCGACATTGGAGAGGGCCGACGTCTTCAGGAACTGATCCCGGGTGCGGACATGCGGTCGTTGCCCGATGCAGGACACTTCACAATGCTCGACGCACCTGGCTTGTTCTCGGAGTACCTCGACGACTGGCTGTCGCACGTGAGCGGTCGCTAGGAGCAACAGTCGGCCGCGAAGCTGCAGAGTTGACAACACAGTTGGTCGACGGTCCCTATCGATTCGAGATCCTCGAAGGAATCAATCCTTGGGTTCCCGAACACTTCGCTTCATTCCCATCCTGAGTCTGCCCTCGGGATGGTGGGGAAGGTCCACCCCTAGCTAGGTCGATCGGGTGCCTTGGGCCTGCGGAAGCGGATTCTTCCGTGGTCGGGATGGCGGTAGATCTGAAAGCCTCGCTTGTGGATGACAATGTGATGATGAAACCAGCAGAGGGCTATCAGATCATCGGGGTCGGTAGAACCGCCTTGTGACCAGGGGGTGAGCAACCCCCCTCGCCCGAGCTTCGCTCGGACGGTCCCCCCTTAAAAGGGGGGACAAAACGCCACGGCCCACTTTGTCCCCCTGCGGAGCGGGGGGACCGCCCGCCAACGACCGAAGGGAGTGCGGGCGAGGGGGGCCATCGCTTGCAACGCTTGGACACCGACCTTGGGTCCGGCTTCCAGCATTACCCCGGATTCTCCGTTCGACTCTGCTGCTGCTTTGGCGTCGACAAAGACGGTCACCTGAGCCGGAGGAGCATCATCTCCACCGCTAGTGCACAGTTCCACCAGGGCAGTCGCCCGTCGCCACGACCTGTCACCCCAGATGCCGTCAGGAAGATCAGGCTGCGCATCAGCCAGTTCGGTCAGGGTCTTGTCGACCAGCGACGCCGAATAGCCGTCCATCCCACCCT
>Ga0255053_10001948_pt1 | contig 11145 bp, 23 predicted proteins | sample JV7_2_22_MG_FD_188635 | JGI IMG/M metagenome (GOLD analysis project Ga0255053, IMG submission 188635) | Seawater microbial communities from Jervis Inlet, British Columbia, Canada - JV7_2_22 | ecosystem: Environmental > Aquatic > Marine > Inlet | place: Canada: British Columbia | collected...
TCAAACATTTTTTCTATATATTTTTCTTCTAATTCCATCATTAATTTAGCTGCCATGTAAATATCTTCTTTACAGTCTTCTAATAATGTAGGTATTTCATCACACATGTGTCTAAATAATTGGCAACCCATTTTACTATGTAAAGATTCATCTCTTACACTCCACTTCATTTGTTGCCCCACACCCTTGAGCATATTGCGTAGTTGAAAGCTGTATAGCACAGCAAAAGCACTATATAAGCTAACGCCTTCAGCAAATGCACTGAAAATAGCCAAGCTACGACCAATCCCGACAGGGTCATTACCAGTGTATTGCACCAGATTATCAAATCTTGCAGCCGTTGCTGGTTCGTGGAGGAATGCTTCAAAGTCTTCGAGCCCAAGTGTTTCATTTAAATAACTATAGGCTACAGCATGTATTGTTTCTTGTGAGCCGAACATCATAGCCATCTGCTGTACCTCATGTTTAGGGAACCATGACACGACTTTTTGTGTCCAATAATCTGACACTGCACATTCAGTCTGAGCAAAACCTAATAGTATATTACCTACTAAATTCTTTTCAGCTAAGGTTAATTTTTCATTCCAATCTTTAACATCACCCGACATTGGTATTTCCGTATGTAACCAAAAAGCTTGTGCCTGCTTTAACCAACCCTCATTGTAATACACTGGGTATTCAAATGGTTTGTACGGTATACGTTCTTTAAATAAGCTCATTATTTATATATTTCTAAAGCAATGTCTATAAATGGTAAATATAAAACATGTGCTATTAGTTTTTCTTCATCGTAACTTCTTACACCAAATAAAATACCAGGATAAAATCCTATACCTAAACTCCAATTATCTTTAATCTTCTTTTCCATAAACTTTTAAGTTATATTTATTTTGATATTCTACTAATTCTTTATATTTTACTCTATTTCTTTTTTCCCAACTCCATTTCCACCATTTATCTACTTGTCTGTCTCTATAATTCCTTCTAGCTATTATTTTAGATAATGCTGGATGGATTTTATTGTTTCGTCGCATTCTTTCTGATTCTGTGGTTTATATATTATTACATGAGGATACTCGCTACTTACTACTTTTTTGAATAATTTCCAACGTAAAGGGAAACTTTCATTAGCTCGACCTTTACATTCAATTATAAAACCATCTCCAATAAAATCTGGAGTATACTTTATAGGTAGTATTTTCTTATTTCCTCTATCTTTAAAATCTCCTCTTCCATTAGCACATCTTTCTATAGATGTATTAGGAAAATTAAACCCTTCTGAAACTACAAATGTTTTACCTTCATATTGGGCTTTTATCTTTGCATTTTTTAAAGCTTGATACATGTATTTCTCAAGACCTGATGCAAAGGTTATCCCATCAACAATAGTTTTCTTACTATTGACAGGACCTTTTTTTCTTTTATAACGTTTCTTCATCATATAATTCTATTCGTCTAAGCATAGCTTCTTCAATTTCATCTTCTAAACAATGTTTTGCTGCTTGTATATATAATAACGCATCCATTATTTCTTCTTGTACGTCAGTTAAAAAATCATTAAGATCTTTCTTTTTATCTATAACTTCTTCCATCATCATTGCACCGTATTTCTTTTGACCAACCAGACTACGTTGATCTATCTTTTCGATAACTTGTTCTACGATTCTATCTTTAGTCTTAACTGTATAATTATTCATCTTTTACAAATGTTCCGTTAATCATTTTTCCTTTACGTTTATTAATAACTTTATAAGCTGTATTAATACACGTTTCTATATGTACCCCTTCTAAGTGTGCTAAATTTGTTAATACTACTACCATATCGCCAATAGCGTCTATAACTTCAGCTTTATCATTTTGTAATAATGCTTTAGCCAGCTCACCAGCTTCTTCTTGTAGTTTAATATATTGAGTTTTACTATTTCCTCTTTCATAGAGTCCTCTAGTAGATGCCCAATTACGTATATCCTCAAACATTTTTAGAGGTTTTTTAACACATTTAACAGTCGGTAGGTCTTCATCATCTTCTTCTTCAAATAATTCTGGGCTATCAAACCAATTAGCAAAAGCTTTATTATATATATAACATCTGTCATTATTATACATAGAGGTTTGCACATGATTCATTATCCATTGAATTGATTTTAAATTAATAACGAAAAGACCGTGACTGGTTTCCCACTGAAATCCTATATTATCCATTAAGTTGCCTTTAAGTTTACTTACTGGGTATGGGAACGTAGTGGTTTGTTCTGTTACGTTTATTTTCATACTTCTAGTTTTTAAATTTTTATATAATTCTCTGTCTATTTTGTAACCATATTCTTTTTGAAGTTGTAGTTCTAATTCTGATATAGCATCTATATCATCACTAGCTGCTAACACCTCATACTCGTCTGGTCCATAGCCTTGTTGCGTATGTACTCGAGCTTCCAGGTTTTGGGTTACTCCTATTTTTCTTCCTGGTATGTGGTAAATGTGATATGTCATAATTTGTCATTATATAGGTGTAAGTTGTGTGCATAATGGTAATAATTACCAATTTCAATTTTTAATCTCTCTGCAATCATCTGTTGTAACATACTAAATTGGTATTGATCGTTGCAGAAACCATACCAGAGATCATTAGAACGCATTAGAACAGCCATATTTAGTCTATTATTAAGTATTGTGAACTGAATAGCATAGGTACACGGCGTGTCTTTGCGATAAGATCTCCATTCTTTTGCGTCATAAATACTTATAGCAGCATGTCTAGTATCTTTCTCTCTACGTAGTTTTGCTACTACATAATCTATCTGATCATTACGTTGCCATTGCCATCCGTAATTAGATCTTACTAATCCATTACTATCAGCCATATGACACCATATTGGAGGTATTTTTCCGTATATTTCTTTTAACTTATGTATACTAGGATTACCTGATAAATACCAATCCCATTCTGCTTGAGCATAACTTAATTTCCAATCTCGTTCTTTATTTGCAATATAGTTTTCTTCTGGGTTTTCTAATGTAAATCCAATATTAAATAAAGCTTTAGTATCTCCAAACGAAACACCATCTTGAATTATTTTATCTAAAAAATAATTATAAGCTTTGTCTGCATTTTTAAATTTTGTGCGCATATTTATTATAATAATATTTATAAAATTCAAATAACTTAATCCATATAGTTACTTTACCATATGTTTCAGGAGATCTATTTGTTTTATTGTTTAGTTTAATATCAACATACCATCCTCCTTCTCCATTGGAATAAGGAGAAATATATATTCCATTGTTTATACACCACCTGTATGCTACCGTTTCTTCTTTGTTGGGCATATAGTGTCCCATTCTGTTTTTCTTTAATCTCGGCATTTATTCCCACGGCATTGGTTCTTCATTTGCATGAGCAATTTGATCAGGTATAAATCTACCTGATTTAGGCTCCCAAGTAAAGAAACATTCAGCTCCATTATCTCCTAGGTTTTGGAACTTAACTTTAAGAACTTTAACCTTAGTGTTTTTACGCTCATAATCTCGATGAATAAGAAGACCGTGATATGACGCATCATACCATTCACCTCCTCCTTTAATATTATACATATTCGGTTCTTCAATTTTACCGTCACTATTTTTATACATTTTAGTAGGATGTGCTACTATAAACACTAGTACATCATATTTCCTTGCAAAAGTTTCAATTTTAGTTAAATATTCTAATGTATAAATATTTACATCTATTGATGAAGCATTTTTATCTCTTACTTTATTAAATGGGTCAATTACTAAACATTTAATTCCTTTACGTTTAACTAATTCTGCGCCTTTTCTTAGTACTGATTCTAATGTATACTTTTCCATATCAATAAAGAAAAAGTTATCATTAACATGATCAGCTACTTCATTCCATTTGCTACTATCTATATCATCACGTTGCGGCATATCTCCCCAAACTTTTCGCATAAGTTTATGTGCGTGTAAATAATTTGGTGCATTTTCGGGTGATGCAAAAGCTGTTTTCCAATTATAATTTGCATTATAACCTACAACCATTTGATCAACAAAATCAGACTTACCAGAGCTAGGTATGCCAGTAACAGTAATAAACTGGGAGGTATACGTTGAAAAAATCCGGTCAAAGTTTTGTAAACCCACTTGAAACCCCGGTTTGAATCCATTTTTGACGAAGTCTTTGACGTCTCCCTCAATATCCTTAAACGTTGTGACATTTTCGAGTGGATATGCTCGTGCGCGATTAATCGTTTCTTTAAGTTTTTCTTTTCCATGTGTAGTTAAATATTCATTAGCGTCTTTACATTCTTCAAAATCTACTAAGAAACAAACTTCTGCTCCTAATCTTCTAACTAGTTCAGCTCTTAAAGCTAATCCGGGTTCATCTGTATCTACAGCTAATATTATTTTTTCTTTATCATCAAAATAATCTATACAATTATCTAAATAATCTAAATTGTTATGATGCAGTGTAGCACCATTAGGAACTGATATAGCATTAGTTATTCCAGCTTCATGCAATGCTAATACATCCATTTCACCTTCGGTTATAATACAATCTTTGTGTCCTATAATACTATTAATATTATAAAATACTTTTTCTGCTCCTTTATATAGTTTAAAATGTTTTCTACCATCTCTATATTTAATATTAACGAGTTCATCACCCATTATATAATTAAATTGGATAGTATTCTCTTGCTTGCCAGTTTGTGGCATATACTCTGGACCTTGTCCAACATTTAAGTCGTCCAAAGTCCTTTGAGTTATACCTCTACCCTTAAACCATTCCTGTACTTTATCCATTACTGGTAAATACTTTGTTATCGGAGGTTTAATATAATTTTTGTTACTACTTCCTTTACGTTGATACGTATGAAGTTGAAACGTAGAATTACAATTGTGACAAGTTCCGAGACCACGTTCCCAATCATAACTAGCACATTTAAGCTTTTTATTCTTAGGTTTCCTATGTTCTGAACACAAAGGGCAAACCCCTTGTTTTTTACCAGAATCAAGGCTATATTGATTGAACGTGTCAATCAAAAATCCATTAATCTCTGTTGTCTGCATTTAATTTAATTTAAAAGGGTAAATCGTCTTCTTTAGCTACTGTTGGTTGTGCTTTTGGTTGTGCTTTAGGTTGTGAACCACCTTGAAAAGGTGCTGGTGATGGGAAAGTCCCATTACTCCATACAACTCTTACATTACCTAAATAAGTTTTTGCAACTTTAGCTTCTCTTTCTTCTTTAGTTTGATCAACTATAATTGGACCAAAGTTTCCAAATTGGTCTTCTTCATCATTGACTGTAATTGATACTGGTATGTATTTTCCTTTCTTACCTTGAATAATTTTATCTTTAGGTATCATGCTAAGGTTAATACTTCCTTTTACTATTCCTGCCATAATTAATAATCGTTTAATTGGTTAAACATTCTTTGTAACTGAAATTTCTTAACTCCAGTTGATCTTCTAAAATTATCTACTGCTTTAACATGATTTTGATTTGTGTAAAAATTATTTACATTAGTTTCCATTCCTGTTACTGTACATACTTTGAGTTGATTTTTTCTACTTCTTGCCATTTGATTAAAGTGTTTTATTCATAAAATATTGCTTTGGATCAAAACCTTCTTGCTTATAAAATAACTTATAAGCTTCCACTGCTCGTTGGACTTTGTCTCGACCTTTAGCATAAAATTCTGCTGAGCAATCAAATAGTCCTATCTGGTGAGTAGTTTTATCTATTACGATAAATACCATTTCATATCCAAATAGTTCACTATAGATATAAGCTTGAGAGTCGTAGTTGTATTTAGAAGCAGACCATTTAAATTTCTGAATATCATTAGTAGTTTTCAAATCAACTACTAATCTTTCTTCATGATTTATAATATCTGCTTTTCCTTTCCACACTTCTCCCTCAATCTTTTTAATGTTTGGCTTTTCATATTCACTACCTTCACCTTGAATCAAACCTTTACACATATTATTAGATAACATCTTATCTACCATGAGTTCAATTTGATCTACTTCGTGTTGTAATAAACATAATTCTCCACCAGACATCTCTTTATAAGCTTTAGTATTCCTAGTCGTTGAAGGTATCACTCGGTACTTCTTCAGTTTATCTGGTTCTAGTATAGCGGTATGAAAGTATCCACCAACTAGGAATGCAGGCCTCATTTCTAATGCCTTACCTAAAGCTAAAGGATTTGTAAGCAAAGTTGAGATATCAGAGTTACTAAGGTATTTTTTACCAAAATCGCCGTAGTAATGTTCGTCGTTTCTCAACTTCTTAATTACATCTTCTTTTTTCATTAAAGGGTTTTAAGTTCCTGTTCTAACGCAGGAGTTAAATGATATTTCTTTTTAATAGCTTCGATTGTACCTCCAGATTTAACGTAGTCTTTAGCTTGAGCTAATTGTCTACCTGTTATATTGGTTTTACTTGATTTTAAAACAGGGTCTTTACCATGTTTATTAATCGCGTCACTATCTTGAGTATCATCAATTAGGAATAAATTTCCTAATGCGTATTTCTTCCCATAACTCGATGCACTACCAAATCGTTGGGGCATTTGCATACCTTTCTGATTCATATCAACTCCCACTACTGCTGTAGCATTAATTGTTTCCTTACCATCTGTGATAGTAGCCGTAGTTCTAATAATTGGTAAACTCATATCTTCTATAAGTTCTTCATTTATTACTACTGATACTCCTAACTCTAATAGAAAGGGCTTTGTTGCTTCGAGAATGTCTTCGGCTGACCGGAAGTAATACTTACCGAATGAATTAAATCTACTCTTCTTCGATTTAAATCTTGTCTGAATTTGTGATAATTTTTCGTTTATGGTCATACTATTATAATTACATGTTATTAATTTAATTTACATATCTAACTTACACTATATCAAGCACTTGGGAGTGATCTACATTCTCAATTAATCTTTCTACAGCTTGTTTTTTAAGCTCTGAAACCCTAACATTAGCACTAGTTCCTTTTATATTTAAATGATCTGCTATTTCAAGAGCAGAATGTTTATTACAATCTAATCCATAAGATAATCTTAATGCCTCATATTCATTGTATTCTAAATGTTTTTCCATCAATCCTTTTAAATAAATATTAAGTAGATGTATATTATAGGGTTCAGATTTATCTTCAATTTGATGTAACATATTTTCTTCTTCACCGCTATTATATTGGGCATCAATAGATAAAAATATGCTATTAAAAAACATAGCCACCATTTTCTTATCTTTAGGATTTTTTCTTATTTCATTTAATTTATGTTCTGGTATTCTTACTCCGCCTCGAGTTATATCTATTCTTCTTCTTATAGCTCCTTTTATTCTTTTAGATAAAAAAGATTTTAATGTTTTTTCTTTATCTTCAGATTTATTTAATGTTTCCCAATCTATTCTATCTACGGCTTTAGTTAAACCTTCTCCACCACATTGGAATAAATCTAAAATACTTAATACTCCTGACGCTTGATCAGCAGTTGAGAATTTTCGAGCTAAATTTTCTACTAAAGGCATAAATTTTACTATTAATTGATCTCTTGTATATTTATCATAATGAAGTCCATAATCAGGTAGGTTTTTCAAAGATTCTTTTAAATCTTCTTTATATCTAATATAATTAAGTATATTATATTTTTTCATTTTTCTTTCTTTTTTGTTTTTTAAACTCTTTTATTTTAGTTCTTATACCCATAAAATCAGTATACATTAAGTGTTGATATATTTTTCTTTGTGTCATTTGTATCTTTTATTATTGAGGCGTTCATAAAGTTTGTCTAATAATATTCCGCATACTTCTTCGCTTATCATATTATCATGGTATAATTGCCATATTAATTTACTCATCTTTTTTGTTTTTATGATGGAAATAAGGAGAACCTGTTGATGATAAGTCTTGGTCCTCTAAATAATCCCCATTCTGCCACTCGCCACATTCTTGACATTTTGAGTCGCATATTATATACTGGTGGTATACTAATTCTGTACTACCACAAAATTTACATTTTTCTTTATTCATAATCTCTTAATCCTTTAAATAATGGGTGTCTATAATTACCTGCTTTAGTTCTTTCAAAATATGTGAACGTTGCTTTTTTACCAATATAATCATGTACATTTTCTAACATATTTGTCATATCAGCATAAGTATATCCTTTTCCCGGAGGACAACCAAACTTAATGCCAGCGTCATCTTCCATTAGAAATTTACCTATTGTACCTGTACGTTTACCTTTACCTGCTTCATATCCTATTATTGTAGCTTCTGTGTCGTGAAAATCTTTAAACTTCTGCAAGTTATAAGATCTCTTACATTGATATGGTTGATCTAATCTTAATATAGAACCTTCATAACCATTAGCTAGATTAACATTGTGGGTTGATTTTGCATCACGGTCGCTAATAACTTTTATTGTAGGTACAAACTTTACACAGTTAGAATACATGTCACTAGTACATAGCTGATCTTTTCTATAGCTATATGGCTCATTCATTATTGTTTCAACGTAGTCATAGCAGTGAAACTGTACTAATTTTGATGCTTCTAAGCGCTGCTGATCAGTTGGTTTTTGTTTTCTGACTAATGATATGATCTTTTCAAAATCATCTCTTAGATCATGATTATACAACTCACCGTCAAGTATAACATCAGGGTGAATTTCGAAGAAATACTCTAAATCTTCTAAAATATGCTCAATGTTGAGCCAAGGTTTACCTGTACGAGAGTATGCATATACCTCGCCTTTTTCATTTGATTGTATCAGACAACGAACGCCATCTAATTTTGGTTGCATATAGACTTTCTTAGTCCAGTCGATAGGCTTAGTATCAATCTTATACGCTAACATTGGTTTAATCATAATTTCTCTATTTGTTTTTGTAATCTATCTATTTTATTCTTTATTATCGCTGCTTTTTCATACTGCTCAGACTCTTCATATGATGCTAAAAGTGTCATAAGTCTGGCTAATTCACCTATTAGTAATTCATAAGGGTCATTTAAAGAATCCATAAACATTTCATCTAATTGTTTAATTTCTATTATTTTAAATATTTCTTCTGCTACTAATTGAGCTAAATATTTTATTTGTTCGTCAGTCATATTATCCAATTTATTTTGTATTTTGTTTGTAATCTATATAAAATCCTATTGCTACGATAATATTCATGCCTATACTACTTAAAATTTCATATAGGTCATGAAAACTATGTATTGATAAATGGATATGTCCTACTATCCAAAATGGAATAGCTAATTGTTGACTTATCCATACTAATAGGAATTTTATAAAATCTGTAATTCTATTTTTATACATGTGATTATATAATTATATTCATTATAAATATGAAATATTTATCTATGATTCTTCTGGGGTGTCTTTACAATTATACACCTTTAGTGAAATCCGTATAACCTTCTGCAAATCTTTTACTAAAGTATTTTTCTATTACTTTATCTGGATTTAATACAAATACATTACTACTATCATATTGATTGTAGCAACTAATCCATATGTCATTTGCATCACCAGCCCATATTACATAAGTATATTGGTGATCTATTTGATCTGCTTCAGGATATAAATAACAACTATCATAATACATATCATGTACTAATCTCGCTGCTAATCTAGTAGGATCTTGCCATTTATAAACATTACACCAATTAGCTAATTGTACACCTTGCCATTCAGGATAACCATCGTGATGTAAATACATATTTACACAGCTTTTGTCACTTAAATGAGCAGGGTTTTGAGCAAATCCTAATTCAGATTCACTAGCATATTTACGGTTTATAACCATTGTTAAATTTCTTGTACTCATAATTTATTATTTAATTTAGGTGCGGGAGTAGGATTCGAACCTACGACCTCGAGCTTATGAGGCTCGCGAGCTGGCCAACTGCTCTATCCCGCAATAACTTACCTAGCTCCCACCAACCACTCATTTCCTCCGTTGGTGATCAATCCAACGAATGCTAGGTATTTAGTGGAGGTGGGTGGATTCGAACCACCGTTCAAGTTAGTGTGGCTTTCGCCTCCTATTTCTTGTCTTTCCAAGTCACCCCCTTATAAGAATAAATATAAAAACAACAATTAATCCTATTAAAGACCAAAGCATCATTTTATATTTATCTTCAAGTTTTTTATTATTATTCATATTCATATCCATTATCTATTAAAGCTTTTTCAACTTCATCATATTCTTCCATATACCATTCTTCGTACAAAGCTTCAATAACTTCTTGTACTTGATAGTCTTCTTCATAACCAAGTTCTATATATATTTTACATCCATTAGCTATATAGTCTGCTAATCTATCAAACCAACCTGATTCATAATAATATACATCTTCATTTATATTAGGATGATTTTCTTCTTCAGTAGCTATAAATATTCCATATCCATCAGCAGTTGATTCTTCATAAAAGAATGCTGTACAATTATTATCCCAATCATGTACAATTTCCGCATCATGTATTTCTAATACTTTTTCATATTTTTCTTGATAATCAATTTCCATTGAAATTCCTTTATCTTCTAAATTTTCTAGTATTAATTCTTCTGTTAGTATTTTTTTCATTTAATTAATTTTAAGTTAAGTTCGTTAGCTACATAATTTACATGTTTAGAAGTAGTAGGACTTGAAGTCATACCATTAACTCTCCATGCTACTTTATGTAGTTCGTCACCAATTATCTCAGCAACTAGAGTATTATAAGAATATACTTCATTCCCTATTACTCTTAAATTCATTTTATATTTATCTAATTTCATCTCTAAATAGTTTAATTCCATATTTCCAATCAACATAATCCCAAGTTCTTTCGTCTATATCAGCCCATAGAGTTAAATCCCTCATTTCTCCTACACTTAATTGACTATATAAAAATTTATTATCTAAACTATTATATAATTCAGTGATAGAAAAATCATATTTATCTCTGTTTTTTTCTAAAGCTTTTGCTATTTCTGGTCTTAGTTGTTCTAGTAATGTCATAATTTGTTTATTATATTATCCGTTATTATTTGTATTTTGTTTGTAATTAGTAACTAGAAGAGGAATCGAACCTCTTTACCCGTCGATAGTCAGCTTGTTGAGAGCCCAT
>Ga0255053_10001949_pt1 | contig 11144 bp, 13 predicted proteins | sample JV7_2_22_MG_FD_188635 | JGI IMG/M metagenome (GOLD analysis project Ga0255053, IMG submission 188635) | Seawater microbial communities from Jervis Inlet, British Columbia, Canada - JV7_2_22 | ecosystem: Environmental > Aquatic > Marine > Inlet | place: Canada: British Columbia | collected...
GCCACCATGATCCCCTTCAACGTCTGGCCGATCTACGTCGCCGGGTTGGTGGCCGGAACAGTGCCGGTGCTCGCCACGCAGGAGCAGGCCATCGCCTTCTTCTTCCGCGCTCTCCCGTTCAACTTCTATGCGATCCTGGTGATCCTCTTCACCCTGCTCTTCAGCCTCAAGCGACTTCCCTTCCTGCCGGGGCGGCGAATGACGGAAGCGCGCCGGCGGGCTCGCGAGACAGGTCGGCTGGATGACGAGCGCGCCGAGCCTCTCTCGTCGGAGGAGTTGACCGTCGTGAGGCCCCCGGCCGGCTACTCGCCCGGACTGGTCGACTTCTTCGCGCCGATCGCGACCCTTCTCGGCGTGGCTATCGTTCCGTTCCTGTGGACGTTCTTCGTGCTCGGGAGGCGTGGGGACCCGGCGCTGCCGATCGCCGAGGCGTTCGTTCTCTCGGTGCTCGTGGCGATGGGGGTGGCGCTGGCCAAGGGGATGCGGCTTCGAGACGTGATGGACGGCTTCGTCTCGGGCTGTAAGGGCGTGACGATCGGCGCCATCGTGCTCGCACTCGCCGTCACGCTGAAGTCCGTGGCCGATGCCGTCGGCACGGCGTCCTACGTGGTGGCGGAGCTGGGAGAGGCCGTTTCGCCGGTGGCGCTGCCCGCGCTGCTCCTCCTGGTCGCGATGTTCATCGCGTTCTCGACCGGAACGTCGTGGGGCACGTACGCCGTGCTCTTCCCCGTCGCGATGCCGCTCGCCTGGAGCATCTCGCCCGATCCAGGCTATCTGGCGCTGAGCTTCGCCGCCGTGACCGGCGGTGGCGCGTTCGGCGACCAGTGCTCCCCGATCTCCGACACGACGATTCTCTCCTCGCTGGCGACGGGTTGTGATCTGATGGACCACGTGACCACGCAGCTGCCGATGGCGATCTGGGCGGCCGCGCTCGCCGCCGTGCTCTATACCGTGATCACGGCCCTGCTGTTGTAGGAGAGACGCGGCGGATGTGCGCCGATCGCTGGAACCCGGCACATTGATTCACGCCGCCGGTCGGAAGACACGAATCACACGGAGGAGAACGTGGCCGAGGGAAACAAGTCGGCGCTTATCCTGGGAGCCTCGAGCGGCTTCGGCGAAGCGTCAGCTCTCGCCCTGGCCGAGGCAGGCTTCGACATCTACGGGGTCCATCTGGACCGTCGCGCGGGCCTCGAGCACGTGAAGGAGATCGTTGCCGAGATCGAAGCCCTCGGGCGTCGCGCTCTCTTCTTCAACGTGAACGCCGCGGACGCCGAGAAGCGGGCCGACGTGCTGGACCAGATCGCCGAAGAGAAGGGAGCGGGAGCGGTCCGAGTCCTGTTGCACTCGCTCGCCTTCGGCACGCTGCGTCCGCTGGTGGACCGAAATCCCAAGTCCGTCATCACGCCCAAGCAGATGGACATGACTCTCGACGTGATGTCGCATTCGCTGGTGTACTGGACGCAGGGCCTCGTGTCGCGGGGGCTCATGGGTGACGGTGGGCGGATCTACGCGATGACCAGCTCCGGAGGTGATCGGGTCAGCCCCTTCTACGGCCCGGTGTCCGCGGCCAAGGCGTCGTTGGAGTCTCACTGCCGTCAGCTGGCGTTGGAGCTCGCGCCGCTCGGCATCACGGCCAACGCGATCCGTGCGGGCGTCACGGACACGCCGGCACTGAGGAAGATTCCGGGACACGACCGGATGATCGAGATCGCCCGTGAGATCAACCCGCACGGAAGGCTGACCACGCCGGAGGACATCGCCCGCTGTCTCGTCGCCCTGTCCCGCCCGGAGACCGCCTGGATGACCGGTAACGTGCTCCGCGTGGACGGCGGCGAGGACGTCGTGGGGGCGGGGCTGTCGAGTAGCTCGGATACGGTCGCCGGAGTGTCGGGAGGCGGATCGTGAACCGCGCGGCACGAAGCTTGGGAAGGGCGGTGCTGACGCGCGCGGCGCGCGGCTATGTGCGCCATCGCTGGCGATCCGTGAAGCGCGACGCCGGGCGCCCGTGGCGCAAGGGAGCCGAGGGAACGGCCGCCTCTCTCGGCCGCTGGATCGGCCTTTCCCTCGCAGTAGGGGCGAAGGCCTTCGGCGCCGGCGCCGCGATCTACGTCGTCATGAGGCGTCGGTAAGCTCCAGAACCACGTCGATCCGCCGGTTCTGAGCACGCCCGGCAGCGGTGTCGTTGCGTGCTATCGGTCGGCTCTCTCCGTAGCCGACAGCGCGAATCCTGTCGGCGCTGATCGCCATGTTCGCCAGGACGTATTCTCTGACGGCGATCGCACGCCGTGCGCTCAAGGCCTGGTTGAACTCGTCGTTGCCCTGCGAATCGGTGTGCCCCTCGACGGTGATGAGTGATTCGGAGAACGCGCGGATCGCTTGCTGGACTTTCGTGAGGAGGGAGTAGTCCTCCGGCCGGATCTTGTGGGAGCCGGAGTCGAAGGTGAGTCCGAGCAGCCGGATCGTCACTTGCTCCACCCCAAGGATGATCTCCGCTTCCTGGTCGTCGAAGAGTGCCTGCACCTCCCGTAGGGTCTGCTCACGTCGCTCACGCTCTCTCAGCTCGGCCGAGACCGTGGCCTCCCGCTCGCCGAGGCGCGCCAGCTCGAGGTCCAGCGAGTCCGACTGGGCCTGAAGGCGCCGTATCTCCTCCTCACGATCCGCCAGGGTCGTCTCGAGGTGCCTGCGGTCTTCCAGAAGGCTGAGGATCGTCGCCACGACATCGGCCGCCACCGGGCCGCTTCCCCGCGCGAAGCCGGCCTGCAGACCGAGCGCCTCGGCGATCCCGATCAGCTCGGCCTCGTGGCGGCGCACGACGGTTTCCGTGGTCACCTCGCGCCTTCTGACGCTGTCCGAGAGCACGGCGACCCAGGTCGAATGGGCATATCCGTCGGCGGCCCGTGTGGCCAGCTCCCTCGCCTCCGAGGGCTGGCTGGGATCTATGCCGAGAGAGGCGTTGGCGCGCCCCATGAGCGTGTCGGCCCCGGCCAGGGTCCGCGGGGCGCGCTCGTCGGCCCGGGCGGCCAGCGCCCCCTCGCGGAGGCGTCGGGCCTCGCCGAGCACGCTGTTCCGGACCGCCTGGAGCTCGGCCTCGCCGTAGAGAGACTCCGCCTCCGAGGCACGGCTGCGCGCGTCGTTTTGGTTTCCGTCCTCGACCTTCCGGCCCGCGTCCTGGGCCTTCTTCTCGGCGGCTCCCCACTGCTCCGCCGCGAAATCGGGCGCGTTGGCCGCGAGCGCCCGTTCCCGGGCGGCGAGCGTTCCCCGCATGATTACCTCGCCGATCTCCCGCAGCTCCTCGGCGCGGTCCAGCGCCTGGTTGGACTCGAGCAGCTTCTTCCGGATCTCTGCGATACGGCCGCCCTGCCGGTGATCCTGCTGTGCCCGAGCCAGCTGCTCCGCCGCTCGCCCGAAGTTCCGGGGAGAGATGAGGTTCAGATGCTGCGCGCGAGCCTCGGCGTAGCGGGCTGCCGTCGCCTCGAGCTGGCTCTCCAGCGTCTGGGCACCGGCGGTCGCGGGGCCGGCCAACAGGACGAGGAGGCAGCCGATCAGGATGGACGATCGGTCGATGTTGCAGCGCGCGACCGGTGACGGCTCGGATCTCATCGGCGGCGGCCTCCCGCGGGCGAGACATCGATCGACAGGGCGATGACGAGCAACACGATCTGAAGGACGCCCCACTCGCCGCCGCTCCAATTCTGCACGGCCGTATACCAGAGGAAGGAGGTCGGGAGAAAGACGAAGCCCAGGGCCGGCCACAGCGCGGTGTCGAACAGACCGTTGAACCAGCTCGTGAACAGCCAGAGGAGGACGATTATCAACCGCGGCGCTATCAGCGTCGCGAGGGCGAAGAGACATGGCATGGAAGCTATCCCGGAGAAGGCTCGACCGGACTACGACCCATGCGCTCAAGTTATGGCGGGGGGAGCCGCATCGGACAGTTCGGCGGCCGGACCCGGGCGACACTTCAGCTCATTACGACCGCGGTCGTGAGGGTGTCGATAAGCTCCCGCAACGTGGCCTCGCCCCGGTCGCGGGCGTACCAGCGCCGCGAGTCGGCGTAGATCTCCTTTGCCGGCCGCTCGCCCTTCGCCTTCTCGCCGATCACGAACTCCTGCAGCTCCGCCGGTCTGGGACCCCACGCTCCCGCGGGCTCGAAAGCCTCGTCCAGGATGATGGCCATCGGGATCGAGCGCGTCCCGTCCGTCAGGAACCGGTCCATCACCTCGAGGCTCTCATCGCGCTTGATGATCCTGAGCTCGAAGTTGGGAAGATCCTCGGCGAACCGGGCCAGCACCGGGACCGTGTTCGAGGCGTCTCCGCACCAGTCCTCCGCGAGCACCAACAGCTTCCAGCGGCCGCCGACGACCGCGGAGCGGCGTGCGACCCACTCCGGAGTCCGGGCCCGCCGATAGATCCCCTCCCAGAGCGAGAGGTTCTTCTCGACCTCTTCCGAGAGGAAGCGATCGAAGGTCAATCCTCGCTCCCAGTGCTCGCGGTAATCGATGCCGTCTGTCATCTTCTATCCACCCTGTGTAGGGTACCGATGATCCGCCCCATGTCGGGTTCGAGCCACTCGCGGATCATGCCGCTTTGCCAGCTGACGGGAACGACGTGCCGTCCCCTACAGAAAGAACAACCATGGGTTCCCGAGACAAGCCAAACAGGCCATAACACTTTGCAATATAGCGAATTACACGCCAGGAGGCGAGAATGACGATAGCGGCCGACGCGAAACCTCCGGTACCTGAGAACGAGCCGATTCTGGGCTACGCGCCCGGATCGCCGGAGCGCGACGAGCTCAAGGCGCGGCTCGCCACCATGGCGGCCGAGGAGATCGAGATACCGCTGGTCATCGGCGGCCAGGAAGTGAGGACCGGCGGCACGGTCGAGGCTGTCATGCCCCACGACCACAAGCATGTGCTCGCCACGTGGCACCGGGCTGGTGCCCGGGAGGCCGAGATGGCGATTCAGGCGGCGAGCGAGGCATGGCGCGACTGGTCGAGCTGGAGCTTCGAGGACCGAGCCGCAGTCTTCCTGCGAGCCGCGGACCTCCTCGCCGGACCGCGGAGGCAGACGCTGAACGCGGCAACGATGTTGGGTCAGAGCAAGACGGCCCATCAGGCGGAGATCGACAGCGCCTGCGAGCTGATCGACTTCTGGCGTTTCAACGTGCACTTCGCGCGGCGGATCTACGAGGAGCAGCCAAACTCGGCCCCCGGCATGTGGAACCAGCTGGACTACCGGCCTCTGGAGGGCTTCGTATTCGCGATCACGCCCTTCAACTTCACGTCGATCGCCGGCAATCTGCCCACCGCGCCGGCGATCATGGGCGGCGTCTCGCTCTGGAAGCCCGCCTCATCGGCCGTCTACAGCGCCCACTACATCCTTCAGATCCTGATGGAGGCCGGCCTCCCGCCGGGCGTCGTGAACCTCCTGCCCGGACGCTCCGGCGAGTTCAGCGACACGCTCCTGTCGAGTCCGGAGTTCGCCGGGATCCACTTCACCGGGTCGACGGCCGTCTTCCAGCATCTGTGGAGGCAGGCGAGCTCCAATCTCGAGTCGTACCGCTCCTACCCGAGGATCGTGGGAGAGACCGGCGGGAAGGACTTCATCCTGGCCCACCAGAGTGCCGATGTGGAGTCCCTGGCCGTGGCCATCGTGCGGGGCGGGTTCGAGTACCAGGGGCAGAAGTGCAGTGCGGCGTCGCGGATCTACGTGCCCGACAACCTGTGGCCGGAGGTGAGGACGCGCGCTCTCGACATGATTGGCGATATCGGCGTCGGCGATCCGGCCGACTTTCGGAACTTCATGGGAGCCGTCATCGACAGCGGCGCCTTCGCGGACATCACCTCCTACATCGACCGCGCCGCTGCCTCCGACGACATGGAGATCCTGGCGGGCGGCGAGTATTCGGACGAGGTCGGTTACTTCATCCAGCCTACCCTGGTGCTCAGCCCCGATCCGGCGAGCCGGCTCATGTGCGAGGAGATCTTCGGTCCCGTGGTCACGGTGCACGTCTACCCCGCCCGGGAGTGGTCGGAGACGCTGGAGCTCGTAGACGGCACATCCCCCTATGCGCTCACCGGCGCCGTCCTCGCGACCGACCGCACGGCGGTACGGGAGGCACTGAGCGCCCTTCGCCATGCGGCCGGGAATTTCTACGTGAACGACAAGCCGACGGGCGCGGTGGTGGGCCAGCAGCCGTTCGGCGGAGGCCGGGCGAGCGGGACCAACGACAAGGCCGGGTCCTGGCTCAACCTGATCCGATGGGTGTCTCCACGCACGATCAAGGAGACGTTCGTCCCGGCGACGGACTACCGCTACCCGTTCATGGACGCGAAGTGAGGTTTCGGGCCGTGCCGCACGCTTCCGGCTGGCTTTGAAGGTCCAGGCCTCTGCGGTAGATTGGCGCTCCCCACATGGGATGAGCGGACGACGCACACGAAGGAGATCCGGATGGCGAGGTTCACCGACGACGAGCTGATGCGAAAGGTGCAGGAGGGCTTCATCGTCGAATCCGAAGCCGACATGACCGAGACGTACAAGAAGGCGCTGATCGGCCAGCTGACGGTACAGGGTGACACGGAGCTCATGAGCGCCCCCGCGTACTACATGGCCACGAAGGACGCGCCCTCGACCAACACGATGGTCTCGGCCACGGCGATCATCCAGGATGAGCTGGGCCATGCGAACATCGCCTACAGGCTCCTCGAGGACCTCGGGGTGGACCGGGATGAGCTGCTGTACGAGCGGCCGCCGGAGAAGTTCAAGAACCCGTACGGCTTCGACCAGCCTCTGGTGAACTGGGCGGAGCTCGTGACGGCCAACGGGCTGTACGACCGGGCCGGCATCACGCTTCTCGGCGACGTGCATCGGCACACGAGCTACGGGCCGCTGAAGCGCGGACTCGTCAAGGTGGGCATGGAGGAGAACTTCCACCTCCGTCACGGCGAGGTGTGGATGAGGCGTCTGTGCGAGGCCGGCGGGGAAGCCCGTGACATGGTGCAGGCCGCGGTGGATTGGATGTTCCCCATGGGCGTCGAGTGGTTCGGGATGCCGGATGAGAAGAAGCATCACAACGCACAGCTCGAATTCAAGCTCAAGGGGATGACCAACGATCAACTGCGGCAGACCTGGCTGAAGGCGGTCGTGCCGCTCTGTGACGAGCTGAGCATCGAGGTGCCGGCTCGCGTCAATCCGGCCACCGAAGAGGTGGAGCTCGAGTTCGAGTTTCCCGTCCAGTACGACCCCGACGCGAAGCGCTGGCTTCTGGACGAGCCCATCACGTGGGATCAGGTGTGGGCGCGCTGGCGCGCCCGGGGACCGATGAACGAACAGTTCGTGGAGTGGATGCGGGTGAGCCGCTACTCGGTCGAAGGATTGCTCGAAGCATGACCTTGGTACAGCTCGGCAGGTTGCCCTCGGGGTCGGAGGCGTCGGTTTCCCTCGAGGACGGCATGGACTTCTCGGCCGTGCTCGCCGAGACGATGGGCGAGGGTCGGCCGCTTCCGCCGCCGCCCGAGTGGGCCGATCCCCCTGTGGATCTCGCCGAACGGGCCCGGCGGGCGATGTACGAGGTCTCGGATCCCGAATTCGCGATATCGCTGGCGGATCTGGGGCTGATCTACGGGGTGTCGGCCGATGAGAAGATCGGCGTGGTCACCGTCGAGCTGACCTTCACCGCCACGGCGTGCCCGTGTACGGACTTCATCAAGTGGGACGTGCGGGACCGCCTGCTCAGGGAGCCCGGGATCGAGCGAGTCGACGTGGAGGTCGTCTGGGATCCTCCATGGACCACGGCGCGGATCAGTGCGCGGGGGCGCCGGATCCTCGAAGACGCCGGCATCGCCCTCATCACCTGAACGCTGCACCACCCGACGGCCCCCGACGGCCTGCCCAATCACAGGAGGACGGATGTCTGATGGCGATCGACTCTGGGAGGTGTTCGCTCGTCGCAAGAGAGCGGACCATTTCGAGCACATCGGCTGCGTCGAAGCGCCGAACCCGGACCTGGGCAGGGTCTACGCATGGCAGACATACGACGAGGCCAAGTGGTTCGAGATGATCGTGGCGCCCCGCGACGCCTTTCACCCCGTCAATCGGCCCGAGCAGCCGTTCACGCTGCACCCCTCGGCCGAAGCGCTCACCTGAGCGGACGGCACCGGAAGGGAGATTCAGGGTGACGGAAGAAAGCAAGTACTCGAAGGCGGCCGATCTGCCCGAAGAGCTTCGGGAGCACCTCGGAGCCCTCATCCTGGTACTGGCGGACAACAAGCGGCTGCTGGGCATGCGCTACTCCGACTGGATCCTCGGCGCGCCGGCCCTGGAGGCGGGCATCGCGTGTTCGGCGATGGCCCAGGACGAGTGGGGCCACGGCCGGATTTTCTATGCGATGCTGCGCGATTTCGGCCAGGACCCGAACCAGCTTGAGCACGGGCGTGAGTCGCCGGAGTATCGAAGCAGCGAGCTGCTGGATGGCCCGGCCGATGGCTGGACGGACCTGCTCGCGCTCAACCTGCTCCTGGATTCGGCGCTCTCCGTTCAGTTCGAGGCGATGGCGGAGAGCCGGTTCGAGCCCGTGCATTACAAGGTCAGCAAGCTGCTCGACGAGGAGCGTTTCCACTTCGAGCACGGCCGAGGCTGGGTGGCACGACTCGGGAGCACGGAGTCGGGTCGCGAGGCGATGCAGCGTGCCTTCGCTCCGGCATGGGAGGTATGCGTCCGCTGGTTCGGGCCCGACGACGACGAAGTGGCGCGCGCGCTGTGCGACGGAGGCCTTACCGACAAGGATGCGGCGGGCTTGAGAGCGCGCTGGCTCGAGCGCGTGGCGCCCGTGGTCGAGAGCGTGGGTCTCGGCCTGGCTGAGTCGGACGGTGGCGCCTGGCGCAGCAGGGTGGAACCGTCCTGGGATGGATGGGACTTCGAGCTCCGCCGAGGCCGTGAGGGAGGCCCGGACGCCGACACGCTGGTGCGCGTGCGGGGCGACAAGAACCGCTCCCTGTTGATGGACTGAGTCTCGACCGAACCCTGCGGAGCCATGGATTGGAGCCTGGTAGAACCGTGAACTCCGGCAAAGATGACCGGACGGGTCGCCCCACCGGAGGCGAGCCGAGCGCCGAGCTCGGCCGGCCGCTTCGTACGGAGGAGCTTCCCTCGGCGCTCAAGTGCCCCTTCTGCGGCAGCGAGGACAGCGAGCAGTTCTCCACCTTCGGTAGCTCGCTGTCTCTGAGTCAGTACTACTGCAACGGCTGCCGCACCGTCTTCGAAGCCTTCAAGTGGAGAGCGCGCGCGCCCGAGACCGACGCGGTGGATCCCGACGAGATGGATTCCGACACGGGCCGCGCAGAGGGCTGAGCCGTTGGCGGGTCGTCTGAAATCCAAGCTCCCGGAGCTCGCCGTCGAGGGGGTTTCCGTGATGCTGGCGGTCCTCCTCGCATTGGCGGCCGACTCCTGGCGCGAAGACAGGGCCAACCGGCAACTGGCGGCGTTGGCTCGAGCGAGCGTACTGGAAGAGGTGCGCGGCAACCTGGCCGAGCTGGAAGACACCCGCGAGGACCACGTGTCCCTTCTGGAACGGCTCGTCCGCGATATCGACGAGTTGGACGCCGGCGGCACCTCGGCCGAAGTCGGTTTCTCCTTCGCCCTGATCTCCTCTGCCGCCTGGCAGACGGCTCAGGTGACGAGGGCCACCCAATTCACCGACTTCGAGTGGGTGCGTCGCATGGCTCTTCTCTACGGCGCGCAGGAGCTGTACGAGGACAGCCAGGCCGCCGTGGTTGATCTCGTCGCGGCGATCAGGGGCCGGGACCCGGGAGAGGTGGCCAGAAGGCTCGAGGCAGTCGCCGCCCGGGTGCAGATCGTGCTCGATCTGCAGGAGGGCCTGATGGACGCGTACCGGGCGGCGCTCGAGGACGCTCCAGCCTCCGACTGACCTGGGCGTCGCCGCTGCTGTCGCCATTGCCGGCTGACCGGTAGGATCCTCGGAGCGCCAGAGCCGTGCCGTCCGTCGACGGCCCAGGACGGCCCGATCTCGATTCCACCCCAGACAGGCACTCGGACGATGGCGACGCGATACTTCACGCCCAGGACATTCGGGTTTCTCAAGGATCTCGAGAAGAACAACAACCGACCCTGGTTCACGGAGAACAAGGGTCGGTACGAGAAGGAGCTGAAGGAACCGGCGCTCCGGTTCATCGAGGACTTCGAGAGCCGGCTCATGAAGATCAGCCCTCACTTCCACGCCGGCCGCCGCTCCTTCTTCCGGATCTACCGCGATACCCGGTTCTCAAAGGACAAGAGCCCCTACAAGACGTACGCCGGGATCCAGTTCCGTCACGAGGCTCGCGGGAGCGACGTGCACGCGCCCGGCTTCTACCTCCACATCGAGCCGGGGCATAGCGGGGTGGGCTGCGGGATGTGGCACCCCGACTCCAAATCGCTGCTGAAGATACGAGAGGCGATCGTGGAGGAACCCGCGAAATGGAAGAGGGCGAAGGGCGCGAAGCGGTTCAAGGAAACCTTCGAGCTGACCGGGGATTCCCTGAAGACGGCGCCGCGCGGATTCGACGTGGAGCATCCGCTGATCGAGGATCTGCGCCGCAAGGACTTCATCGGCTGGACGAGCTTGAGCCAAAAGGCGGTCACAGATCCGGGGTTCCTGGGTGACTTCACCGCGATCTGTCGGGCCGCCGTGCCTTTCCAGCGCTGGCTGTGCGACGCGGTCGGCGTCGCATTCTGAGCGGGCGCCGAGAGACCTGAGCCGCGATCTTGCGCCGCTGGCGCCGTACGCCAGCGCTCTGACCGATTACATGGCCGGCGACGAGGCGGCTACCCTCGTCGTTCACAGCAGCCTCGGCGAGTCCGATGACCTTCCGGTCCAGGTCTTCTTCCGGCACCAGGAGGAATTCTTTCCGGCCGAGCGGGCCGCGCTCGAGCTGTGTCGCGGCCGCGTGTTGGATGCCGGGGCGGGAACGGGCGTCCATGCACTCGCGCTTCAGAGGCGCGGCTTCGAGGTTAGGGCGATAGACGTCCTTCCCGAGGCCGTGGCGATCATGCGGGGTCGGGGGGTGGTCGACGCCGTGCGCGCCGACATGTTCGAGCTCGAAGACGCGCGGTTCGACACCCTGCTCATGCTCATGAACGGG
>Ga0255053_10001950_pt1 | contig 11141 bp, 12 predicted proteins | sample JV7_2_22_MG_FD_188635 | JGI IMG/M metagenome (GOLD analysis project Ga0255053, IMG submission 188635) | Seawater microbial communities from Jervis Inlet, British Columbia, Canada - JV7_2_22 | ecosystem: Environmental > Aquatic > Marine > Inlet | place: Canada: British Columbia | collected...
ATCAACGCCGTCACCTGCCACTGTGACAATTTCGCCTTCCGACTTCTTCTCTTTTTGCTCTGTGCCGGCACGATTCAACGCTCCACTGAACGCCGGCTTGTGCGGGCGGGACGCCCGCGCCACAAGGGCTCCGGGTCAGAGATGATCTCGGAAGACGGCATCGACTACGCAGCCTTCTCGAGATCTTGATTGAGAATCTCGAGGGCGCGCTCGAGGACCGGGTCGCCGTCGGCATCGGAGTCGATCCCCTCAACGACTTCATCGGGCTCGATTCCCTTGCCACTGATGGTTTCGTCGTCTGGCCGCAGCCACTGACCGACCGGCATCCAGATCGCGACATCACCATCTCGAACCAGGCTCATGTAGGGCGCGTAGCCGACGGTACGAAGGCCGACGACAACCGCTCCGGCGCCCTGCAGGGCTGCAGCGAGGATCTCGCCAACACCGGCGGTGTGCGGGCCCACAAGAACCACCGGCAACCTTTCGGTAACCACTTTTTCATTGGCTTCGTAGGTCCGCGAACCGGCCCTGCGGCCTTCCCACTGACCGAGCCGGCCAGAGCCGACAAAGCTGTCGGCCAGGGTGATGGTCTCTGCCTCGAGACCCCAGCGGAGCTCCCGCAAATCGAGTATCACTTGACCCTGTTCCGGCAGAAGTGAGATGACCGATTCCACCGCATCTTCGGACACGGCTTCTATCCGAATGACCGTGGCTTCGTCTCGTTCCTCGGAGGTCGCTGCCTGGAGGACCCAATCGAGGGGCTTGAGCGCCACCTCGCGCCGCTCGTCAACCTTGCGGTCGAAGACCGTCAGCTGCACAGTTTCGCCGAGCCTCTCGCGATCCATGAGCTCGAGTCGGATCTGCCACAGGGGACGCCCGCGGCTGTTGACGCCTTCGACCAGCTCGATGACTTCCAGCGCCTGGAGCCCCGCGGTTTCGGCCGGTGAACCGGGGAACACGAAACCGACGGCCGCCGAGCCGAATCTCGAGGCGAGTCCCATGCCGTACGGAGGCGGCGATTCAACGAACTCGAGATAGTCGCCGATCCGTTCAACCGGAAGGACCGCCGCCGACCAATTCAGTGGTTCCACCAGGCCGGCGTCCAGGGACAGCGCCAGGGCTTCCTGGTTGAGTTCATCCACGTACTCGGTTTCCACCAGATGTACCACCTCGGCGAGGTTGCCGAGAGCGCGGAAAAGCACGTCTTGATTCGAGCGGTTCGCCAGCAGGACGCCGGTGAAAAGCATCATCACGGCCAACGAAACCGTCAGAAAGAGCACCCGGGTGCGTTTCATGTTCAGGAGGATCCCCCCTTCAATTGGAGCCAGCGCCTCGGGTCCTCGGGCTTTTCGGCGACTCGAATTTCGAGATAGACGTTGCCACCCTCTTTAGGTGGCGACGCGAGGCCCAGGCGCATTCCCATCGTCACGCGTTGATCGACGCGTACGTGGATTGTACCAAGGCCCGCAACCAGCGAATAAATATTGTTCCCATGGTCGAGAACAACCATGTTTCCATAACCCTTGAAGTGGCGGGCATATGCGACGACGCCTGGGAAGACAGCGTTGACTGACGAAGAGCTCGGGGCATCAAACCGGATCCCGTTGCACACGGTGTAGGCGGAGTATTTTTCCAACTTCTGGCGTCCGAAATTCTGAACCACTCGACCTTCGATCGGCCACGGCAGAGCGCCGCGGTAGCCCCGGATGTCTTCCTTGCCTGTAAACCGCTGCCGGGACGCCAGCACCCCCACCAGCCGCTGCAGCGACGCCTCCCGCTGACGCAGCTCGTCGAGGGATGCACCGGTGCTCGCCCTGCTGCGTTCCAGGCTTGCGAGGTGACGTGCGACCTGGGTGCGGACATCCTCGAGCTCCTGTCGACGGCCTTCGAGCTCGCGCGCCTCGTCGCGCGCCTGATCGAGGGTCTGACTCAGCTCCGCGAGACGAATGCCGTGCTGCCGGCGCACTTCGCGGTACTCTTCGAAGAGCCGGATTTGTCCCGCCGTCAGCACCGAAACTGTACCAACAGCTTCCTCGAGCATTCCGCCCCGGTAGGCGTCGACAAAAAGCTGCAGGGGACCGGGACGCCCCAGCAGGACCATGATCTCGATGTGAAAATCCAAAACCTGGCGGCGACTGTCGAGGTCTGCAGAAAGGATCGCCGCCTCCTCTCGCAGCCGCTTCGCCTCCTCGCCGCTCTTCTCGAGAAGCAGCTCGACCTCTCGGACCCGCGCATCGGCCAGCTCCAGCTCGGCATCGAGCCGGCGCCGCTCGCGTTGGGCGGTCTCGGCCTCGGCAGACAGCCGACCGAGATCCCTTTCGAGCCGACCGATTCTTTCGCGAACTGCTGATAGCTGGTCATCGGTGGGGTTCGCGGCAGTGGAAATGGTCGCAGGGAGCGCGAGTAGCAGGAGGATCAGGAGGAGGGTGCACCCTCGCCATTTCATGATGGGCATTGTACTACAAATAAAGGGATTAGGCTCAAACCGCGTCCGCGGCCGCGTCCGCGACCGCGTCCGATTGATCGTTTCGGGCACGGACTCGGACTCGGACTCGGGCACGGGACCTCAAAGAGCTTCGTCGGTACACAGATCTGTCGGATATACTTTTAAGAGAAGCGAGGTGGCACATGGCAGAGGTTTACTCGTACGACATCTATGTCCTCGGGCTCAAGGATCCCACCGCGGGCGGGCGACACCGGTTCGCCAGCACGATGGAGCGCCTGACCGGGCGGTCGAGCGATGAGTTCGAAGAGGGCTTTCCGCCCCCAAACTTGCCGATGTTTCAGGCGATGGACGCGGCCCGAGCGGTGGAAACGGCGGATATGCTCGGCGAAACAGGTGTACTGATCGAGGTTCGTCCGACCGATAAACCACCGCAGGAGCAGCCGAAGATCGCGGCAGCGACCCGGGAATGTCCGGCATGTAACGAGATCCAGCCGACAGTCAACGATGAGTGTTTGAAATGCGGCATCGTATTCAAGAAATACGAACGCGAGCAGCTTCTCAAGATGCAAAAGGATCACACCCTCGAGCAGGCGATGATCAAGGCCATGCAGGTCCGCGAAGAGTGGCTGCACCGCGCCACCCAGTATCTCGAGCAGCAAAAGATGGCGAAGGACGCGTCAGCCGCGTTTGCCTCTGAGCTGGTACAGGACGAGGTCCCATTCCTCCGCCTCAACTCTGAAGAAGGACCGCTTCTCCTCACCTCGAGACGTCTGCTCTCGAGGAAGGAAAATGTATTCGAGTCGATACCGTACGAGATGATCCGCGAGGTAGACTACGGCGGCGGCCCGATCAAGACATCAAAGTCCAAGTTCCGCCTCCAGATCTCGTTCCACACGCCGTTCCCGCTGAAATCGGGCGAGATGGCCAAGAATATGACCTGGCACCTCGACAAGGACTCCTCGTTCAGCAAGGACGTGGTCATGGACTGGGGCTACGCGCGGAACTTCATTTGCGGCGCCTGCGGCGAGCGCGAGTTGCAGTACCGCACCGAAGAGACGAGGATGCTCTGCCGCTGCATGCACTGCGCAACCGACCATGAGATCGATCTTCAGGAGTGCATGGCGGTGCCGCTGATTTCGGAATGATCTTTGGGAGGGGATAAACCCTCCCCTACGGTTGTGGTTTGAATCGTCTCGGCCGTGTGACACCCGGCACCGTGGTTGGGTGGAATTCGTCCCGTTCGTGGAAAATCCGACCCCATCGGGCCTTTGTTTTGTAGGGAATACCAATTTTCCTTCGTAGGGGAGGGGTTTATCCCCTCCCGAGCGAAATCGCCCCGTCCCGGCTGATGAACCAGCCTGCTATTCTGCCAACGTGCCTCCTCAAAAACCTCGTCGGAAAAAGGCCCGTCTCCATCAGGCCGTTTACGCCCAGCCAGGTGCGGTTGCGCTCTTGACCACATGCACCGCCTCTCGGCGTCCGATTTTCGCAGCCCCGAATTGCGCCGACCTGGTCACGCCCGAAATCGGGCGCCTTCACGGCGAGAACTGGCGCATCCTCGGATTCTGCGTCATGCCGGACCATGTTCACCTTCTGGCGTTCAACATCAATGGATCGCTCCTTGATCTCATGCGTCTTTTCAAGGGTCGGACAGCCAAAGGCCTACGCGGAGATGTTCCCGGCACCCTTTGGCAACGAGGCTTCCATGATCACCTGCTGCGGCGCAATGAGGACATCCACCAAACACTCCAGTACATGTTCGAAAATCCGGTGCGCGCCGGCCTAATGGCGGAATGGACCCAGTACGCCTGGTGCGGATCGTTTCAGTGGCCAGAAATCGACCCGGAGTTTTTCAGCGTCAGACCCGAGAACGTGCTGTGGAACGAGGTGTTCGGATTTCCAGAAGGCGCCGAAGATTGATGCCCAAAGCGGCGATCGAATCGCCATACGTTCTGTGAACGCATTCGCTCGGGCGGGGATAAACCCCGCCCCTACGGTTGAAATTTGAAACCACATAACCAAAACGGCCCGCAAATGCGGGCGTCTTGTTTTCGTAGGGGAGGGGTTTATCCCCTCTCCTACGGATATTCAATATCTGTCTCGCGATCCGTTCGCCAACCATCTCGATCATCGACTCAAACCACTCTCGCGCCGACCGCGCCAACGACCTTCTCGAATCGATCCTCGAACTGTTGCCTGAACGGTGAATGGAACGGCGACATCCTCTCCCCTGAAGGCTCGGCCCTGAATCCCGCCTCGTTCTCCGAGATTCGGTATCGCAGCTCACTCTTGCCCATCCACCTGAAGCCCACCACCAGCTCGTCGCCCTCGCAACGCAGGTTCACGTAATCAGCGAGCCCGCGTTCGGCGAGCACAACCTGAACCCGCTCGACGAACTCCGCCGGCGTCCCATCGTCAAAATCAAAAGCTCTCACGACGCCAATCTTAACCTGCACACCCGACACAAAAAAGACCGCGAGACCACAACGGTCTCGCGGCTTCCGACGTCGAGTCCGCCCGGAGGGCGGATTCTGGCGGACCCAACATCACACTGCTTGTTCTATTCCAGTTGCTGTTGCATCGGCCGCGACCTCATCCACAGGCGTTTCGAGTGTGCAGATCTCGGACATGAGCTCCTGGATCTCAAGGCCCTCCACGAGGTCTTCCGGAAATTCGAGTCCTGCGTGGAATCGGATCGCGATATTTCCATCATCCTGTTTCACCATCTGAGCCCGGCATCGCGCAACCCTGGCTTTGATCACACGAGGTCCGTTCGGTCCTTCAACGGTCAGCTCACACATTCCTGCCGGAGGGAGACCACAGGGAGATTCGATAAGCATCCCATGCTGCGAGATGTTGATGATCCGCACCTCCATGGTGGGTTTGATGCGGCCAGTGATCCCGTCGTTGACTTCCAGCCTCTCGCTGCGTCTGCGGTCCTTTTTGTCTTCTTTGGCTTCCTTCATGTCCGCCTCCGGGACCAAGTATTGCAAACGAGATGCCAGCTCAGACACTGACCCGACGGCAAAAGTGCTGTTCAATCCTGGGACAGTCCGTGTCGAGATGAACCAGGCAAAGGTGGAGAAAGAGTGCAATCGGGCGTGACGTCTATCACGACCCTCCCTGGATCGTCGCCTAAATATCCAGAAATTCTACGGTTAACTTGATTCGACGACCGCCGCGAAGCGGGCGGCCCCGAGAAGCGCGGCACCATCGTCAAGAACGATCCTGACCGGCATTGTTTCGAGCAGCGGTCGCATCCGGCCCTTGGCGAGGAATCCGTCCATAAAGGCCCCATCCTCGAGGAACCGGCGGATCCTCGGTGCGATACCGCCACCCACCCACACCCCGCCCGTCGCCATGACCTTGAGGGCCAGATTGCCGGCCTCCTCACCATAGAGCCGTGCGAAGAGCTCGAGAGTGCGACCGCTGATATCGCAGCGACCCTCCAGGGCCATCTCGGAAATAGCGGGCACCGGATCGCCGGTCTGCTCGGCTTCCACAAACCACCCGGGCTCCGACTCACCGGCCTCCGCAACCATAAAGCGGAAGAGATCCGCAAGACCTGGGCCCGATAGGACTCGCTCCCAGCTCACATGGCCGTGGCTGCGACGGAGGAATGACAGCAGCCGATCGCAAAGCTCATCGGTCGGCGAAAAGCTGGTATGACCGCCCTCGCAGGCGAATGGCCTGGCCTCGCTACCGTTCCAGTAGATCCCGCCCTCGCCGAAACCGGTGCCGGCGGCAATCACTGCGCCGTTGCCGACGGCGTCGGGTAGCCCCGGGTTGAGTACCGCGATCTGGCTCTCACCCAGGGCAGCAACCCCCCACCCCGTCGCTTCGAGGTCGTTGAGGAGCGCGACCGTCGCGATGCCTGATCGACCTTCGAGCTCGTCGGCATCCACCACCCACGGCAGATTGGTGGTGCGCATCCGCCGACCGGTGACGGGTCCGGCAATACCAAAGCAGGCCGCCCGGCAATCCGTGCCATCGGAACCGACGAAATCCGCCACGATCTCGCCGAGGTCCGAATAGTCCCGACTCTGGTAGCTGCGCTCCTCTACCATCCGGCATTCGACACCATCAACCTCGAAAACCCCGACCCGGGTCTTCGTACCGCCGATATCTCCTGCCAGAACTCTCATCGGCGCAAGTGTACCAGCCCGACAACGGTGGCCGAATCAAAGGAATGCGACCCCCCTTGGGCTAGCGACTGTCAGGGGAAGGGGACGACGATGATGTCCCAGCGATCATAGATAACGAAACGCCTCGTTATCTGCATCCGAACCCCACTCTCCCAGTGTTTCGGAGATCGCGAGGTGGAAAATGGCATCGTCGGGCTCAACCCGGCGAAGGATCACGGCATCGCCTGTTAGGAGTTCAAACGTGACATCATCGCCCGGTTTGAGGCCCAGGCTTTCGCGGACCTCTTTCGGGATAGTCACCTGACCTCTTGATGAAAGTCTGCTGCGCATAATTGCCCCTTTGATCCTCTGCTTCTTGAATGTAAGACTTCGGGGGAGGTAGTGTCAACGGAGTTTCGACGGGCGGCATGTATGCCGCCCTTACATCTCGTCTGATCCGGCCACCGCGGGTGCGAGCGGCCGGCATTCCGAACTCCCCCCTCACACCATCTGAGCGAGAAATGTCCGAGCCGGAACGATTACCGGTTTCTCCTCCTCGAAGCAGTTCCGATCGACGAATGGAAGATCAAGCGCCACCTGAAAGGCGTGCGCAGCCCCGGACTGGCGCTGGAAGTATGCGAGCTGCGGCGAAAGAGAAGCAGCGCCAGAGCTCTTGACCTCCACCAGAAACCACGGCCGATCTTCTCGCGTCACCACAAAGTCCACCTCGCGCTTCTGCTTGTCCCGCACGAAGTACAGCCCAAACTCGCCGAGCCCCTGGTCCGTCCAGAAGTGAACCGCCTTGAGCAAGGCCGACGCGACGAGGTTCTCGGCTCGCTGACCCGAATCCTCTACGATGGACCAATCCCACAGGTAATACTTCGGTTCCTTACGCAGGGCTCGGGCGATATTGCGCGACCACGGCCGAACGGCAAAGCAGTAGTACAGCGATCCCAGCGTCACCAGCCAGCGGCGGATACTGTCCACGGACGCGTTCACGCTGCGAGCAAGAGAGGAATAACTCGTGAGTTGGCCCGACCGGCGACGCAGGATTTCGGCAAGGCTTTCCACAACATCGAGCTCGTTGATCCGGGTCAGGTCGCGCAGATCTTCCTTGAAGAGCTGCTGAGAGCGAAGTCGACGCCATCGGTTGGAGAAGCGCTGCTCCTGGCGGAGGAACGGCTCCGGGAAACCGCCGAACCGAACGAGAGCCTCGAACCCGTCGTCATCGACTCGATGAGGCTGCTGAAGGATCGGATCTTCCCTGATCCCAGTACCTACCAGCTCCGCCACCGACAACGGGTGCATGCGATACGGGAAATACCGACCCATGAGGCTGTCACCGCCGGCCTTGAAGATGTCCAGCCGCGCGCTGCCGGTCACCAAGATCTTCATTTCCTCCGGATAGCTGTCGAAGAGACCCTTGAGAAAATTCTTCCATCGACCATAACGGTGGATCTCGTCGAGGATCAGCAGAGGCGTTTTCTCGCGGAGACGTTCCAGCTGCATACGGCCGGCCACCGCAGCCGGTCCGGCCAGCACCAGCTCCCGGTGCTCTTGGTTGTCCCAATTCAGATACAGATGTTCATCAAAGGACGAAGCGCTCTCCCGACTCGTGGTGGTCTTCCCGACCTGCCGCGGACCCATGAGAAACAACATCTGCCGGTTGTTATTGAAGTGATCAGAGATCACGGTTTCGTATCGACGTTTCATCATGCCTCCGACCATTACCGAAAACTATAGCAATCACTATTTAGTCATGACTATTTTACGACATATGCGAAATCCGTCAACCCCCTGCCATAAAAACCCCCGAGCAAACACCCGGGAGAATTCTGTGTTTCAACATGAGGTCCATCGCTACAAGAGGCCGAACGGAACCCACTCACCCAAATAGTTTTGAGGTTTTCTAGAACTGAGAATTCCCGCCAGGAGGCCGGGCGGCATTCCTAATTCCTCATTCCTCATTCCTAATTCGCCGCGGGTGGGCCGACAGCAAATCCGAAATTCCGGCTTCGTGCTTCCGGCTCCGTCCTTCCGGCTTCGTCCTTCTGACTACGCCGTGACAAGCCAAAATCCGAATTTTCTGTTGCGCCCATACACCACGAGCTAGCTAGAACAAGGTTGCCATCTCTGCCTTCGCAGTTAAACTCAATGCAGGGAGTTGACCATGCGCCGGGAAGAAGCACTAAACATCCTGGTGGTGCATCGCCGGGAATTGCGTGAGCGCTTCGGTGCGAAGTCACTGCGCCTGTTCGGGTCGGTCGCCCGCGACGAAGCCTCCGAGGAAAGCGATGTGGATGTGTTGGTCGATTTCGACGAGACTCCATCGCTTTTCGGCTTTCTGCGGCTTCAAGGATATTTGCAGGATCTCCTCGGAACGAAGGTCGATCTGGTGACTGAAACCGGACTGAAAGAGCGTGCGCGGCCGTACGTCGAAAAGGACGCCGTCAATGTTGCGTGACCCGCTCGATTTCCTTCGGGACATTGAGGAAAGTTGAATCCGTATCGCTGATTACACCGCGGGTCTCAGCCGGGATGAGGTTTTCAACGATAAGATGCGGTTCGACAGCATCCTTCATAATTTCCACATCATTGGCGAGGCCGTGAAGAAGCTACCAGATGATCTGCGCAAAGAGCACGCCGACATCCCTTGGAGTGAAATAGCCGGCATGCGAGACCTCATCGCCCACGCCTACTTCGCTCTTGATCCGGGCATTCTGTGGCAAGGCATTCAAGAGGATGTACCCGTTCTGCTGAAGCGGGTGCAGCAGATGATCGCCTCGGCCGGGGAGAGCCCCTCTTCCTGAGGAGGCCACCCGCTCATGGCGGGCAGACGCGACGGCCGACTGCCGCGAGCAAATCCGAAATTTCTTAGGAGTGGCCGGCCGGCAAATCCGAAATCCGAAATCCGAAATCCGAAATTGTGCGAGGGTGGCCGGCCGGCATTCCGAATTCCGAATTCCGAATTCCGAATTCTTGCCCCTTTCGTGTATCATCCGCCCTGCCCCGCCGGGGCATTCATTCCCAGGAGGAACCATGACCCAACTCACTCTCACGATCATCAAGCCCGATTCGGTGGAGAACGGCAACGCCGGCAAAATCATCGCCCGCCTCGAGAACGAAGGATTCCGCATCGTTGCCGGCCGCTTCATGCACCTGACAGAGGTCCAGGCCCGCGCCTTCTACGCGGTCCACAAGGAGAGGCCCTTTTACAACGACCTCGTCGCTTACATGACGTCCGGTCCGGTGTGGCCGCTCGCCCTCGAGCGAGACGACGCAGTCACCTACCTGCGCCAGGTGATGGGCGCCACCAACCCCACCGATGCCGACGAAGGCACCATCCGCGCCCTCTACGGCGAGTCCATCGAACGTAATGCCATCCACGGCTCCGACTCACTCGAGAACGCGGCGATCGAGGTGGGCTTCTTCTTTTCGGCGTCAGAGCTGGCGTGAAGAAGAGCGGGTGGGGATAAACCCCACCCCTACAATGTCCGAGGAACACGAGCGGGAAGCTGTTCGCCGCGGAACCTCATTGCGAAACAGCCTCCGCCAGCCGCCGAACGGTCGTCACCGGATCATCGACGAGCTCCCTGCCCATCCGCACCTCGAAGCACGGCGCACCGTTGACCAGCGCCTGCAGCCCCGGCATGCACTTCTCCCGCTCCACCGGGTAGCGACCCGAAAGAAAGAGCGCCGACGAGGCCAGAATGAGCCCGGCAAGCCCCTCGGCGGAGCTCACCCGCCGCAACACGAACCCCCGAACCCTGAGGTCGCGACGCAACAGGACGATCGCCTGCGGCCGCACCCTGTTCCGGAAACGCTTCGGGAACGCCGCCCGCTCGAGCCCCCATCGCCGTTCCCCGAGCGACGCGGTCTCCCAGAGCCGGGCACGGAGAGCCTCCGGCAAGAGTCCCTCGCTCCCATCGCGCAACCACAGGTCGCGGCGCAGCACGCCAGCCGAAGGAGCCCCTTCGTCGTCGAGCCCCAGGATCACCGAGTCGTCTGACACCACCGCCCCACCCGCGGCCAGGGCCGCCGCGCTCAGGGTGGACTTGCCGGCATGCGTCCGACCGACAGCCAGCAACGCCGTTCCGTCGATCTCAATAGCGGCGGCGTGTTTCACCACGTAACCGCCCATCGCCAGCGCATGAGTCAGCGCCACCTCGAGCAGAGTGGTCGTCACGAAACCGTCAACGGCGGCGCCGGTGTCCGTCCATTCCACCACCGCCTTTGCCCGCCCCGGCGCGAGGCGGACGCGGCCCCCCGGCATCACGACGAGGTCCTCGCCTTCCCGGCGGAGGTGACGGCGCCAGGGGCGGCGCCGGCGCGGCGTCGAACCCGCGGCCGGGCTCCGCGGAGCTCTGCCTCCACCGGCCACAACGCTGTAGGACGTGTCACCCACCTCGCCGGCGGTCACCTGCGCCATGAACATGCCGAGCCCGCGCAGAACCTGATCATCGAAGCCGTCGAAAGCCACAGTTCCCGGGAACGCTTCGAATGTGAGGAGATGGGTCTTCACCACGTCCGGGATCTTACAGGTACGGGGCGATGAATTGGAATTCTCTGTT
>Ga0255053_10001951_pt1 | contig 11139 bp, 12 predicted proteins | sample JV7_2_22_MG_FD_188635 | JGI IMG/M metagenome (GOLD analysis project Ga0255053, IMG submission 188635) | Seawater microbial communities from Jervis Inlet, British Columbia, Canada - JV7_2_22 | ecosystem: Environmental > Aquatic > Marine > Inlet | place: Canada: British Columbia | collected...
TTGGAACTACGCTTTTACCGCCGGCAGCGAAAAATAAAACGTCGTGCCTTCACCGGGAGTGGACTCAACACGAATACTTCCGCCCTCTTCTTCAACGATCCTCCTTACTATGGCGAGCCCTACACCCGTTCCCTCTTCGCTGTTTGCCGCCGGTCGTGAAAAGAGACCGAAAATCTCACCATGAATATCCTCATCTATCCCGACACCGTTATCCCTTACGTAGACAGACACGTGCCCATCAGGTATGTCGTCTTCCCCTGGAACTATTCCTATCTCCAGTTCCAGAGGGATTTCACTGCGTTTGAACTTAACACTATTGTTAATGAGATTTTCCAGTAACTGATAAACGCGAGACGACTGCATATTTACAATTGGTAATTCTTCGGAAATAGCAAGGGAAGCCTCTATGTCATAGGATCTGGCAACCTCAGAAGCGATCTCTCTTGCAAGCGCCGACAGATTTATCTCCTCTCTCTGCCCGGTATCGACTCCGACCTGAGAAAATTCAAGGAGGTCGCCCAGAAGATTGTCGAAATGCTCTGCGTTTTTCATAACCCTTTCCATGTAGAATTCCGATTTCTCATCAAGCCTGCCCTCCAGCTGCTTTTTCATCAAACCCAGAAATCCCCTTACGCTGATCAACGGAGTCCTGAGATCATGTGCGGCAGTATAGACAAATGCCTCCATTTCCTTATTCTTTCTTTCCAGGTCTTCCTTGGCTTTCTTCAGAGCTTCCTCTGCCCGCATCCGCTCTGTGATATCCAGATTTATGCCTAATATCCCATAAAAGGTGTCATCGTCTCTGATTGGAGATATGACATTGTAAAAACGTCTATTTTCCCCACGCACTTCGAACTCAACTTCATCTTCAACGGTTTCACCGGCCATCGCTCGTCGGTTGTTGTCAAGCCATAATTCGAGTGTTATATCGTCAACATCCAGGTCCTCTGGCTTTTTTCCTATAATATCCCCCCAGCTATCCCTGATAGTGTGACTATGGAAGACATAACGGCCATCTGTGTCCAGAGCAAACATATCAAAGGGAGCACTCTCAAGTGTTGCCTTCAGATGAGCCTGGCTTTTGCGCAATTCATTTTCGGCAGCCCTCTGTTCGGTCACATCGATAACGCTTCCCAATGAAGCAGGCTTACCCTTCCATGTTACGAGAGAGCCTATTATCTCCAGTATCCTGAGCTCACCATCCTTACGGAAAGCCCGGAGAGAATAGCTCTCAGGCACTTCCAGTCCCGCCTGTCGGTGGCGCATAGTCTCTTCTGCTACAGCAACATCCTCGGCATCAAGAAACTCCATGGGATTCATGCCTACTATCTCATCCACTTCATATCCCAGGATCTCCGCGAACCGTTCACTCACGAAGATAAGCTTGTCGTCCTGAACCAGAGTAACGCCGGCGTGGTTTCTCTCAACGAGCATGCGGTAACGCTCTTCTGATTCCCGGAGAGATTTTCTCGCCTGGACCCGTTCAGTAACATTTCGTGCTATGGCTACTCTTGCCTGACGTCCTTCGTAATTTATTCTGTTAGATGTAATGTCAACATAGATAATGCTGCCGTCTTTTTTGACGTACCTTCCGGGTCTGGTTGAGCTGTATTCACCGTACTTCGAGTCCTTCGAAGGAGCCACATCTTCCAGGACTTCCCCAATATCTTCTTCAGGGTGGAGATCCAGCATTTTCATCTTTTTAAGCTCACCTTCAGAATATCCGTATTGATCGCAGGCCGCTTCATTCGCGGCAAGGAACGTATATTCCTCTGGATCTCCGGTCTCCACATCAAAGATAAATACTGGAAGGGGATTTTTTCCAAGGAGTGCGCTGAAGTGCTCCTTGCCCACCGAGGGAACGTGCTCTCTTATGTCATCATTTGGTTTACTTTTGCTCATCGAACTTCCTTTCGTATTACAGGATTATTCATCATTGGAGCGCTCATCAAATTTATGGTGGACATAATAAAACATTCTATCGCTATTGGGAAAACCTGTTTTTACCAAGGTCGGTTGGTTTTTGAATCAACGTCCAATGACCAACGTATATTAACAGTGCTTTAATACCTAATCCGCTACTTCCATATGTCGTTACTCCGATACATGTCAACCACCCACAGCTCCCTCTGTGTCCTCAGTCTGCCCTGAGCTTGCCGCCTGTCCCGAGCCTGCGAGGGGAAAGGTGGCTCTGTGGTAAACCCCACTCCTTTGAGGCTGTCCGTAGATACACTATGTAATATGTGCGTGATATAATATATGAAGATCTATGGAATTTGGGCTCCAGCACAAAAGGACGGGATTATGCCCACAGGTTTCAAGAAATTCAGAAGAAAAATAAGCTTCCTTCAGCCCGGCTGGTGGATACTGTATATTATAGCCGTCGCCCTTGCTTTCTTATCTGCGAGAATTTCCACCGGGGCGGCTCTTTACAAGCTCTGGTTCATTCCCGAGCCTGAGCCGAAATCCAAGCCTTTAACTTCACCGGCCTGATTTTTCCGTGATCATGTCTCTTCCCTGTCAATGAACAACCAGTGGCAAAAATATGCCGACGGAAGCTTCACCCCTTTTGACCTGGGGGAGAAATTTACCGTGGTCCCGGAAGGGCATGACATTCCGGAGGATGGACGCTCCAGGATCGTTCTCGGCTATGGAAGGGCCTTCGGTTCAGGTCAGCATGAAACAACACAAAGCTGTATCGAAAAGCTGGAGAAGATCGATTCTCTTGCCGGTCTGCGAGTTCTGGATTTCGGCACCGGGACCGGTATCCTGTCCCTGGCTGCAGCCTCGCTGGGCTCTGATATGATCGTTGCCTTTGACATTGAACTGGACGCAGCGCTGGCAACTGCCAATAATGCGGAACTTAACGGTGTCAGCGAAAGGATGCTCGTTTTATGCGGAAACCTCGACTGCATCCTGCCGGACAGTGCTTTTGATCTGATATTGGCTAATATCTACGGCGACATAATCCTTGGTAATTCAGGTTCTCTGTTCTCTCTCCTCATCCCGGGCGGGACTTTGATCCTTTCCGGCATAGATCATGGCGATTCAAGACAAGTAAAAGATCGCATGGAAGACTTCGGGCTTAACTGTATGGAGATCGAATTCCTCGAGGATTATGTGACCCAGGTCTGGTTCAGGCCCGCAGGGTGATTCAGCCACCATTCTTTGTATCTTCAAAGAGTTTTCTAATAGCCGGTTTTATGTAGATATCATCCATCCTGAATTTCGCAAGTTCTCTTACCAGCACACCCACCGCCTCAACTGCTTCGAGACGCCTGTCCAGAAAGATGACCGGCCTTCCGTCAAGGTGAGCCAGTCCGCTCTCAGCCGGAGCCTCATCATCACCCAGCGCTTCCCTCCTGATCTGGACATCCATCTGGTCGGCAAGGTGCACGAGTTCGGCCAGAATGAATTCAGATTTTTCGTTCTTTTTCTTCAAACCAACCAAAAATTACGCCTGTTCCAGTGCTACCTTGAAGATCGACTCGAATGTAGCCACCACGGTGCCATCTTCAGCGATCACATCAACACTACTGACGTAAACCCTCTCATGGTCAAGGGAAGGCTCCGCTCTTGCTATTGCCTTGACTTCTCCCTCGCGTACAGGTGCAAGAAAGTCAACCTCCAGGCTCACAGTGGCAAAGTGGGTTCCCTCTTTAAGGAGGGTTTTTATGGCCATGGCGGCTGCGGTGTCTGCAAGAGCCGTTAGCGCCCCGCCATGAAGCAGGCCGGCACCCTGGGCCAGCTTGATCGTGAACGGCATCGCAAGGACCGCCTCTCCATTTTCAGCGGTCTCGATCTTCATCCCCAGGGTTCTTTCGAAGGGTGCAAGATCCACCCATGTATCCAGCTTGAAGGGCAGTTCTTTTTGGGGGTCCAATAACTGTTCCCAGTCAGGTTGACACATTCTCTTTCTCCATTCTGATATGATCTGGTTTCAGGTTTAAAGTTTCACGTTTCAAGCAGTAAATAGTATGTGTACTTCGCTTGAAACATGAAACCTCAAACTTGAAACTCGATTTGTGCGAAACACTACCTCGATTTGTGCGAAATACTACACCATTAAATAAAGCACTACTCCAAGCGCAAGACAAACAATTATTCCAAGAGGTATTGTGCTGCGGAGAATGTCTCCTTCCATACCACCAGCATCGGAAAGGGACGCTGCAAAAGCTATTTTGAAAGGGCTGGAGATACTTCCGAGGCTGGCACCAACGGCGAGACCGGCAATCAACAGTTCCGGTGAAACTCCCAGCCTGAGGGCGATCCCCTTCTGAAGAACTGCAAAGAGCATGATGGAAGCTACACCGTAGCCTGTGAGAAAAGTTCCCACCCAGCCCAGCACCGGGACCAGGACTGGATACAGAAAACCTGCACCGGCCATACTGTCCGCAAGGATAGCGGGAATGTTTTTCGCCGCATTAACAGAACCCATGCCGGCTGTCGCACCTGTAAATGATATGACCTGACCCATGGACCCGAACAATGCCATGGCAACAAGAGTTTTGTATCCCTGGATAGTTCCCTTTCTGAAAAAACCAATAAGCGTTCCGTCGCACTCAAGAAGCAAGTACCCTGCAACAAAAGCTGCCAGAAGATAGAGATAAGCATCTGACAGCGGTCGGAAATATACAACGTGACCGGGAACGACCTCTACAGTCCATACCAGGACCGTCCTTACCCAGTCCCTGTAGACCGGCAGAAGGTTTGCGGTAAGCAGCCCACCGCCCATGACAAGAAAAGGGGCCATGTCCCGTAGAATAACCCTGTCAGGTTTCAGCTCCCTTATCCGGGGTGCGACAATAACAATTGTAACGACGATCCCTCCCATCATCGCAGCTATCTGGTAGCCTGCCAGCATAACCGTCCCCAGTGCCGTCACACCGGGTATAAGACCCATCAGCGTCAGGTAGGGGAGCTTCCGGAAAAGATCCCTGGGTTGTCCCGCATAATACGGGATCAGCCATGCCATCATCACAGTTGCTGGTATGGAGAGTACCGCCACGTATCGTGCGAGTATAGCAGCCGGATATCCAGTGACATTGACCATCACGGTTATGATGACCCCTCCCAGAGCGAGGGTCATCAGTCCACTGTAACCGATTATACTCAAAGCCGCTGAAGTGGAAGGAGAAAGCCCTGAAGCCCTCAGGACAGGCGCTGCTACTGGTTCAGCTATGATACCTGCTCCCTCCAGGGTATTACCCATGCCCATGGTCAGGAGGGCGAGCCTGTCCCAGCTATTCTTTGTGGCACCGGTCAGCCAGCGGGCGAGCCTCGAAAGGGACCCTGTTTCAACGAGAAGGGAGGAAAGTAAGATCCCTCCGTAGACTACCAGCAGGAGGGGAAGGGTAGTGAGAAATCCATCGACCAGCGCAAGCAAGACCAACTTAAAGGGCGTATCAAAGGCAACAGGAGCAAGCATCAGGCACCAGGCAAGGCCCGCTACCCCCAGATCGAGAGCGCTCCTCCTGAACCCTATCGCCAGCACTGCAATAAGAATGACCGGTGACCATGCAAGAAGTATATGGAGCACTTCTTAACCTTTCCTTTACCGATCTTCCCCGACCCGGAAGGGAAAGATGACCTCAGATATCGTATCAGCTCCCATGGCCAGCATGGCCAAGCGGTCCATCCCCACCGAAACACCTGCGCATCGGCCGAGCCTGGAAGAAGCCTCCAGAAATTCCCTGTCCACCCGAGCCCCCGAAAGGCCATCCCTTGCAAGTGCCAAACTGACTTTCTTCATCCTTCTTTCCAGTTCTATTGGATCAGTGAGCTCCGAAAATCCGTTGGCAAGTTCAAGACTACCTATGAATATCTCGAATCTTTCAAGTAATTCCGGATCATCGTCCTTTGGTTTCGCCATGGTCCCCAAAAATGAGGGAAACTCTTTCACTACTGTTGGGCGGTATCGGCCAAGCTCCGGTTCTACGGACTGGACATAGAGCCTGAAGAAGATCTCCTCCAGGCTTGCGTCCAGAGCCTCTCCTTTGCTCCTCTCATCAAGGGCGTCCAGCATATCCTCCCTGTTGAATGCATCGACACCGGCAAATCTTTTGAATGCTTCATTCATGGTTATCTCCTCCCAGGGCCCCTCGAGGTCGAACTCACTCCCTCCCCTGGTGGCCACCGATGTTCCGGTGACCGCTCGTATCGCTGCAAGCAGAACGTTAACCGAGTCCTTAATAGCTGTATTGTAATCTGTTTCCACACGGTACCACTCGAGCATGGAGAACTCCATGCTGTGTACGGGCGTCACCTCTTCGTCCCTGAAAACCGGGCAGATCTGGAAAATACTCCCCGATCCCGCTGCGATGAGCTTCTTCATTGAAAGTTCCGGTGATGTATGGAGCCAGTAATCAGAAGAAGTCCCCGAAAGGTCCTTCGCCGACAGTCGTATGGGCTTTATGTTCGGGTCCAGATTGGGGAACATGAGAGCTGCCGGAGTGGTAACCTCGACAAAACCTTCGCCGTTAAAATAGGCCCGGACTGCATTTTCCATACGCGCCCGGGCCTTTAGTATTTCGCGGGTTGTCTTAAATCTCAAACAGGCTTCCTTCTCCCCGTGCTAATTGATGTCCAACGCCCAACGACCAACGTGATGCGTAATGAGTGATTAGTAATTGGTGATTGGTCATTAGTGGAACAAGGCTATAGGCGCGTGCTGAGCCTGCAACAAGTACCACTACCTTATTCCTCCTCTCCCCTGGCCACGCTGAGGCGTGGTGTCCCAAGGAGAGGGGGATATCCTACCACCCTCCCCTTTATCCCCTCCCGTCAAGGGAGGGGTGAAAATATATAATCCAATCTTCTAATGCTCTAACCCAACAATTTCTTTCTCTGCGGCCCTCTGCGGTCCGCCCATGTGGGCGGTCTGCGGCCCTCTGCGTTAAAGCTTTTCTCAGGTTCTCAGAATTTTGAACCTCGAATTAACATTCAACCTCAACTTTTAACTATTTCTTGCCAGTTGGTTGTGATGGCGCTTGCGGTGAGAGCGCTTTCATACCGTATATCTTCAGGAGGTCGTTGATATCGGTTGTCTTGAGGTTTATGCCCCCCTCCGAAATCGGAATCAGTATGATCTTTTTGCCCTGCAGAGCTTCGGCGATCTTGAGTTTTACCATGGTCTCTCCTCCCGTACCCACAAGAGCTTCGTTCATGGCCCTTATGCCTTTTGCTTCAGCCTCACCTTCAGCCTTTATCGCCTGGGCGATCCTTTTTTGCTGCTCAAAGTAGGCATCCGCCTGGAGCTTTGACCTTTCGAACTCTCCGTCCGATTCCGCCACCACCTTGTTGACCTCACCCTGGGCATCCTGTACCTGTCGCAGGAAGTCTTCCGTCACCGCCCTGGCCTGAGCCTTGTTCTTTTCCGCAAGCTGCTCGGCCACCTTGCGGTCTTCGATGGCCTGTTGATAGGCCGGATTGAAACGATAGTCCTTCGTGGAGACCCTTTCTATGTTGACTCCATACGGGTTAAGGATCTCGTTGAGGGCAGTCCGGGCTTTTTCAGCCTTGTCCTGCCTCTGTTCCGATATATAGAACCCCTCGGTTTTAAGTTCCCCGAAGATATCCCTGGGTCGGCTGCGAACTACAGCTCTCACAACATTCTGCCTGAGAAGCTCGTCGCTCTCTGCAACATTCTGGAGGATGTATGGGGCTTTGTCGGGAGTAATGCGGTATTGGATAATAACATCGAGGCTGATGTCATTACCATCAATCGTCTTGAAGAGCAGGTCATCCCTGGCCCTCAGGTCGCCCTTCCTGGGGTCAAATGTCATCTCCATGGTCTGGAGGTTCAGGTCGAAGGTGTGCCAGTCGTTGATAACAGGCATAAAAAAGTATGTTGAGCCGGGGGCATAGTATCTGGGTTCCACACCTTTTTTCCCTGTGATGCCCAGCTTGATCGTTCGAACGCCCACTTCAGTGGGACCTGTTGTGTGGGGCCAGCAACCCGCAGCCAGCAGGGACGTGAGGAGGACCGGGATTAAAAACCACCTTGAATATTTCATCACTTTCCTCCTTTCCTGACCTCAAACAGTTTCAGAGTCTTTTCCAGGTCAAGGGGATTCACACCTGCCGCCCCGTCGCTTGACAGGATTATCACATCAAGCCCCTTGTATACCTCAGCCATGCTGAGGCCGACAAGCCGATCCGATCCGGCGCCCCTTAAGGCTCTGTTTTTTAGTGACGTCTTCCTGGCATCAGCTAACTTCACCAACAGATCGCCCTCTGCCTCCTTTTTGCGGACATAAAGGTCACGTTCGGCAATTCTCTTCACTTTGTAGGCCTGTCCCTCCTGGAGCTTGACCCTTACGTTAGCCTCGCCCTCGCCGACAACCTTGTTGAGCTTGGCCGCCTCCTCGGAGGCCTTTCTCTCGGCCTGGTTTTTAAAGACAAGCTGATCCTGCAGTTTCTTTGCCTCGATATTTTTCTGGATCTCCTCGCTGTACTGGAAGTATCTGACCAGGACCTGGTCAACCCTTATTCCCATTGGCCGCAGCTCCCTGTCCAGAAGTTCTCTGGCCTTAACCATCTTTTCAAAGCGCAGCGGGCTTACGTAGAACTCCTCCGTAGAGAGCTCTCCGAGGGCCTGTTTCATGACCGGCTCCGCTTTGGGAATAATACCGTTGTCCTCGAACATCCTCCCAGGGCCTACAGTGGTAATGACCTTGTATGGATCGACGATCCTGTAGATTATGGAGAGATCCACATCCACGAAAAAGCCGTCGGAGGTCTGGATAAGCGCGGCCTTCTCAAAGCGGTGCAGCCTTGTGGCACTGGTGGGGTAGTTGGTCATCTCGAACAACTGAAGATCTCTGGGGAAGCGGTGCATAACCTCCAGACCGAAGGGCAATACGAAGTTCAGACCCGCTTCGTATACCTTCTCCTGGATACCTCTGTTTATACCGATCTTGACTTCCTTTATCCCGAACTCATTGGGAGCTACATAGACCAGGAAGAGATTGAATATAAGGCCCAACAGGGCCAGCACGGCAATAAGCACTGTAACAGGCTTCCTTCCCCCTGCAGGAAGCTTCAGTTTCGGGATTTTTGGGATCTTAAGGTCCATCTTTCTGAATATCGGCGGTTGCTGGAAGGGCCCGCCCGGGCCCCTGGGGTCTCTTTGACCCATAATTAACCTCCCTTCGGATCTTGTTCTGAAGATCCTTTATCGATCACATTCATGGAAAATCTATTTCCATGTTCCACATTCACTGATCTCGGTTTGGGTTCCGCATTCCGGACACGGTACAACTTTGTCATCGTGATGAACCAGGTTGCTTTGCATGCATAGCGGGCATGCAAATCCACCGGCCCTGCTCTCCTCGGCCAGGCCGAGGAGGGCCCGCGTCGTCAGGGGCCGAAATGCACCATCATCGTGAAACAGGCTCACCGCTTCCTCCACAGCCTCCGGCCCGATCCCTTCCTTCAGGGAAAACCTGTACATAAGTGTTCTGCATTCAGAGCACGAATGTACAGCTGACTCCACAAGCCTGAAAGCTCCGCCCCGCCCACTGCCAACCTTGAGTTCGTCGCTTTCGAAACCACACGTACAGGCATACTTGACTAATTTTCCTTCCTGATTGGTCATGTATACCTCAATTCGTCCTGTAGAAACAGGCCGGATAATTTAAATCGGCAAATTGGCAAACGAAGTGAAAGTGCCCACTTCAGATTCAACTGCTGGCAATAATATCGGTTCATCTCCCGATCAGTCGGCGGGATTTCGGAATATTTATTCATAAGGCCGTGTTTTTGGATATAATTACTCGACTTCGCTAAGGAGCGCTTCGTTTCGTGACTCGCCAAAACCCTGGTCCGATATAAATCCATCCATGCAGGGTTCCGGTAAAAGGCTATGAGCAAAGCGCAGAAGGCGTTGCGGAGGCGAAGAGACGTGTGCCGGAACCTCTTCATTACATACTGACCACCAGCTAATTTACAGATGGTCCCATATTTTCAATAATACATCAACACGGTTATAGAAGCGAGAACGGAACGTATCCGATCTTGTTATGAATTGCGCCCATTAAAGGGCGCCCAAATCAATGACTTGCTCTAGCATTTCAATCGCACCCGAGCATGGGTGCCCGAATCCATGACATAAACCTTGAGGACATAAACCTTGAGTCATTGATGATTACTATTGCGCCCGAGCGTGGGCGCCCGGATCAACGGCTTGAGCAGCAAGACTTTGATCCGTGAGGAGAGTGAAAACGACGCTTTTCACTCTCCGAGGAGCAAAAAGCCAATTATGGACTTTTTGCGACCCTAACAACATTGAAAGGTGCCCCGCTCCCAACTATACTAAACCTATGGATCCCTCCAAAAAACATTTCTCCTGGCCATGCTCGCACAGGTTACTTGACCCGATCCTGCTGGTTTTTGTTATCACAATCATTACCATCACAACCGCTTTTGCTAACCAGGATATCTACGATGCTCTCCCGGAAGATGTGGAAGTTAAACGCTACATCATGAAAGATCTGGATGGCGATTCCATGGATGAGATAGGGGTCCTTTACCAGACAGAGGGCGAGCTTGCCCTTACTGTTTTTCAAGCACAGGCGGGACGCTGGGCAAGATGGTGGGATCTTGAGAGTTCCGGCGGAAATTTGAATCTTCAGTCTTTCGACCTGGTGGATATCAATGGAAACGGGAGCGGAGAGATCCTTGTCAACTTCATTACACCGGACCGGAGCAGAATGTTCTCAAGAGTTCTGAGCCTTAGGGGGACCCGGGGAAGTGAACCGGAAGTTTCCGTGCTGCTTGAAGGCTTCACAAGCCCTGCCGGATACCCGGTACTGGGTAATCAGGAAGGCCGGCCAAGTGTTACCTTTCTGGACATGGGCAGTAAAGACAAAAGTGGACACCGTCGTGTCTACTGTTGGGATGGTTCTGCTTTTGAAAAGTGCCTGGAAGTACCGTGGGGCTTGACGAATAATGCCGGTCCCAAGTCCCAGGACCCTTGATTCATGACCCAGATCGCGATGAAGTATGAATAAAACAACACGGAACATCTGCAAATTAGTTGGTGGTGAATACATAATTAATGAGTTCCGGTAAAAGCCCCTTCGGCTTCGCAACCCCCTTTGAGCTTCGCTTCAGGGGCTTTTACCGGAACTCTGGATA
>Ga0255053_10001956_pt1 | contig 11120 bp, 7 predicted proteins | sample JV7_2_22_MG_FD_188635 | JGI IMG/M metagenome (GOLD analysis project Ga0255053, IMG submission 188635) | Seawater microbial communities from Jervis Inlet, British Columbia, Canada - JV7_2_22 | ecosystem: Environmental > Aquatic > Marine > Inlet | place: Canada: British Columbia | collected...
CTTAGCAGCATTGTCCCACTTGCTCCACCATTTTGTATCTGTATTATTTGTCAATCTGCACGTCTCCTTTTAACTTCATGTTATATGAATCGATCCAAAACTGCGCAAATAATGAGAAAGCTACAGCTGCTAATAACATTAATTTAAAATCTATTTCTACAATAGTTATTACCATTGCTGTAGTCATTCCTGTAAACATCGTGATAACCATCCCCACTGGAAAAAGCTCAAAAACCGTGGTAACAGAAATGAAGAGCAACACTGTTAGCAATAAAACTACTATGCCAAGGACCATCCCCACAATCATTGCAAGGAACATATTCCAACTCTCACTAACTACAAGAGAGACAAGGAATAAGGTTCCGGTGCCCATAAGAACAGAGATTATGTAATCCAGGATTTTAAATAATATTTTCATTCTATCAGTTAATTAGCCTTTTTCCATTTAATATACGAAATTATCGTGATAATAAGTAATAAAAAGAGTGCTGGGAAAAGTATGATATCAAGGTAGGGCACAATAATACTTAAACCAATAGCCCCTAAAATAACAACCAAAACAGGAGTAAAACAACATACTGCCACAATAATGGTTCCTGCGAGGGAGGCAACAAATTTCTTTTTATATTTATTCATTTAAACATTATTTAATTTGATTGAGTATATCACAGTGAAAATAACAGGAAGAAATCTTATTATTTGTAAGATGCCCGATAATCATGATAATTAAGGGCAATAGTTATTTGAAGCCCAAAATTCCTAAAATCTAAAATAACGATTCCATCATATTATCGATAAGCTGGAACGAGATTATGGTTGGTGATTGCATCATGTTATCGATAATCTGAGAGGATAATAGAATTGAGGATTAACGGTTGAAGTCAATAAAAAAGGCAGAGCCATTACGACCCTGCCCAATATTGTTCCTGAGACAAATCCATTCTATAGCTTTTTCCTAAACCGCCTGAATCCCAATGTTACTCCACCAATTATTCGTTTACCATACCTTACTGTTAAGTTCTTGAATTTGTTCTTCGATATCTTCCATTCTTTGTCCAATCGTCGGTTTAGACCGCCACAGCCCGGAACTATCCAGCCTGAATTGAAAAGAATAATCTTCGCCTAAGGCTGCTGAATCCATCAAGGCAAAGATAAAGTCATTAACATTAAAAGAGGATCCACTTGTAAATCCATCCATATACATTTTGGTCAGCTCATCGTAATTAGTATCAAAAGGCAGCCGGAAAGTGCATTCATAATGCGTCCTCTTGGGATCGCAATCATATATCAATTGAGCTTTCTTATAATGTAATTCGAGGCCGAGCGTAGCTTTTCCCATCTCACCGGCCGCTGCATATAAGACGGTTAAAACTGTGGCTTGATTGCCGTGAATCAGGTGTCCGTTGACGATCTTAAATCCTGTTCTTGCGGCATGGCGGCGCATCATGGCCAATCGGATCTCTTCATTTGTCGGCGGACAGTATAAGCCGGCCTGGGGAGCGGTCTTGCATGATTTAGGAATCCTGCCGCCATTGGCTCTAATCTGTTTTTCCAAAGGAGATGTTCGTGACTTTACGCCCTCGGGCGTATCTGCGTATTTCTTGGCCATTTTATTTTTAATGAAATCTAATTGATCCTGTTTCTGCTTGGCCGCTTTTGCTTTGGCCTCTGCTATTTTACGGGCAAATTCTTCCGCTTTTTTTCGTCTTATCTCTCGGACTTCTTCTGCCTTGGCTAAGACACCTTCGGTCTCTTCGCAGGGCACATCAGAAAACTCTACTGGCTTCATACCGTTAGCTTTCGTAACGTTTCGTTTATAGGCAGCGCGTACATGGGCACAATTCTTTAAGTAAATGAGTTCACGTTCTGATGACAAGCATTTCGTCAGGTGTTCGGCTGTGTTGTTAGGATCGTATCCGTCACATCCTTTAATTGAGGCAGGTAATTCCGGCCGCCAGGTTTTTGCAGCGCTTAACACAAAATCACAATCGGGAACAGGAATATCCCTCAACATTCTGTCCGGCTGGGCACCGAAAATCCCTTTTTTATAGGGATGCAGCAATGAATTACATGAAGGCAAAGTAAACCTTTTTGGAGAAACTAAAGAAGGGGAATAACCGCCGACACAATTTTTAAAGAATTCGGCATCGTCGCGCGGCTCCATGCAGCCAGCCCAGAGTGGCGGCTTACCCGTTGAGAGCTCAATAACATCGGCAAATGTTTGGCAGCCGGGAATTGCGGACGTGTCCTCTTGAAGATGATCAAGCGCCCCTTTGTAGAAATATGTCAAAAACCCGCAGCTGACATTAGGAGAACTCACCCGGATCCCCTTACCCTTAAGCTTGCTTGAAGATGATTCTATGCAATCAAGAATCTCTTGCGCAGAAGTTGCATCTATTGTCCCAAAACAGGAATAAGCCGAATCAAGCAATCCCTTCGTTTTCTCTTTTCTTGCAGCCATTTCCGGACTAATTCTTGCCACCGCTATTGGACGAGAATACAACCCAACTTTTGTGGTTCTTTGATTTACGTTGATCCCAAATGAACTATTATGAGTGTCTGTCCTAAGCGATCCGGAACACTTCCCGCCGCCATTTGGATTGGGTTTGGGTCCACAGGTGCCGTCTTCAATACCAAGCATGCTCTTAATACGCAAAAATTTATCATCAAGGGCTTGTGCGTTTTGTGTTTTTTGCGTATTTTTCTTACGCTTAACTTTTTTTCCAGCATTCGCAAGTCTATCCTCTTTAGCCTTCTTTCTTTTCGCTGCTCTCTGACGCCAAACTTCTTCCTTAGATCTTACTTCAGTAAAACCGATTCCCGTTACAACCCCGTCTTGTTCATCAATTATCACAGTACTTGACGTTTTGTCCGTTTCTCGCTGATAAAAAGATTGTATTGCTCCTCTCCTCTGATCCTTCTCACTCGTCAGTTCGTAACCATCCCCTTCAAGGGAACTATATATTTCTTCCGGCGACATGCTTAAGGACACCCCTTCCCAGGAAAAATTTAAAAGTTTTTCCTGGTCCAGTTCCGCAAACGCTTGCGGGCAAAAGTTTGTCAGAAACATTACAGTTAGGATTGATAGGACTGTTCTTTTTAAAAGTTTCATGAGGCAGCACCTCCTTTAAAGTTAATTTTCTCTTTCTGAAAGCATACCGTATAAACGATATCTTCCGGAGGTGCCCTCTAAAATGATTATCTTATCATCAATCCAGCATCGACTCAAATAGTAAAGATTACAATCGTAAATCATTATTTGCCAAAAGTTGCAAATATAAGATTCTTATACAGTATATAAGTATTTCAAATTGGACAGTTCAATCAATCTGTCATATAATGAACAATAGTTGATGGGGGTTGATTTTCTTTACTTTCCGAAATATTAAGTTATTTTGATATGTAAAATAACTGATTCTGAACAAAGCAATGTGAGTGGAAAGACGTGTCATGAAATTTCATAAATTATATATTCCAGCTATAAAGTTTTTTGTTCTTGTTTTTATGACGCTCTCACTTTGTTCCATTGCTGGAGCTAATTTGGTTTTTGGTCCGGAACACTTCATACGAGAAACGGGTAATCCTGATACGGTCATTAGAAATTTTACCCTTTTTAATCCTCAGGCGACATGTACTCTTAAAATCTATAATGGTGGTTTGGTTGATGGTGATGTGAATGGTGAGTTTGAGAAGGTTTCAAGTTCAATAATTCGTCTAAACAGTTCTCAGGTAGTTGGTCCGCAGTCATTCAATCAGAATGTAAGCACAATTGAACAGCCCATCAGTCTCAGCACAAGTAATGAACTTTCTGTAGAAGTAAGGGGGAAGCCAGGGGGCGGGATAACAGTCGTTATTGTATGTGAAGATTTTGATGGTGATGGTTACACCACAGATGAGGGAGACTGTGATGATAATAATCCTGCTGTCAATCCCGGAGCAACAGAAATATGTAATGGAATTGATGACGACTGCAACGGCACGACAGACGAAGGGTTTGACGCAGACGGCGACGGTACAGCCGACTGTTTTGATAATTGTCCTGATGACCCGGGCAAATCAGAACCTGGTATCTGTGGTTGTGGAGTTGCCGATATAAATTCTGATGGTGATGAATATGCAACCTGCCAGGACGACTGTGACGACAGCGATCCAACAGTATATCCTGGAGCTATTGAAATACCCGATAATGGTATAGACGAGGACTGTGATGGTCTGGATATGGTCACCGTTCCCAACGTTCTGGATCTTGCACAGGCTGATGCGGAGGCTACAATAGCTGCAGCAAATCTTATTATTGGAGCAGTCACCACTGCAAACAGTGATACGGTTCCTACAGGGAATGTCATCAGCCAGAACCCTGCAGGCGGTGCTTATGTTTTGGAAGGCTCGGCCGTGGATTTTGCGGTATCCCTCGGGCCGGCGATGGTCATTGTCCCTCAATTAATTAATCTGTCACTGCCGGAAGCAGAAGCAGCTATCTTAGGGGCCAACCTTTCGCTTGGCAACATTCTTGAGGAATACTGGTTTACAGTGCCAACGGGATTGGTTCTCCGCCAAAATCCATTGTCAGAGACCAATGTTGAACCGGGATCTGCTGTTGATCTGGTGGTAACCCGTCAGCCTCCAGCTGGACCGGAGGAAATAATACCAGCTTCCTGGGAGGGGCTATGGGAAGTTACTATAAACTACATGGACATGACCTCTAATAATCTGATAGCAGTTGAGGATGTCTCAGGGGCAATCTGTACGGGAGATCCCATTGGAATATTGCTTGTCGAGACAATACTTGGCAGCAGTCCTGACGTAAATCAGGCTGATTGTACGGGGAGCGCATCGGAAAACAGTATTGATCTGTCATGTTCATCACAGGTAACTGTTGAAGGATGTATCGTTGATGGAATATTTCAGTTTCAACTAAATATTTCCGGTGATTCTCTGGCAGGAACGGGATCGTGGTCGGTTAATAATTCATGCTCATTGCCGTTACCCAGTGAGGGTCAGACATTTATATTCTCCGGAGTGAGACTCACTACAGATCCAGAAGCAGTCTGTGCATCATCTGTTTCGAGCTTCTTCCAGAAGTTCATGAAACATCCCTTTCTATCAGTAGCGGAGGATCTGCTATGAGACATGACAGAAAGCAATTACATAGAATAAATAGTTTTTTCCGCGACTTCATCATGAATAAACCGGAGAAAAAGCATCAGACCCAAACTCGAAATACAACAAAGCACATAATGCTTTTGCTTGTACTGATACTTATGATAATAGGACTCACCGGTTGCGAACCGTCAAGAACGTTAAATTGTGGAGATTACTCGGTAACACTTTCGCCTGGTAATTGTGAAGCTTTAATTAGTATACGCTCGGGAGGCGTACCAGGTGAAGACGCATTGTGCATTGAAGGCCAATCTTTTGTGCTTCGTGAATGGTGGTTAGGTATCCCTCTACCTGAAATTTATACTGAAAATATATCTATCTGCGCAACGGACAATGTTCCTGAGTACACTAAACATAGCGTCGGATATGGAGTGTTTGGAAAAGATGACGACGATCGTAAATATTTTGGAGGAGCGAAATTTATAATCACATCGCCAGGCAGTGGATCATTGCGCGTTGCAGCGTCTGCTGTGCGAGAAACCATTCCTTTTGGTGATGAAACCCGCCTTCTGGCTGATGTTGGCGGTGGTACAGGCCCGGATTTTACCTTCTCCTGGTTGCCTGGGGACTCTCTCGATGATCCAAGCGCTCAAAATCCTTATGCATCCCCAACTGTGACCACGGAATATACCGTCACAGTAACTGACAGTGCAGGCGCTTTTGCTTCTGACACGGTAACGGTAACTGTTAATCTCGGTGTCTTCGTAAGTGCATCACCAAATCCAATCAGCATTGGCGAGACATCCACGTTAAATGTTACGGCAGGAGGGGGTACCCCTCCCTATACATATACGTACGAAACATCAGACGGGATAATCCTTTGCAACACTAATTGTGATCAGTTTCTTGTAGTTAGTCCATCAGTGACTACGAACTACATAGTTACAGTAACAGATGATGTTGGGGATACAGCCACGGGGAATGCGACAGTAACAGTCAATCCGCCTCCCGGATTTCAAGTTATCAAATTCTCTATTCCCGATACCTTGAAGGCCGGCCATACATTTAAATATCAGATAATAGTTAAAAATATCGGCCTGGGTATTGCAACGGGCGTGTCTTTAACAGACTCGCTGCCTCCTGATGAGGTCACGTTAGACATCGCCCCGGTTGGCTGCATGAGTTTAGCTAATGAAATTAATTGCAATCTCAATAACCTGGCACCGGGTGAAAGTACTGTAGTGACGATAGACGCCACGGTAAAACCAGGTGTATCGGGTACTATTGACAATACTGTGTATGTAAATAGCAATGAGACGGGTGAAATCTCAGATACCTGGACAAGTAATGTCTGCCCGGAGACCGCAAACTGTTTTGACCTTTCGATTGTTAAAACCGCGACTACACTTACAACGATAGGGGGGAATGTGAGATACGGGCTCAGTGTTGCTAACGTCGGTCCTGATGAGGCAACCGATGTAATCGTAATAGATCATCTACCAACCGGTTTTGAATTTGACCCACTCAATTCCTCACCTGCATGTAGTGCAGTGTGTAGCACAGTAACATGCTCCCTGGGTAACTATGCTTCCGGTGACTCGGAACTGGTCATTATTGAGGCAACTGTGACTCCTCAGGCCTCTCCAGGGACAAACGTCAATACTGCCACTGTCGTCAGCAGCGTTGCGCAGGATCCATTTCCGGACAACAACAGTAGTAGCGACAGCACAAATGTTATAGTAAATCCATCCGACCTTGAGATCACTCTCATCGCAGCTGATCCACCTGCCACCATCAATCCCGGGGATCCTTCACATCTCGCGATATTTGTTTTGGGCGGCAATCAACCTTACAGCTTCCTGTGGACAGCTGACCCGCAAAGCGGGAATACGTCCGATGGCGGTATCGCCTCTGGTGACGAGACGCTCCAGTTCCCGTGGGTAACACCGCTTTCTCCCACCGAATACACCGTAGTTGTGACCGACGCCAGCGGAAATACCGCATCTGCGTCTGTGCGAGTGTCTATAGGTTTCACCGTATGGGCCGATGCTGATCCGACGGACATCATTTTTGGAGATTCATCGCAATTGTTCGCAACAGTAGTCGGCGGCGTAGATCCATACACATATGCGTGGGGATGCGCGGGACTTAATTTTTGTGACATTGTAAACCCAATTGCCATACCTGATGACGATACGGAATACCAGGTCTTTGTGTTCGACAACATCGGCAACTTCACATCCCATTCCGTCAATGTTAACGTCGCAATGATCGTGACTGTATTGGCCGTTCCTGAGGTGATCAATTCAGGTGGCCAGGCAGAGCTCTTCGCCCAGGTGCAGGGCGGCTCTTTTCCCTATAACTTTCAATGGACACCCGCCAATGGGCTGGCCGCGGCCGACGAGAACAAGCAGTTTCCAGTGGTTAATCCTACAGTGAGCACAACCTATGAAATGACCGTCACCGATTCGAACGGCAAGGTGGGTACAGAATGCGTCCATGTGCAGGTAATCCCGCCGTAACGCAAACGATTTACCGGGGGACAGACTCGATAACCGCTACATATATTCTTCAGTAGCTAACTCCATCTTTCGTCAGACATTCGAGCAATAATTTAACTTTCTATAGAAGTAATCCTCAATTTTCAAATCCTCTCAGCTTAACGATAACATGCTGCAATCATCAACTCTACCTACACCACCGTTTACCGATAATATGATGTAATCCTCAACATAAATCCCATCACAATTCATTGATAATATGATGAAAGCATTATCTTGTCATCTCGTCCCCCCTCCCGAAATAACATGATGGTATCAATCTGGGTGCAATAGCTCTTTCAGTGTAAAGAAGCTAAATTAGCAAGCACCTTAAGTCATTGAAAAATAAATGGTGCGAAAGGGGGGAGTCGAACCCCCAAGGGTTTCCCCACTGGATCCTAAGTCCAGCGCGTCTGCCAGTTCCGCCACTCTCGCATAGATGATTTTAAAGGAAATTTTATTGCAATGTTAGTCAGCTTTATTGAATATATCGGCATCTAGTGCAAGGTTTAAAATATCAATGGCTTTAGCAAGGGCTTCTGATGCCTCTTTCTCTTTCCCCTGCTCCAACAGGCCTTTGCCCTCAGCAGTAAAGTTGTCAATGCTTTGCATCTGCTCTGCTGTAATCGGGAAGTCCTTACCCTTTAGTTTATCAATTTTATTAAGTTGACTTTGAGGATCACTTCCGCCGCTGCAGCTTACACTAATTATAAATATGCCGGCTATAAACAAATACAATAATTTCTTCATTTCTTCCTTCCTCCTGGGGTACATATCAGAGACAATCTCTATTTTACCCTTACTTTAATGTAGTTAATTAATGAGCTATTATTGTACGATATTTGTATTTACAAAAACCATATTATAGAGCACTAATATGACATTTGATAGTTGGATCACCTATGTGTTTACGGTTTTCATATTCCTTTTATCCCCAGGACCGAGCCATCTTTTCATGCTATCAACAAGCTTATCTAATGGTTTTGGTAAATCATGGGCTACCGGTGTGGGGGACTTGACTGCGCATATCTGGCAAATCACCCTGGCTTCAATTGGATTGGTCGGTTTCATTTATCTCTTTCAGAATGTATTTGTCATCATTAAATGGGCTGGTGTTGCTTACCTGATTTATTTAGGCATCGGATTGTTAAGAAAAAAGAGTTCAATGGATACTACTGCTAATAGTAATGAACATAACCTTATGATATTCTTTTGGAGAGGGTTTGCAACGTCCTCTGCCAATCCAAAAGCGATAGTTTTTTTCGCGGCACTGTTTCCTCAATTTATAAATCCAGCTGCACCTGATAATTATCAGTTTGCGATTTTGGGACTGACTTATATAATTATCGATGGATGCTTTTTAATGTTTTATGGCTGTTTTGCTGACTGGATTTCAAATCGCTTCAAAAAGCATATTGACAAATACCTGAACAGGATTTCGGGCACTCTACTTATTGTTTCAGCCATACTTCTTGGGTTAAAGGACATTAAAGATTCCGGGTGAAACAGGTGAGAAATAGTTTTTTAACTGCGATGTCTTACACTACCATGTTATTGTGACGGTAAGTGTATCATTATAGATTCCTGCTGATACATCCTGCATTGGGGGTATTCTGCCGTAGACGGTGTTAATCCATGGACTGTTTCTCGCTACGTTTTGACGCATGGTTCTGGTTCTCCCACTCCCATCTCCCCATATACGATTATGGTTTACACGAGTATAAAAATTATATTCAAATAGTTCGCTGCCAGATATGAGACGCATCATTCTGGGGTCAAACCCGCCTGAATTGAGACTTGGCCCTATGGCTATTGTGACATTTTCCCGAGTAGTACATAAGACTGTTATGGTTCCTGTAGCATCAAGGGGTGCTGTTGAAAAAGTGTCATAGCCCCCGAAGTTAACCGGAGTAGTGGAAACATTGCATGCAAAGCTTTCTGTACTGGTCATCCATATGATCGCAAAAGCAGCCATTATGTATGCAATTTTATATAATCTCTTTTTCATCGCTCTGCCTTGCAGGAGATTTCTCCCAGATCGATCAGCATTTCCTCGCTTTCTGGAATAATTATACTGAACTCGCATTTTTTGCCCCTGTAAACAAGCTCTGCCATATGTTTACCTGAAGGAATGTTTTCAAGGTAGAATTCCCCTTCTGTGCCAACCAGTCCTTCCATAATGCCGTCTTCTGTATTGATATGCAATTCTGCAAACTCGGCAGGGATCTTTTTCCCGTCTATCACCATAATAACAGTTCCCACGATACCCTGTATTTTGCTTACATTAAACTCAACTAATGCACCGCTTCTGAAAGAAGGAGAAATATACCGCGTTAATGACGGGATTGTGTAATTAATCGGTATGTCCCTGTTTTCTATGTCGATCCTGTTGTCATGGAAAGAGCGTAGATTTGGAATGATTGTCTCGCCTTTCTTATCTGTCCTGTCAATCTCATTGCCATAATAATACACGCGAACTCCTTCCAGGTCATTGATTTTTACCTTTGCAAAGCTGTCTTTTACAGGTCTGCTTAAAAAGACGGAATTGTCAATATATCCTGCACCCCCTGAAAAAGCCAATCTGTATCCGTTATCCCGTACTTTATTATTGAACCCTGCTTCAAATAATCCAAATTTATTCTGATACTGAAGGTCGCTGTCAATATCATTATCGTCATGAATATTTTCGACCTCAGCTTTATAGCCAAAACCGCTGCCAATCGGAAGACTTTTTTGAATACCCACCTTACTGGTCTCTGAGCCATCCCTGCTTGCCAGACTTAAATTCCCTGAGACATCTTTGCCGAAATATATATTCAGGCCAAGAAATATCTGATCGCTTGTTTCTATGGCCCTTGATTCACTGGCAGTCATGAAAAATGTTGTCTGTTTTGTAAGTGCTTTATTATAAGATACAGCTATCCTTGACGTGGTTACGGATTCATAGAAATCAGAATATGTATATCCGACGGTTATGAATCCAGTTCTTTTGCCTCCCGTACCCACTGTGCTACTGAATGCCAGTCTTGCCTTGTCATCCTCAGGTTTCATTGTAAGGTTGGAATATTCTTTAGAACTGGACTGTAAAGAAGTCATAATGTTGATATTCCTGGACTGAAAGGAATAACCTAATAATCCACTGAGTCCGGTTTTCTCCGAAGAATTGCTCACTGCAACAACTGAATCCAGGACACCAAGGTCAAAAACAAGTAGTGATGCTGTCTGTCCCATGTTTATTAAGTCATCCGATGCCTCTGCAGTATATCCGAGCGTTAACTTCTCAGAAAGCCCGTAATTATGAAAACTGAGGAAGGCAGGCTTTCCATAAGAAAAACTTTTTTCACCAAAGTCTTCTCTTCTAGCGCCAAGGCTATAGCTATATTCATGAAGTCCCTGTTTCAGCAACCGGTCTGTATAGTAGTATGGCTTTGAGATAATATGTTCTCTTCCATATGCATCTCTTATGCTTATCCGGGCTGC
>Ga0255053_10001958_pt1 | contig 11113 bp, 6 predicted proteins | sample JV7_2_22_MG_FD_188635 | JGI IMG/M metagenome (GOLD analysis project Ga0255053, IMG submission 188635) | Seawater microbial communities from Jervis Inlet, British Columbia, Canada - JV7_2_22 | ecosystem: Environmental > Aquatic > Marine > Inlet | place: Canada: British Columbia | collected...
TGCTCTCCAGCTCGCCCAGGTAATAGTTATATAAAGCGCGCGGTTCGGCCTTCGCCGGTTTTTCACCTTCGATCAGGGCTACGAGCGACTCCCCATCGAGCCTTTCACCGCTGGGCTTTGCGCCGATTATCTCAGCGATTGTTGGCAAGATATCGATCGTCATGACAGGGCTGGTGACTGTTACACCTGTGTTGAATCCTGCGGGCCAATGCATGGCGGCAAAAACACGAATACCGCCTTCAAAGGTGGTCATCTTGAATCCGCGCATATCACCCGCCGAGCCTGCATGATCGCCCCATACCGTCCAGGGACCATTGTCGGAAGTGAAGATAATCAGGGTATCCTGCTCAATGCCCGTGTCGCGCAGAGCCTTCATTATACGCGCCATCTGCAGATCAAAATCGTAAATCACATCCTGATATAAACTGCCTCCTGATTTGCCCTTGATTTCATCTCTCACAAATATCGGGATATGAGAGGCGCTGTAGGGCAGATAAATAAAGAAAGGCTCCGCAGCTTTTGCTTCGATGACGTTTATTGCCCTGTCAGTAAAGACTTTTGTCAGGATCTTCTGGTCAGAAGGCGTGACACTGGCTTTAACAACCTTGTTGCCTTCATAGAGCGGCAAGGGCGGCCTTGGGCTTTCTGGGTTGTAAACATAGGCCTGCTGGTCGTCAGGATTCAAAGCCTGGTCATCCCTTTTGTAGGGCCACATATCGTTGGAATACGGGATGCCGTAGTACTCATCAAAACCATGTGAGAGCGGTAAAGCCCCGTTGAGATGCCCCAGATGCCACTTGCCGAAGATATGGGTGGAATAGCCCTGCCCCTTCAGCAGTTCCGCCAGCGTTTCTTCCTCTTGCGGCAGCCCTTCTGTAGCGTCAGGAAAAAGAACATTTTCGAAACTGAAACGGTCGGGGTAGCGGCCTGTCAGCAAAGCGGCCCGCGATGCCGAACATACGGGCGAGGCATCATAGAACTGGGTGAATTGCACTCCATTTTTCGCCAGAGCGTCAATCGTGGGCGTTGGAGTGGATGAACCCGTTACTCCAAAGTCTGCGTAGCCCGCATCGTCAAGAAAAACCAGGATGATATTGGGTCTTTCAGATTCTTCCTCGACCGCTCCACCGCAGGCCGTGAAAGACGACGCAACGGCAATTGTGCACAGCATTACTGGTAGAATCGTATTTTTCATTTTCGAGCAAAATCTTCCAAATGTATTCAAGATTATCGCCTATCTTCCTTGCTGCTTGCACGTTTAGTCATTCGGTATTTGCCGGGAATCCGATCGTTCCTGACGTGGGACTCAACGACCCTCACGTGCACATATTCGATGGCAAGGCTTATGTCTATGCAACTCATGACAAGTCGATGGAGAACGAGAGCTTCATCATGGAGGACTGGTGGATATGGTCATCGACGGACCTGGTGAACTGGGAGCTGGAAAGTGTCCTGGACCCTGCCGACACCTATATCGGCGCAGGCTTTCAGAGCGCGTGGGCGACTGATGCCGCGTATCGCAATGGCAAGTACTACTGGTATTTTTCGGAACTCAATGAGCAGACCGGTGTGGTTGTTGGCGACAGCCCTGTTGGCCCCTGGAAAGACCCCCTCGGAAAGCCGTTTCTCGCAGAAGATCTGACCCCTACTCACGAGTACGATATTTCGGTCATAGAGTATCAAGGCATTCACTACGCCATCTTTGGCGTATGGGACTACTACATTGCCCGCATGGGTGACGACATGATCAGCCTGGCGGAGACGCCGAGAAAAATCATCATTAATGATCCGGTCGGGCCCTACGGCGAAGATTCGACTGACGACAAACCCTCAGTCCACGAACGAAATGGAGTGTTCTACCTGTCCTGGGGTGCGTTCTACGCGACTTCAGAGAACATCTACGGCCCCTATGACTACAAAGGCGTCATAGTAAATGAGGGGAGTTTCGCACCTGGATATGATGCACCTACCTGGCCGCATGGATTTCAGCAGGGCAGGCACGGCAACTTTTTCGAGTGGCACAAGCAGTGGTACTTCGCTTACTGCGACATCAGCCAAACCGGCAACCGCTATTTCCGGGACACGTTCATTAGCTATGTTCACTACAAGGACAATGGTGAAATCGCCCCCATCCGGGTCGACGGTATCGGTGTTGGCGAATATGACGCCAGCCAAGGAAAGATTGAGGCCGAAGACTATTTCACCGCGGACAATACACTCAAGCTGGAAAATCCCAAGGGCGGGTTCATGGTCAGTGCCGGAAACGGCGCCAACTACATTGGCTTCCACAATGTCAAAGGATTGAAGGGCAAGAAACACTTAACGATTAGGGTTTCGACGCCAATCCCCTCTGATAGTGAAATTGAGATTCGCAAAGGATCAGCGACCGGACCAAGCATCGCCAAATTCGCGATCAAGACCGACCTACCTGATGTGTTTAGTGACTTCACCACCGAATTGCCCGAACTCGAAGACAAAGAGAATCTCTATTTCTCAATAAATCCACTGGAAGGGCAAAGCGTGAACCTGGATTATTTCCTGATTCACTAGCCCGCACATTCAACGTGAAAGGTTTTACAGGAACTATGGCAAATCATATCAGTAGAATTTTCGCCAGAATATTGACTTGCGTCGGAGTTTTGGCGGGCTGCCTCATGCTCCCGGCTTGTACCGATCCGGAATCGCAAAACGACTTATCCTTCAATTCGGAAGAGCTCTACGAAGAATTTCTAACGCCACCGTCATCGGCAAAACCTGGCGTTTATTGGTACTTCATGGACGGCAATCAAACTCGGGACGAGATGACTGCCGACCTCGAGGCCATGGCAGAGGTTGGGCTAAACAGCGTTATCTTCCTGGAAGTGAATATCGGCGTACCCCGTGGTCCCGTAGATTTCATGAGCGAAGAATGGCAGGACAATTTCGCCCATGCTGTCAAAACCGCGGAACGATTGGGTATGGAAGTCATCCTGGGGACCGGGCCTGGCTGGGCCGGTAGTGGCGGCCCCTGGGTCAAGCCCGAAGACGCCATGCAACACCTGGTCGGTAACTCGACGAAAGTGGTCGGGCCCGCTGCGTTCAACGACGAGCTCGATGTGCCGGAGCCGCCCGAAGCAAACCATTTTGCAGGTATGAACGAGGAATGGGAAAAGGTTCGCGACAGCTGGTACCAGGATGTCGCCGTGCTAGCTTTTCCAACACCTGAGGGGGATGCAACGTTTGAACTGGCTGACCTGAAAACCTTAAAAGACACCACGCCCTATTCCATCTGGAAACACACGGTGCGCTATGTACCGGCTTCGGCTGCGCATACAGAGCCAGTATCGGAATCCGTTATTCAGACCACCAAAATCATCGATATCACCGACCGAATGCGTGCTGACGGTACGCTTGAATGGGATGTACCGAAAGGCGACTGGACCATCATGCGCTTCGTTGCGCGAGCCACCGGGCAAACCACGCGGCCCGCACCGGTACCGGGCCATGGCTTTGAAAACGACAAGTTCAGTCAGCAGTCTTTTGAACGGCACTGGGACAATTTCCAGGGCAAGCTGCTGAACAAGGTCGGCGCGGGGAAGAATGGTAAAGGCTGGACACGTATCCACCTGGATAGCTGGGAAATGAGTTCCCAGAACTGGAGCCACGGCTTCAGAGAAGCGTTCCAGGAACGCCGGGGGTATGACCCACTCGCCTTCTATCCCGCGTACGCAGGCAGGGTCGTTGGCAGCCTGGAAGAGACCGAGCGCTTCCTTTGGGACCTGCGAAAGACAGCACAGGAACTGGTCCTCGAAAACCATGCCGGGGCGATCAAGGCCAAGGCCCATGAAAATGGCATGCTTTATTCCAACGAGCCCTACGACATGAACCCCGCCGGCGATATTGACCTGGGGTCGGTGGCCGACATACCGATGTGCGAATTCTGGGATTACAGGATCGCCCGTGCAGATGCATTCTACAGCTGTGTCGAGGCGGCCAGCATCGCGCACGTCATGGGCCGCCCCAGGCTTGGAGCGGAAGCGTTCACGACAGCAACGCCTTACCGCTACCACTCATACCCGTCGCAAATGAAGAACCAGACCGATTGGGCGCTGGCCATGGGTATCAACAACTTCATGTTCCACACCTTCCAGCATCAGCCACTCGGTAGTGAATTCAAGCCGGGCATGTCAATGCAAACCTACGGGGTCAACTGGCACCGGAACCAGACCTGGTGGGACATGTTGCCCGCGTATCACAGCTATATCAGCCGGGCATCTCATCTGCTACAGCAGGGCGTGACCGTATCGGATGTCTTGTATCTCATCCCTGAAGGTGCGCCACATATCTTCCTGGCCCCTCCCAGCGCATATGACGGTGAAGGGCGGCTGCGCGACAAACGCGGGTATGGTTTCGACGCCGTCAGCCCGAGACTGTTGATGAACCGCGCCGGTGTAAAGAACGGGCGTATCGCTTTTCCGCAAGCGTCTGACTACAAAATACTGGTGCTGCCGGACGACAGAACCATGACACCCGAAGCACTGCAGAAGATCATAGAGCTTGTCGAAAGCGGCGCGACTGTTATGGGAAACCCGCCCGTCAAATCTCCAAGCCTGGTCAATTATCCCGATAGTGATGAGCAAGTGCAGAGCCTTGCCATGACACTGTGGGGCAGCCTGGATGTGCCTGACAAAATGACGAAGCGCCAATATGGTGCTGGCACCATTTACTGGGGCAAGGATATTTACCCTGAAGCAGGCGGTGAAGATGCCTTTTATCCGACCTATGATCGTACTGCCTCGGTCTTGAGTGAACTCGGGCTCGTGGAAGATTTCACTACCTCTGAAAATTCTGTTCGTTACACGCACCGCCGCAGCAAGGGGCAAGACATTTATTTCGTGGCCAACCGGTCCGACAAGACTATTGCAGTGGACGGCACATTCAGAGTGAGTGGTATGACACCGGAGCTATGGCACCCGGCAACCGGCGAGCGTCACGCACTGCCAAACTATGAAGAAAAGGCGGACGCTACTTCGGTGCCATTGGAGTTCGCACCTTATGAGAGTTACTTCGTCGTCTTCTCTCATGAAGCCAAAGCCGCAAAGACCGGTGAGAACAATTTCCCGAACTTTGAAACCGTGATGAATGTGGGCGGGCCGTGGGATGTTGCTTTTGACCCCGAGTTTGGCGGGCCAGAGAACATCCAGTTCGACCATTTGCAGGACTGGAGCAAACACGATGATCGCGGTGTTAAATATTATTCCGGTACTGCGACTTACACCAATACCTTCGACCTGCCGGAAGGACGGGGTCTACCCGACAGTTACACGATCGACCTTGGCAAGGCCTATGAAATGGCGCGGGTAACTTTGAACGGGGTAGAACTGGGCATCACCTGGACCGCTCCCTGGCAAGTGCCTGTGGGAGACGCTTTGAAAGCAAAAGACAATGTGTTGATGGTCGAGGTGGCCAATTCCTGGGAGAACCGTCTTATTGGTGATGACACACCAGAAGACAGCAACGTTCGCACTGTGCAATGGGAATCAGGATTGCTGGAGGGTAAGCCATACGAAACAGGGCGCTATACCTTCTCTACCATCGAGGAAGGTGAATTGGCTGAGCTGCAACCCTCGGGCCTGATTGGCCCTGTGCGCCTCGTAGAAAATAAGGACTGAAACCGGAATGAAAGACTCCGCCCTGAGAAACCGTTCTCTCTTCCTGAGCCTGACCTTGCTGTTCGCCATCCTCGTCGGCTGTGGCAACAGCGACGATAAGGTGCTCGATGAAAAGTTTGTTTCTCCACCCGAGTCCGTTCAAACGGCTGTCTACTGGTACTGGATATCAGGCAACATCTCAAAAGAAGGGGTGGTGAAAGACCTTAATTCGATGAAAGCGGCGGGCATCAACCGAGCTTTTATTGGCAATATTGGCCTTGAGTATACGCCCTACGGCAAAGTGAAAATGTTGAGTGACGAGTGGTGGGAAATCCTGCACCTGGCACTCAAGACTGCAACTGAACTGGATATTGAAATCGGAATTTTCAACTCTCCTGGATGGAGTCAGTCCGGCGGCCCATGGGTAAAACCCGGTAGTGCTATGCGTTACCTCGCAGCCTCCGAAACCCGGGTCCAAGGTCCGTCAAAACTCTCACAGAAATTGGAGATACCGGTTGAACCATTTCAGGATGTAAGAGTTGTTGCTTACCCTGCACCTACCAACGACAGATTGGTATTGGACTCCAGCGACATCGAGGCGACCTCCGGTCCTGAAGTTTCAGGGATGGATGAATATAGTTTCGTCATCGACATACAGGCGAAGCAGGAATTCACCGCCCGTAGTCTTTCCATACGGTCTGTCGATGTCCCCATGAAAGCAAAAGCCCTGTTCCAGGCCAGAACGGATAACGGGAAGTTCGTTACTGTTAAGGAGTTTGAAATTGATCGTTCCAACCCGTCGCTCAATGTCGGGTTTATTCCTTATGCACCTGTTGTCGTATCGTTTCCGGCGGTGACCTCCAGTGATTTTCGTTTGCTGCTCAGCAATGGAGCATCAAGCGATTTAGCAGAAATCGTCATTTCCACGGCTCCACGGGTGGAACACTACGCTGAGAAAACACTGGCCAAAATGTTCCCCACTCCCCTGCCTTACTGGGAGGAATACCAGTGGCCACAGCAGGCCGAAGTGGATGACAGTGCTCTTGTCGTTGATCCCTCACAGGTGGTGGACATCAGCAGTTTCATGGCCCCCGATGGAACACTGAACTGGGATGTTCCGGAAGGCGACTGGGTCATTGTCAGAACAGGAATGACACCAACTGGCACACAGAACAGTCCCGCTGCGCCCGAGGCGACCGGTTACGAAGCAGACAAGATGAGCAAGGTGCATGCCGAAATGCATTTCTACGCACACATGGGTGAGGTTCTGCGACGCATCCCTGAGGCCGATAGAAAGAGCTTTAAGGTGGTCGTGCAAGACAGCTACGAAACGGGCGGGCAGAACTTCACCGACGGCTTCCTGGAAGAGTTTGCAGCCGAATATGGATACGACCCGCTGCCTTATCTCCCGGTGTACCAGGGAATCGTTGTGAAGAGTCAGCAAGCATCCGACCGCTTTTTGTGGGACATGCGCCGCCTGGTCGCCAACAAGGTCGCCTACGATTACGTTGGTGGGCTCAGAGAGGTGAGCCACAAACACGGACTGACCACCTGGCTGGAAAATTACGGGCACTGGGGTTTCCCCGGCGAGTTCCTGATGTACGGCGGACAATCGGATGAAATTGGCGGTGAGTTCTGGAGTGAAGGTGAACTGGGCGATATCGAAAATCGCGCAGCAACTTCCAGCGGGCACGTCTATGGAAAGACAAGAATATGGGCCGAATCCAACACGGCCGGAGGTCGGGCCTTCGCTCGCTACCCCGCCACGATCAAACAACGGGGCGACCGTTTCTTTGCCGAAGGCATCAATGCCACATTGCTGCATGTTTACATCACGCAACCATACGAGCACAAGAATCCGGGCGTAAACGCGTGGTTTGGTACCGAGTTCAACCGCAAGAACACCTGGTTCTCTCAGATAGATGTGTATATCCAATACCTGAAGCGTACCAACTACATGCTTCAGCAGGGATTGAACGTCGCAGATGTGGCCTATTTTATTGGCGAAGACGCACCGAAAATGACAGGCGTTACCGACCCTGCCCTCCCCGTTGGCTACCAGTTCGATTACATGAATGCAGAAGTCATTGAAAAGTACATGACTGTAAGAGACGGCCTGATGACTTTGCCGCACGGCACGCAATACCGAATCATGGTGCTGCCAAAACTGGACACCATGCGTCCCGAACTGCTTTCAAAGATCAAACAGCTCGTCCATGACGGGGCTATCGTATTGGGACCTCCTCCCAAGCGTTCACCCAGTTTACAAAACCAGCCGGAGGCCGACCGGCAAGTGCAGGCCATGGCTGCTGAATTGTGGGGCGATGTTGATAGCGTAAACGTGACGTCACGCAAATACGGAAAAGGGATGATTATTAACGGGCTTAATATGACAGAAGCTTTTGCTTTGATTGACAACGTGCCCGATTGCAAACTTCCTGAAGACAATACCATTCATTATGGGCACCGAACTCTGGATGATCAGGAGATCTATTTTCTGACCAATCAAACAGGAGACACCCGGCTCGTTACACCTGAGTTCAGGGTAACTGGCCTGCAACCCGAGTTATGGGAAGCGACGACAGGTTATCGTCGTGATCTACCTGCCTATGAACAAAAGGAAAAAGTCACCGCCGTTCCCCTGAAGTTGGAGCCTTATGAAAGCGTGTTTGTTGTTTTCAAGAAACCTGCAGGTAAGGCGAAAACAACAGGCATCGAGGCCAATTACCCAGAACCCAAATTGATAAACGACATCGAGACTCCCTGGACGGTCACCTTCGACCCGGCGCAAAGAGGCCCTGAAGAAGCGGTAGTTCTTGAGTCGCTGAAAGACTGGGCTGAATTCGACGACGAACGAATCAAGTACTACTCAGGTACCGCTTTCTACAACAACACCTTCATGATGGAGCAACTGCCTGAGAACGAAAGAGTCGTGATCGACTTGGGCAAGCTGACAGCCATGGCAAAAGTGACAGTCAACGGTGAGTATGCTGGTGGTTTGTGGACTGCTCCCTATCAGCTTGAAATATCCGATTTGCTACAAGCAGGGGAAAATGAGCTGAGAATTGAAATCGTTAATACTTGGGTGAACCGAATCATCGGTGATATGCAACTCCCCGAGGAAGAGCGAAAAACGTGGATGCTGGTTAATCCATACGATGCACAAAGTCCTCTGCAGCCTTCAGGGTTGATTGGGCCCGTGACAATTTCAACTCTGAATTAGATTCAGCACATTTTGGTCTAAAGAGATGACGAAAAGCCAAACAAACATAAGCAGACGAAAGCTTCTGTCCTATGCGTCATTAGGCCTCGCAATAAGTCCTCTTATTTCTTTCGTATCAAGAGCCGATACCCGAAAATATTATGATGGCAGGCCACAGGCCAGACTCAGAATGGATGCAAAAGATCATGGCATCGTTTTACGACATGGTGATGGTCTAAATGATTGCGATCTGCTTGGTGCGCGAGACGTGTTGAAATGCCCCCATTCTTTGGCCGCCGGTCTGTTAGGTTTTCCTTATTTCACGTAATCCAAAATACGCCATTTCCGGCGTGATGTAGTTTTGTGAGCTATGCGGCCTTCGTTCCAATTGAAGAGCAAATCGAAAATGCATCAGTTTATTATGAGGAGAGCAATGAGACATGGTTCCTGTTTACCAACCATATCGGTGTTGATGACAATCACCCGGGATATTTGGGGTCAGAGTAAATCGCCAGTAGCAGAGAATACTCCAATTGGAACAATCAACCTGAAAAATGTATCCGGCATCTTTAATTCTGTTAACCGCCGCTGGACCGCATCAGCCCAGCAGCAGAAAGAGAAGGTGTCCAAAGAAGCCGGCGCAAAGACCACCAATGAAGTGTGAGCCAATCGCCACGCTTACCAGGCTGCGTTCGCCAAGGCCATCCATCATACCCACGTGGGTGCTGAGGAATCCCGCATTGCAGATGCCGATAGCTGTATAAACACAAATGCCATTTGCATCAATGATCCCGCTTTCCAGGAACTGGGGAACCATCGCCAGTGATGCTCCTACAGAACCCAGCGAGGTAACCGGGAAAGCGATGGCCTCTGGCGACGTGAAACCAAATATCGGTTCGATTACAAAAGACAGATTTGCCCCCACCCAGGGAAAGAAACCGACTCCCTCGAATGCAGCGCCGGTATATCCGTTATCACCCGGACCGTAGGCAAGCATCATGACAGCGGTCGTGATGATGATGATCCCGGGCATGATATCCAGTCCCGTCTTGACCCCGTGGACACCACCGTCAAGTAAGGCCTGAAGTGACCGTTGTGCGGCATTCCCCTGGCGTACCTCCCGATAATGCAAGAGGTCGTACCCCTCCTCATCATCACTTATAACTTTTTCATCTTCACCATATTTTTTCTTACCGAAGTAGCCCATGAGCCTGACACTCACGACACCGCCGAGGATTGCGGCGACGATACCGAGTAACACGGCCTTGGCCAATGGGGCTGTAGCTGATGTCTGCGTCAGCATAAAAGTGGTCACGATCAGGCCCATACCGAAGACCGTGCCAAGATTGACCAGGGTGGTGACTTGCCATTTCTTGAAGTACTTCAGGAATCCCTTCTCCGCGCTCAATGGCATGATCGCAGGATTATCCGAAAGATAGGTCGCGACCACGCCAATGGAAGCTGCGCCCGGTAGCCCAAATAACGGCTTCATGAAAGGGGACAAAATACGGTTGGCAATACTCACGATACCAAATTCGGAAATGAGTGATGTGAAAGCACCGGCAAGAATGATCACGGCCATCAGGAAAAAGACGGTGTTCAGCATCAGGTCATGGGCGGTTGCCATCATCGTCCCAAACATATTGGCAAGCCCCATTCGCCATGCAAAGGCTGAAAAAACAGCCCCGATAATGACCAAGGCAACAATGGTTTCGACCGTGACGGCCTTTACAATTTTTTTGCCTTCAACCGTTTCTTTCTTGTTAACTGCAGAACTCATTTGTATGTCCATCTGCCAATGGCGAGAGTATTACACAAGCCCGATCCCGGACCCAGTTTCATTACGAAGAAAAAGGGGAAGTACAAATTTCAACGACGCTTATAGCAGCACCCGGCCAATAGCGGACATTCTAATAAAAGGGTATAAAGGGATCAGTTTGCAGCCACTGATACCTGGCTGAATTGCGAAAAAGGTGGTTTATACTTCCTATTCACAATGGGCGCGGATTTGCTCCCCATCAACAAGAATTGCGATGTCACGTTGAGAACAAGATGATGAAGTCCGCCGCCGAGGTCCCTATATCTATCCATGCTGAGATTCACCATGGCTATACCCAATAACTCGAACGATGCGCCCCATCTTCTAAGGGGCATTGGCCTCGTAGCGGCGATGGCGTTGACCATCACGAATACGATTGGGACGGGCGTATTCCTCAAGGCTCGCGTCATGATCTGCAATGTCGGCACCCCCGAGATGGTGCTATTGGCGTATGCAGTAGCC
>Ga0255053_10001963_pt1 | contig 11093 bp, 11 predicted proteins | sample JV7_2_22_MG_FD_188635 | JGI IMG/M metagenome (GOLD analysis project Ga0255053, IMG submission 188635) | Seawater microbial communities from Jervis Inlet, British Columbia, Canada - JV7_2_22 | ecosystem: Environmental > Aquatic > Marine > Inlet | place: Canada: British Columbia | collected...
CGATGCCGACCTATACCGCCGCATTAGTGGACGCCAGGACTCACTATCTTACGCCGGCAGCGAAGGATAAGGATATAGTGATTGCTAATTCTTACGCCAAGGTAAACGAGGCGATATCTGGTTTGATGGTGGCATTTCCTTCGATAAAACAGCAGGGTGGCGACGCCGTCCTCATCGCCAACTCTCCCAATGGCCAGGTTACCCACTACCTCATGGGACCCTTCGGGAATGAAATCGGCGGGAGACTGAGACTTCAGATGAAACCGCCGCAAAATATCAATAGATTAATCATCTATAGTGAATACCCCGAGCTTGCCGGTAAAAACTACCTTCAAAACACGGGTAAACTGACGATGATGGACAACCTGGACGAGATAATGGCGCTATTACAGGAAAGCTACGGCGACAACGCCAGAGTTGCCGTCTACCCGAATGCCGATATCCAGTACTGTCAATTGTAAAACCGCAGGAGGAACACGATGAAGATAAGAGCCGCCGTTTTACGCGAATATGGGGTACCCATGGAAATAGAGGAGCTCGAGCTGGCGGAACCGCGCGATAAGGAAGTACAGGTAAAAATGCTCGCCTGCGGGTTCTGCCATTCCGACGCGTCCGTCTGGCTGGGCTATATACCGCAGGATATACCGATGGTACCGGGGCACGAAGCCTGCGCCGTGGTGGAAAAGGTGGGACCGGGCGTGACCAAGTTAAAACCGGGCGACAGAGTCATAGGGTGCTGGATGGTGCCCTGCGGTTACTGCTTCCAGTGCCGGAGGGGGCGTCCCAACCTGTGCGAGACCAGCATGACCCACTTCCAGGAAGGAAATCTTCTCGATGGGACATCGCGGTTAACGGACAAGGACGGGAAAAGGGTGGGGCTGGGCAGCTTTATCGCCGGGTTTGCCACCCACAGCGTCATGCCGGAAATCGGCGCCATCAAGGTGCCCGACCATATCACGCTGCCTCCCGAACAGCTGAGCCAGCTGGGGTGCTCGGTAGCCACGGGGTGGGGCGCCGTGGTGAACGTGGCGAAAGCGCGCGAAGGCGACTCAATGGCGGTGTTCGGCTGCGGCGGCATCGGGCTGAACGCGATACGGTTCGCGGCACTGCGTAACTGCAATCCGATTATCGCCGTCGACCTGGAGGCATCGAAGCGGGAAATAGCCTTCGAATTCGGCGTAACCCATTTTTTAGAATCGAGCAAAGAAGACCCGGTACCCCGGATAAAAGAACTCACGGGAGGGGCGGGGCTGGACTACGCGGTAGAAGCCACCGGAGACCCGGGCGCCCAGGTGCAGGCATGGTATTCGCTGCGATCAGGGGGCACGATGGTGGCGATAGGCATACCTTCGATAGACTCCACCACCGAGATACCCATGTTTTACGCACCGCTACACGCCAAGTCGATAATAGGCACGCTTTACGGCGAGACCCATCCCACCGAAGACCTGCCCAGCCTGATGGAGGTCATGAACACTGGGGCTTTAAAGACGGACAAGCTGGTGACCAGGCTGATAACGCTGGACGACCTCGACGAGGTGCGCGAGGCGATATTAGCCAGGAAAGTGGTAGGGCGGTGGGTAATAAAGTACGACTAGCGATTATTTTTGTATTATTTTTATATTTGGTATATATTTTCTAAAGCCTACGCTAGACATTGACGACTATTCTCGAAAATACTCAACAAAGCCTTCGACGCAGGCGCTGTAACGCACGGCGGAACCCGAGAGCGTTGGCCAGCAACCTGAGAACCAACCGATAATATCCGCCGTTATCCATTCTTTATATGAATACCAGATTTCAACCGGCTAAGCCCGCCGAAACGAAACCAGGTATGAGCCGAAGTATTTCTGTTTCCAGCATCCCCAGAACACGCCTATCTGATAGGCAAGGTGTTCCGCCAGGTAGAAATAGAGGAATACCGGATAAAACAAATCGGGTTTTTTGGTAAAGTAATCCACCAGCGAGGCAAGGAGCAAGATCCAGGCGTCGAACAGCCAGAACGAATGCAGGAAGAAACCGGGTATGAGAAGCAGAATCAGGTAATACCGTATCAGGTGGAAAGAGGTAAAGTAAAAGAAGGAGAGGTAGGTCCGAAGGATGGAATAGGCTATCTGTCCCGCAGGCAGGGGCATTTTGTGTTTTTTCAGGGTAACCGATTTCCGCCACAGCTCGAAAAGGAATACGGGCGGAATTGCACATAGAGGGTAGGGATTCAGCATCACCAGAGCCACGGCTAGAGCCAGGAAGACCAGCGCCGGATATACGGACAGGTTGAATATTTTCTTCTTATCACGGTGATTGCTGTATAGCACGGCTTCCGACGTACCGTACTCGCCGCGCCTCTTCAGCATCTTTTCCAGATCACTACGGTGCTTATGGGCAACCATCCCGTGGGGAGCGTAGAGCAGAGAATAACCGCTGTTTCTCATCCGCCAGCAGAAATCGACGTCTTCACCGATACGCATATCCTCTTCGAATCCGCCGCTTTTATTGAAAGCTTCCCGGGTGACCAGTAGATTGGCGGTAGGCACGTAAAAGCTGTTCTCCGATTTTCCTTCGAGGATAAGCCTCTGTCCCATGTTGAGCGACGATGCCACTTCTTCATACTTGTCGAGGGAGCTTTCCTGATAACACCCCTCGATATATCCCCCGATAGCACCGACGGAAGATGCCTGGAAAAAGGGAAGTAACTCGCTCAACCAGTCCTCGCCGGGAACACAGTCGGCATCCAGAAACGCCAGCACATTACTGCTGGCATAACTGACGCCGTAATTCCTGGAAAAGGCGGGCCCCCTGGTTATTTCCTGTCGGATGACCCTGGCATTAAAAGAGGTCTCAAGCTGGGATATCTCCATTTTCGAGTGGTCGTCCACCACCACTATTTCAAGTTGCTCCTGAGGGTAATCGAGCTCCTCCAGCGCCTCCAGACAGGCGACGACATCCACAAACTGGTCTTTAACCGGTATGATAACGGAAACGTCGGGGTATTCTTCCATACGGGGTACGCCGTCCAGCTTGAGGTATCCGCGTGACGTCAGCGAAAGCAATATCCTGAGCAGATTCCCCGTATTGAGTCCGGGATTCTGTTCAGCGAATTCCGCCAGGCTGCCGCCGCGCTGAGTAAACTTGATGAGGGTGTAAAGCGTCTGGTTCAGGCGGAGTATTCGCAGGGGGATCCGGGAATACAGGCAGTAATTACCGGACTCTTCTCCAAGATAGATGTTTTCCGCTAATGAGAAACCAAAACTTTTCATACATCTGTAGTCCGCTTAATTACACCTTCGTTAATGAGAAGCTCAAAAAGCTGGTCGGTCAGTTCCGAAGTGCTGCCTTCGAGCATCTTCCCCTGCCGCCCGGAGATACCGCCTTCCAGCAACTTCAGGATACGGTCGAACGCCGGCAACGAGCTCTCTGGCGCGGTTATTTTGCGGGGGCGAGGGCGGGGCGCCATGAGAGCGGTCATCCGGGTGGGCTCCCGAGTAAATTCGGCAGGATTCAGGTTCAGGTCGGCAAGCGATAATTTAGTTATTTCACTCTGCCGGCTATCGATGAGCCTGTCCAGAGAAGGATAAGGCAATGCGGTGCCTTCACCTTTGATAGTAACGACGGCAGGCAGAGAACAAGCCACAACCTCCCTTTTTCCCCTCCCCATGTCTCTGGTTAAGTGCGGTGTCCCCGATTCGGAGTCGATTTCGAGTTTGACGACAGCAGCGATACAGGGCAGGTCGAGGCGGGCGGCGATAAGAGGTCCGACCTGAGCATTCCCGGTATCCAGACTCCGTGCTCCGGTGAAGATAAGGTCAGCCCCGGACAAAGAGGCGAAAGCCGACAGCAGCCGGGACTTACAATAGGGCGAGAGCCCTCTGAAATCTTCTCCCCAGATACGTACGGCTTTGTCCGCTCCCAGCGCCAGCGCCTGCCGCAGGTAGTTTTCAATCCTTTCCGGGCCGATGGACACGGCAGTAATTTCTACATTTCCAGTCGTATCCAGCGCCTTCAGGTCGAGGGCAGTACTCAAGGCGGCAGCGTCATCGGGGTTTAGACGCCGGGGGAGTCCTTCCTCAAAGACCATCCGGTGGCTCAGTCCGGTATCCAGGCTCAGAGCGGTATCGACTACTTCTTTCAGACAGACGATTATTTTCATAGCTATATACTCAGGTCAGACGGTAATTAACGCCATAGCCTCCTCGCGGATAGGTCCAATCGAGAGCGCTTTTATCACAAACGACATAACAGGTGCCGCATTCCAGGCATGTTTCGTAGACAACGCTCAACAAACTCGTCTCTTCATTCCAGGTGAAGCAGTTTGCCGGGCAGGACTGGACGCAGGCACGGTGGTCGCAGGAACGGCATATCTCCTTGTCGACGACAATATGGGGCTGTTCGTCGATGATGTACTGCGTTAGTTGTTGAATGTCCTCTATGTTCATAGTAAAGCCCTGCCTATCTTGATGCCGTCGGTAATTACATCCTTCAGGCCGATTTCCCGGAGCGCCTCGCGACGTGCCAGGTTTAGGATTTTTGTCCTCGGGGTACCATCGATTTTATATATTTTCTCCATGATACCGGCCAGGACCTGCGGATAGGTCTTGTAAAGACGATCGATGTGCATCATATCCACAGATTTTTTGAACTTCTTCATGTCTTTTAATATAAAACTTTCATCAAGTTTCTTCTTATAGAGCGAGAGCATTGCAGCACTGTAATCGTGGGATTCGACCGCCTTTATAGCAGTTTCGGCGGCCAGCGCGCCGGATGTCATGGCCAGGTTGATTCCCTCCAGGTTGATACCGTTGGTATAGCAGAGACCGGCGGCATCACCGACCAGCATCATACCGTCGGTGTAGACCCGGGGTACGGCTTTTATGCCGCCCTCGGGTACGAGGTGGGCGGAATATTCCAGGGGGACGGCGCCCTTGACGAGTTTCCTCACCTGGGAATGCTGCAGCAGTTCTTCCAGAACGTCATAAGGAACCCGGCCCGATTTTTTCAGGGAGTCTAGGTGCATGACCATACCGACGGACAGGCTGTCGCGGTTGGTGTAGAGAAAGCTGCCGCCGCGAATGCCTTCGGGTATGCCAAGGAAGGCGATGTCAGCACCCTGGTCACGCACCAGGTGAAAGCGTTCATTAATCGTCTCCTCAGACAATCCCAGCAAGAGTTTTATGCCAATTCCCATATCAGCGGGGCGTAGATCTTTTCTCTGTCCAGCCTTCTCGGCCAGGAACGACAGGACACCGTCGGCGGCGATGACGATATTAGCCCTCAGTTCACCCTCGCGTCCCTTGACGGTAACGCCGATGACCTGTCCGTCCTTGACGATTAAATCCTCGGCGGTACAGTCGCAGAGCAACAGTGCCCCCGCTTTCACCGCTTCATCAGCCAGCCAGCTATCGAAAGCGGGGCGGAGGACGGTATAGCCGTTATACGGAGGCCGATCGAAATTTTCGTTCTCAAAGGTCAACGATACCGCCGATTCAGGCGTCATAAAGGCGAGGATTTTTGTATGTACGTGGCGCTGCAGGGGCGCTTTTTCCCAGAAGGAGGGAATCGTCTCGTTCAGGGCAGGGGTGTTATGCAGCAAGCCTCCGAACATGTTCTTGGCGCCAGGTTGCCGACCGCGTTCCAGCAGACATACATTAAGCCCGTCACGCGCCAGCTTCAGCGCCGCCATGCTCCCGGCCGGCCCCGCACCGACCACTATAACGTCAAAGTATTGCGCCATCTTTCCTAGCCTTTTTAATCTTTTCTATCAATTCCGGTAAAACCTCGCGAAGGTCGGCGGCGATACCTACGTCGGAATTCCGGAAAATAGCCGCCCGGGGATCGCGGTTAATGGCGACGATTTTACCCGAGTCCTGAATACCCCCGGTGTGGTGCGTCGCCCCGGAAATACCCAGCGCCAGGTAGAAATCCGGGCTGACCACCCTGCCTGTCTGGCCGATCATCTTCTCGCGGGGGATTTTACCATCGTCGATAACGGGTCGGGTGGTACCGACTGTACCCTCGATAAGATTCGCCATCTCCTCAACCAGGGGAAGTAATTCATCCGTAGCCGCCCCCATCCCAGCCGATACTACCGTATCAGCCTCGGCGACATCGACAGTATGAAAGTCCGCGGGCAGGTATTCCAGATGTTTTATTAATAGCATGGATGGTGATAGTGCCGGCTCGAATTCCTGTATCTTGACGCTGCCAGCCGAGGGGGCGAGCGTAACGTTGAGCACCCGCGAATCCATGGTCACGAGCATGGTACGACCGGTCTCAAAGACGATTTCCTGATAAAGCTGGTCGCCGTAGGCGTACCGATAAAAAACGGGTTTATCAGGTTCGGACAGGTCAATCCGGGCGCAGGTAGAAACAAGACCGGCGTCCAAAGCCACCGCCAGTAGCGGCGCCAGCTCCTGACCGAAGGCGGTATCGCCTATGAGAAAGAGCCACGGCTTTTCTCCCTTAAGCTTTTCCATCAACGCGGCAGCATAGGCTACTGCTGATGAATATTCGAAAAGCGGGTTGATGAAAACACAGGCATCGTTGATACCGAATTGATTAAGGACTTCAGAATAATCACGGCTTTCAGAGGTGAATACCAGCGCCGTCGCCGAGCCGCTGACCTTCTCCGCGATATCGCGGGCTTCCGAAAGAAGTCCAAGGCCGGTTTTACTGCTTTCCTCGACGGTAGCGTCGATTTCCGGCAGCACCCAGATTTTCTTTACTTCAGACATTTTCCCGTTTCTTAAATTTGACGTCCCACTTTGTCGCCTTCGAAGATAGCCATGTCTATCTTACGCGGCGCCACGCAGTCGCCGATGCGGTAGAGTTCTTTAATCCTGCCCTTGAGAGTTTTATAGAGACGGTCTTCCACATTGTTGCCCATGGCAAAGACAACGGCATCATTATCACCGAAAGTCATCCACTCGTTTGAGTAATAATTCAATCCTTTCACTTCCAGTCCGTTTATCTCGGTAACAGCGAAATCGGGAGTGAAGGTGACGCCCTTCTGCGCCAGGCGCTGGTGAGTCAGGTAGGCGTCCTGGGAAGGGCCAAGCTCGCTGCCGACGGTCGGGGAGGAGGTAAGAATGTGAACTTTACGACCGCGCTCTGCCAGTAACTCGGCGGTAGCCGTAGCCTGGTGGTGTCCATCATTATCGATAAAGAGCACCCTTTCACCGACGGACGATTCGTTCATGAGAGCCTGCCAGACATTGAAGATATTAGGACCATCCCCACCCGGCAGGGGGCAGTCCTTGGGCACCGAACCGGTGGCGATTATCACGACGTCGGCAGCCTGCCCCAGAATGAAATCGACGGTCACATCTTTATCCAGGACGATTTCCACCGGCAACTGTTTCAGCTGGTTCTCCCCGTTACGGATCACAGCGCCGATTTCCTCGCGTCCCGCTCCTAAAGCGGCTATATTCACCTGACCGCCGACTTTGTCGCTTTTATCATAGAGCGTAACGGCATGACCGCGCCGGGCGGCGACCTCAGCTGCTCTCAGTCCGGCGGGACCAGCACCAACGATAAGGACTTTCTTTTTCACCGCGGCAGGTTTTATCTTACCGATACCCTGCTCTTTTTCTTCGCCGATGATGGGATTCTGAATACAACCTATCAGCTTGTTCAGTCCTACCCTTCCGTAGCAGCCCTGGTTATCGGCTACGCAGGAGCGAATCTCTTCCAGCCTGCCTTCCTTGGCTTTATTTGCCATCTCGGGATCACATATCTGGGCACGCACCATACCAATCATGTCAGCCTGGCCGTCCGCCAGCACCCGCTCCGCCATAACGGGGTCGTTGATGCGACCGGTACAGAAGACGGGTAGATTAACTACTTCTTTGATACCGGCGGCAAGGGGGATGGTATAACCCAGCGGGACATGCATGGGGCCACCGACGAGATAGAGGTTGTAGAAGGTGGCTACGCTTAAGTCCATAAAGTCCAGATTGCCGGTGGCTTTCAGGAGGCGGGCTATCTCCTTAACATCGTCCAGGGTAAGACCGCCCTGCGTCATTTCGTCGGCACAGACACGCACCCCCAGGGTATAGTCCAGCCCCACCGTTTTCCTGACCGCTTCAATAACCTCGACGGCGAAGCGGGTGCGGTTCTCAATACCGCCGCCGTAGTCGTCGGTGCGCAGGTTGGTCAGCGGGGAGAGGAATTGCCGTATCAGGGAGCTATGTCCCAACTGTAGTTCAATGCCGTCGAAGCCACCTTCGCGTACGTTTACAGCCGACCGGCAAAAGTATGCGATAACCTCGTTAATATCTTCCGGCTCCATCTCCTTGGGTACTTCCCGGAACATGAAGTCGGGAATCGGAGAAGGGCCCCATACAGGTAAACGCGAATAGCTGCCGTCGCCCTGGCCGCCGTTGTGGTTGAGCTGGGCGAATATTTTGGTTTCGAACTCGTGGACGGCGCGGCAGATACGCTGGTAGCCGGGCACGACCTCGGACTTATAGGCGTCTATAAGTTTCTCGTAGGGGTGGTCGGTGGGGTGGACGGTCTGCTCCTCGGTAATGATGAGTCCGGTGCCGCCCTTGGCCCTCTCCGCCAGATAGTAGGCATGGCGCTCTGAGGGGAGATTATCCTCGGCGAAGTTGGTGAGGTGGGCGGAGAACGAAATACGGTTCGGCACCTCAGTGCTGCCGATTTGCAGCGGTGAAAACAGATACTTAAATTGTCCATGCATAACGCTTACCCCTGAAAAACCATTATACACCGAAAGGGGTAGTTCAGGCTTCCCATTCCGCGCGAAGAAGGCCGAAATACAGCTGGTCACGATACTCGCCGTTCCAGTACAGGTGACTCCGCAACAGTCCCTCACGCTTCATCCCCAGCTTCTCCAGAACCCGCCACGAACCGATATTCCGTGGATCACTCCAAGCATACATCCGGTTGAAATCGTAGGTCCGAAAAGCCCAGTCCATGACAGCCCGGGCCGCTTCGGTTGCCAGTCCTTTGCCCCAGTGCTGGCGGGAAAGCGAATACGCCAACTCAACCCGGTTATTCCGACGGTCATCTTCCCGTTGGTTCAGAGCAACCTCTCCGATTACCCTGCCCTCAAGCACCAGAGCAAATATCTGAAGCAGACCCGCGCCGTTTGCGGTAGAGGGTAACTGCGGATGCCCCGTCTCCCAGTAAGACGGGTTCGAAAACATCTCAACGAGCGTCTCCGCATCTTTCCTGGTAAAAGGTTCAGACGAGATACCCACCTGGTATTGAACTATCTCAAGGTCGTTGTTATATTCGAGTACATCATCCACATCATCCATGATGAAAGGCCTGATTATGAGCCTTTCAGTGGCCAATTCAACATCTTTATTCATTATCTCTCGCTCAAAACCTCCCGGCTCCAACTCGCCAGGCATTCGGGGTCGGCGCTATTAAGGTCACGGCTGACGAAGTAAGCCACGGCGGGACAGCCTCCCCGACACTTGCTGAAGCGGGGGCATTCCCGGCACGATTCCGGCTCAAGCTGGCGGAAATACAGAAAGCTGGTGGACTCGTTCCAGATATCTTCGAAGGGAACCTCGCGAAGGTTGCCTCCACAGAATTCCCGCTCCTGTAAAAATGCGCAGGGATAGACGAATCCACAGGGGTCAATGCAGGCGGTCAGCTTGCAGGCCCCGCACATATCCAGGCCGAGCTGTCGCCGGCCGTCCTGAGAGATAGAGAAGAACGAATCACCGGTTAATATGGTGGGGTCATTACTCAACCATTCGGAGAGTTCCTGTAATTGGGCGGTATTCAGTCGGAGGCTATCCCAGCTATCGCGGGCCCTTCCCGAGGGTCGAAAGCGCGAGACGCGCAGGCGGGCGCCGTACGACGCCGCCATCTCTTTCAGTTCAGCTAACTGGTGAAAGTTCAGCGAGGTAACGACGGTGTTGATAGACAGAGGTATATCTTTGCCGGCCAGTCGCTCGATTCCGCGAATAGTACGGTCGAAAGTTCCTCGACCGCGGATACGGTCGTTGACATCGGCGGTGGCGCCGTCGAGGCTGACCTGGATGTTTATTAAGGGATTGTCCGTGAAATAAGCTACGTCGTCGTTATTGAGGACAGTGCCGTTGGTACTGATGCAGGTTACGATGTCTTTCTCGTGAATATAGAGCAGCAACAGTAGGAAATAGTCCTTTAGAAGGGGCTCGCCGCCGCCGAAATTAATTTCAAAAACCCCCGATGCCGCCAGCTGATCGACGATGTTTTTACATTCGGTCAGATTTAACTCGCCCGGGGACTCCACGCTGCTGCCGGAAAGGCAGTGGACGCAGTTCAGATTGCACTTGTGGGTAATTTCCCAGGTGATATTTACCGGGGCGGAGAGGGGCCAGTCAGCGTAGTTCATCGACCACCATCCTGCTATCAATAAGCTGTCCGGTCATCTTGTGCAAGGAGCGCTTGATAGCCCCGCCGGGAGTGCCGGTGCGTCCGGTGATGCTTTCCGCCAGACCGTCCACCGTCCACTCGCCCGTAAAGCTGTCGGGAGAAAGCCAGTCACCGCTCCTGACGAAGCAGACCTTGTGCCGGGGCGGCGAATAAAAGAGCAGTCCCCAGCTTTCTTTTCTTACCCGAACGTTCTCAGCCAGGCGGCAAACCATACTAATATACCCCGCAAACCCCGTCTATACTGAGTTCCTCTACAATTATTTCCTCGATAACCTCAGGCTCTTCGACAGACTGCCCTTCATCTTTAGCGGTTTCCGGCGCTGATTTTTCCATTTAAATTTCAACCTTTCCCGTTTACGGCTCATATAAAAGGGTGACGATTCCCCGATATATTTTACACTTATCAGGAGAATTATCGCCACCCGCTTATAGCTCTATATTCGACCAGTAAATGAATACTCTAATACGGCTCGTGGAGGACGCGCTTCATGAGGTCGGTGACTTCCTCAGCGTCAAATGTCTTGGGATTACCCTGGCTGCAGAAGTCATTGGAATAGATCTTAACTATATGGTCGATGTCCTTTTCCTCGAGTCCGAACTGCCCGGTGAGATTGCCCGGTTCAATTTCGAGGTCTTCGAGCAGCTGTTCTATCTCGTCGAACCACCGGTCGGCCGCCTCGAACTTGGTCATATTGCTGGTG
>Ga0255053_10001964_pt1 | contig 11091 bp, 9 predicted proteins | sample JV7_2_22_MG_FD_188635 | JGI IMG/M metagenome (GOLD analysis project Ga0255053, IMG submission 188635) | Seawater microbial communities from Jervis Inlet, British Columbia, Canada - JV7_2_22 | ecosystem: Environmental > Aquatic > Marine > Inlet | place: Canada: British Columbia | collected...
GCAGGTCACCGGACTGGAGAATTTCGCCAGGATGATTTCTCTCAGTTTGACGTCCCTCTTCGTCCATGCCTCCAGCATCGCGACCGCTGCCTGGATCTCACAGACGGCCGGCAGTATTGGCGCCTCTGGGAAATGGCCCTGAAAACCAATGAACCCCACCGGAAACAGAAAGCGGGCTGTCAACTTGCCATCGCTGGATTCGGTCAGGTCGGACATGCACTGCCGGATCTGCGCTGCAAGCTGGCTCATGACCGGATTTCTCTGAGCCGGACCACCAGCCGATACCCATATCCGTGATGCTCGAGGATGATCCCCTCCGGGTATAGCTTCCCCTTTTCCCGCAGATATTGGTAATAAGAAACGCTCCAGATCTTGCTGCCGTTCTCGTAGTACCGCTTCTCCGCGAGGAAGCCGCCGCTTCCGGAAAACACGTATTCGATCTCTCCATCTCCAGCGTCCTGCCGGAACAGGATTCGATACCGCTCCTTGGATATTCTGGCATCGGGAGAAGGAAGGCGGTCGAAGTACATCCTCCTCGTATCGTCTCCTACGGCACGGGCGAGATCGCCGCGGACGGCAAATTCCTCGAGCACAAACGTACTCTCCACATCCTCGGCGTCCCCTGATATTTCGAACAACTTGACCCCTCCCGCCGGGTGGAGGCCGACGACCGTGAACGCCTGCCTGGAGGTGTCCACATCGGTATACCCGATGGCGGCAAAGGCCCTTCCCTTGAACTCGAAAGTCACCGTATTGACGATCCGAAAGGCCGCGGGTAGGGCAGCGGCAAACTCCTCGCGCACCGTCCCCGGATCGGCCGCTTCCAGCGACACCAGATCGGCCTCTCGAAATGGTACGCTGGTACAGCCAACGACGCTCACGAGGCCCAGTCCGGCAACTGCCAAGCGACGCATGCTCATCTCAATCTCGTTCGTTCCGGCACGAACCGACGATACAGGGACGGAACCACCAGCATCGACGAAACGTACCCCGCCATCACTCCCGTCACCATCGTCAATCCGATGGAGAACAATATCGGATGTCGGGCAAAGAGGAGCACACCTGCTCCGATCAAGGTAGTCAGCGCTGAGAGAGTCACTGCCGTCTGCGTCCCTGTCTCCGGAGCGTACCGGCAGTGATGGACCATGAAGATTCCGTAATCGATACAGAGCCCGACCACCACCATCGCGGAAATCACGCTCGGCGCATTGAGAGCCAGCCCCAGGGCAGGAATCACCCCCAGTATGGCGAGCACTCCGGTGACCACCGGAACCAGGGCCAGAGCGGTCAGGCGGATGTTTCCCAACAGTAGGCGCGCCAGCATCGGAATCAGGAGCGCCGCGATTCCGGACAGATAGACGATTTCGGAAGACACCGATCGGGAAATCGCCCGGGAAAGGGAATTCCGCGAAACCAGAAAGGTCCCGGGATGGCGTTCGCTGATTTCGGTCATCTCTGAAACGAATCGATCTTCATCGCGAAAGAACGACAGCAGTTGATAGCCGCCCGGCCGTTCTTGCACGAACCGTTCCTTCAGCTTCGAAAAGATCTCGAGACGTTCCAAACCATCCGGGGATTCCGGGTCAACATAGAGATTCTCGAAAAAGGGGGAAAAGGCATCATCGGAAAAACCGTACGCAGCGCCGTGCTCCCGAAGGAGCGCTTCCAGCCTCGATTCCCTTCCCTGTTTCCAGAACTCTCTCCAGCGGGCGCTGTTCGCAGCCCTCTCTTCTGCGGTTGGCCACACCGCGGACAAGCTCGCGAATTCCCCTTCTCCCAGAGCGGCCACCGCAGCGGTGTAGACGAGCTGATTGCTCCTGAGAGCCTCCTCCAAGGTCTTCCCCGAGACGACGAAGATCGCCGGCTGATCCTCGCCGCCCCAGACGCGATGGAATTTCTCCTCCGCCTCGAGCACATACCGCTCGCTCCCATCGAACTGCGTGATGTCGCTGTCGAAGCTCAGCTGCCGCATGGAGAGTGCCGCCGCGATCATCGCCAGGACCCAGCAGCCAATGATGAGCCCGCTGCGGTCATGAGAGGCCCGGACGCCAACCCGGCCAAACGCTCCCTTGCGTTTGCCTGGCTGCGGACCACTCACCAGTTGGGGTAGCAGGAACAGCGCGCATGCAAGACACAGCACGATGCTCAGAATGGAGAACAACGCCAGCTGGTGATATCCCTCGACACTGGAAAAGAAGAACGCCGCGAACACCGACAAGGTCGTCAGGGCCCCTATCACGACCGGCTTCGCCACCCGCTTGACCGCATCTGCCTGTCCGTCTCCCGTGCGCACTGCCATGAACACGTGAATCCCGTAGTCAACCGCGATCCCCGCAACGACCCCTCCCATTCCGACGATGAAATACGAGAGATGGGGCAGGATGATGCTTGACAGATTGATCGATACCACGACCGATGCCACGGGAAGGAGAAAGAGCAGAGCCGCCCTGATATCCCGGAACAGCAGCAGGAAGAGGAGAAGGAAGGCGACGCTAGCGATACTGAGGGCGATCCAAATGTCTCTCTTGATGACGTCTTCGTTGCTGATGGTATGAAGATGTCCCGCAATCAAATCCGCCGAGATGAAATCAGGCAGGTCGCCGAGCGCCCTACGCAGGTAGTCGACGAGTTCTCTTGCTCGCGAAGCATCGGTGACGACGACCGGTGTCTGCACGATGAGCATTGCATGAGCATGGTCCCGGCTGATGAAATGTCCGTCCCTGAGCTCGACTTCGTATCCCAACGAAGAGGAGAGCTCCTGCAGAGAGCCCAGAAGTCCGGAGCTTATGCCAAGAGGGTCCGAGCGGACAAAGGGCGTCATGAAAGTGCTTGCGGGAGTGACCAGTTGCCGGTAGTTCCTGCGCAGGCTCTTGTTGACACCCTCTGCATTGAGCTGGCTGTCCACCCGGGAGAGGGTGTCTTCATCGACCAGCTCTGGAACGTGCTTCAGAAGAGAAAGCACCTCGTCGACCATGCCGGTTCCCGAAATGCCAGTCACCACCCCCGTCACCAGCGGCTGTCCAAGAACCCGCTCCAGCTGATCAGCGGCCTGGATGAGATCCTCTGGAGAGCGATCGGAGGAGCGGATCTCCAGGGAAATGACGACGTTGTCGGAAAAATGCGATTCCTGCAGAAAGCGCATGCCGCGACGAACCTGATCATCTCCTGGAAGCATCAACTCGAGATTGTTCTCCAATGAGATCGACTCGAGACCGATCACCGCGGCGGACGTCAGAATCATCGCCAGCCCCACGATCAGCCGCTTCCACCGCGAACAGCTTTCGAAGACGCGCGAGAAATACCTATCGAACACCCTGCTCCACCTTCCATGCCGAAGGATCGATGGGAGTGTTCAACTGGGTGTCCACGAAAGTGAGAACCGTCCTGTCACCACCTTTTTCGACGATCTGGATCCGCCGGATGTAGCGTTCATCAGGCTCGAATATGACTGTCACGCGGTCAATGACCTCGTGGGCCAGTGACGTCTTGCGTGGGACGAATTCCAGGGAGATCGGGGCCTCCTCGAGCACTGCCACCTGGTATTCACCCACCATCGACGTGTACGCACCGGAAAGCCAATCTTTCAACTGCTGAATCGCTGTCTTGAACACCGGGTTCTTCGACAGCGATATCTTCTCGACCCGCCGGGTATCCTCATCCCACTGGCGGACGTCCTCTCCCTCGATGACCAACGTGTATCTCAGCGGCTCCTTGACCATCCAGCAGAAGAGATCCGGTTTCTGCATGAAGATGGTGCCCTTCAAGACGAGCGGCTGGTCGAGAAGCGCCAGATGTTTTTCCTGGAGAAAGTCGGCCTTCAGCGTTTGCATGCCGGACGCCCTCTCCTCCAGCCGCGCAAGGACTTCTGCCACATCCGAGGGAGCGTCGCGGTCCCGGTCGTTCTCTGCTGATGCGAGACTTACAGGGATCCAGTAAAGGCACAGACAGAGAGCACACAATGCTCGCCTCTTGGTCATTGGCTGTCCCCACTAGCTGTAGAACTCGGCCAGGCGGCGGAGCTGCCCTCACCATGAGGACGGTGAAGGGGCCGCTGCTCTCACTCTTCGAGACCGGCAGGACCTGCGCCACTCCCCACGTTGTGCCAGATCTTTATTTCTCCCCGGGCAAGTATCGTGTCCCCACGTGAGACGGTTCCCTTGAGAACCCCGAAGTTACCGAACCGCACATCCTTGTAGAGAGAGACCGTCAACGCGTCGCCGACCCGCGCGGGTCCCAGAATCTCGAGATTCTGCGCTCCCACCAGGTATCCTTCCGAAGACGACTTCGACCTACCCAGGTGCTTGAAGCCGTTCAGGGCGGCCACGGACTGAGCCATCATCTCGAAATATGCAATCTCATCTACGATGCCGTTCTCTCCCGCGAAGGGCATCTCAGCCGACACCGTCACCGAAACCGCCCCCGAGCGCTCGCCGGTCCTCACCAGATCATCGATCATCCGCATCGGCCGCTCGTGAGGAATGAGCTCAGCTGCGGAAAACGGCAAATGAACGATCTCATCCTGACGCTCGGCGTTTCTCCAACACAGCGGGTCGGCGGCAAGATAGTCGCCGGTCAGCTCGTACGCCGCCCCGCGGCAGCCGTAGCACGAGTCCGCCTCTTCGCAGGATGCACAGGGCTCTTTGATCGTACGGGAATGGGCCCTTAGATCCTCGAGAATCTCGCTGTCCTTGATGATGTCGTGGAGCTTCTGATCCCTGATGTTTCCAATGGGTATGTCCACTCCGATGCAGGCAAGAACGTCGCCCTGCCGACGAACCAGGCAGGAGAACTTGTGCCGCATGCACCCGTTTCCCAACAGAGGAGGCTGCGGGTCCCAGTCCTGACCGTAGTGGTTTCGCTCGACGTCGGCGATTGCTGCAAGCAGCCCCTGCACTTCGCCCCGGTGGACATCCAGCCACTCGTGGTCCTCGCCAGACGCCTGAGGCGCCGCGATTTCGAGATGGGGAACGATCTCCCGATCACGGAACCTCCGCCAGATGGCCAGGACCTGGTCAATGTTGTGGCGACCGATGACGATCGCGACCGTTAGCGATGCCTCTTCTGACGGGTATCCAGCTTCTTGCAGCTCTCGAAGTGCCTGAAACACCAGCTCGAACGAATCCTCGGCTCCCGTGAAACGATCCCGGGCGCCTGTATCGAAGGCACCCACCTTCAGTACGACTCGTACCCGCGCTTCGAACAACTGCCTCGCGAAGCCAGCCGTGATCCCGGCCGCGTCGGTGAACAGCTCCAGTTCGAGGTCCTGGGAACCGACGAAGCGGATCATCTCGGACACATCGCGGCTCACTGCCGACCCGCCGCCGAGAAGGGTGATCTTTCTCACTCCCAGGTCCCTGGCCTGCAGGACGAGATCGCGAAGCTCCGCCTGGGAGAGTTCATTCCTTGAGCTCGATCTCTTCGGAGCGCCGCAGTGGGGGCAGCGAAGATGACAGGCCGGGGCGAGCTCGATTTCCATCGCCAGGAGCTGGCTGCTGCCCGCAGCCTGTTCGATTTCTTCCCTGCTGAATCCGAGATTGTGGATCTGCCGGGCGCGCGAGCCCGGCATTCGCCTCATCTCCAGTCGGTCGAGCTGATGGGTCTTCTCGATCACTGATGGAATCCCTGCTGCAGGCTTTCCCGTCTAGGCCGCCGGGGAGGCTCCTTCTTCCTGAAGGGTGAGGATGAACCGATAGACATCTCCCAATGTCCGGAGGGTCCTGATCCGTTCGTCATCTCGGATTCTCACCCCGAACTTCTTCTGCAGGACCACAACCAGGTCGACGATATCCAGGCTATCCAGCTCGAGATCTTCGAAGATGTTCATCTCAGGAAGAAGTCTCTCTGGTTCGATTTCGAAATACTCTTCGAGCACCTCGTTCACCATCTCGGTGATTTGCTGCTCTCTCATGCGGTATCCAACCTCTCAAGTCTCCAGGCGTTTGCACACGAGAGCTGCGTTGATGCCACCAAAGGCAAAGCAGTTCTTCATTACCACCCTGACATCACGGCGGAGCGGCCTCATCACGTGACCAATCCCCTCGCAGCCTTCGTCTACTGCGTCGAGGTTCAACGTCGGGTAGATGACCCCTTTCTCCATCATCGCCAGCGAGACGATCAGCTCCAGGGCCCCCGACGCACCGAGGGTATGTCCGACATATCCCTTCAGGCTGCTGACCGGGGTCGCATCGCCGAACACCTCCCTGATCGCTTTCGCTTCGACCTCGTCGCCGTGTCTCGTCGCCGTCCCATGGGCATTGATGTAGTCGATATCGCCGGCCGAGGCCTCTGCACTCGCCAACGCCCCTCTGAGACAACGAACGATCGACTCTCTATTGGATTGGCTCACGTGCTCCCCGCTGCCACCCGTATGATAGCCGATGATCTCGGCATATATCCTCGCCTTTCGATTCAGCGCCCTTTCATATTCCTCCAGTACGAGCATTCCGCATCCTTCACCGCACACGAGGCCGTCGCGGTCTCTGTCGAAAGGTCGCGGGGTACGTTGAGGATCATCGTTGTATCCCGTAGACGTGGCAAAGAGAATATCGAAGGACGCGGTAACGGTCGGGTGAAGCTCCTCTGAACCCCCGCACAACACTACGTCCTGTTTGCCCAGCCTGATCAGATCGTATCCCGTCCCGATTGCCTGTAGCGACGACGCACAGGCAGCCGAGGTCGCCATTACACAGCCGGTAATGCCCAGGTACTGCGACACGTTCATCGCCGCGGTGTGAGAGACACACTGGAAGAATTTCATCGCCGTCAGCCGCGACAGGTCCCTTTCCGGAAGCATCGTCTCAAATGTGTCATTGAGGCCCTCCGCGCTGCCCATGGTCGACCCGATGATGCATCCGATCCTGTCCGAGGAGAGAGGTCCCTGCCCGATCGCGGCGTCGGCCAGGGCCTGCTCGGTCGCCTGGACCGCAAAGAAACTCATCCTGCTCATCGAACGCCGGCTCTTGCGTGGAATCGCCTTTTCATTCTCCAGCGCGGCCGGAGCGGCCACGAGACTGCGAAGACCGCTGTATTGATCCCACCCCTCCATGTACTGGACGGCGCTCCTGCCCCCTTCAATGCCCGCCAGGAGAGAAGGCACGTCATTGCCTAGCGCGGACACCGCTCCGACACCCGATATGACGACCCTTTTCAACTGCCCAACCCCTGCCCCAGGAAACCGACGTAACTGTCTCTCCCGAGGAGCTTACGTCCCAGGATGAACGAGGACATCATCGCGCCCACGAGCCCGGGCAGAAGAGCACTCTGCCCCGCGGCGTACGTGTTCCGCAGGGGAAGTCTGCCGAAGAGATTGAACTGCCCGATCTTCTGCTTGACCCCGTAGGCTGACCCATCCGGGGAATTCAAATAATGCCTGAAGGTCAGAGGGGACGCCGCGTCCACCACCCGATACGAGTCTCTGTACTCGGGGTAGGCCCTCAGTATCCGGGCCCTGATTCTCTCTACGCGCTGCTCTTTGTACTCCAGGTATTCGGCGGGGCGCCTCCCCAGATCCGATTCGGTCCATGCCCGAAAACGTTCGACTAGCGACACTTCGCAGGCGTTCACGACTGCGTGCTTTCTTCCATTCGCCTGCTCGAAACTCTTCATGATCGCCAGCGGCTGGTCGCCACTGTGTCGCGGATCGATCAGTGCGTTGATGTCGCACCTCGGGAAGAGCGAGAGAATCGATGGATCACAGCTCGCTTCCGCGCCGCTGGAAGCGCCATTGGTGTCGATGACACCGTACACGGAAAAGATCCCCACCGAGGGCTCGAAGTCGTTCACTCTCTCGACGAACGCCCTCGTCAGATGGCTCCGCGGCAGGATCTTCAATATCCCCTGTGGGTGGATGGTAAAAATGCAGTGATCGCAGGCTACTTCTTCTCCGGAATTCAGCACGAAATGACCCACTCTTCGATCTCTCACATCGGCGCACTCGGAGATCTGCGTGGCCGGCATGACTTCGATGTCGAGGTCGGCGAATCGCTTCTGGAATGCCCGGATGAACGCCTCGCCTCCCCCTTCCACCCGCGCTACTGATTCGTAGAGTCCGTAGCTGACCCTGCTGTGATTGGCGAACGAAATCTCGGCGGGCTTGACGCCATAACACATGCTGAATCTGGCCAACAGCCCCTTCAGGATACGGTTGTCCGTCAGTCTATTGAGCACCTCATCGAGGGTGACGTGATCCTCGTCGAGGAAGACTGGAGACAAGGTCACCTTCCGCAAATTCATCCCAACGGTCCGTAGACAGACGCTCTCGACCATCTCGAAGTACCGATCGATCGCGTGGGCATCGGCCGGGAAGTAATCCTTGATCCTGGCGATCGTTGCCTGATAGCCGGTCGGTAGCTCGAAGCTTGCTTCTTCTTCCTCGAACACGAGCCCGTGATTCTTCGGGTCGGTGACATAGATCGGCCTGATCAGATCATGGATGCCCAGAACCCTCAGCATATCGTGCAGGATTCCGTTCCTGTAGAAGCCGCCCGTGAAGTGAAATCCCGTATCGAACGGAATCTCGTCTCGGTAGAATCGGGCCATCGAACCGCCGATATGAGGGCTCTTCTCGAGGAGCAGAACGGAGCGTCCATTCAACCCGAGCAGCAATGCGAGAGTCATCCCGCTGATACCGCTGCCCACCACTATTTCGTCAACTTTCCTCATGTCCGGATCCCGATATCCAGCGATCGCAATGACGAACACACCGCTCCTGCACTCAAATCACCAGCCCACCATTGATTCCGATGACCTGCCCGTGAATGTACATGTGCTCTTCGCTGCAGAGGAAGTCGACCACCGACGCAACGTCATCCGCATTCCCAAGGCGCTGCAACGGAATGAGAGGAAGAATCTTATCCTTCGGAAGTTCTTCGGTCATATCCGTTTCAATCACGCCGGGAGCCACCACGTTGACGATGATATTCCTCTTCCCAACCTCCCGCGCGAGTGCCTTTGAGGCTCCGATGAGCCCGGATTTCGACGCGGAATAGTTCACCTGACCCGGCTGTCCGGTCTCGCCAGATGCCGAAGAGATGGTCACAATGCGTCCCCGCTTGACCCGGAGCATCGAGAAGAGAACTGAACGCATCACATGATAGAACCCGTCGAGATTGGTGGAGAGAACCGAGTCCCACTCGTCTTTGGTCATCCATATCAAGAGATTGTCCCGCGTGATGCCGGCGTTGAAAACCACCACGTCCGGCGGGCATTTCTCGGCCCTCCCCTCCAGGGCCTCTCTGGTTTCCTCAAAATCCGAAACGTCGAAGCAGAGGGTTTCGCAGGATCTCCCGATCTCCTCGATCTCCTCTCTCACGCTCTGCGCCGCGATGTGGTTACCGCGATAGGTCAGCCAGATATCGAATCCCGACCGCGCAAGACGCAGCGCTATCGCGCGCCCAATTCCGCGGCTCCCACCGACGATCAAGGCGGTTTTCTGGTCGCCACCGTTCTCCATCGAACCTTCCTCCAAGCCCCTGCCAGCTGCTACGCGGACACGAACTGGCTGAGCGGAGCAGATCCCACCACCAAACAACGACTGCCGGACGCGGCGCGATTCCCTGCTTCGTCCGTCTACTCGCTCTCCGAAATCTTCTGCCTCGAAGACAAGCGCTCCGAAAAAGCACCAGAAGAATGCGGCATCCGCTTGATCTGCTCGCCATACTCACCGCACTGTATAGCTTGGTCAATGATGAAACAGGACACGTCTTCGACGAAGTATCTCCCGTATCTGCTCAGCCTGATCGACGAATCATCCACCTCGATACAACCGCATTTGTCCAATCGATCCAACAAAGCAGAGAATTCCACCAGCGCGTCTTCCCCGAACCGGGCCTCGAAGCTTCTCGTGTCCAGACCATCCCGAACCTGCAGATTCAAGAAGAGCGATCTGTGCATCTGCTCCTTCTTGTTCAAGACCATGTATCTGGCGATTGGCGCCACGCCCTTCTCGATCAGCCGGAAATACAGAGACAGCGCTTCGTGTTTATCGAAGCAAATGTCCTTCGTATATGATCTCGATCTGGACCCCAGGGATATGAAAGGCATCTCTTTCAGCCAGTGGTACCTATAAGGGAAGCGCTCGTCACTCGAGAAGCTCCCGTTTTGCTCATACCCCTGCTCTTCCATCCATTCCTGCATCTGATAGGTCATCCTGAACAATTCGTCATTTTCGACCAGAAGACCTGGATTCTGCCGGAAGAGGGAAATCACCAAGGGGTTGACGATCTCATGCCTCATGTATTCGATCGAGTCCGGCTCAATATCAGCCAGGAGATCGAGGTCTCTTCTCACGCCTTCCAGAGACTGGCCAGGAAGGCCTAGCATCATGTCGATGTTCGTCGACAACCCCAGCTGTTTGATGTTTCGGACGGCTTCCTTCACCTGCGACGCGCGATGGAATCTCTTGCACAATTCCAGGACCTTTGTATCGAAGGTCTGGCATCCGATACTGATTCTGTTGATCCCCAGTTGCGCGAGTTCCCCGATCCGATCGTTCCCCAGAAGGTCTTTGATATGGGCCTCGCAGGTAATACTGCATTTCTCTGAGAATCTGACCACGGATCTTAGCTTCTGAATGATCCTATCGATTTCGCTACTCGAAAATGAAGTCGGTGTTCCGCCCCCTAAGTAGAGACACTTGACGCTCTTGCCGTTGAATAGGCGAGCGGATGAATATATGTCGATTTCGTCAAGTAGTCTGGAGACGTATTTCTCTTGGATATCTCGACTGGAGTTCTGGGGAAATGCGTTGCAGAATGCGCACTCGGAAGAGCAAAATGGCAGATGAATATAGACCAATATTTCCTTCTCATCCTTCAAACTGGTTTCTATCTTCTCTAGCACCTCCTTTGCTTCCTTGGGGCTCACCATCAAGAAGCGTTGCGGGATCGAGAAATCAGGAAAGCTTTTCGTATAGTCTAACAATCCATGGAAAAGGTTCGTTTGTATGGTATGGAGGGAAGCATCTGTCTGCATGAGTTTTCCAGGGTTTCGTTAGCTTGGCCCATCGCTCGCCAGCTGCAAAGCCCTCCTGCAAGTAACCGTTCTTGAATGGAAATCAGAGCCGGATCAGCAACAAGGTGAGATGGTTCCCTC
>Ga0255053_10001969_pt1 | contig 11070 bp, 9 predicted proteins | sample JV7_2_22_MG_FD_188635 | JGI IMG/M metagenome (GOLD analysis project Ga0255053, IMG submission 188635) | Seawater microbial communities from Jervis Inlet, British Columbia, Canada - JV7_2_22 | ecosystem: Environmental > Aquatic > Marine > Inlet | place: Canada: British Columbia | collected...
GGTTCATGGCCTACGGCCTTCAGGAAGCCCCTGGAGGGGCCATACAGGGGTTTCAAGCCTATTCGAACAGGTTGGACCGCGATCTCACCTCCCAGAACGTCCTGGCGGCTGTGGAGGGCTCCGGTGCCCTCGCTCAGGAGTGGGTGGTGGTGGGAGCCCATTACGACCATATCGGGTTTCGGAACCTGGAAAATGAAGACGATGGCCCGAACAACGGCGCTGACGACAATGGGTCGGGGACGGTGCTGGTGCTGGAGACAGCCCGGGCGTTCAAGGACTACGTGGATGCGGGGGGGATGGGATCACGAGACCGAAGGTCGGTCCTTTTCGCTGCATTTGGGGCTGAGGAGCAGGGCCTCCTTGGCTCATGCTCCTATGTCTACGCCAGCCCGGCTGTGCCGCTGGCCCAAACCCGGGCCATGATGAATTTCGACATGGTGGGCCGGCTCAGGAGCAACACGGTGTACATATCCGGTGGTGAAACCTCCTGGGTGTGGAATCCATTGGTCACCAACTCCAACGAACCAACCCTGAGTCTGGCCATCTCCGAATCGAGCTGCACGGGGTGCACGGACCATGTGTGCTTCTGGCAGGCGGATATCCCCTTCGTCGGCTTCTTCACGGGGCTCCATGATGAGTACCATGGGCCGGAAGACGATGTGGAACTCATCGACTTTGCCGGCATGGGCCGAATTGGTGAACTGGCCCTGAGGGTGTTGAATCGGCTGGTAGTGATGCCTGTTGGCCCTCCCCTCACAGGGACATACCCGGGGTAGGCGGACCGCCGAATCCACTGAATCGGCTTAGGGTTCAGCGCCTTTCCCTTCGCTGCCTTGACCGTCGACGGAAGTGGATTATTTTCAGAATAAGAATTCTGCTTCTAATTCACTTCACCCTTAGGGTCAGGGCGACTTCACTCAGATGACTTCCCAAGACCCCCCCCTTCGTCCGCCGAAGCAAGCCCGGAGTCGTGAGACCCTGGACCGCATTGCCCAGGCTGCCCTGGAGCTCATGGAAGAGGGAGGCGTGGAGAGCGCGACGGTTGCCGCCATCGTTGAACGCGCAGGGGCTTCCGTGGGCTCCTTCTATGCTCGATTTGCTGGAAAGGACGATCTGATCCGGTATCTCCAGGATCGGATCTGGTCCCAAGCCCGGGATCGGTGGGATGCAGCATTGAAATCCCAAAACCTAGAAGCCCTTTCCATCGATTCGGTGGTTGGGGGGGTGGTGGGCCTTCTCCTGCGGTCTTTTCGGGCCGATTACCACCAACGGGAGGTGCTCGGCCGGGAACGGCGCCACGACGTGGAAGGAGCTCACCGCGTCTTCGAGTTCCACCAACACATACTCTCGACCGTAACGCCTCTTTTCCTGGCTCATCGGCAGGAAATCACTCATCCGGACCCCGAATGGGCCATCCGCTTGGGCTATCGGTTCGCCGTGGGGGCGATTCGTGAGATTCTGGAGTTGGAGGGCGCCGTCGGGATCGTGGATGGTGCCTCCACCGCCGAGGCCATTATCCCTGAATTGGCGCGGGCCTGGATTGCGTACCTCGGTGCCGGAGGGCTGGATGAGGGGGCTGAGGTTTCCCGGGACGTGGATTTCTTCGATCCCTGGGGATAAAAGGGTCTTCAACCCCCCCTTGTAGGCTGCATCCTGACCCCGAGCGGTCAGAACACAGCCTCCCTCGTAAAGCTCTTCTAAGCCTCCGGCTTCGATCCCTGGATCATCCCGCTCCGGATGGAGCCAATGAAGTCCAGAATCACCTTCTCCTCTTCCGGGTGAGCGCTCAAGAAGTCCCGTACCGCCGGATCTGCCGTAAGAAGGTCTGTCGGGTAGCTCTTCTCCTCCACGACCTCCACGTTCCCCAGGCCCGCGGCTCGTAACTGCCCGAGATATTCATCCTCCTGGACCGGCAGGCACCCTACGAGAGCGTCTGTGTTTTCGAGAAGGAAATCTGGCGTGGGATAGGTGGAGATTAGATCGGAGATCATGATGCGGCCTCCGGGCTTCAGGACCCTCAAGACCTCGGCAAATACTCGCTCCCGGGCAGGAGAAAGGTTCAGAACGCAGTTGGAAATGACCGCGTCCACGCTGTTATCTGGGACCGGAAGAGCCTCGATCTCGCCCAAACGAAACTCCACGTTGTCATAACCCCCGGCCTGAGCGGCTTTTCGGGCCCGTTCCACCATGTCCGGGGTCATGTCCACCCCAATGACCCGTCCGGCGGCGCCCACCTCCTTCGAGGCAAGGAAGCAGTCAAAACCGGCACCGGAGCCTAGATCCAGAACCGTCTCACCCTCCTCGAGGCTTGCCAGTGCGGTTGGGTTTCCACACCCAAGGCCCAGGTTGGTGCCTTCAGGAACGGCCCCGAGGTCAGTATTGGAGTAACCTATAGTATGACCGAGGGTTACGAGGTCCGCGCCGGTACCATTCTCTGCGTTGCATCCACACCCGCATCCCATGGTTCCTTCCCGAGCGATGGATCCGTATCGGTCCCGAACGGCGCGTCTGATATCTCCATCTTTCATGGTTCTTTCCTTTAGCAGCAGGTAAGCTCTTGCGGGTCTGTCCTACCCGATATGGTCTGGGTCAGCCGGTCCAAGAGAAGGGGCAGTGCAGCCCGTACCTCCGGCTCATACTCTTCCAGGAGATCCATGTACTCTTCGGCCAGATCGTTGAGAATTTTTCGGGCCAGCCTGTGTCCGGTTTCGGTAACCTGGAGTATGACCACCCGACCGTCTGCCTGTGGTGCCCGTTTCCGGACCAAGTCCTTTTCTAACAGGGCTTTCGCTAGGCGGCTGGCGGTGCTCTTCTCCAGATAGAGGTGGTCTCCCAGCTGAGTCACGGGCATGGGTCCGTGCTGAATGAGGGTTTCCAGGGCATGGCACTGGCTGACGGAAAGGTCGTAACAACAGGCCCTGTCCCTGTCCCGGAACTGAATCACTCGGATCAACCCACCCAGCGCTTCCCGGAGACGTGCAGCGTCCCGAATGAGGGAAGGGCGGTGGATCGTTTCAGATCGTGCCGACATGGTGGTCTTTAACTCCGGGCTCAGTCTGCGTCATACTAGTTGTAACATACAACCGTTGCAACTAACAACTAATAGCGGTCGGGCCTGGAGTCAAGGGCTTTTGTTACCTATCGGGGAAATCACGAAGGGCAGCCTCGTATGCCGCCACGGCTGTCTTCGAGGCTCCTACGAGACCTTCTGGGCGGCCTCCCATCCAATCATTGCCTTCTTCCGCACCGATCCCCAACGGTACTCCCCGATCGCTCCCATCCCACGAATTACACGATGGCAGGGGATGAGGTAAGCGATGGGGTTTTTAGCCACGGCGGATCCAACCGCCCGGGCAGAGTTCGGGGCGCCCAGAGCTTTTGCCAGGCCGCCGTAGGTCGTTACAGCGCCCTGCGGGATCCTGAGGAGGGCCGTCCAAACCTTGATCTGATAATTGGTGCCCTTGAGGAAGAGCGCGAGGGGGGCGGTAGGGGGCGACGCCTCAGAAGGAAAGAAAATGGCCTGCGCCAGATCCGCGGTCTCTCCTGGCGCTTCTGCGAGAATAGCGCCGGGCCAGTCGGACCGCAGCGCCCCGACCGCTTCTTCTTCAGCATTCCCATTGTTTGAACCCAGGAAGGCAAGGTGACAGAGGCCACGATCGGTTTGGGCTAAAAAGGCTGATCCGAAGGGCGTCGGGTGGACTCCATAGGTAATCCGGAGGGCCATACCCCCACTCTTGAACTCGCCCGGGGTCACTCCCTCGGTACTGATGAAGAGGTCGTGAAGTCTGGCGGGCCCTGAGAGTCCTGAGGCGAAGGAAGTGTGGAGCACGGGCTCAGACTCCAACAGGAGTCCTTTGGCATGCTCGAGGGTGAGGAATTGGAGAAAGCGCTTCGGACTCACGCCGGCCCAGCGGGTGAAGAGCTTCTGGAAGTGGAATTTGCTCAACCCGGCATGGGCAGCGAGCTCGTCAAGGGACGGCTGCCTGAGGAAGTGGTCCTCTAGATGCCGAAGTGATCTTGCGACGATCTCGTAGTCAGAAAGGGGACTCATAGCATTCCGGGCCGAAAGGGATCGGGGACTCGAGAAGTAACCTCACCCCAAACCCCGGTCCCATCGACCCGATTCTTGCTCCTCTACTCCCACCACCACCAATCGTAGTTCCCCCATTGGGTTGTCGGTCCTGACCAATCCCACCCCACCCAGTACATGCCGGGATCTCCGATGGGACTTCCTGGGGGGGCGGAGCGTGCCGGCGGCGTGGTGACGGGTTGGTGGGGTCGTTCCAGAAACCGTCGAATGTCCTCGCATAGGAGGCTGTAGTGAGCGTCCTGGGCCAGCTCCGGAGTCCCGCTCCCATCCACGACTCGTTGGCGTAAACGCTTGAGAGCCATAGTGCTTTCTGCGCGAACCTGAGGCATGGGGGCCCGGGCGGCCAGCAACACGAGGCGATCCACCAGGACTCTCTGAACCGCACGGTTCACCTCGGTATCGTAGCCGTCGCGGAAGCGGATGCCGAAGACGTTCTCCACCACCCGATCAATGACGTCTGTGAGACCCGGAAGGTCCGGCTGAAGGGCTTTTTGCTGGACCATCCGAGCAGCGCGTTCGGGATGAAATAGGAAAGAAAGGGTCATGTCTGCCGCTGAGGCCGCCGGGGCTACTGCATCGAAAACCAGACCGGTATTCCTGTTAAAGAGCTCCTGATGGGGGGGATATCGAAAGGGCCGTGGTGGCAGTCGGTCCAAGATCGCCCGAGGAATCGTGAGTTGGGCTGGACCTAGGGTTCTGATGAGGGCCTCCACGGCGGCCCACTGCTCACCGGGAGGGACAAAACGCAGGGGTTCCTGCCCGTCGCCTCGCATGGCGTAGGTGTAGTAGAGGCCGGCAACCACTTTCGAGGTCGCCTCCGCCTGATAACGATGGTGGAGGTAAAGCGGGACCAGGGCCTCTTCCATGGTGGCCATGGGCATGCCGTCCTTGATGGCGGCTTCGCCGAATTGATCAAGGGCCACCCTGCGCACATCCATCATGCGGTTGAGTTCCGCTGCGGCATCCGCCCCGTTGTCCCAGAGGTGCGTGTTGGGGTGTGCGCTTCCTGGAGGCCTCGCGTCCTCGTCGCTGATGAAGGTGAGACCTTCGGTGGCCGCCTCCATGAGGATCCCCTCCAGCGCAGCGTCTTCATCAGTCCCCGGTGCGAAGTCCGTGTACCCGTACTTGATCCATACCTTGTCCCAGTCACCGATTCCGTTGGGATAGGCATCTCGCAGCTCGACATTCCCGTCCTCATCCAACTCGATCATTGGATGTGGATAGTCCATGACCGAGTACCGGTCACCCTCCTGAGAGCTCGAGATGTAGTTGTGGGAAAGACCGATGGTGTGTCCAACTTCATGGGCCGAAAGCTGACGGATCCGTTGAAGCGCCATCTGTCGCACCTCATCGGGGTCTTCGTCACCACTGGTGTAGGGAGAAGTGAGGCCTTCACCCAGGAGCCAGTCCTGCCGTACGCGAAGGGACCCGAGAGTGACATGCCCTTTCAGGATCTCGCCGGTGCGGGGATCGGTGATGGAGTTTCCGTAGCTCCAGCCACGAGTGGAGCGGTGGACCCATTGGATCATGTTGTACCGGGCGTCCATGGGGTCGGCATCAGCCGGAAGGACCTCAACCTGGAAGCCGTCGATGAACCCCGCGGCTTCGAAGGCCTCGTTCCACCAACGGGCGCCCTCCAAAAGGGCAGAGCGAACGGGTTCGGGCGTGCCGGGGTCCAGGTAGTAGATGATGGGCTCGACCGGTTCGCTCATGGCCGCATCAGGGTTCCGTTTCTCGATGCGGTGCTTGGCGATGTATTGCTTCTGGAGGGGCTCCCCAAGGGGAGTGGCGTAGTCCATATAGCTGATGCCGTTGAACCCCGCCCGTGGATCGGCCCTCCGCATCTCGAAGGGCACCTCAGGTAACTGCACGAAGGAGTGGTGCTGCCTGAGGGTCAGGGCATCGCCAGAGGGGGTGACGCTTCCAACCAACCCCCCGGGCAGATCGGACGTGAACGTCAGGGTCAGCTCCACCTCAGTGTTCTCGGGGAAATTTCGGGTGCGGGGCAGATAGATCGCGCTCCGGGTAATGTCCAACTTGAAGGTGCCCTGCTGCGACTGGCGGAGAGTGTTGACGACCCCGTGTGCGTCCCTGATAAAAAAACTCGTGGCGTCCACAAGCACGGTTCCCCCGGTTTCGGCAGCCACGTCGAAACCCCAGGTCACCGAAGCCGGAAACCCGTCGTCTACCGACTTCCTCTCCAGAGCGTCGTCGCTAATGGCCCTGTAGGAGTAATTCGGCTCATACATGAGGATTCTTGGCCCGATCCGCTGGAAGGTCACCACCATACTGGGCCCTAGGTCTCCACGATTCAGATCCAGATCGTTTTGGCCCATTCCCGCCGGGAGAGAGACGTAGTAGAGAAGCTCCTCATCGAACCGGCCGATCTCCAGCCAGATCTTCCCTGCTTTCGCGTCCCAGTACAGCGGGATGAAGCCGTCTCTCTTCTCCATGCCGTCGGTCTTTTCGGCGATGGAGGGGATGGGCTTCGCTTCCTGGGGCGGTTCTTGGCAGGCGGCGGCTGGCAAAAGTGGAGAATGGGCAACAGCCATGATGAGAAGGGCTGCAGAATAGACTATGCGACGCATGGTTCTGCCTCCAGAAGGAGCTGCTCGGGCGCTGACAATCTCTACGGAGAACGGTTCGGGTACCCGGGAGGACGCTCCATCGATCCAGATGACGGGCGTCGGCTCTGGGGCCGGCTTCAGCCCTCAGCGGAGATGGAAGGTGGGGGGAGAGGAAGATGGACGCTAGGTTTCCGGCCAGCCCCCTACGCCACACTTTAGAGTGACCATCGCCGCGGCGCGCCCGAGCGCGGCCTCCGAGGTCAGCACCACCTCACCGGAGGGTCCTAGCGCCACCGCTTCTCCCTGGACCTCATTGATGGTCCGGAGGGCCACGCGCCCACCTTTGACGGGCACCAACCCGCCGCTATCGGTGTGGAAGAAGCTGAGAGATTCATAGGTCCGGATCACTACCACGCTTCCGTCGGGGGAAGCGTCGGCGCCGGTAACCTGCCGTGGGAGGGGGAGCCGCCCGTCCGAAAAGGTTTGTACAGCCTCCAGAGTTACGGTCTCTCCGGCCCGGAGCGGTGGTGGGTATCGATACAAGGTCACGGCATGGCTCCGGCCTTTGCTGACAAAGAAGACTTCCTCTCCCGGAAGGACAAAGACCGACTCCATGTCCCTGGGGCCGTTCGGGAGGACCATTGGGAAAGCCTCTGCGACCTGAGGGAGACCGTCATAAACCCCCGAGTCCCTCACCCGGTAGAGGACTATGCGGTCCCTGACCTCGGCGTTATCCCCTACGTCTGCCAGATAGATGCAGGCACCGGTCTCGCACTTGCCGGTGGCGATGTCCTCCCAATCCCGGTTTCGGACGCCAGCAAGAGGGATCTCACCCAGGGGCGAACCCTGAAGATCCAAAGCGTAGATGGTGGGTTCATGCCCTCCATCGTTGTGGCTGAACAGAACTCCCGGTTGGGACCTGCTCCACGCTACTCCGGAACTCTCCTGGAGACTACCTGGGAGAGCCCCGGCCTGAGCGGTGGGCTCACACCCCGTGGTGCCGGCCGCATTCCAGCCGCAGGATCCGGCAACCAGGAGAGGGACAAGGAAGAGTGGCTTCACTTGGGCGGGGGTGTGATCCCTCTCTGGAGAAGGGCGCCGTCCAGCACTGCCCGGAAGTCTGCCAGCGGGAGCGCACCGTGGACGGGCCTGCCATCGACGAGGAAGAGCGGCGTCCCTCGTGCCCCTGCTTGCTGACCCAGGCGGATGTTTGCTCTCACGTGGTTGTCCCGCCAGCCACCTTCGATGCATGAGTTGAAGCGTTCAACATCCAGCCCCTCCTGGGCGGCGAGGTCGGCAAAGAACGCATAGGGATCGTCGCTATTACGCCAACCGCTCTGCTCCCCAAAAAGCCGATTCTGCATGGAGTAGAACTGGTCTTGCTCTCCAGCACATTCTCCTGCGGTAGCAGCCTGAAGGCCATTAGGGAACATACCAAGAACGAATGGGATGAACTTCCACTCCACGAAGCCGGCTTCCACATAGACCTCGAGAAGAGTAGGAAAGGTCTCCTCGTGGAAACGCCGGCAGTATCCGCACCCGAAATCACTGATCTCCATCACCTTCACCGGGGCGTCGGCTGAACCAAAGTCGTAGCCCATGTCTGCGATCTGGAGGGGCGGGACCTCCCCGCCTTCCTGAGGCATCCGGGGGCTGGTGGACCGTGGGGTGCTCTGGCTCTGAGCCACGGATTCGAGCATGGCCTGAAGAACAGTGTCCGGTCCCGAGGTCTGCTCCTGAGCGTCTTCCCCTTCCGCTCCGCACGCCAATAAAAGAGGAACGAGGAGGAGGCTAGTACCGAGGCTCATGGCTCGGCGGCGGTTCGCGAGATGAAGATTTTTCAAGCGGGCATCCCTGTTTAAATATCAAAACGCTGCTGTAACATCCAACACCCGTTAGACCTCTGGGGTTTCCTCCCCCGCACGGCGTCCACGCGTCCACTGAACTGATGGGGTTTCCTCGGCCGCATGGCGTCCACGCGTCCACTGAACTGTTCCTTCCTCGATCCATGGGCCCGGCACTTGCGTTTTGCCATCCTGAATCACGATGGTCTCCGAGACCTTGTCGTGGATGGCCTGCCTGTTCGGATCCCAGAAGATCTGGGCAAACCCGAGGAGGCCGGTGGCGAAGCCGGCTGCGTATCCACCGGTCCTCTCAAAAGAAAGCCACCAGTTTAGAGGCCGTTTGTCAATCATCACCACCCGAATTCGGAACAGTTTCTTCCCGATGCTGGTCCCTCTCCACCAAGCGTGGGCGATGGTGAGGTAGATCGCTGCCCAGGCGGACCATGTTCCAAGCTTGTCGATGAGGTTCCAGATCCAGCTGAAGGGTCCTCGAGCCTGTTCGTCCTTCAGGGCCTGTTCAGTTCTCTCCAGGGCCTGTTGAGTTCTCTCCAGGGCGGTCTCGGCATCGGCCCGGGCCTCTTCCGTCAGTTGGATCGTGCGGTTCAGGGAATCGATGATGTCCGTGGCCACGGGGCTCAAGGTTAAGGAAGCTTCCTCGAGGTCGCCCTCTCCCTCAATGGGGGGATTCTCAGCGGCTTGCCCTTCAGTAGGGGCGAGGTTTCCCATAGCCTCGTTCATCATGTCCTGGGCGTCCGGGGCCCAGATCGCGTCCTCCGGAATGAGGCCACCCAGAAGATCCCGGATTTGGCTTCGAGCAAGGCCTGCCTCGAACACGCTGAGAACGAAATCGTTCATCAATGGCTGGGCCTCTTCCCGCGTGGCCGCACCTTGGAGCGCCAGCGCTTCGCGGGCGGCTCGGACGACATCGAGAACCCCCAAGGCACCCTCCTCGGTTTCCGACGTGTCGCCGCCACCGGCCAGTTCCTCTGTCTGGGTCTGGGATTCGATTGCCGATTCTAAGAATGCTCCAATCTCGGGTTCGTATCGGAACCAGAGGATCACGAGAAGGGTCCCGGTGAGGACCATGAACCCCAGGCAGCCCACGGCTATGCGGAAGATCTTCCCAAAGACGACCTTCCCGGGCTTGCGAAACGCCAACCAGAAGAGAAGAACAGTGGAGCCGATGGCCAGGGGGGCTAGACCGATCTGGGATATGAACCCGATGACCACCAGGTCTACGAGAATGGCTCCCAGGCGTTGCCAAGGGGTCGCCAAGGGCCGGCCCAAGAGATCAGGGTGGACGGCGAAGGCATAGGGCGTGACGATGGAACGGGGGTCGAGGCGCCGGTCCATAGGATCAGATCGCTAGGGGGACGTTACGGGTTTCCAGGTGGAATCCCGGTTTACCGCTTCCGAAAATAGGCGCCGAGAGCAAGACCGGCGGCGACCCCCAAGAGGGCCGTACCGGCGACCAATCGGCCACGAGGGGTGAGGCTGGACACCTGCTCCTTGCCGGCGTGCACGGCCCTTTGCATGGCCTCGCCGGCTCTCCGGGCCAAAGCCGTGGGTTCTCCTGAGACACCCTCCTCCTCGACATCACCCTTCTCTTCCCAGAAGGCCAGGACAGCCGCCTCCTCTTCCTCCATCCCACACTCGGGACAGGCCAGGAAGCCTTTGTCACGAGCCGTGCGGTTTGGGAAGACCATCTCCTCGCTGCACCCCGGGCAGGGAATTCCGGCCGGGAGGGCCGCGATGAGGCCATAGAGAACGCCCTTGGACAGATCCAGTGCCTCCCCGATCTGATTGACACTCTGGTCCGACTCCCAGTAGAGGCTATTTGCTTCCTCTGATAGGGCGTCTTGATCCGGGTGTTCGCTGGACATGGGGATCCTCCTGTGGCCTGATCACTTGACCCATGATGGGGGCACAAACAACATAGCCGTGCCCATGGGGCGGCGCGAGGAGATCTCTTCTCTCCCGGCTTCGATATCCTCCTCCTACCGGAGAGCCACTTGTGAAGATCCCTGTGTCCCATGGACATTTGGAAGCGGCCCTCCGAAACCCTGCCTCCGACCCCCGCGGCGGTGCTGTCTTTTGCCACCCTCACCCCATCCAGGGCGGCACCATGCACACCAAGGCCGTCTATCGGGCAGCCCGTGCCTTGAACGACGTTGGTTTACGAACCCTGCGGTTCAACTTCAGGGGGGTGGGGTACAGCACAGGTTCGTACGACGAGGGCTTCGGGGAGGAGGAGGACGTGAGGGCTGCGCTGGACTGGCTCGAGCTGGGGCTCCCAAACCTCCCCATCGTCGCAGGGGGGTTGTCCTTCGGCTCTATGGTGGGGCTGAGTGTGGGCGTGGAAGACCCTAGGGTGGTGGCTTTGGTGGCTATGGGCACGCCTATCCATGTCTATGATTATTCCTTCCTCGCTCGTGTAAAGAAGCCGGTGCTGGTCCTTCAGGGTGAACACGACGAGTTTGGGTCAGGCGGGGAGGTTGGTGAAGTGCTCGGAAGACTGGGAGATCATGTGACTGTTGTACCGGTCCCTGGGGCGGGGCACCTGTTTGAG
>Ga0255053_10001970_pt1 | contig 11070 bp, 10 predicted proteins | sample JV7_2_22_MG_FD_188635 | JGI IMG/M metagenome (GOLD analysis project Ga0255053, IMG submission 188635) | Seawater microbial communities from Jervis Inlet, British Columbia, Canada - JV7_2_22 | ecosystem: Environmental > Aquatic > Marine > Inlet | place: Canada: British Columbia | collected...
CTTCAACTCTGAAATGCCGGGTGGGGTCATCTCCATCCAGGATGGGGTACGTCAACTCGTCCTGGGAAAACCTGAACCCCGCTTGGGTCGGGACATCCTCATAGGCATAAATCCACTCGCCATGGTAGTCCGGCCGTGGCGTTCCAGTCGCCGTCTCGCTCCCGAAACTCTCATGCCCTTGGTCGTCCACCGACGTGATGAAATAGCTGTAGCTGTCACCGTTCAGGGCCAGAAGATCCAGGAATCCCTCCGAGTCCGTCTCCCCGAGAATGAAGTTGTCTCCACCGTTGTCCATCAGGTACACCCGGTAGAAGGAGAAATCCGAAGCATTCCGGGCATTATTGCTCCACCGCAGGTAGTTGGCGTTGTCCAAAGCCACGACCTCCACCATGCCCGGGTCGGGAGGCGGATCGGGAAAGGGAACGTAGACTTCAACCGACCACTCCGAAGGGCTCTCCAAACCGCTTGGGCTCACCGAGACCACGTCGTATTCGTAGGTGATGTCCGGGAGGATGTTCACGTCCGTATAAGAGCAAAGGCCCCCCGAACAGTTTGTGACCTCAGCGATGAGAAAGTAGTTGGCATCCGAAACCCGCTTCGCGTAAACCCTGAAAGAGTCATTATCCCAAGCGGGTGCCAGTTCCCAGGTAACGTAGACGGCTTGGTTGTAATACCAGGCATCGAGATTCTCGGGGGGGGCAGCATACTCGTCGTCGTAATAGATGAAATCGTCATTATCACAAGCAGCAAGACCGAGGATCATGGGCAATATAAGGAGCCCGAATCTGGCGTGTCTCATCGTTTCCTCCGGGTGAGGACAGTATCCAACTATCCTTTAGGCACGTCTCATGCCGAACAAGATTTCTTTTGTTTTCAGGGGTTCTCAGCTGATCTAGACGAGAAGTGTCCCATCGAGAGGACAGGCATCAACCAGAGAGTGACACGGATTTGTGGCCCCCGTCAAAGGCCTGGCCAGACCGGGGTCCAAGCTTCGGACCCTACCCCCGAAACGGGGTTCCGGCCGCGGACAGGATACCTCGCTAAAACCGCCTGCCGCCCGATCGGTCCTGGTAGCTCCGCTGGGAATAGTCGAAATGAAGATCATCCTGGTCGGTGAGAGCCACCTCGAATCGGAAGCTCCAGTTCCCGGTAGCCGTTTTTGAGAAATCGAAGTGGGCCTCCCAGCGGTGGAGATTCCGGGTGAGCTGGATGTAGTGGTCGTTGAAGGAGCCTGCAATCAGGTCGTAGGAGGTGCGCCAGGTCGCGTCCCAGTTTTCGGTGAGGTTGAAGCCGAGGGATCCCTGCAGCATCTGATTGGCTGACCCCGTGTCCTCCCGCGGGCGCTGCATGGAGAAGGTGAAGCTGGCCCGCCAGCCCCCCGAACCCCCTGATCCTCCTCCTGCCCGACTCCGAGTAGACGGGTCACTCCCAATGGGAATGATGCTGGCCTGGTCCGTTAAGGAGGGAGCGAAGGGGTTTTCTAGATCTTCGGCCTCCACCGGCTCAGCTCCGGATACCACGTCTGCGCCGGTTTCCTCATCCCTACCCCCAAGAAGGGATCCTAGAAGACGGAAAGGCAGGGATCGACCATCCAGGGAGAACCCGAAGTTCAACGATGAGAGGTGTGGAGAAAACTTTCGAGTCAGGATCTCCTACCCATCTTCCCCCGTTCCCTCTGATTGGGTCTCGAAAAGGTCATGGGCCATGGTGAGTTTGAGGCCACGGAGATAGTCGGAGGAGATGGTGTTCGTGATACGGGTGGTAGCGATGCCCCAGAGCCAATCCCCTTGTTCAGCGGCCTCTTCGAAGTCATAGGTCATGGCCGTGGTTCTCAGAGCAAGGATGGTGGTCTTCTGGGCGTCCTGTTGTGACAGGGGACCCGTCGCGGCGTCTGCCATCAACGAATCGGCCCGGAGCGAATCCAGGGCTAATCCCGTGGAGTCCCCGGGCAGTAACAAAAGAGAATCGATGGGGGTTGCTCCCAGACCCGATGGTCCCGGCGCCCCCGGGGAAGCCGTTGTAGTCGGATCGGTCTTCCGCCTTGCCTCGAAGGTCTGGTTGAGGCTGATGCGCAAGAGCCTCTGGGCTCTCACGCTATCAGCGCCGAAGATCTCCGTCTGAAGCTCGGTGGGTGAAACTTCCGGAGCGTAGGAGAAGTCGAATTGAGGGCTGATCTTATGCCGGATGGCCTCGAACGGGCCGAATCCGGGGAAGAATCCGTAGATTTCGCTCCTCAGGCTCACCCCCAAGGAGAGCCGGGTGGGGCCCGAAACGAAGGAACTCGCCAAGGTATCCGTATTCGACCTTCTTAATCGGCCGGAGATGCTCAGGCTGGGGGTAAGGGTGGTGGACCCGATCAGGCGTTGCTGATACCCCAGGGAGGCGTTCCAGCCGGCATTCTCCTCGGTGTCATCCTGGATGTAGAAGGGGTTTTCCGGTCCCAGCCGTCCTGCCAGGGGGTCCCCAGGTAGGTCCCCGTAGGGAACCTCTCTCACGATGTTCTGGGAAAAATCCATCCCACCGCCAAGGGAGAAATTCCCCAAGCTCAGGCCTGTACCGAACCTGGCATCGGTCCTCACCTTGTCGGCCAGGGACGGATTGAAGGGGGCTAGTTCCCCGCTGGGGAGGGTGTCTGACTGAACCGGCCTATCCGAACTGCTCCTGCGGAAGCTGGATGAACCCGACCAAGTGATGTTGTTGTAAAAGCGAGCCTGAGCAGGGGAGGCCTTGAAGAAAGTTAGAGGAGAGAGGGAAAAGCTGAGATTGGGCAGGGTCATCTCCACCCGGTCATCCGATAGATACTGCTTTCTGTTCGCACTCAGGGTGAGATTCCCGAAGTCGAATCGGTGAGTCAGTCCACCCTCGGAGTCAATGGATTGGACCACCTCCCTCGGATCGAAGGAGGTCTCTCGAACCATGGAGGTGGAAGACGCATAGGTGCCTCTGAAGCGAAGTTTGGTCCTCTCACTCGCCTCCCAACTGGTGTTTCCGCTTAGGGCCAACTCCTTGGTTCCGATTTCCCTCCAAAAACGCCGGACGCTCAGGTTTCCGGTCAAGAACTGCTTGGCCCAGTTGAACCGTCCGCTGGCTGTGAGAGCCAGGTGTTCCCCGCTCCACCAGTCCAGAAACACGGTGGCGTCATAATAGTCGCTCATGGCCCAGTAGAACCCCAGGTTGGAGAGCCTCCTGGAATAGCTCTGGGAGCTCCGAACGATGTCGTTCACGCTGAAGGTGGGGGTCAAGATACCCGACGAGCGCCCCTGGTTCAGGTTTTGAACCATGAAGGGAAGCCAGGCTACTGGGACATCGGCGAAATAGAGCTTCACGGGCCGGGCCACCAAGAGGTTGCCCCTGACGATCTTCACATTGTTGGAAGCGAAGTGGTAGTGGGGCTCCTCGTGCTCACACGAAGTGAACTTGAGTTGGTTCCCGAAAGATGCCGTATCGCTCACCGAAATCAGGTCACCGTGAACGATCCACTCCCCGCCCCCGGAGTAGCTGGTGGTAGCGTCCAGCGCCGTTCCCCGCTCCTCGTTCAGGTCGAAGACGATGGTCCGGCTGTTGACCGGGTCCCCATCCTGGGGTTTAAAAATGGCCTCAGAGCCCGTTGACCAGACCTTGCCCTTCTCTTCATCAAAAAAGAGGGAATCAGCGGTCAATTCCAGCCCGTCGGCCACGATCTGGGCCATGGCATCGGGTGTTCCCAAGAGGATGAGGCGTCGCTCCTTGGCTCCAAAATCGGCCCCCAGGGACTGGTACTCCGTGAGAGAATAGCCTTCCAGCTGCTTCAGGGCCGTGAGGATGCTATCTCCCCCGGTCAGCCCCGCCCCTCCCGCCGGTGCGGATACCCGGCCGCCTGGCCTGGCACCCCCAGCTCTTGCCTCCCGGAGTTCTCGAAGGGAATCCGGGAGAAGGGAATCTGGTAGGAAGTAGGTGGAATCAATCCCGAGCGGTTTGGCCAAGCCCAGGAGTTGTTGTTGGATTCGAAGGAGGGTGGAGTCCACAGGGATCGTGTCGGGAGGTTCCTCCTGGACCTGGGCTCCCAAAGGCTCCACATGCAGGAAGCAGGCGAGGAGGAGAGCGAACAGGACCGAAAAACCTGGGGTACCCGTCCTGGGGCCCGCCCCCGACCTCATCCCGACTCCACCGATCCTTCGGGAGGATCCGAGGAGGCATCCGCCTCTTCCTTGGCCCTCTTCCTCTTCCAGATCATCCGGGAGAGGAAGATGCTGAACTCATACAGGAAGAAGAGAGGCACCATCAGCATGATGGTGAGGGTGATCACGTCACCGGGCGTGAGGAAGCTGGCCAGCACCGTAATGAGGACCATGGCGTGCCGACGTTTCGACTTGAGGAACTCGGGGGTAACCAGACCCAAAGCCGAAAGGATCATCACAACCACCGGGAGCTCGAAGATGACTCCGAATCCGATGAGCAGCTTCGTGATGAAGGCCAGAGTCTTGGCTTGTTCCAGCTGCTCTTCCAGGAACTCCGCCTGAAAGTTCTGGAAGAAGGCCATGGTCAGAGGAAGTGCCACGAAGTATGCCAGCGCCACCCCAGCGCTAAATAGAACCAGCCCCAGGTAGAGGGCCGGGACGATCGCCCGTTTCTCGTGCTTCTCGAGAGCTGGAGACAGAAAGGACCAGATCTGGTAGACGATGACGGGGAAAGCCAGGAGGACCCCTACCACCACCGCCAACTTGAGGGTGACAAAGAAGGGGTCGGCAGGGGATAGGTAAATAAGTCGGAAATTGGGGTCGTCATACGCCAGCCGTATAGGGCGTATGAGGAGTTCCATCACACCGAAGTAATAGACAACGACGAAGCCGATGACCGTCCCGACCACCAAGGCAATAAGGCTCCACAGAATCTTCCACCGGAGCTCTTCTAGATGCTCCAGGAAGGGCATTTCCCCCCGTCGCCGCGCGAATTCCCCTAAGTCACCCATATGGAGATCTGGTCAGAGCGGAAGCTCTTCCTGTTCCCGTGCTTCGGCTTCATGCCGCTGCCGGGCGTTGAGGTCGTCTACGAATACTTGGAACTCCTCAATGTCCTGGAAGTTCCGATAAACAGAGGCGAAACGCACGTAGGCCACTCGATCAAGGGGCTTGAGTCTGTCCATGACCATCTCACCAAGAAGGGCGCTAGGGACCTCTACTCCTGCCTGTCTGGAGAGCTCGTCCGCGATCTCGTCGGCCAGGGCCTCGACCTGAGAGGCTGACACAGGGCGTTTCGCACATGCAATCTGCAGGCTCTTTACAAGCTTCTCCCGGTCGAATCCCTCTGCACTCCCATCCCGTTTCAGGACTTGGATGGTTCGACCTTCAACATACTCGTAGGTCGTGAACCGCTCCCCGCACTCCGAACACTCCCGACGTCGCCGCACGGCTCTACCACCACGACTGGTCCGGGTGTCCACCACCCGATTATCCGCACCGTCACATTGGGGGCATCGCATGGGTCGTAGGGGGTCCTGAAGAAAGGTTGATGCGCACAGGCGGCGCGGGCCGAAAAGAAAGACCGACCCCTAACCGATCTCGGCGAGTCGCTCCTGTGCGGCAGTGGCCGAGTCTGTTCCCGGATAGCTATTCACCACCCGTTCCAGGTACACCCGAGCATCGCTCAATTGGTCGAGGCTGATGTACGTCACTCCCACCCGATATAAGGCCTCAGGAACTCTCTCAGCCATTGGGAAGAGTTCCGGAACCCGTAGGAAGGCCTGGATAGCTTCCTCGAGTTGGTCCTCCTGGACCAGTATGTCGGCCAGGTAGTAGTGGGCGTCCGGAGCCAACTCATCGTCCGGATAATCCCTGAGAAACTGCTGAAAAGCCCGCCGGGCCGTGGTGAGCGAGCCATTGTTGAACGCCCTGACGGCGGTGTTGTACACCTCCACCGGCCCACCCATTTGGTCCCCGGCGCGAACGGGATCCACCTCCACACGTTGGCCCGGCTCGGTGTCCGTTCTCATGAGAGAAACGCCGCCAGACCTCTGTGACTCGAGGAGATCCCGAATGGTCATCAACGACTGTTGGTTCATTCGGAGAAGCTCTTGAATGGTGAGGAGCTCCTGCTCGAGGGCCAGCAACCGCCGATTGGTTTCTCCACGAGACTCGAAAGCCTGGTCGGACTGTCGTCCAAGGGTATCCTGAACCGCCAGGTTCATCCCCGACAACTCTTCGAGAGCCAGTCGCTGAATATTTGCCAATGCCCGGATTTCGTCCTGAACATCCCGGATGTCTCCTTTTGTGGCACACCCGGAGAGGGTCAGCCCGAAAAGGCCCAGGACTAGCCAACGGGTCCCGAGACCCCGAGCACCGGACCGAAGTCCGGCGCCCGGGATTTGGGACAAAACAATTTTCACCATTTGCCTACGGGGTGCCCCCCGGGTTGATGTCATTCTGACCGGCGGTGATGATGAACTCGGCACGCCGGTTCTGGGCCCAGGCGTTCTCGCTGCTCTGACTCGCCAGGGGACGATCCTCCCCGAAAGATACGATGGCGAAACGGGGCGCATCCAGACCGAAGTTCACAAAGAAGTCGATCACCGCCTGGGCCCGACGGTTCCCCAACGCATCGTTGTACTCGTTGGAGCCACGTTCGTCACAATGGCCCTCGATGCGGAGCATCACGTTCGGGCTCGCCCTCAGGATCCCCAGTTTTGCTCTGAGGACCCGCTCGGCGTCCGGGCGGATCTCAGCCATGTCGAGGTCGAAATGGACTCTCTCGGCCAGGGTGGACCGGGCTGCGGCAACGGCCCGCTCGCGTGCAGCGGCTTCCCGGGCAGCGGCTTCTTCGGCGGCCCGTGCTGCGGCTGCAGCGGCCTCTGCTGCAATCCGAGCCGCCTCAATCGAGTCCAACTCGGCCTGGGAAGGCCCCGTGGGCTCCGGCGGCGGGGGCGGATCTTTTTTGCAGGCGCCCACGAAAAGAACGGCGGCCAGAGCAGTAACGACAAAAGTGCGGTATCTCATCCCAACTCCCAGTTATGAAAAGGGTGCGTACACAGCGAACCTTCGGGCAGGCATAACCCCCCGAATCTAAAGGATTTCACCGGCCGGGTCAGGGCCGGACTCACACCAAGGCATATACCTCAAAATCCCCCTCCGCGCAACGTTTCCTCTGCTGGCTCCGCCAATGAAGGAGACCATTCCGGTGTGTTGGGGCGGATGCTGGATACCAAGGGCCGTATCCGGCCGGTTGCGGCATCCACGACAAACAAGCCGTAGCCGTAGCTCCGCTCCCCCGAAAACACCAGGTGGCGGCCGTCAGGGCCCCAACTCGGGTCCTCGTTGTTTCCCTCCGCCGTGAGCCGAAGGACACTGGTGGTTCGGGACCCCACCTCGGCCACCAGAATCTGATACCGTCCGTATCGATTCACGCGGCCGTGGAACGCCACGTGATCGCCTGTGGGGGACCAATCCGGGGACGTGTAGTACCCGGGCGATCCTGGAACATAGGGTGAGATGAGGTCTGCTTGCCCCCCCCGTGAGGACACCACGTAAACCTGGGGAATATTGGTTCCGAGGCGGTTGGAGTTGAAGGCAAGCCGGCTGCCATCTGGGGAGTAGGCAGGCGCGATATCTTCCCATCGGCCTCCCTGGATATGGGTAAGGCAGCAGCCCCGTTCCACATCATAGCTGAAAAGCCCCGTCCGGTTGTAGCCCATGAGGCCGAATGCCAACTCTCGACCGTTAGGATGATAAGCCGGCGTACCCTGCTGGCCCTCCCTACCCGGATCCAGGACCGTTTCCCGCCCGGTTCTGAGGTCCAGTTCGAAAATCTTGTGTGGGGCCCAATCCACCGATTGGACGTACGCCAGCTTTTCCCCGGATGGATGCCAGGCAGGGGATTTGCTGAGGTTCCCGTTGTTGGTGAGCCGCCGCATGTTCTCGCCATCAGAGTCCACCAGATACAACTCTTGGACGCCATCGCCCAACAACCTCGAAAATGCGATCCGGCTGGCCGCCATTCCCGGCTCATCGAAGATCCACTCAACGATCTGGTCCGAGACCCGGTGAACGGCCATCCGAAACCCCTCAGATACCGGATCCGGGAGGGTGAAACGGGCCTGCTCCCTCTCTTCGGCGTAGACGACGTTATGGAGGTCCAGGACCAGGACGTACCCTTCTCCGAGCCCCTCCACCTGCCCCGAGATCAGCCACGTGGCCCCCAACTGATCCCACAGGGTATAGTCGATTCCCTCCCCCACTAGTGAAGGCGGGAGAGAATCAAGCAGCTCGAAGCGGTCCGAATAGCGGAGATCGCGACCGATGATTGCCTGAACCTGCCCCTCCACTCCACCCCCTCCGAACCGGCTGGTAAAGGGCTTGATGGCAAGCACCGGCTGGTAGCTGGTCTCGTAGATGAGACCCAGACGGACTCCCGGAAAGGTGTCCTCACGCTCCTGCCCAGCCGCCATCTTCACGGACCCCGCCCCAAACAGAAGGACCAGGCTCGCCAAGATTGTCAGCTGCTTCACTTCAGTCATTCCAACCTTCCATCCCATGATCGTTGTGGTTTCCCCACCCTGCACTCCCCCGACTTAGACGGCTCTACCTACCAGGTGGATGCCTGGGGGCCGGCGACCGATCTCCATCGCTCCCCCGAGGCGTAAACGTGAAGAGTATGGGAAGCCGGTCCCATCCCAGCTCCTCCGGGAGGGGGCCGAATCGACCGTTCCCGGCACACTCCACGGCCCCCATGGCCGCATAGTCGAAGTTCACATTCCCCGAGCGCTCATAAAAATCGATGCTACTCCCCTTCACCGTTCCGTCTCGGGAGATGTAGAAGATGACCGAGGTCTCCAGCCTTCCCCCACCCCGATACTCGAAGCACCGCTGGATCTGCCGTTGGATGTTCGAATAGTACTCCGGAAAATCCCGCCGGAGACCTTCCATTCGGATGTTCAAATCCTCACCGCTTACCGTCTCGGTCGGCTCCGGATCTCCAGTCTCCTCCACGGGTTCGGGCTCTGGAGGGGTAGGAGTGGGAGTAGGTACAGGCCGCTCTTCCACCCGTGTTTCTTCCTCCACGACCGGGGGCGGTTCCTCCACCGGGATCGGCTCCGGGGTTTCTACGACAACCTCCTCCTCTATGACAGGTTGCGGCTCCGGCGCCTCCTCCGCCGGGGGCGGAGAGACCAGGGTGATCTCGTAGGTGATGAAGTCCATGGGATCGGTAGTGGACACCTGTGCGGTCCACGCCAGGATCACCGCCACGACGTGAACACCCGCCGAAGCGTAAAGTGACTTCTTTCCTGGGCGTTCCCTTTTCCTCATTGCCTTCCTACGGCTCGATGATGGGGTCGGCCACCAAACTGAACGTGATGCCCTCGATGTGGGACACAGTGGCAATGATCCCCAGGACGTCCTCATAGTCCGCCCGGGCATCCGCCCTTATGTAGACCGTACGGGCTCCAGCAGCCCGAAGCATCTGGGGTAGAGACCCCCGCAGATCCTCGGCGGGAACCGGCGTCTCGGCCAGAAATACGCTTCCGTCCTCTTTCACTGTGACGTAGAAGGGTTCCGTCTGGGAGGTCACGGGAGCCACATCCGCCTCCGGGACCTGGATCTCCACCCCCCCCTGGAGCATGGGAGCGGTGATGATGAAGATGACCAGGAGCGTGAAGGCAACGTCCACCAACGACGTAACGTTGATCTCAGCCTTGATGGGAAGATCCTGTCTGGTGGTCCTTCGGCCGCCCCGGTTCATAGCTGGTTATACCCTACCTTCCCGGGCCAGCGTTCCGATAAACTCGCTGGAAAACCCTTCCATCTCACCGGTGACCAGATTCAACCGGGCGACGAAGTGGTTGTAGGCGATGACGGCGGGAATGGCCACCGCCAGCCCCACCACCGTGGTGACCAGGGCCTCCGCCACCCCGGGAGCCACGGCACCGATGTTGGTGGAGCCGGTAGCGGTGATCCCCAGGAAGGCGTTCATGATCCCGATGACCGTTCCCATTAGGCCTAGAAGAGGGGAGACGGATCCGATGATGGCCAGCCAGTTCAGGCCGTGGGCCAGCTCGTCCCGTTCTTCGACTTCCTCTTTTTCCAAGACCAGCCAGAGAACTTCCAGCTGCGTAGAGCTGAGGCCTTCCTGAGGAGGGGCATCGTCTCGAAGCGCCCCCGGTCTGAGCTCACTAAAGAAGTTGACGCCCTGCCGAAAAACCCGGCGGTAGGGTGATTCCGGTAGGCTCAAAATGGCTTTGTAGGCGTCCTCCAGCGTCTGAGCCTTTTCCATGGTCTCGAGGAAATGGTCTCCCTGGAAACGAACCCGCCGAAAGTGTCTCCACTTCCAGAAAATGAGCCACCAGCTCAAAAGGGAGAAACAAAGGAGGACCAGCAGCACGAACTGTGTCGGGAGTGTCCCTCCAACCACCATATCCCAGGCCGTGGTCGGTGTTCGGACCTGAAGAAGGGCCAGACTGGCCGGGATGGACTGGGTGGCCTCGAGGGCCGGGTGAAGGAGATTCCACATCAGGCGGACCCTCTCCCATCGGCAATGTGTTCATAGGTTTCCCGGAGGCCCTCCTCCAGGGTCCATCGACAGGCCCAGCCCTGGGCCCGAAGGCGCCCTGTATCCAACCGGCTGTGCTGTAGCTCCCCGGGGCGGGCCGCCTCGTGCTCCCTCCCCGGCTGGGTACCTGCTACCCCCTCCAGGGTGTCGGCCAGAAGATTCACGCTGACTCCATTTCCGGTCCCCACGTTGAAGGCCCGGCTGTCGAGCCCCTCTCCCTCACCCACCTCCACCTCCGAAACCAACATGTTCGCCGCTACGATGTCCTTCACGAAGGTGTAATCCCGGGTCTGCTCCCCATCTCCAAAAACGGTGAGGGGCTCACCGGAAAGAAGCCGGCTGGAGAAAATGGCCACGACTCCGGCCTCGCCATGTGGATCTTGCCTCGGCCCGTATACGTTCCCGTAGCGGACGGCCACATACTCCAAGCCGTGAATCTCCCGGTAGTAGTTCAGGTAGAGCTCCCCGGTGAGCTTCGTCACACCATAGGGGGAGAGGGGAAGCTTGTGGGCGGTTTCGGGTGTGGGAAACAAGTTCTTTTTAATGAATCGGCGA
>Ga0255053_10001973_pt1 | contig 11057 bp, 12 predicted proteins | sample JV7_2_22_MG_FD_188635 | JGI IMG/M metagenome (GOLD analysis project Ga0255053, IMG submission 188635) | Seawater microbial communities from Jervis Inlet, British Columbia, Canada - JV7_2_22 | ecosystem: Environmental > Aquatic > Marine > Inlet | place: Canada: British Columbia | collected...
TCGTTTCGTGCGCGGCTCCTGCCCGTTTTGCAAGACGCCGGACCAGTACGGCGACGCTTGCGAAAACTGCAGCAAGACCTACACACCGGCAGACCTGATCGATCCCGTATCCGTAATCTCAGGCACGGCACCGACGACACGTGAGTCCGAGCACTACTTCTTCAGGTTGAGTGAATACGGCGATCGCCTGCGCGCCTGGATTCAGGCTGCCACGCTCGACAAGAATGCCGTCGCCAAACTCGAAGAGTGGTTTGAAGCAGGATTACAGGACTGGGACATATCCCGGGACGCCCCCTACTTCGGTTTTCGTATTCCCGGTACCGACGACAAGTATTTTTACGTGTGGCTGGACGCACCGGTAGGTTATCCCGCCAGCTTTCGCAATTTGTGCGATCGCCGCGACGATCTCGACTTCGACGAATACTGGCGCCCGGGCAATGACACCGAGGTCTACCATTTCATTGGCAAGGACATCATGTACTTTCACATGTTGTTCTGGCCTGCCGTACTGGAAGGTTCCGGATTTCGCACACCGAGCAGCGTTATGCGCACGGCTTCCTGACGGTCAATGGCCTGAAGATGTCGAAATCGCGGGGCACGTACATTAAAGCCCGCACGTATCTCGACAACCTCGACCCGAGCTACCTGCGCTATTACTACGCGGCGAAGTTGGGGCAATCGATAGAGGACATCGATCTCAATCTCGATGACTTCGTGGCGCGTGTCAATTCCGACCTCGTCGGCAAGCTGGTTAATATTGCGAGCCGCTGCGCCGGATTCATCAACAAGCGATTCGACAATCAACTGGCAGGCTCACTGCCCGACGAGGCTCTGTTCAGAGAGTTCGCCGACGCAGCAGATGACATTGCGGAATATTTCGAGAGTCGCGAGTATTCGAAAGCGATGCGCAGGATCATGGCGCTTGCGGACAAGGCAAACCGTTACATTGACGATAAGAAGCCCTGGGTCATGATCAAGGGTGAGTCCGGACAGGACGACGTTCAGGCTGTATGCACGCAGGGGCTCAACATGTTCCGCAGCCTCATGATTTACCTGGCGCCCGTGATACCGACTGTCGCCGCGGGCGCTCGTACGTTCCTTGGCGAGGATGACTGGCGCTGGAACGACGCTACTTCGCCGCTACTGGGCGCCACGATCAACAAATTCAAACCGCTGCTGACGCGGGTCGATCCCGAACAGGTACAACGCATGGTCGAACAATCCAGGGATACGCATGATGCTGGTGCGGATCAGCAAGACGATAATACGATCAGTATCGACGACGGCGCCGAACCGGGCATGCGCGTCAAGTAACCGGGATTCCCGATGACCGAATTGTTCGTCATCCTCGTCGCCACGGTACTGGTCAACAACTTCGTACTCGTGCGATTTCTGGGTCTGTGCCCGTTCATGGGTGTCTCTCAAAATCTCGAAGCGGCGGCGGGCATGTCGCTCGCCACCGCATTCGTGCTGACACTGTCCTCCGCAACTGCCTATTTGCTGCACGAATACGTACTGGCACCCCTGGACCTCGAGTACCTTCGAACGATCACGTTTATCCTCGTAATTGCGGCGAGTGTGCAATTCACGGAAATCATGGTACGGCGCCTGAGCCCGTTGCTCGATCAGGTGCTCGGTATTTACATCCCGCTGATCGCCACGAATTGTGCCGTTCTCGGCGTCGCTCTTCTGAACGTGCAACAGTCCACGGGGTTCGCGCAGTCGGTGTTCTACGGTCTCGGCGCCGCGGGTGGTTTCGCGCTCGTGCTCGTGATGTTCGCTGCCATACGCGAGCGACTCGACGCTGCGGATATCCCCGCTCCGTTTCGAGGTACCGCAATCGCCCTGATGACCGCCGGAATCATGTCGCTTGCTTTCATGGGCTTTTCGGGTATGGCCCGGTTGTGAGCAGATGTGGGCCCGTATGTGGATAGCTGTTGTCACTATCGCAGTCATCGCGTTGTTTGCCGGGCTCGCACTGAGTTTCGCGTCTCGCAAGTTGCCGTCGGACCCGGCGAATCTCGTGGAGCAGGTCAATGACCTGTTGCCCCAGACGCAGTGCGCTCAATGTGGCTACGCCGGGTGCAGACCCTATGCGATTGCAATCGTCAATGACCACGAAGCGATCAACCTCTGTCCCCCGGGCGGCGACGATACGCTGCGGCGACTTGCGACATTGCTCGGCAAGGACGTTATACCGCTCGCAGAAACCGCACCCGAGAGCCGCGCGGTCGCGGTCGTCGACGAGGCCTTGTGCATCGGCTGCATGCATTGCCGGACCGCGTGCCCTGTCGACGCCATCGTCGGAGCGCAGCAGCTGATGCATACTGTTATCGAGCAGGAGTGCACCGGTTGCAGGCTCTGCGTCGCGCCCTGCCCGGTCGACTGCATCAGCATGAGGAGCGTTTGATGGCGACGGCCGCTCCTACCTATGATCTCGGCAAGCTGCACGGTGGCCTGCGACTCGATGCGCACAAATCGGCGTCGACCGAACAACCGATCGAGGACGTCCCGATCCCGGCGCAGTTGGTCTTACCCATCGATCAGCATGTCGGCGACGCCGCGCAACCAGTAGTCAGCATTGGTGAGTCGGTTCTCAAGGGACAATTGGTCGCCGAGCCCTGTGGCAGCCTGGGCGTACCGGTGCACGCGTCGTCGTCCGGAAAGGTCGTCGCGATCGAACCCTGGCCAGTAGCAAAACGTTACGGAGACACAGCGCCTTGCATCGTTATCGATTGTGACGGCGACGATCGCGCCGTCGACTCCTGGGAGGATCCACTGGCGTACCGGGACCTCACGCCAGACATGCTGCTGCAGAGAATTCTACAGGGCGGCATTGTCGGTCTGGGTGGCGCCGTATTCCCCACTGCGCAAAAACTCATGCAGGCCGTTAGCGGCAATCTCGATTACCTGATCCTTAACGGTGTCGAGTGCGAACCCTACATAAGCTGCGATGACATGCTGATGCGCGAGCGGCCCCTCGCGGTCATCGGCGGCGCGCAGATTCTTATGCATGCGCTGCAACTGGACGTTGCCTACATCGTCGTCGAAAGCGACAAGCCGCAAGCGATACAACGCCTTGCCGAGGCGATGAGCGAGCTGAACGACGATCGACTGGTGCTGAAGCAGGTACCGACGATCTACCCGTCCGGTGGTGAAGACCAGCTCGTACAGCTCGTCACCAATCGCGAGGTGCCGAGCGGCGGACTACCCACCGATATCGGCTGCCTGGTGCAGAACGTCGGCACGGCTGCAGCAATTCACGACTGGATTCAAAATCGTGAGCCCTTGATCTCGCGCGTCACGACAATCACTGGCGACGGCATCACCCGGCCTGTGAATGTCCGGGCACGCCTCGGAACCACGGTTGCCGATATTGCCAAACTTGCCGGTGGCTATACCGACCAGGCCAGGCATTTGATCATCGGCGGACCGATGACCGGAAAGTCGGTCAGCACTGACCGGGTGCCACTCGTCAAGGCGACCAATTGCATACTCGTGATGTCCGAGACGCCGTCATCCGGACCCGAGTTGCCGTGTATCCGCTGCGGCGATTGCGCGGCGGTTTGCCCGGTGCAATTATTGCCTCAACAGCTTTTCTGGTATGCCTGCGCCGACGACGAACGCAAACTACGCGACTACGGGCTCACTGACTGCATCGAATGTGGTTGCTGTGACCTCGTTTGCCCGAGCCACATCCCGCTAACTTTCGATTTCCGCATGGCAAAGGCGCGCATCCAGGAACTGGCCGATGAAAAAGCGCGCGCCGAACGCGCGCGCCGTCGTTTCGAGGCTCGCAACGAGCGGCTCGAGCGCGAGCAAAACACTCGCGACGAGGAACTTGCACGGCAAAAGGATACAGCTAAGACAGCCGGACCTGAGGCCATCGCCGAGATCATGCGGCGCAGGAATCAGCACCGGGACGACGAGGAATAGTCGTGGATTTCGAGCGCCGCGAATCCCCCTATCTCGCTCCGTCAGCCGATGTTGCCTCGATGATGCAACAGGTGTTGCTCGCCCTCGTACCAGCCGCCTTTGCCCATGTCTGGTTTTTCGGACCCGGATTCATATTCAACCTGATCGTCGCCTCAGCATTCTGCGTTGCAGGTGAGGGAATGATGATGCAGATCCGGGGTCGTGACCCGGAAAAAGCGCTTGCCGATTACAGTGCGCTGGTCACCGCCGCACTGCTCGCGTTCGCCTTGCCGTCGCTGACTCCCTGGTGGGTAACGGCAACCGGCGCCCTGTTCGGTATCGTCGTCGCCAAGCACTTGTACGGCGGCCTCGGCTTCAATATTTTCAATCCCGCGATGGTCGGATACGTCGTGATCCTGGTGGCGTTCCCAATGCACCTGAATCTATGGGTTGCGCCACGCATGGGCGACATCGATTACCAGTTTCTAAGCGTTCTGCAGACGCTCAAGTACACATTGACGGGCGCATTGCCGGACGTGTTGACCTACGACGAGGTCAGCCGCGCAACGCCGCTCGATGTCATGCAGTCAGGCCTGAACAATGTGCGTACGACGGCCGAAATCCGTGCACTACCCATCATGGGAGACTTTGGCGGCCGTGGCTGGGAATGGATCGGGAATTTCATCGCCATCGGTGGCTTCTGGCTGATGATCAAAAAGATCATCCGCTGGCAGATTCCGGTTGGCGTGGGCCTGGGGCTGCTGTTGCCGGCGGGCATCATGTACCTGGTCAATCCGGGTACGCAGCCGAGCCCCGGTTTCCACATGTTCGGTGGTGCCGCGATTCTCTGCGCGTTCTTCATTGCGACAGACCCGGTGTCGGCCGCAACCAGCCCGAAAGGACGATTCATTTACGGTATCGGCATCGGTTTCCTTATCTATGCCATCCGCACGTGGGGCGCGTACGCTGACGGCGTTGCGTTTGCCGTGCTCATCATGAATATGGCCGTCCCGGCAATCGACTACATGACAAGACCTCCCATCGTCGGCCACGATCAGAATGAGGTGCCACCATGAGTCACGGCATCATCAAAGGTGGCATCACCTTGGCAGTGATCGCTGCAATCTGCACAACGCTGGTGGCCGCCACGTATCAGTTGACAGCCGAGCGAATCGCAGCGAACGAGCAAGCCTGGCTCGAACGCAGCCTCGAACCCGCTTTGTCGGGCGTGTTTTTCGAAGGTAGCGTTACCGGGTCGAAGCTCATCATTCCGCCACCTCACGAATTGCCGGGGAATGACGCCGCGATTGTCTACCGCGTGTTCGCGGAGGGAGAACCGGTCGCCGCATTGTTCGCCGTCACCGCACGTGACGGCTACTCCGGACCCATTCGCATTCTTGTCGGTATTGGCGTCGACGGCATCGTGACCGGCGTACGCATTGTCGAACACCGGGAAACGCCGGGTCTCGGCGATCGTATCGACCAATCACGCTCCGACTGGGTGTACCAGTTTGACGGTCACGCGCTCGGAAACCCCGTCGAGGCACGCTGGTTACTGGATGTCGACGGCGGTGAATTCGATCAACTCACGGGCGCGTCCGTAACGCCACGTGCGGTCATCAAGGCCATCAAGGAGACATTGATATACTTCGTGGCCCGCCGTGAAGAGATATTCACCTTACCGCCCACCGAGGATGAACAATGACGACAGGTGGATTCCTCGATCGCATGCAGAGCGGACTCTGGCACGAGAACCCGGGGCTCGTGCAGCTACTCGGCCTGTGTCCGCTGCTCGCCGTCACGTCGACGTTCGTCAATGGCCTCGGGCTTGGTATCGCAACACTGGTTGTTCTTACCTGCTCAAATGTCCTGGTATCCGCGACGCGCCGCTGGATTAGGCAGGAAATACGCATTCCTATCTACGTGCTGATCATTGCGAGCCTCGTTACTTGCATCGAACTGATTTTCCAGGCGTGGTTTCCGTCCCTCGATCGATCGCTCGGTATTTTCATCCCGTTGATCGTGACGAATTGCGCGATCATCGCACGAGCCGAATTATTCGCGTCGCGCAATACCGTTGCCGCCAGCTTTTTCGATGGCATCGGCATGGGCGCCGGCTTTGCGCTGCTGCTGATGGCTATCGGCTTCTTCCGGGAACTGATAGGTCAGGGATCGATACTCGCGAATCTCGACATGATCACTGGCGGCGATCCCGTGCGCGGAATCGTGCTCGTAGACGGTGGCTGGCTGCTCGCGATATTGCCGCCCGGCGCGTTCTTCAGCCTGGCACTGGCCGTCGCGTTGAAAAACTACTTCGACCGCAAGCGGCAGGCGCAAAAGCGCGCATCCATGCACGGGAGCCTGCGCAATCAGGGCCGCAGCACGTGAACAAAGACAAGCGCAGCGCTATTTACGGCAAGCTGCGCGAGCTCGATCCCAATCCCGACACCGAACTCCGCTACCGGACGCCATTCGAATTATTGGTTTCCGTCATTCTTTCGGCACAAGCCACCGATATCAGCGTCAACAAGGCGACGGATGAGTTGTACAAAGTCGCGAACACGCCGCGGTCGTTGCTTGACCTCGGAGTTGAAGACCTGAAGGGCTACATTCGCACGATCGGCCTGTTCAACAACAAAGCAGAGAACATCATCAAGACCTGCCGTATTCTGCTGGACGAACACGACGGTGAAGTACCTCGCACACGTGAAGGGCTGGAATCACTGCCGGGTGTCGGCCGCAAAACGGCGAACGTGATCCTCAATACGGCATTCGGCGAGCCGACGATCGCTGTCGATACCCACATTTTCCGCGTCGCGAATCGTACCGGACTCGCGCCGGGCAAAACGCCGCTCGAGGTCGAAAAACGTCTCGTCAAGCTGACTCCGGACGAGTTCAGGAAGGACGCACACCACTGGCTGATTCTTCACGGTCGCTACATATGCAAAGCCCGCAAGCCCTTGTGCGGCGAGTGCCCGATCATCGAGTGGTGCGAATTTCGCAAGAAGGTGATGCTGTCGTGATCTTCGGTCAGGACAGACATGAGCTTCGCAAAATGTATGCGAACGCGTGGCGGAAGCACATGGACGACACACCGATGTCGCCGCTCGAAGCGCAAATCGCAGCCGTCGTCGAGCAGCACCCCGAATACCACGCTGCCGTGACGAGCGATGACCTCGACCAGGACTACACGCCCGAGGGTGGCAAATCCAACCCATTTTTGCACATGGGCCTGCATCTCAGCATCCGCGAGCAGGTAGCGACCAACCGGCCACCCGGGATTGCGGCAATTTATGCGAAAATCGTTGCCAAAGGTGGTGACCCGCACACGGCAGAGCATCAGATGATCGAGTGTCTTGCGGAGACTCTGTGGGAGGCACAGAGCCGCAATGGCGCACCCAACGAGGCCGAATACCTGGATCAACTGCGCCGCCTGTAAGGTCCTGTAATAAATCAGGCACAGCACTGGTCTTTTGTCGTAATCGCGCAGGTGGAAGAAATGAGCGAAAAACATTCTCAGTACCCGGTGAGTGGTGCGGGCCTCGGCCTGCGGCGGCCGATTGCCGACAAACTAATGGCGGACCCGCCCTCCGAGATCGATTTCATGGAGGTCGCGCCGGAAAACTGGATTCACGTGGGCGGTGCCCTGGGTAAGAAGTTTCGCTTTTTTACAGAACGATATCCTTTCATCGTCCACGGTTTGTCGCTGTCGATTGGTGCACCCTCGCCGCTCAACGAGCAGCTCGTGCGCGACATCAAGGATTTCATGGCCGAACACGGCATCCGCATGTATTCAGAACACCTGAGCTACTGCGGTGACGACGGACAGCTTTATGACCTGATGCCTATTCCCTTCACGGAAGAGGCGGTCAAATACGTCGCCGGACGTGTACGCCGTGTGCAGGACATTCTCGAACAGCGCATCGCGCTCGAAAACGTCTCTTATTACACGCCAATGGACACTTCGATGACTGAAGCCGACTTCGTCAACGCCGTTCTCGAGGAAGCCGATTGCGACCTGATGCTCGATATCAACAATATCGTCGTCAACAGCATCAATCATCGCTACGACCCGCACGCGTTCTTGCTGAAGATGCCCGCGGAGCGCATCCGCTACTTTCATCTCGCCGGCCATTACGTGGAAGCTGAAGATCTCCGTATCGATACGCACGGTGCTGCCGTGGACGAGCAGGCATGGGATCTGCTTGCAGAAGCGTACGCTCATTTCGGCCCGGTACCGACCTTGCTAGAGCGCGACTTCAATTTCCCACCCATGGAAGAACTGCTCGACGAATTGCGGCAGATCAAGGCGTTGCAACAACAGGCCGATCAGGCGGAGGTTGCCAATGGTTGAGCGACCGGAGTTTCAGAAAAAGCAGTACGCGTTCGCGGCGCATATTCGCGACCCGCAACACGTGGCCGCGCCGGAAGGCGTCGAGGATCGTCGCATGGCGATCTACCGGGAGTTGTTCTTCAACAATCTGAAGAGCCTGCTGTCGGGTACCTACCCGGTTCTCAAAAAGCTCCACAGCGATGATAAATGGCGTCGCATCATTCGCAATTTCATGCAACGGCACCAGGCTCAGACTCCTTACTTTCTCGAGTTGCCCGCCGAATTCCTCAATTTCCTGCAGAACGAGTATGAACTCGAAGTCGATGACTTCCCGTTTCTGCTCGAACTCGCACACTATGAGTACATCGAGCTTGCGCTGTCGATCTCCGAGGATGCCAACAACATGGACGGAGTCGACCCTGACGGCGATTTGCTTGCCGGTATACCGGTGAAGTCGGTGTTGACCTGGGTGTACGCGTACCAATACCCGGTGCACCGGATTTCCGCGGAACTGCTGCCGGAGTCACCCGAGGAACAATCCGTGTACCTGGCCGTCTACCGCGGCAGCGACGACAAGGTCGGTTTTCTCGAGCTCAACCCCATTACCGCCGGCCTGTTAAACGCTATCGACGAAAACGAGGCCGGTAAAACGGGCGAGGCCTTGTTAAGAGGACTTGCCGCGGACATCAATTACCTCAACGTCGACGCCTTTATCCAGCACGGACTGGCGGCGTTGGAAGAAATGCGATCACTGGAAATTCTTACCGGCACGCGTGTGACCGGTACAAGGAGCTAATTGATGAACAAGCTGAAAGCCCTGTGGAAGGCCGTCGTAGATATTCTGAACCCGGCAGGCGACTGGGTGGCGTTGCTGCCAATTCGCCTGCTGATGTCCTACGAGTTCTTCAAAGCTGGGAAAATGAAATTTGGCGGCAGCAACTGGTTTGGCAATGTGCAAGACAACTTCCCGTTCCCGTTCAACGTCATCCCGGTCGAAATCAGCTGGTTCCTCGCCACCTGGACCGAACTGATTGGCGGCTTTTTCCTGTTTTTCGGCCTGTTCACACGATTCTGGGCTTTCAGCCTGATCATCCTGACGATCGTCGCGATTTTCGGCGTTCACTGGCCTGATGACTGGTCGAGCCTCGCCGAACTCTGGAAGGGCTACGCGATCACGGACAAGGGCTTCGGCAACTATCGCGTGCCATTGTTGTTCCTGGCCATGCTCTTCCCGCTGCTTTTCATTGGCGGCGGCAAACTGAGCCTCGATCATCTCATCGCTAAGAAAATCAAATAATCAATCGCCTTGCCGGAGCGCTTCCTGGGCGCTCCGGCTATAGGGAGGGGCATTCATGCAGGAGTCATTCGACACTACGTTGACCGTTTTGCAGTGGTTGACGACGTTGTTCATCTTCGCCGTTGGCATCGGGCTGTTGATCGTCATCGGCATGTATATCCGGGATATCACGCAGACCAAGAGTGCCATACGGCGCAACTTCCCTGTCGTCGGCCGGTTTCGCTACATGTTCGAGCACCTCGGCGAGTTTTTCCGGCAGTATTTTTTCGCACAGGACCGTGAGGAATTGCCGTTCAATCGCGCGCAACGCTCCTGGGCATACCGCGCGGCCAAAGGTATCGACAACACGATCGCTTTCGGCTCGACAATGAACCTGACGATCCCAGGGACACCGATCTTCGTCAACTGTCCGTACCCGACTCTCGAAAAAGACTCCGCACCCACAGATCCGATGACCATCGGCCCTTACGCAGACAAGCCGTATGCAACCAAATCGCTATTCAACGTGTCGGCAATGAGTTTCGGCGCATTGTCGAGCCCCGCCGTGCGAGCGTTGTCCAAGGGCTCCAAAATGGCCGGTAACTGGCTAAATACCGGCGAAGGCGGGATTTCGCCCTGGCACCTCGAGGGCGGTTGCGACATCGTCTTTCAGATAGGGACAGCGAAGTATGGCGCACGCGATCACGACGGCAGTCTCAGTGACGACAAACTGCGTGAAGCCGGCGAGATTGAACAGGTGAAAATGATCGAGCTAAAGCTCAGCCAGGGTGCCAAGCCCGGCAAAGGCGGCATACTTCCCGGTGAGAAGGTCACCGCAGAAATCGCCGCGATCCGCGGCATTCCGGAAGGCCACGACTCGATCAGCCCGAACCGTCACCCTGAAATCGAGTCCGCGTCGGACCTGCTTGACATGATCAATCGCATTCGCGACGTGTCTGGACTCCCGACCGGTTTCAAGGCTGTGATCGGCGCCTACGGCTGGCTCGAGGAACTGTTCGAGGAGATCCATAGACGCGGCATCGAGAGCGCTCCGGATTTCATCACCGTCGACAGTGGCGACGGTGGCACGGGCGCCGCCCCGATGCCGCTTATGGACTGTGTCGGCCTGCCTATCAGGGAGAGTTTGCCGCTCGTCGTCGATCTGTTGCAGAAGCATGGACTCCGCGATCGCATTCGCGTAATCGCGAGCGGCAAGCTGATTACTCCTGCCGGCGTCGCCTGGGCACTGTGTGTCGGTGCCGATTTCATCAACTCGGCGCGCGGTTTCATGTTCGCAATTGGATGCATCCAGGCATTGCAATGCAACAAGAACACCTGCCCTACCGGCGTTACCACCCACGACAGGAAGCTACAGCGTGGCCTGCATCCCGCGGATAAAGCCGAACGTGTCGCAAAGTACTCGAAATCCTTACGCAAGGAGGTCGGCATCATCGCGCACTCCTGTGGCGTAAAGGAGCCGCGGCAGCTGCGACGGTTCCATTGCCGCGTGGTGCAGGACGACGGACGATCGGT
>Ga0255053_10001974_pt1 | contig 11056 bp, 9 predicted proteins | sample JV7_2_22_MG_FD_188635 | JGI IMG/M metagenome (GOLD analysis project Ga0255053, IMG submission 188635) | Seawater microbial communities from Jervis Inlet, British Columbia, Canada - JV7_2_22 | ecosystem: Environmental > Aquatic > Marine > Inlet | place: Canada: British Columbia | collected...
CGCCATCGGCTGCTGTTGCCATCAACTCGACGGCCGCGACGGTAGCGGATCCCTCGGGCCCGCGCTCGCTATCCGACAGCGCCCGCTCCAGCACCTGGATCAGCTCCGCTTGCGTGAGCATCTTCAGCACATAGACGCGTGCCCGCGACAACAGAGCGTTGTTGAGTTCGAAGGAAGGGTTCTCGGTGGTCGCACCGATAAACGTCAGGGTCCCATCTTCAACAAAAGGCAGAAATGCGTCCTGTTGCGATTTGTTGAAGCGGTGCACTTCATCGAGAAACAGCACTGTACCGCGACGATTCATCTGACGCTGATCCCGCGCTTCCTGAACTGCGGCTCGAATGTCCTTGACACCGGCCATCACAGCGGACAGCCCGATGAAGTGCGATTCGGTCGATGCCGCGACCAGGCGCGCCAGCGTCGTTTTCCCGGTACCGGGTGGGCCCCAGAAAATCATCGAGTGCGCGCGACCCTGCTCGATCGCGCGGCGCAGTGGTTTGCCGTCCTCGAGCAAATGCGATTGACCCGAGAATTCCTTGAGGTTTGCGGGGCGCATGCGGTCTGCCAACGGCCTTGCGGCCGCCGCGGTTTCGTCATTCGAGAATAAGTCAGTCAATGCCGGCACCCGACCTGCGCCTGATATACCAGTCCTCGAACGGCTGACACCAGCCTCCGGCCCCGGCCAGCGCGATTACGAGGCCGATAATTATACCGACTGCATCGGCTCCAAAATCCAGCCACTCAGCCGCACGGTAGCCCAAGGCACCCTGAGTGACTTCTATCATCGCCCCGAAAGCCAGTAAGCCGACGGCGATCCGCCAGTACGATCGCGGCCGGTATTGCCCCGCGAACCATAGTGCCAACAACGAAAATGTGATGACGTGCGCCCACTTGTCCAGATTTTCGAGCCAGGACACGAGCCGCACCTGCCCCGGCCACATCCAGACCGCGGGCATTACGGTTACAGCGAGCACGAGTGCCAGTAATGTCACGCCAGCCACACGCCAGCGACGCGCGTAGCGCAGTGGCAGCATTAATCGGTCTTCAGGTCGGCGGACGCAGGCTGGCCCACGACATCAACATCATCGGGCACAACAAACTCGAACCGATCGGCATCGATCGGTTGGTTGATGATGACATTGTCGAGGGAAACGAAGGTCATTTGCTCGAGATTGTCGAAGAACACCATCTGCTGCAGACGCTGTTCGGCGAATGCCAACTCGACGCGTTTAAAGCCGCTGTCAGTATTCACCGGGATAAGTTTTACCCAGGTCACACCGTCTTCGATCACGCTGCCCTGGTACTCGAAATGATCCATCGCCGCATCCGTTCCGCCCAACAGTATCGCCGGGGTATTTGCGAGCGCGTCGGCCTGCGGTTTTACGGTGACCTGCTCCAGGTCGATGTCATAACTCCAGATGTTGAGACCATCGGCGATGAGCCACTGTTCATAAGGTTCGGAGTACGCCCAACGGAAACGTCCCGGGCGCTGTACTTCGAGCGTACCGCTGGTCACCTCGAGCACCTGTCCCTGCGCATCCACCAGTGACTGCTCGAAGTTTCCGGAGAGCGTTATGACGTCGGTGATGAACGCATCCACGAGTGCCTTGCCGTCACCGGCAGGCATGTCCGCAGTAAGTCCCTGGCCGGCGCACAATGTGCCAGCAATGAATAAGATTCGTCCCATCAATTCCTGTCAATCCTCGGCAGCGGCCGCCGGCGCCAGGATTTCCCGGCTACCATTAGACTGCAGCGGCCCGACCAGGCCAGCCGCCTCCATCGACTCGACCATTCGGGCCGCGCGGTTGTACCCGATCTTCAGGCGCCGCTGCACACCTGAAATCGACGCCTTGCGAGTTTCCATGACGACCTGCACCGCCTGGTCATACAGCGGATCCTGCTCCGCGTCGGCAGGATCGGCGGACAGTCTGTCAATCCCGACCAGACTTGGAGTTGGACTCGTCGGGCCTTCGAGAATTTCATCGATATAGCGTGGCATGCCGCTTTTCTTCAGGTGGCGCACAACGGCATGCACTTCGTGGTCAGCCACGAACGCGCCATGCACCCGTATCGGCATTGACGTTCCCGGCGGCAAATACAGCATGTCGCCGTGCCCGAGCAGGTTCTCCGCGCCCTGCTGGTCGAGGATGGTTCGCGAATCGACTCGGGCGGATACCTGGAATGCAATTCTCGAAGGCACGTTCGCCTTGATCAGACCGGTGATCACGTCGACCGACGGCCTCTGCGTCGCCAGCAACATGTGAATGCCTGAAGCGCGGGCCTTTTGCGCGAGGCGTGCAATCAGTTCCTCGACCTTCTTGCCGACGATCATCATCATATCGGCCAGTTCATCGATGATCACGACGATGAAAGGTAGCGGCGTCAGCGTCGGATGCTCGACGGGTTTTTCGTCATCCTCGAAAGGTGGCGGAGTGAACGTCGGATCCTTGATCGGCTTGCCGGCGGCTATCGCTTCGTTCACCTTGCGGTTGTAGCCACCGATGTTTCGCACACCGAGCGGGGCCATCATTCTGTAGCGACGATCCATTTCGGCGACGCACCAGCGCAGCGCGTTTGCGGCTTCTTTCATGTCCGTCACGACTGGCGTCAACAGATGCGGAATACCTTCGTAAACTGACAACTCGAGCATTTTCGGATCGATCATGATCAGGCGCACCTGCTCAGGCTGCGTCTTGTAGAGGATGCTCAGCACCATCGCATTGATTGCGACTGACTTGCCGGAGCCTGTCGTGCCTGCAATCAGCAGGTGTGGCATCCGCGCCAGGTCGGCCACTACCGAATTGCCACCGATGTCCTTGCCAAGAGCCAGCGTCAATGGCGACACCAGGTCGTCATACGCACGTGACTTCAGAATTTCGCCGAGCGTCACGAGTTGTCGGTTCTCGTTCGGGATTTCGAGCCCGACGAAAGACTTGCCGGGAATCACCTCGACGACCCGCACGCTGACGACCGACAGGGAGCGCGCCAGGTCCTTGGCGAGATTCACGATCTGGCTGACTTTTACTCCTGGTGCCGGATCGAGTTCGAAACGCGTGATCACCGGACCCGGCGACACCGATTTGACCTCGACCTCGATTCCGAAGTCGCGCAACTTGAGTTCGACGACACGGGACATTGCTTCCAGGGAGTCCTCGGAATAGCCCTGTTTTTGTACTGGCGGATCGTCCAGCAATGACAATGGTGGCAGTTCACCGGCGGCCGGCGGGTCGAATAACGGCACCTGGCGCTCGCGTTCTGCCCTGACACTGGGTTCGAGTGACGGCATTACCGGTTCGATCCTGGGCGGCGCACGGCCTGCCGTGCGTTTTTTCTCGACCTCTATGATGTCCTGTCGCGCTGCTTGTTGCCGACGTCCTTCCGCGCGATCGCGCAACTCGCCGAACTTGATGCGTGATTTTTCGTAGCCGACCAGGCACCAATGACCAACGCGATCCATGACATTGAACCAGGAGATGCCGAGAAACAGCGAAATCGACGCGACCCAGAGCACGAACAGCAACGTACTCGCACCGAGGAGCTTCATGACAGACTGGAGGCTTTCGCCAACGATCTGCCCGGCGATCCCACCCGCGCTCTCATTGAACCCTGCGTCGGAAAAATGCAACGTCGATAAGGCACAACTCGTAATCAGCGTCGCGAGGAAACCGCCGAAACGCAGCGCGTAGTCCATCTTCGTCAATGCCTGCTGGGTTTTTTGTTCGCGGTAGAGCATCCAGCCGAGATAGAACACCATTACCGTGAACAGGTAGGCCGGACGCCCGAACAGATTGAACAACAGATCGGCAATCAGCGCACCGACGCGGCCCACCCCGTTTTGCACGTCCGCCGCGGCTGTCGCCTGGCTAAATCCGGGGTCCGAAGGATCGTAGGTAAACAGAGCAAACCAGAGGATGAAGGCGAGCGCGCCGAATACGTACAGGGCGCCCTCACGCAACGCCCTGTGCACCTGGGCCGACAGCCTGGAGGCCGGTTGAATGGTTTTTCGGGCTTTAGCCATATTTAATGTAAACTATTAACAATCAGCTATAATTAACTGACTTTAAAGAATAATACTAGAGTAACAAATTGAATCCGAGGTGTCCGACAGCAACACGTCCGACGTGCTTGCGGCACACGTCCATACGTCCGCTCGCAATAATGGATGCTCACCGGGTTCGTTTTCCCTACACTAGCCCAAGGATCTTCTGACGTACGCTGGCAGCCTTGAAAACCCCCATTTGCAACCGCAATTCGGCTGTCTTCGTCTGCAAAACTTACGACTTTCACCAAGGGCAAATTATACATGAGTGACTTGAAGCATTGCCGTGTTCTGATTCTGGGCTCGGGTCCCGCCGGATATGCCGCCGCCGTCTATGCGGCACGGGCCAATCTGGATCCGACGATGATTACGGGCGTCGAACAGGGTGGACAGCTGATGACCACGACCGACGTCGACAATTGGCCCGGTGACGTCGAGGGACTTCAGGGACCAGATTTGATGGACCGGATGCTGCGCCATGCTGAGCGATACGACACGAACATCATCAACGATCACATTCACACGGCAGACCTTGCAGCGCGACCGATTCGACTCGTTGGCGACTATGGTAGCTACACCTGCGATGCGATGATCATCGCAACTGGAGCTACGGCGAAATATCTCGGACTTCCGTCGGAAGAGGCCTTCAAAGGGCGTGGTGTGTCCGCGTGCGCGACCTGTGACGGTTTCTTCTTTCGCGGCAAGGACGTCGCCGTCATCGGCGGTGGCAGCACGGCTATCGAGGAAGCGCTGTACCTCAGCAATCTTGCGTCGAAGGTCACGCTCGTACATCGCCGTGACGCGCTGCGCGGGGAGAAGATTCTTCAGGACCGCCTGTTCGAGCGCGCGGAAGAAGGCAAGGTCGAACTGCAATGGAACAACGTGCTCGATGAAGTCCTCGGTGACGACACCGGGGTCACCGGCATGCGCATTCGCAGTACCACGGACGAATCGAAGACGACCGACGTCGACCTGGCCGGGGTCTTCATTGCCATAGGCCATAGCCCGAATACCAGTCTTTTCGACGAGCAACTCGACATGCGTAACGGCTACATCACTATTCGATCAGGCATCGACGGCGACGCGACGGCGACAAGCGTCCCGGGCGTTTTCGCCGCGGGCGACGTTGCAGATCACGTGTACCGGCAGGCAATAACGTCGGCCGGCGCGGGCTGCATGGCGGCCCTCGATGCCGAGAAGTATCTCGATTCGCTGGAATCCGGCAAGGATCTCGAGAGCGGCGACGCCGCCGCGTAATGCGTCGAGAGGCGAATGCGGCTAATCCATCACGACGCAATCGCTGATATCACCGCTGATGAGTGGAATGCTCTTGCGGGAGACGAGTGTCCGTTCCTGAGGCACGAGTTCCTTTTGGCTGCCGAAACGACGGGCTGCGTTGCGCCCGAATCGGGCTGGATTCCGCGACACCTGACCGTCGAGGACAACGGCGCACTGCTGGGCGCACTGCCGCTGTACCAGAAGGACCACTCCTGGGGAGAATTCGTATTCGACTGGGCCTGGGCGCGCGCCTACGAACGTGCGGGCCTGCCGTACTACCCCAAACTGGTATCCGCCGTTCCCTTCACTCCCGCGCCGAGCCGGCGCCTGCTGCTTGCGCAGAATGCCGGCGCCGACACCGCCCGGATACTGCTGGACGGCGCTGTTGCATTGGCCGAAAAGAGCGGCTGTTCGTCATTACACGTGCTATTTCCCCTCGAAGATGAACTGCCCTTGTTGCGCGATGCCGGGCTCCGGGTACGCAAGGACTGTCAGTTTCACTGGCAGAATCGCGATTACACCGACTTCGATGCATTCCTCCAGAAGTTCACTGCGTCGAAGCGCAAGAAAGCGCGGCGGGACCGGCGCCGTGTCAGAGAAGCCGGCATCCGGTTTCGCCGTCTCCACGGAGCGGATATCGATCCCGCCACCTGGGAGGTCGTATTCCAGCTGATCAGCATGACGTTCATGAGGCGTGGATCACTGCCCTATTACAATCTCGACTTCTTTCTCCGCATCAGCGACGCGCTGCCGGAAAATATCCTGGTCATCCTTGCCGAGAAAGATGACAGCCCGGTGGCAGCTGCACTGTTCTTCGAGGGCGCGTCCACCCTGTACGGCCGTTACTGGGGCAGTAACGGCTACCACGACGCGCTGCATTTCGAGACCTGTTATTACCAGGGAATCGACTACTGCATCGAGAAAGGGCTGCAGGTCTTTGAACCCGGCACCCAGGGCGAGCACAAAATCAGCCGTGGTTTTGCACCGGTATCGACCTGGTCAGCCCACTGGGTGGCGCAACCGGAATTCCTGTCGGCGATCAGCGATTACCTGGACGAGGAAACGCGTCACATCGATCGCTACATGGATGCCGTCGATGCACACAGTCCCTACCGTGACGACGATTCCCGGGACCCATCATGAGCGCCAATAACCGCGTCGTCTGGATTTCCACGAGCGACCCGCCCGAGGCGTTTCCGGATATCGATAACGCGATGCGCGAACCCGACGGCCTGCTCGCGGCGGGTGGCGACCTCAGCAGCCAGCGGCTGCTCGCCGCTTATCGGCTCGGCATATTTCCGTGGTTCGATGACGGGCAACCGATACTCTGGTGGTCACCGGATCCACGCTGCGTCCTGGTTCCCGGCGACTTCTATGTTTCGCGACGCCTGCGGCGCGATCTGCGCCAATCAGCTGCGATTATTCGATTCAACTACGGCTTTGACGAAGTAATTCGCAAGTGCGCGGAACCACGAATGACACAGCAGGGAACCTGGATCACGACAGACATGATCTCGGCATATGGACAGCTTCACGAAGAGGGTTGGGCTCATTCCATCGAGGTTTGGCAGGACGATGCGCTCGTCGGGGGACTTTATGGCCTGGCAATCGGAAGGCTGTTTTTCGGCGAGTCAATGTTCAGCCGCCAGGACAATGCATCCAAATATGCACTCTACGCACTTTCCCGCCACCTGCACGCCCGAGGCTTCGAGTTGATCGATTGCCAGGTGTCATCACAACATCTGCTGACGCTTGGTGCGACGATGATGCCGCGAGAGGAATTCAAGCGCATATTACGGTCCCGGTGCGAACCGCCGGCGAAATTCGTCGATTGGCCGGATTCGCCGCTGCCAGTGGCTCAAATAGCCACCAATTAAGCTTGTGCCGCATTGCAATAAGCCAGCCGTTTCTGCACAATTCGCGAGCCTTGTGACAGAGAGACAGTATAGTTTTGGCCAAAGAAGAAGCACTGCAAATGGAGGGCGTCGTTACCGAGACGCTGCCCAACACGACGTTCAGAGTCGAACTCGAGAATGGACACGTCGTTACCGCCCATATTTCCGGGAAAATGCGCAAGAATTACATTCGCATTCTTACCGGTGATAGCGTCACCGTCGAGCTGACGCCGTACGATCTCAGCAAAGGCCGGATTGTCTACCGCGGACGCTAGCGCCCCGCTTCAGTCATCGTCAGTCAAATGCTCGAGTTCCCGGATCGCGGGCTCGGGGTGCAACTGCAGCTTATCGTCACTCCCCACAGATACACGCACATGGCCGCCGTCTGCCAGGCTGCCGAACAACAGTTCGTCGGCCAGCGGCCGCTTGATGTGCTCCTGGATAACGCGGGCCATTGGCCGCGCCCCCATCTTCTCGTCGTAGCCCCGTGCTGCGATCCACTCGCGGGCCGCATCGTCAAGTTCGATCGTGACATCGTTCGAACCGAGCTTGACCTCGAGTTCGACGATGAGCTTGTCCACGACCCGCTTGATCGAAAAAATGTCCAGTGACGCGAACTGAATAATCGCATCCAGCCGGTTGCGAAATTCCGGCGAAAAGCTCTTTTTGATGACGGACATACCGTCGCTGCTGTGATCCTGCTGTGTGAAGCCGATAGACGCGCGACTCATCTCCTGAGCCCCGGCGTTCGTCGTCATGACAAGCACGGCATTGCGGAAATCCGCCTTGCGCCCGTTATTGTCCGTCAGCGTTCCATGATCCATGACCTGCAGCAGCAGATTGAAGACCTCGGGGTGTGCCTTTTCTACTTCGTCCAGCAGGATGACCGCATGCGGGTTCTTCGTTACGGCTTCGGTCAATAGGCCGCCCTGGTCGAATCCGACGTAACCCGGCGGTGCACCGATCAAGCGCGACACCGTATGACGTTCCATGTACTCGGACATGTCGAATCGAAGTAATTCGACACCCATGATCATCGCCAACTGACGCGTGACCTCGGTCTTGCCGACACCTGTCGGCCCGGCTAACAGAAACATGCCGATCGGCTTGTCTTCCTCACGCAAGCCCGAACGCGACATCTTGATGGCCGAACTCAGTGCCGCGATCGCCTGATCCTGGCCAAATATCGTCAACTTGAGGTCGCGCTCCAGTGTCCGCAGCGACTTACGATCCGACGCGGAAACACTCTTTGCCGGAATACGTGCCATCTTCGCGATGATATTCTCGACCATCTCGACCGTGACACGATCGCCGCGCTCGGCCACGGGTTGCAGGCGCAGGCTCGCGCCGGCCTCATCGATGACATCGATAGCTTTGTCGGGCAATCGACGGTCATTGATGTGACGCGCCGCCAACTCGGCCGCCGCGTCCAGCGCATCTGTATCGTAGTGGACGCCGTGATGTTCCTCGAAGCGTGACTTCAGCCCATGCAATATGGCTATCGTTTCCTCGAGGCTCGGCTCCGGCACGTCGATTTTCTGGAAACGGCGTGCGAGAGCGTGATCCTTTTCGAAGATGCCCCGATACTCTTCATAGGTCGTTGATCCGATACAGCGGATGTCGCCGTTCGCAAGGACTGGCTTGATAAGGTTACTCGCATCCATGACCCCGCCGGACGCCGCGCCGGCACCGATCACGGTATGAATCTCGTCAATGAACAGGATCGAGCCGGGATCTTCCTGAATTTCCTTTATGACGCCCTTGAGGCGCTTTTCGAAATCGCCGCGATACTTCGTGCCGGCGATCAGCGTGCCCATATCGAGCGCGTATATCGTCGCATCGCGCAGAACTTCCGGGACACGTTCCTCGGTGATCATGCGCGCCAGCCCCTCGGCCAGCGCCGTCTTGCCCACGCCGGCGTCACCAACATAGAGTGGATTGTTCTTGCGGCGCCGGCAGAGTATCTGCACGGTCCGCTCGATTTCGATCTCGCGACCGATTAACGGATCGATCTTGCCTTCCATGGCGAGCTGATTCAGGTTTGTCGCATAACGCTCCAGCGGCGTCGCCTCAACCTCCGCCTCCGACTCGAGCGAAGCATCCTGCTCATCAACGCCGCCCTCGCCGGGCAACTGCGGCATACCATGAGATATGTAGTTCACGATGTCGAGGCGGGTGATGTCCTGCAAATTCAGAAAATACACGGCCTGTGACTGCTTCTCGCTGAAAATCGCGACGAGCACATTACTACCCGTCACTTCCTTCTTGCCACTTGACTGCACGTGAAAAACGGCGCGTTGCAGAACACGCTGGAAGCCGAGCGTCGGCTGCACATCCGTATCATCATCGACCGGCAACAGCGGTGTCTGTTCCTCGATGAACTCGTCCAGCTGCCGGCGCAATTCCGTGATGTTCGAGTTACAGGCCTTGAGAATCTCGTGAACACTCGGAATATCCAGTAGTGCGAGCAGCAGGTGTTCCACCGTAATAAATTCATGGCGTTGCTCCCGCGCTCTTTGAAACGCTTCGTTCAGACAAAACTCGAGTTCACTGCTCAACATTGCTTTTCGCCGCCCTCCTCAGGACTCTTCCATTGTGCACAACAGCGGGTGCTGGTGTTGCTGCGCGATTCCCATGACCTGGGCCACTTTGGTTTCTGCGATTTCGAAATTGTACACGCCGCAGATGCCCTTGCCTTTCGTGTGCACTTCCAACATCACCTGGGTGGCGCGCGTACGCTCCATGCTGAAAATGCCCTCAAGGATATGAACCACGAATTCCATGGGCGTGAAATCGTCGTTGATCAAAACCACACGATACAGCGGTGGTTCCTTGATACTGGGCCGCACCTCTTCGACTGCCAGGTCGAGACTACGCCCTTTTTCAGTGTCTGTTTGTCGCTCACCCATGTGTGTTCGAGTCCGCTTCCGCTCCTGTTGACGATGTGACATAGGCTGGCACATTCAGTATCCGCCCATGCACATGCGGGTTATTATATATGGGCCCGAACCGGCGATTTCAGCCTGGTTCGCAGAATTTGCCAACGGGACAGCCAGTGGAAATCGAATTCTGCCTGCCGACGTACTGGTATATTATTGGCAAATATAGACTTTTTTCCCATCGGGGCTTGTTTGCACGCGTTCAACCCGTATCATCCTCGCGATGCGTTTATTAGGTAGACCAGGAAGGGAATTAATCCGGACTCTACATGGCCACTGAAGCGAAATGGTCCGACTTCACGAGCCTCGATGGCGCCCGAACGCTGGCCGCAGCTAACAACCTGCTGCCGCCGTGGATTGCGCTGTTACTCGTGATTGCCATCGGATGGCTACTGGCGACTATCGTCTGGGCGCTCATCCCGGGGCCGTCCGCGGGGGATTCCGTCGTCGTGCCCGCCGGACAGGTACTTGGCAGCCCGCAGGGCGCGCCAGGCGCTGATGTGCAGGCCATTGCCACTGCACATATGTTCGGCGTCGCCAGCAACGACGATGAGCTTCGGGCGCAAGCGGTCATCATCGACGACGACCTCGAGGATACCCGGCTTGCCAATTTGCAGCTCAAAGGTACTATCGCGTCGCCGGAGCCTGATATGTCTGCAGCCATCATTACGGACGGCGCCAGCGTGGAGAAGGTCTACCTGATCGGCGATCCGATCTCGTCCGGTACCAAGCTGCACGCCGTTTATACAGACCGCGTCGTGCTCAACGAGAACGGCAATCTGACCAATTTGCGGTTGCCCGAGGAATTCGCTGCTGTGGCGGCGCCGGTACGACGTGCGTCGACGCGGCGCCAAAGACAAACCAATACGCAGTCGATTCAGTCCGTGGTATCGCAAAATGTCGCA
>Ga0255053_10001975_pt1 | contig 11054 bp, 8 predicted proteins | sample JV7_2_22_MG_FD_188635 | JGI IMG/M metagenome (GOLD analysis project Ga0255053, IMG submission 188635) | Seawater microbial communities from Jervis Inlet, British Columbia, Canada - JV7_2_22 | ecosystem: Environmental > Aquatic > Marine > Inlet | place: Canada: British Columbia | collected...
GGTATCGATCGGGTCCCCAACGGCCGCCACCGAACCAGCCGAAAATCCCCAGCCGGTTTGGATGCCCCTTGGCTTCCAGCATTCTTCCGTCTCCTCTCAATACTTGCGTTCTACCGGTTTCCAGGTGGTCAGGGTCACCGGTTTGTAATCGAGGCGCAGTTCGTCATCGATGAGCCAGGCCAGAGTGTGTTTCAGCCAATTCTCGTCATCCCGCTGCGTGAAGTCGCGGCGGGAGTGGGCGCCACGCGACTCCTGTCGCCGCAAGGCACCGGCAACGGTGACTTCGGCCAGATCGAGCAGGTTCTCGAGCTCCAATGCGTGGAAGAGATTCGAGTTGTAGACGCGACTCTTGTCCTCCACCGGTGCCCGAATCGTGCGCAGCTTGATGTCGCGAATGACATCTAGAGCCTCTGCCAGGCCCTCCCTCGTCCGGAATACGCCGACATGTCGGTCCATCGTGCTGCGGAGCTCCCGCCGCAGCGCGTAGAGATCCTGGTCACCCTTGCGATCGAGAGTCTCGGTCACACGGCTCTGGGCTGCGGCCAGCTGGTCCCCTGCCAGTCGAGGGGGAGTGGGCAGATCGCGCAGCTTGTCGGCGATCTCTGCACCGGCGATGCCACCCCAGACCAGGCACTCGGCGGTGGAGTTGGACCCCAGCCGGTTGGCGCCATGGAGCGATACACAAGCCGCCTCACCGGCGGCCCAGATGCCGAGCGTCCGAGTGGCACCCTCGATGTCGGTCTCGATTCCACCCATGGAGTAGTGGGCCACAGGGCGTATGGGGATGGGTTTTTCGATCGGGTCGATACCGACGAATTTCATGCTGACTTCGCGGATCAAAGGCAGGCGAGAGTTGATGCGATCGGCGCCGAGATGGGTCAGGTCCAGGTGCAGATAGCCGAGACCGTCGGGGCCCTCGATACCCCGGCCCTCGAGAATCTCGGTAGTCTCTGCCCGGGAGATCACGTCCCTGGGACCCAGCTCCATCTTCTCCGGGGCGTAGCGCTCGAGAAATCGCTCGCCGTCGGCGTTCCTCAGATAGCCTCCCTCGCCACGACAGCCTTCGGTCATGAGGATTCCCGAGGGCACCAGGCCGGTCGGGTGGAACTGCACGAACTCCATGTCTTCCAGGGGTAGCCCGGCACGGAAAGCCATCGCCAGACCATCCCCGGTGACGCTTTGAGAGTAGGTCGTGAAGCCGAAGAGGGTGCCGGCGCCACCGGCAGCGATGAGGAGAGCCTTGCCCTGCAGTGTGACCAGGTCGCCGGTGGTGGCGTCGATCCCCACCAGGCCAGCGAAGCGGTCCTCGTCGACGAGGATGTCGGTGACAAAGAGCTCGTCGTAACGGGAGAAATTCTTGTACTGCAGCAAGGTGTCGTACAGGGTCTGCATCTCGAAAAAGCCGGTCTTGTCGGCTGCCAGGGTCGCGCGGGGGTAGGAGTGGCCGCCGAAGGGCCTCTGATCGATGCGGCCGTCTTCGTCCCGGGTCCAGGGGACTCCCCAGTGATCGAGAAGCATGATCTCTGCCGGCGAAGCATGGACAAAGCGGTCGACGACATCCTGGTCCGCCAGGAAGTCTGCACCCTTGACCGTGTCCCAGGCATGCAGCTCGAACGAGTCGCCCTCATCGGTCCGCAACATGGCCGCTGTGCCGCCCTCGGCACAAACAGAGTGGGCCCGCATGAGCTGTACCTTGGAAACGATGCCTATATTCGTCTTGCCGTTGGTTCGGCGGGCAATCTCGACGGCGGCTCGAAGCCCCGCCAGTCCAGCTCCCAGGATCAGCACATCGTGGCTCAGGCTCTGGCCCATCAGCCACCTCCTCGTCGGATCGATCGAACGAAATGTGGATTCGGCTCCAGCCGTCTCCCTCCAGGTCAGGCAGACTACACTGTAGGTCAAACAGCGATGATGCGCACCACGCAAAAGGGCGGAATTGTTCACCACTCAAGGGGGTGGGTTGGTAGATTCGAGGGGCAGGGCCAACCTGGAGCGTCTGGTTACGTACAAGGAGGTTGAAGTCGAGGCGAGAATCGAGGTGGATGAATAGAATGCGGCGACAATTGGCAACCGTTGGCAGATTCGTCAGTACTTTCTGGAAGGGCGTCGACCGGGCCAGGCGTCTGGCCGTCAACGTGCTCTTTCTGGTGCTCTTGCTCTTCTTGATCAGCTGGCTGATCTCTGATGACACCCCCGAGGTGCCCGACACCGCGGCCCTGGTGATCGCGCCCTACGGCAACCTGGTGGAAGAGCTCTCCGGTGATGCCGACGAAAAGGTCGTTCTGGCACTCATGGGGGAACGGCGGCCGGAGACTCTCATGCGGGACCTGATCGAAGCTGTGGAGTTGGCCAAGGATGACGACAGGGTCCAGGCTCTGCTGCTGGACACCGATCGCCTGAGTGGGGCGGGTCTGAGCAAGCTCCAGACCCTGAGAGCGGCAATCGGCAGTTTCAAAGAGAGTGGTAAGAAGGTGATCGCCAAGGGCGACTACTACTCCCAGACGCAGTACTACCTGGCATCGGCTGCAGACGAGATCTACATGCATCCGATGGGCATCGTCTTTCTCACCGGCTACGGCAGCTATCGCAACTACTACAAAGAAGCGCTGGACAACCTCGAGGTCGACTGGCATGTATTCCGGGTCGGAGAGTACAAATCTGCGGTCGAGCCCTATCTGAGAAGCGGTATGTCACCCGAGGCCCGCGAATCACGGCAACGCTGGCTCTCCGTTCTCTGGCGGGCGTATGCAGAGGATGTAGAGAATGCCCGGTCGCTGGCCGCTGGCACTCTCGATCGTTACTCGTCGGGCTTCTCCGATCTGCTGGCGGAACATGGTGGTGATTCGGGCGAGGTCGCCAAGGCGCTCGGTCTCGTGGATGGGCTCGCCTACCGTGACCAGGTGCGCCAACGGATGATCGAGTTGGTGGGTGAAGACGACGACAGCTCCTTCAATCGGATCGGGCATGAGAGCTATCTGAGAGCTGTGAAACGGCCCCAGAAGAAGAGCGACAACAAAATTGCGGTCGTGGTAGCTCGTGGCGGGATCTATGACGGCAGCCGCGCGCCCGGATCGGTGGGTGGCGATTCCATGGCCCAGATGATCCGCCGGGCACGGGAGGACGAGAACGTAAAGGCCCTGGTGTTGCGGGTCGACAGCCCCGGCGGCAGCGCTTTTGCGGCGGAGATCATCGGTCGCGAAATCGCTCTGACCCAGGCGGCCAACAAGCCTGTGGTGGTCTCAATGGGCAGTGTTGCTGCTTCGGGAGGCTACTGGATCTCCATGTCGGCCGATGAGATCTGGGCCATGCCGACCACCATCACCGGCTCGATCGGTATCTACGCCATGTTTCCCACCTTCCCGCGCACCTTGGAGAAGCTGGGTATCCACAACGACGGCGTCGGTACGGGGGAGCTGGCAGGTACCCTGCGGCCGGAGCGACGGTTTCCCGAGGAGGCCAGTCGGGCCGTGCAGCTGATGATCGAGCAGGGGTATCAGCAGTTCGTCGAAGGCGTGGCTGCAGGTCGGGGCAAGACACCTGAAGAGGTCGATGGCATGGCACGGGGAAGGGTATGGGCCGGGATCGACGCGCTCGAGCTGGGACTTGTCGATCAACTCGGAGGACTCGAGAAGGCCGTCCAGGCAGCCGCGTCGCGCGCCGAGTTGGGTGACGACTACAGAGTCAGCTACATTCAGCAAGACCGGGACTGGCGATCGCGTATCCTCGACTGGTTGGTGGTTCCCCTCGCGGACCGAGTCGGTTCCATGGCGGGTCTCGCATCGCTCCTGGGGGGTCCGGGCGACCTTCTCGAGGAGATCATCGACGATATGTCGATGCTCGAGGAGTTCGGCGATCCGTACGGTTTCTATGCCTACTGTTTCTGCGAGCCGAACTAGAGGAACTAGAATGGCCCATGATGGCCGCCAAGACCTCCAAGTCATCCCCGGTGGTAGCAGCGGTGGTGCGTTCGACGATCCGGGGTCTAGGGCGCCTGTCGTTGCCCAATGCTCGGCGACTGGGTCGGGGAATCGGAGCCCTGCTCTGGCGGGTTCCCAATCAGTTCCGAGACGCATCGCTGCGCAACGTGCGCCGCTGTTTTCCCGAGCTCGGTGAAGAAGATCAGCGGCGAATTGTCAGGGTCAGTCTGATCTCGACGGGCCTCAATGTGGTCGAGGCCGGGGCCATGTTTCATGGGTCTGCGGAACAGCTGCAAGAGCTCGAGGAGGAGGTTGTCGGGTCCGACATTCTAGACGCGGCGGTGGCCCGAGGCCGCGGCGTGCTCGCCTTGGGGCCTCATCTGGGCAACTGGGAGTATCTCTCTCATGCGATCGCGAGGGGGTGGGGTCTGGTCGGTCTCTACCGACCACCCCGTATTGCCGAGCTCGATACCTACCTCCGGCAATCCAGGGAACGACTGGGGACAGAAATGCTGCCCGCGACAGGTAGCGGCCTGCGGCGGCTGGTCAGGGTGCTCAAAGAGGGTGGAGTGGTGGGAATCTTGCCCGATCAGGAGCCCCTCAAGGGCGCGGGAGTCTTTGCGCCCTTTTTCGGGGTTTCAGCACTCACCATGACTCTGGTGGGAAGCCTGGTCCGGCGATTCGATGCGGCGGTGGTTATCGGCTGGGCGGAGCGGACCGAATCCGGGCGGTTTCGCATCCACATCGAGAAAGGACCGGCGGGTTTGGGCGATCCCGATCCGGTGCGAGCGGCCACCCGGCTCAACTTGGGGGTGGAGCAGTGTGTCAGGAAAACCCCCGAACAGTACACCTGGAGCTATCGGAGGTTTCGTACGCGGCCTGGCGAGGAACTGGCGGCGAGGGCGGCCGGGTCTGACTCCACGGGTCCGACTACTGCAGCTGGGTGATGTCCACCGTCTTGTCTTCGATATCGCCCCGCAGCAGCAGGGCACGGCGCTTCTCGATGTTCTGGAGCCAGATCGGGATGAAGAGCCATAGGTCCTGCAGCGATCGGTCGATTTCGCTGAGCAGGGCAACGATCCTGCGGCTCAGAACGGCGTGCAGGTCGATGAGGTCGCGCAGGTTCTGAGAGCGCTCGCCATCCGTATCGCCCAGACCCTCTTTGATGAACTCGATGGCCTTGCGACCCGTACTCCCCAGCTCCAGAATCAGCTTTGCCTTGGTGGGAATCCTCTCGGCGTACTGATCGAGAATCTCCATCTCGTCGAAACGTATGCCCCGTAGGGCCAGCATCTCGTTCAGTCGGGGGGCGAGCCCGCTCAAGAGCCGATCGAGGAACTCCTCGAGACCTCTCCACGTCTCGGCGACTGGCAGGGTCAGATCCCGACGGATGACAGAGACGACCTCGGTGAGCCGCCGATAACGAACGTGCTCGAGCTCGCGCAGGTAGCTACGGAGGTCCTGGACGGAGGCATAGAGCCACTCGGCCTCCTCGATGTCCCGCGGAAACCTGCGTGACAGAAAGTAGTCGGCGTCGTGGAGACTCCTGGGATCTGCAGCGAGAAGCTCGCCAAAGGTGTCCTGCAAGAAGGCGTTCAATTTGCCGATCGAGACGCACAACAACTTGCGCTCTTCGATCATGCTGCCGACAGCGTCCTCGGCGGGGAATTGCTCGATCTCGGTCAGCACGTTCTTGTGCAGCAACTCCAACGAGGCATGGATGTTCTGACGTGTTTCTTCCAATCGGGGAATGACCGACGGATAGGTAAAAAGGGATGCCACCTCCGTCCGGATCAACTCAGCCACCTGGAGAACTTGACGCCAGATTTCATGGAGACGGACGGGGGAGCAGTGGAGGATGGCGTAGTTGCTCTCGAGGACTCCCTCGAGAAGCTTCACACAGCCCATGAGAGAGCGGATACGGGGGTTCTGCCAGCGGTACTTCTCGAGAGTCCACTGGGGACGGGTGACGCCTTTGGGCAGCGAAACCTGCTGATCCCCTATCCGTATCATTTGATGTAAGCGCTCCACCATCGTCAAGCCACCTCGAGTGGGTCCCAATCCGACCTCGATAGCTTAAACAAAAGAGGGCTCCGGGGCTGTAAAGTGGTTCACGATGGGTCTTGCAGCCCGCTTGGTACTGAATTCTCGGGAACCTACGTGAGAGTCCGAACCCAATTGATACTCGCTTTTCTCCTGCTGGCGGTGGTGCCCTTGACGGGTATCGTCTTCTACTCCTATCTGACCTCGCAAAGAGCATTTCGCCAGGCCGTGGCAGCAGAATCGACGGTCCTCGCAGAGGAGATGGGCGATCGTCTCAACGAGGTGCGCGAAGATATTCACCGCCGCGTCAGCCGCCTGGCAAGCCTGCCGGAGCGCTCGCTCCTGGAAGACGCCACCGCCGACGACGCCATCAAGATCTACACGGATCTCATGGCCCGGATGGGCGATGTGGGGGACCTGGTGGACTGGTTCGAGTTCATGCCCGAGATGGAGCCGGAGGAGGACGCAGGTGATCTGCAGGAGCCGTTCCTGATCTATCCCTCGATGACGCTGACCAAGGCCCTGGAGAGGCTCAAGAAGCGGGCGGCACGGTTCGGCGACTCTGGCATTCCGGAAGAGTATCTCGAGTCCATGGTTTGGCAGGCGATCAAGAGCCGGAAGCTCCTCGAAGAGTCGGAGATCGAAGCCCTGGAGGCCCGTGGTGAAGAGATGGAGCGTCTGCTGGGTAGCGAGTTCACGAGTCCAGTTCGTCGGGGTCGGGACATCCTGGGTCATCTCACGGCCATGGTTCCGGCCTCCCAGATCCTGCGCCAGGTCTTGGCACGAACGCCCCGCGAGGGCGACGAGATCCCATTAGCTCGCGATGCCGAGGGTGATCTCTACGTCGAGACTCCCGAGGACCGGGAGCTGCTCGCCGAGATTGGTGTTGTCGGCGCGACGCCCGAGCAGGGAGAAGCCCTGGTGCCTTCTCGAGCGTGGATGGTGGTCGAGACACCCGACCCCGATTCCGGGCTCTCGTTTGGCATCGCGCGACCCGTTGCCCTGCCCCTCCAGGAGATAGGTCGCACCGCGGTCGAGAATCTCGGGTATGGAATGGTCCTGGTTGTCCTGGCCATGGTGGGAGTCCTGTGGCTGTCGGGGCGGATGACCCGCAACCTCAGTTTGCTGACCGAGGGCGCCGAGCAGCTGGCCGCGGGCGATCTCGGGGCCCGGGTGCCCCTGCAATCGCGCGACGAGTTTGGTCGTCTGGCCCGAACCTTCAACCGCCTGGCCGTGGAGTTGCGTGACAATCAACAGCGCCTATTGGAAGAAGAGAAGCGCCGCCAGGAGCAGGAGATGCAGCAGCGTCTCTTGGAAGCCGAGAATCAGCGCAAGACTCAGGAGTTGGAAGAAGCCCGACAGTTCCAGCTCTCCTTGCTGCCCAAGAACCTGCCCAGCTATCCGTATCTCGACATCGCTGTCTTCATGAAGACGGCAGCCGAGGTCGGTGGCGACTACTACGACTTCTTCTCCAGCGTCAGTGGCTCGTTGACGGCGGTGATCGGTGATGCTGCGGGTCACGGGTTGCGCGCTGGCACCATGGTAACTGTGGTCAAGGGGCTGCTGACGACGGAAGTCTCCGACTCCGATCTCACCGAGGTGTTGGGTACCGCGACCCGGGCCATCAAGCAGATGAATCTGGGTCGCATGAACATGGCACTGACCCTGGCACGTTTCGAGGGCCGGTGTCTCTTGCTGTCGGCCGCAGGCATGCCGCCGGCCTTGATCTTTCGATCGCAGACCTCTGCGGTGGAAGAGGTGGCCCTGGTCGGCACTCCCCTGGGGAGCCTGGCCGACGCCACCTACGATCAGTGGAGCTCTGAGTTGGCGGTCGGTGACACGGTCTTGCTGATGACAGACGGGTTCCCGGAGCTGCTCAACACCCAGGGTGATCCTATGGGATACGGGCGGGTACGGGAGCTGTTCGAAGCTACGGCCAGTGCCGAGCCCGAGACGATTACCGGCTCCTTGGCCGCGGCCGCTGAGGATTGGTCGGGCGGCGGCGCGCCCAACGACGACATCACCTTCCTGGTCTTGCGTGCAAGAGAAAGCGCGTAGGAACTGGAGTGTCCCTACGCGCTCGAGTGATTCTCCCGCCGGTGGGGCAGCAGGAGGCCCGGTCAACGCTTCTTGAATCTCACGTTGCCGCTGAAACTGTCCACCGTAATCCGCGCCTCGCCGGAACCGGTAGTGAACTTGAGCCACTTGCCGGGCCCGTACTCGTTGGTCTTCTTGGGTCCGGGTCCGAACTCGTTGGTGACATTGCCGCTGAAGGTCTCGACCTCCCATGTGGCGGAGGTGTCCGCCGGCAGTAGCAGGGTGACATTGCCGCTGTGAACCTCGGCGTGGAACCGGGCGCTCGAGGTGAGACCGCCGGTGAATTCCACATCTCCCGATACCGACTCGAAGGTCGCCCGTTCGATTTCGGTAGCCGACACCTTCACATTGCCACTGACGCTGGCAGCTTCGACGGTCTCGGCAGCGCCGGTCAATTCGATAGAGCCGCTCACCGATTCGGCACTGATGGCGGTCTGATCCCCGTCGACCCGAATGTCGCCGCTGACAGTCTCCACATCGGCACGGGAGGGGCTGCCTTCAAGCTTGATGCCGCCACTGACCGAGCCGAGCTCGAGAGTGCCGCTGACCTCATCGACCGTGATGTCGGCGCTCACAGTCTCGACTGTCAAGCGGGCGCCCTTCGGGACCGAGATCTGCAGATGAGCATCGATATCGCTCCGCCGCCGACCCCAACTATCGGGAACATCCAGGTCGATGGAGATGCTGCGGCCACTACCCGACACCTCAAGGGCATCCACATCGTCGCCAATGGTTCCGGTCACCTGGACCTCGCTGCGGTCCCAACCGGTCACGTCGATGGAGCCCGAGACGATGTCGACACTGATCCTGGCGTCGGGTTCGGCGGCGCGCGTCTCGTCGACCTGCTGACTGGCCGCAGCCAGGCCGGCGCTCAGGACGATGATCATAAGCACTAGACTGATCTTCTTCATGGTGGTTCCTCCTCCGGGTCCCTCATACCCGGCTGACTCTTTGCAGGAGTCTTCTCTCCTGTTGATAGCGTGATGCCAAAAGCATTCGTAGGCGAAGATTGTATGGGTCCTCATCGAGAGCTGCTCGCAGCTCACCGATGGCTCGATCGAGGATATTCATGCTGTCCTCTAGATTTCTCAAGGCATCGTCCTCGATGACATCCCGGTGTCTCTCGATGGCGGTCAGGAGGTCGGTTCTAGCTAGCAGAACACCATCCTCGGAACGGGCCAGCTCGGCCTGGACGCTGACGGATTCGGTCTCCCTTCCTGCCTGGGCATGGGGACGGGCCTCGGTATCCTGGCGCCCGACCCACCACACCGAAAATGGTACGGACAGCACCAGAATCGTGATCCCGGCCGCCGCTAGCTGCAACCACCAGGGGTGTTCGGCATCCTGGGAAGTCACGAGCCGGGCTCTGACACCGGGCCAGAGATCGCGAGCTGGCTGAATCTCGGCTTTCAGCTTGCCAGCCCGGTCGACCAGAGCACGCAGCTCCTCCAGCTCCCGGCGGCAAACCAGACACTCTCCAAGGTGCTCGCGGACCGACTCCCGGATCTCCCGTGAGAGCTCATCATCCAGGTAGTCATTGAGATGTTGCTGGATCTGTTGGCAGCTCATGATGCCAATGCCTCCCTGAGGATCTGTCTTGCCCGATGGAGATGGGCCTTGGAGGTCCCAACCGCGATCCCCATCCGCTCGCTGATCTCGGCGTGTCGGAATCCTTCGACGTCGTGCAGAACGAAGACCATGCGGGCCTGAGTCGGGAGCAGGGCGATCGACCGCTCGAGATCGATGCCGGTTTCGAGCTGTCTGGCAGGACGCGGGTCCGGCACGACCCACAGCTCGTCGGTGGCCACACCTTCGTCCTGGCGCCGACTTCGGGCTCGAATCTCTCCCAGCACCAGGTTGACCGCGAGTCGGTGCAGCCAGGTCGAAAAGGCGCTCTTGCCACGAAAGGTGCCGAGCTTTTTCCACGCCCTCACAAAGGCCTCCTGGGTGAGGTCCTCGGCACGGGTAGGGTTGGCCACCATTCGTAGGCAGAGGGCATAGATGCGGGCATTGTGGGTGCGATAGAGGGTCTCGAAGGCAGCTACGTCACCGCCTTGGGCTCTGGCGACAAGCTCCCGTTCCGACATGGTCTCAAACAGGGTAAAGGCGGGGGCCAAAGGGGCGCTCGCCAGGAGAAGCTGGGTTGGTGCGTACCATTCGCTCACATCATCTTAGATGCCGAAGCGACCCCATCAGTTTAGGTGTGGCCATCACAGATTTGTCAGCAGAAATCGAGTCATGAGCTCGTACCAGTGGTAGATCTGAGCATCGTCACGGACCCCATGGCGTGCCGTCGGATAGAGCATGAGATCGAAGCTCTTGCCGGCCAGCTGCAGGGCGTTGGCGAGCTTGACGGTGTTCTGGAGGTGGACATTGTCGTCCATGGTGCCGTGGGCCAGGAGCAAACGTCCATGGAGTCGGTCGGCGGCCTTGATCACCGAGGTCGACTCATAACCCTCCGGGTTGTTCTGGGGTCGGCGCATGTAGCGCTCTGTATAGATGGTGTCGTAGAGATGCCAGTCGGTGACCGGCGCAAAGGCGATTCCAGCCTTGAAACTCTTGCTGTGGGTCAGGGCGAAGGCAGCCATGAAGCCGCCGTAGCTACCGCCGTAGACGCCTATACGCTCTGGATCGACCCAGGGCTTCGCCTTCAGCCACGACAGACAGCTCTCCAGGTCTTCGAGCTCCAGGTGGCCCATCCTCTGGTAGGCCTCCCAGGTCGGCCAGATCCCCTTGCCTGAGGCCGATCGGTTGTCGCACATCCAGACGATGTAGCCCTCCTGGGCCAGATAGCGAAACCACATGTGACGGGAGCCTCCCCAGGCGTTGCGAACGGTCTGGGCATGGGGACCACCATAGTTGTACTGCAGAACAGGGTATTTCTTCTTGGGATCGAAGTCGGGGGGTTTGATCAGGGCAGCCTCGAAGAGGAAGCCATCGGGGGCCGGGACCTGGAGAAACTCGGCTGCCGCCAGGTCGGACTCCGCCAGGATCGGC